>Ga0073899_10001966_pt1 | contig 18676 bp, 16 predicted proteins | sample KloWWTmetaKNB5Ph_FD_88975 | JGI IMG/M metagenome (GOLD analysis project Ga0073899, IMG submission 88975) | Active sludge microbial communities from Klosterneuburg, Austria, studying microevolution and ecology of nitrifiers - Klosterneuburg... | ecosystem: Engineered > WWTP > Aerobic digester >... | reverse complement strand
CAAACTGCAACAAGCCGGCCTGGTGTTCACCGGGCTTTGTGCCGGGGTTCTGATCAGCCTCAATTTCTCGGCCAACGCGGACAAGGCGGCTGCTCTGGCCCCTCTGCCGGTGGTAGAACTGCGCAACCTCGCCGATGTCTTCAATGCCATCAAGCAAGGCTATGTCGAGCCGGTGGACGACAAGAAGCTGATCACCCACGCCATCAGCGGCATGCTGTCCAATCTCGATCCCCACTCCGCCTATCTGGACGCCGAAGCTTTCAAGGAACTGCAGGTGGGCACCCAGGGTGAGTTCGGTGGCCTCGGCATTGAGGTGGGCTCGGAGGATGGCTTCGTCAAGGTGATCTCCCCGATCGAGGATACGCCGGCCTTCCGCGCCGGCATCAAGGCGGGTGATCTGATCATCAAGCTGGACGATACCTCGGTGAAGGGCATGCCCCTCAATGATGCGGTCAAGCGCATGCGTGGCAAACCCAAGACGTCCATCGTGCTGACCATAGCGCGCAAGGGAGAGGCAAAGCCGATCGTGGTGACCCTGGTGCGGGAAGTCATCAAGGTGCAGAGCGTCAAGTCGAAGGTGGTTGAGCCGGGCTATGGCTATGTGCGGGTTGTGCAGTTTCAGGAACAGACTGCGGCCTCCCTGGTGCAGCACCTGGAAAAGCTGGTCAAGCAGGGTGAGTTGAAGGGGCTGGTGCTGGATCTGCGCAATGATCCGGGTGGTTTGCTGCATGGCGCGGTGGGTGTTTCCGCTGCCTTCCTGCCGGCGAAGGCCCTGGTGGTATCCACCGATGGCCGTGCCGATGATGCAAAGCGCAAGTATCTGGCGGTTCCCGACGATTATCTGCGCGGTGCTCGCGAGGACTTCATCCGCAATGTGCCGCCGTCGATCAAGAATGTGCCTATGGTGGTGTTGGTCAACGGCGGCTCCGCGTCGGCCTCGGAGATCGTTGCCGGTGCCTTGCAGGATCACAAGCGTGCTGTGGTAATGGGCACCCAGAGTTTCGGCAAGGGTTCGGTGCAGACCATTCTGCCGCTCAACAGCAATGCGGCAATCAAGCTCACCACGGCGCGTTATTTCACGCCCAATGGCCGGTCGATTCAGGCGAAGGGGATCGTTCCCGACATTATTGTCGAGGAGACCCCGGGAGGAGCCTCCCGGGAGCGTGTGCGCGAGGCCGACCTCGACCGCCATCTCGGCAACGGCCGCGAGCAGGAGCCTCCCAAGGTAGAGGGGGTGCCGGCGTCGAAGAAGGAGTCCGCGCCGAAGTCCAGGGACAAGGACAAACCCAAGGACGAGGCGGACGAGACCAAGCCGCCCTTTGAAATTTCCGGCAAGGATGATTATCAGCTGGCCCAGGCGGTGAATTTGCTCAAGGGCCTGCAGATCCTCCAGAATAGCGGGAAGTGACAACGACGCCCGGGAGGTGGTGATGCGACGCGAGACTGCTTACAAGCTGGCTGGACGCAAGCACGGGAGTCATCACCACCCGGGCTCAGGTATCGCCAAGACCCGGGAGATCTGTTTCAAGTCCTATCCGGTGGGGCAGATCCACCAGGCCCAGCGCTCGCTGGCGGCCCTGCGCGGCGTCCAGGTTGAGGCGGGGCGGCATGAGCGGGCCTTGATCGTGCACTACAACGTACTCGACTACACCCTCGAACTCCTTGAGGAAGCCCTGGTCAATGCCGGTTTCCAGCTGGAGCGGCCCTTGCTGGTGCGTCTGCACCGGGCCCTGATCTACTATGTGGAAGACACGCAGGTGCACAACCTGCGCTCGCCTGAGCGCCTCATCAAGCAATCCCACGAGGTCTACATCAACGCCTATGCGGCCCATCCCCACGGCGATCATGACGACACGCCGCCGGATCTGCGAGAGTTCAAGTAGGTCTCTGCTTCCTGTGCTCCCAGGCGCCGGCATGGCGCCATTTTCTTTTTTCTGCCCCCCATGAACGACGATCAGTTGCTGCGCTATTCGCGCCACATTCTTCTGCCCCAGATCGGCATAGAGGGCCAGGACGCCATCGTCGCGGCCCGGGTGCTGGTGGTGGGCGCCGGCGGCCTGGGCTCTCCGGCCGCCATGTACCTTGCGGCTGCCGGTGTTGGTACGCTGGTGCTGGCGGATGGCGATACGGTGGATCTGACCAATCTGCAGCGCCAGATCCTGCACAGTCAGGATGGTGTAGGACGCTTGAAGGTGGAGTCGGGGCGTGACAGCTTGGCGCGCCTCAATCCGGAGGTCAGGGTTGTTCCCCTGGCATGCAGGCTGGAGGGCGAGGCGCTGGCGCTGGAAGTCGCCCAGGCCGATGTGGTTCTGGACTGCTCGGACAATTTCGCGACGCGCCACGCCATCAACCGGGCCTGTGTGGCTGCCCGCAAGCCCCTCGTTTCCGGGGCCGCGGTACGTTTCGATGGTCAGGTTTCAGTCTTCGATCTGCGGCACGAGGCCAGCCCGTGCTACCACTGCCTGTTTCCCGAGGGCGAGGATGTGGAGGAAGTGCGCTGCGCCGTGATGGGCGTCTTTGCGCCGATCACGGGCATTGTCGGTGCCGTTCAGGCGGCCGAGGCTCTAAAGCTGCTGGCCGGGTGCGGCGAAACGCTGACCGGGCGTCTACTTCTGCTTGATGCGCTGGCCATGGACTGGCGGACGATCCGTCTCGGACGCGATCCGGCCTGCGCGGTGTGCGCGTCACATCGCAGCTGAGCCGGAGCGGGGGCGAGTCAGTGCCCGCCACAGCAGGACCAGCCCCAGCTTCTGTTGCCGCCAGAAATCGTCCCGGGCGGCGAGTGCCTCGGCACTGTCTTCACGGATACCTGTCGGGGGAAGCTGCTTCTCGAGGTGCAAGGTGCCGAAGATCGCATCCCAGAACGGAAACAGGATCGCGAAGTTGCAGCCGTGGCGATAACGCTCGCCAGAGGGCAGGTCCAGTGCGTGATGCCAGCGATGGTAGCGGGGCCCCACGATGAGGTAATCGCCCAAGCGTCCGAAGCCCAGTCGCGTGTTGGTGTGGGATAGATTCTCCACCAGGCGCAGGGTGACCAGCAGCCCGATGAAGTGCCCGGGCGGCACGCCGATCAACAGGGACAGTCCGGCGAACCACACACCGGCAATCAGGTCGTCCAGCAGGTGATTGCGGGAATCCGTCCAGAAGGACATCTGGCGCTGGGAGTGGTGAATGCCATGCAGGGCCCACCACCAGCCAAAGGTGTGGGACAGACGGTGGCGCCAGTACTCGGCAAAGTCCAGGATCAGCAGATAGATCACGAAGCTGGCCAGGGGATGGGTGTCGAGCGTGGGCAACCAGTCCTCGAGTTGCCGCGGGATCATGTCATGGAAACGCAACCAGCCGTCGAGAGCCATGAAGGCTGGTGCCAGCAAGGCAAAGACCGCCAGCGGAATAACGCCCAGGCGGTTGAGCACGGTGTACAGCACATCCACCCTTACCGCCTTGCGCCCGCTCCACCTTTCCGCCGGCCAGAGGGCCTCCAGCGGACGCATGATCGAATAGGCGATTGCCAGTTCAAGAATACCGATGAGAACGAACTCGATACCCTCGAAGCCCATCTCCACATAACTGGCCAGCCCCAACGCAAAAAGTGCAGGCTGGACCAGGCTGTCGAACAGCCAGCCCTGGGTAGCGACGAATAGGTCAGTGAGAAAGGCGATCATGGCGTTGGGACGCGTGCGAAGCAGAATCCGCGTGCCTTGAGGCCCGCGATCAAGGGGTCGAGCATGGGCGCGAAGGGGTCATGCCGGGACCAGATGCCCAGGTGGGCCATCAGGATGTCCCCATCACGGATACGCGCCAGGGCCCGCTCCAGCAGCATGGCATTGGAGTGGGTGTGGGAGGGGAGTTCGTCTCCGAGAAAACCAGCTGCCGACCAATGAACGTGGCGATAGCCGCAGGCCCTGGCGGCCTTGAGTGTGAGCGGGGTCGTGCGTCCGCCGGGGGCTCGCCACAGGGGATCAAGGGGGCGTCCGGTGAGCGCTTGAAACTGCGTGTCGGCGGCTTTCAGTTCCGCGCAGACTTGTGCTGCGTCGAGTCGGGCGTGGGTGCCGTCCATTAGTCGGTAGGTCACCCGGCCGTCGGCTTCATCCTGCCGGAAACTGCCGTGTCGCCAGGTGTGGCTACCGAAGGCGTGGCCTTCAGCGACCCGGGCCTTCCAGTAGTCTCCCCAGCTTGCGTCGAGGGCGTGGTCGCCGCGCAGTGTCTTTTCCTGGGCCACGAAGAATGTCGCCTTCACTTGGTGCTTGTCCAGGATGGTCGCAATGGCCTCGGCGTGGCGCATGTTGCCGGTATCAAGTGTCAGGTACACGGTGCCCTGGCAGGCCTCGGGTGTCGCCCCGTGGGCGAGGCACGTAGCGCACAGAAGGGCAGCAGGCAGGTATTGGCGGATGGCGCTCATTGCCGCGGAGCGTGGCTGATGAACGACACCCCATGAGGGGAGCGGCCTACCCGGATCGAGTGGGAGAGCTTCTTCTGTTCCAGATTGACGACCTGAACCTTGCGGGCAAAACGGGCGGTGACCCACAGTTCCTTGCCATCGGCGCGGATCTCCATGTCATCGGGGCCGCCAGGGACGTCGTAACTTTCGACAACACTCAGATTCTGCATATCCACGAGAGAAATGCTGCCCTTGACGGTGCGGTTCGAGACAAAGACATGGCGACCATCGCCCCGGGGCAGGAAGTTGTGGGCCCCCCGGGCAGTGGCAATGCGCTTGATGGTGCGGCGGGCTCGCCAGTCGATCACTTCCACATAATCGGCGCCCATGATGCCGACCAGCAGGTAGCGGTCGTCGGGCGTCATGTGGATGCCGGCCGGCGTTGGGCCTACGGGGTGTTTCCAGGCGGGCTGGCGCGTCTTCAGATCGATGGCGAGAACTTCGTTGGAGTCCTGCAGGGTGATGAAGACGAACTGGCTGGCCTTGTCGAAGGCCATGTGCGAAGGCGTCCTTTCGGCCGGGACGCGGGCGACCAGGCTGAAGTCAGCGGCACGGTAGAGATCCACCCGATCGAGGCGCAACGAGTTGGCAACGAACCACGCCTTGTCCGGTGAGAAGCCGAGCTGGTAGGGGTCGGAGATGTTTTTGATGCGTTTCTGCTCCTTGCCTGTCCGGGGGTCGAAGAACACCAGTTCGTTGGAGACGGCACAGGCGACGATGACAGCACTGTCGTCCGGCATGGCCATCAGGTGATGGGGCTCCTTGCAAGCGGGTGCGCGGCCGGTCTCCTGGTAAGTGCGGGTGTCGATGAAGCTCACGCTTTCATCCACCGAGTTGAGGACGATGGCAGTTTCGGCGTGGAGCGCTGGTGTAATGAGTACGAGGGCGAGGAGGGCGGTCTGGAGGAGATACGTCATCAGGGCAGGCAGGTTGCGAGAGCGGGCCTACCTTAACGCCATGCAGTCTGTCGCGATGACGCATCTTTCATGCGTCTGTCAAAGGTTTGCAGATTTTTCCTGATACCTGCGTGCCGGTGTGCGGTGTGTCACTCTGGGCGGGCGATGACGCGCAGATCCCGACCAACAATACGTACGTCGTGGAAGGCGAGGGCGCGCTTGTCGGCAAGGCTGGTGAGGGCAGGCAGGTTGAAGAGGCCGCGGGCCGCATCGCCCACCAGCGCTGGGGCCAGATACAGGATCAACTCGTCCACGCAGCCTTCCCGGAGCAGGGATCCATTCAGTTTGAAGCCGCTTTCGGCGAGAACCTCATTCAGGCCGCGGCGGCCCAGTTCTCGCATCAGCGCTGGCAGATCCACCTTGCCACCCTTGTCGGGAAGGATGACCACTTCGGCACCTCTGCGCTGCAGGGCGGCGATGCGGTCGGCGTCGTTGATTGCGGCGGCGACGAGGACTGGCCCGCCATCGAGCAGGCGGGCGTTGAGTGGCGTTTCCAGGCGGGCATCGACGACCACGCGCAAGGGCTGGCGCTCGGTCGGAACAGCCCGGACATTGAGCTGCGGGTCATCGTCGCGCACGGTGCCGATGCCGGTGAGGACGGCACAGGAGCGGGCGCGCCAGCGGTGGGCATCACGGCGGGCATCGTCGCCGGTGATCCACTGGGAGACCCCATTTTCGAGTGCGGTCTTGCCGTCGAGGGTGGCCGCGGCCTTCAGTCGCAACCAGGGGCGCCCGCGGGTCATGCGCGAGATGAAGCCGATGTTGAGTTCCCTGGCTTCGGCCTCCTGGACACCGGCCAGCGTGATGATGCCGGCTTCGCGCAGGCGGGCGAGGCCGCGCCCGGCGACCAGGGGATTAGGGTCTTCCATGGCCGCGACCACGCGGCTTACACCGGCCTTTACCAGTGCTTCGGCGCAGGGTGGCGTGCGTCCGTAGTGGGAGCAGGGCTCCAGGGTGACGTAGGCCGTGGCGCTCAGGGCTCGCTCCCCGGCCATGGCGAGAGCGTGAACCTCGGCATGGGGCTCACCGGCACGTGCATGCCAGCCTTCGCCGACCATCTCTCCCTGCCGGACGATGACGCAGCCCACACGGGGATTGGGTGTCGTGGTGAGCAGCCCGCGTGCCGCCAACTCGAGGGCGCGGGCCATCCACCGGTAGTCGTCGGCGGTGGCAATCATGGAGGGCAAACCTTCAGGATGTCTTGGGGGGGCGGCCGCGGGGACGGGTGCTGACTTCGCGGATGACTTCCGAGAATTCGTCCACGTCCTCGAAGGCACGGTAAACCGAGGCAAAGCGAATATAGGCCACCTTGTCGAGCTTCTTGAGTTCGCGCATCACCAGTTCGCCGATGCGCTCGGAGGGGATTTCCCGTTCACCGGAGGAGAGCAGCTTGGCTTCGATACGGTCGACTGCGGCTTCGACGCTTTCTGCCGTGACCGGCCGCTTGCGCAGGGCCAGGCTCAGGCTGCCCAACAGCTTGTCGCGACTGAAGTCGGCACGGCTGCCGTTTTTCTTGACCACCTGAGGCATCTTGAGGTCGATGCGCTCGTAGGTGGTGAAGCGCTTGTCGCAGGACAGGCAGCGACGGCGGCGCCGAACGATGTCACCGTCCTCGTTCTCACGGGTGTCGGTGACCTGCGTGTTGTCGGCGCCGCAGAAGGGGCAATGCATGGGCTAGCGCACCCGCCCGCTGTTACGGTTGTTACGCACCATACACCGGGAACTTGCGGCACAGCTCGGCAACCTTGGCGCGCACGTTCTCGGTGGTGGCCTCGTCATTGGGCTTGTCGAGTACGTCGGCGATGAGATGCGCGATGCGCTCTGCTTCGATCTCGGTGAAACCACGGGTGGTCATCGCCGGGGAGCCGATGCGGATGCCGGAAGTCACGAAGGGCTTCTGGGGATCGTTCGGGATCGAGTTCTTGTTGACGGTGATGTGGGCGCGGCCCAGTGCAGCTTCGGCTTCCTTGCCGGTGATGTTCTTGGACTGCAGGTCGACCAGGAACACGTGGCTTTCAGTGCGGCCGGAAACGATGCGCAGGCCGCGCTCTTCACCCAGCACACGCGCCATGACGCGGGCGTTGGCAATGACCTGTTCCTGGTAACGCTTGAACTGGGGTTCGGCGGCTTCCTTGAAGGCCACGGCCTTGGCCGCAATGACGTGCATCAGCGGACCACCCTGGAGGCCCGGGAAAATGGCCGAGTTGAGGGCCTTTTCGTGCTCGGCCTTCATAAGGATGATGCCGCCGCGGGGGCCGCGAAGCGTCTTGTGAGTGGTCGAGGTGACCACATCGGCATGGGGCACCGGGTTGGGGTAGTAGCCAGCGGCGATGAGGCCGGCGTAGTGGGCCATGTCGACCCAGAAGATGGCGCCGATCTCTTTGGCAATCTTCGCGAAGCGCTCGAAGTCGATGCGCAGGGAGTAAGCGGATGCACCCGCGATGATGATGCGCGGCTTGTGCTCACGGGCCAGCGCTTCCATCTTGTCGTAGTCGATCTCTTCGTTTTTGTCGAGACCGTAAGCAACAACGTTGAACCACTTGCCGGACATGTTGAGCGGCATGCCGTGGGTCAGGTGACCGCCTTCGGCGAGGCTCATGCCCATGATGGTGTCGCCGGGCTTGGCGAAGGCCATCAGAACGGCCTGATTGGCCTGGGAGCCGGAGTTCGGCTGCACGTTGGCCGCTTCTGCGCCGAACAGGGTCTTGAGGCGCTCGATGGCGAGTTGCTCGGCCATGTCGACGAACTCGCAACCACCGTAATACCGCTTGCCCGGATAACCTTCCGCATACTTGTTGGTGAGCTGGGAGCCCTGGGCTTCCATGACGGCTGCACTAACGTAGTTCTCGGACGCGATCAGTTCGATGTGATCTTCCTGACGGCGGTTTTCGGCCTCAATGGCTTGCCAGAGTTCGGGGTCGACCTTGGCGAGGGTATTTTGCTTGGAAAACATGGCGATCCGGGTGGGTTTGAGTCAAAACAGAAGTTTAACACGGCCGTTCATGCTTGCCGAAAGCCGGTGTTCCAAAACAGTGCGTGCCCACCCCTGTTGAGGGGTGGGCACGCCCGGGATGAGCCTTCTCAGACCCGGAAGTGGCTGACCTTGGATTCCAGGTCGGCAGCCAGTTGTTCGAGCACGGCGGTCTGCCCGTGGGTGTGCCGGGTGATCTGATTGTTCTGTTCGGCCATCTGGGCGATCCGCTCCACACCGCGGGCCACATCTTGGCTGGCAGCACTCTGTTCCCGCGTTGCATCGGCAATGTCGTTGACGGCGCCAGTTGTGCGACTGCTTTCGTTACGGATGGTGTCGAGCACAGCACCCGAGTCGGTGGCGAACTGCACGCCGCCCCTAACTTCGTCGGTAACGCCCTTGATCATGGCGACGACACGGTCGGCCTCACCCTGCACTTCGGACACGGTCACCGATATCTCCCGGGTAGAACTGGCGGTGCGTTCAGCCAGCTTGCGCACCTCATCGGCCACCACGGCAAATCCGCGGCCGCTTTCGCCCGCCCGGGCTGCCTCGATGGCAGCATTGAGGGCCAGCAGATTGGTCTGGTCGGCGATTTCGTTGATGATTTTGCCGATGTTGAATATGCGTGCTGAGCGCTCGGAGAGCAGGTTTACCGCCTCGCCGGCCTTGTTGATTTCCTGGGCGATACGGTCCATGCCACTGATCATGTTTCGCACCTTGAGGCCGCCGTCGTCGGCATGCGCCTGGGCCTGCTGGGTGATGTCCCGGGCCAGCGCTGCGCTGTCGGACACATGGGTGATGCTGACGGACAACTCTTCGATGGCGGACGCCAGGCCCGCCGCCGCTTCGCTCTGGGAGGCGGTGCCATTGACCACTTCATCGGAGCCCAGCCTCACGGTACGTGCCGACTCCTTGACAATATTGGCAGTGTGGATCACGTCGCCAATCAGGGTGCCGATCTTGCGGGTGGTGCTGTCGAGCGAGCGGGTGATCTGGTCCAGCTCGTTGGCGCTGTCGGCCGAGGTGTCGGGGAAACGGACGCTCAGGTCACCATCGCCAATGCGACGGGTGGCGTCTAGCAGGCCCTTGATGGGGGACAGGCGATTGCGGGTGATGAAATAAAGCACGACAGCGAGCAGGAGGGCTCCACCAATGCACAAGGCGATCAGGTTGTTGCGGAGTTGGCGGGCTTCTGCGGTGAATTCGTCGATGAAACTGCCGGTGGCGACGATCCAGCCCCAGGACGGGGCACTGTCGAACACGACCATTTTCTGTGCCGTATCGGAGCTGTCCGGACGGCTCCAGGCGTAGGTCATCGCCCCTTGTTTGCGCTGAACCTGCTCGGCCACGATGCCGGTAAGGGCCGGGTTGCCAATCTCGCCCAGGGTTTTTCCGGCAAAGCTGGGGTGATGGATGAGTTCAGTCTTGGCGGCTTCTTCATGAGGTGCAAGCACGTAGGTATAGCCCGTGGTGCCGGATCTGATCTCACCAAGGGCCTTGAACAGGCGATCCATGTCACCCTGGATGTCCACCCGGGCCGCTAGCGCGCCGATGACCTTGCCGTTGTCGCCGAGTATGGGTTCGATGGCCGAGATGTAATACTTTCCGGAACGCTTGACGACACCTGTATAGCTCTTGCCGCTCAGCAGTGCCTTGGCTTCCGGACTGTTTCCCGGAATGGGCGTGCCCTCGCTGCTTTTCCCTTCCTTGGTCTTGAGCAAGGTGGCGCCGCGCACGAATTCGTCACCGACCCGGATCAGCAGGGCGGGGTCTGCGTCGATCTGACGTTTGATGCTCTCCAAGACGGCGGTATTGCTGTTGAAAATGCGATCACCACTACGTACGACCGGTACCTGATAGTCGCCGGACGCCATGGTGTCAGGACCGAATCGGAGCTGCCCCGTCGTGTCCTTCAACCGGGCCAGGCCCTTGTTTGCCTGGGATGTGGCATTGCCGTGGCTGAGCTCAAGCATCCTGACGATGCCCCTGATCTGGTTGTTCAATTCCTCTTCGGTCTTCGCGAGGGCTGCGCGTTCGGCGAAATATGTCGTGAAGGCAATCAGTCCGGAGAAGATGAGAATGCTGACGAAGGTTGCCGCGAGGGCGATCTGATGAACGAGGGACAGACGGTTCAATTTCAACATGAAGGACTCCAGCCGTGCTTGCCATATTGGCAATGGATTGCCTTCTGCATACGGCCGGAGTCGGAATTACTTTAGGGGAAAGTCAGCCTTACCCTAGGTCAGGTGTTGGGCAATTCGTCCAGCGCACTCTTCAGGTGACGCTGCTCGGCCCAGGCGATCAGCCGCCAATCCACGCCATCCCGCTCGATCCAGTTCAGTGCAGCGTTGGGAATCGTGAAATCACGTGGTGTTTCGAGGGGTTTGCCCGTCGCCAGACGGTGGGCGACGTCGAGGACTCCGCCATGGGTTACCACCAGCACTGTGCCGCCCTGATGACGCGTGGCGATGTCATGGAGAGCCTCATGGATGCGCGCGGCAAATTGCCGCAGGCTCTCGCCGCCACCAGGAAACACGAATTCGGGGTCACGGCTTTCGAAGTGCTGATAGTCCTCTGGGAAGCGTGCCCTGGCTTCGTCATAGGTGAGCGCCTGGAAAACGCCGTAGTGCCGCTCGCGCAGGCGGGCGTCGATGGCGGGCTGCAGGGTACAACGGGCGGCAATGGCATCGGCCGTCTGACGGGCGCGAAGTAGGTCGGAGGCGTAGGCAGCCTCAAAGCTCTGGTTGGTCAGGCTGGCTGCGGTGGCACGGGCTTGGGCCAGGCCGATGTCATTGAGCGGGATGTCGATATGGCCCTGGAGGCGTCGTTCGGCGTTCCAGGCTGTTTCGCCGTGGCGAACCAGGCAGATGCGGGTGGTCATGGTTGACTGCGGGCAAGGAAAGGGGAGAGGAACCGCAAGTATCGCATGGCCTGCCAAGGTGGCGAATCGCGGCCGGCGGGTTGGGGGAAACCCGCGCCAGCACCGGCTTTAGGCCGTATTGACGCTACGGTAGGCGTAATCCCTGATTGTTGCAGGATCTATCTCGCCGATAATCCCAGCCCAGCAGATACGGGCTTTTGCAGCCTGGATCAAATGGATTTTCACACTAAAGGAGGTGCGGGACGTGCAGGCCCTGCTCAAATTATCACGCGCTATCGATGCGCTTTCGGAGGGTGTCGGCAAGGCGACGATCTGGCTCGTCCTGGTCGTGACCCTCATCAGCGCTGTCAACGCCTTCGTGCGTTACACCTTCAATTACAGCTCCAACGGCTTGCTTGAGATCCAGTGGTACCTGTTCTCGGCCATTTTCCTGCTGTGTGCGGGCTACACCCTGATGCGCAATGAACATGTGCGCATCGATGTGGTTTCGGGCCGATTCTCGCCACGGGCCCATGCGTGGATCGACATTATCGGTACGCTTTTTTTCCTTGCGCCGATGGCCGTAGCCGTTTTGTACCTCTCCTGGCCGATCTTCATCAACGCTTTTCTCAAAAACGAATATTCGTCGAATGCGGGCGGGCTGATCGTGTGGCCGGTGCGTGCCCTCGTTCCCATCGGTTTCTCGCTCCTGATCCTGCAAGGCGTATCCGAGCTCATCAAGCGTATCGCCTTCTTGAAGGGCCTGATCCCCGATCCCAACGCCAAGCCAAAAGCCCCTTCGGCTGAAGAAGAACTCGCCAAGGCCATCAAGCAGCAACGTGGGGAGGCCGTCTAAATGGAATTCATTGCTGCCAACATGGCGCCCCTGATGTTCGGGTCGCTGGTACTTTTCATGCTGTTCGGCTACCCGGTGGCCTTCGCCCTGGCTGCCAACGGCATCGTTTTCGGCCTGATCGGCATCGAGCTGGGCATGCTCACCCCGGCCCTGTTCCAGGCCCTGCCTGACCGCATCTTCGGTGTCATGTCCAATGACACGCTGCTGGCCATTCCCTTCTTCACCTTCATGGGCCTGATCCTGGAACGATCAGGCATGGCAGAGGACCTCCTCGACACCATCGGCCAGCTTTTCGGCCCGGTGCGCGGTGGTCTGGCCTTCGCCGTGATCTTCGTCGGCGCCATTCTCGCGGCGACCACCGGTGTGGTGGCGGCTTCGGTTATCTCCATGGGCCTGATCTCCCTGCCGATCATGATGCGTTACGGCTACGACCAGCGTCTCGCTACCGGTGTCATTGCAGCTTCCGGCACCTTGGCACAGATCATCCCACCGTCGCTGGTGCTGATCATCATGGCCGACCAGCTGGGGCGTTCGGTCGGTGACATGTACCAGGGCGCGCTGATCCCCGGCCTGGTGCTGACCGCCTTCTACGTGGGCTACGTGGCCCTCATCGCGGTGTTCAAGCCGAGCGCAGCGCCGGCCCTGCCTCCCGAAGCGCGAACCTTGCGCGGTGTCAAACTGTTGCTGCGGGTGCTGACTTCCTTAGTTCCGCCGCTGATGCTGATCTTCCTGGTGCTGGGAACCATCTTCCTGGGCATTGCTACGCCCACCGAAGGCGGCGCCATGGGGGCTTTTGGTGCACTGGTGATGGCCGTGATGCGCAAGCGTCTCAGCATTTCCCTGCTCAAGCAGGCCATGGAAAGCACGGCCAAGCTGACCACCTTCGTGATCTTCATCCTGATTGGCGCGCGTGTCTTCTCCCTGACCTTTTACGGTGTCGAAGGCCACCTGTGGGTCGAGCATCTGCTGGCTGATCTGCCCGGTGGTCAGGTGGGCTTCCTGATCGTCGTCAATATCCTGATTTTCCTGCTGGCCTTCTTCCTCGATTTCTTCGAACTGGCCTTCATTGTTGTGCCGTTGCTGGCCCCGGTGGCGGAAAAGCTCGGCATCGACCTGATCTGGTTTGGTGTGCTGCTGGGGGTCAACATGCAGACGTCCTTCATGCATCCGCCCTTCGGCTTTGCCCTGTTCTATCTGCGTTCGGTGGCGCCGCCGGCCATCAAGACCACGCAGATCTATTGGGGTGCCGTGCCTTTCGTGGTCATCCAGGTCATCATGGTCGGCGTTTTGATCGCTTTCCCGCAGCTTGTCACCATGGGCCTCGACGCTCAGGTGAAAGTCGATACGGATCAGGTGGAGATCGTCGTTCCGGATGACGCACCCCAGGACGATTCGCCCGTCCAGTTCGACAATGAACCGGGCGCTGGGGCGGCTCCGGCTGAAGGGGGCGAGAAGGATGCAATTCCCGCACCGAACGCTGAGGACGATGCCGCGAAGGCGCTTGAAAAGGCCCTGCAGGGCGACAAGAAGTAGTTTTTGGATCAGATCTGCTTGAAAACCCGGGGTGAGAACCCCGGGTTTTTTCGTTCAGGGCAGCGGTAATGCAGGCTGTGCAAATACAATGCGCATATTTCTCACGTCTTCCTGCATGATGGATAAAAACACAAACGCGCTCCCGGTTGTCTTCAGCGGGCAGGGCAGGGATTATTTTGGCATCTGGGCGGTGAATCTGCTGCTCACCATCCTGACCCTCGGAATCTACTCGGCCTGGGCCAAAGTTCGCCGCATGCACTTCTTTTACCGGCATACCTCACTTGCCGGTGCCGCCTTTGATTATCACGGCGAGCCGCTCTCCATCCTCAAGGGGCGGACGCTCGCCTTCCTGATGTTCATGGCATATCAAATCTCGGCCGAGACAGAGCCCATAGTCGCCGCTATCGTCTTCGTGATCCTGATGGCAGTGATGCCCTGGCTGCTACACCGCTCCCTGTGTTTCAGGATGCACAACAGCAGTTATCGTGGCCTGCGTTTTGTGTTCAGGGGCGGTGTGAGGCAGGCCTACGTGGTTTTTCTCGGGCTTCCCCTCCTGATTCTCATCTCCCTCGGCCTCGCCTTTCCCCTGTGGGTGCATGCCCTGAAGGTCTATCAGTACGGCAGCAGTGCTTTCGGGCGCAGCGAGTTCCAGTGCGCGTTGTCCCGGGCCGAGATCTATCGCATTTATCTCGTGGCTGGTGTGGTTGCCATCGGGGTGACCCTCGCGACCACCCTTTTGCTTGGCCTTGGCGTTGCAGAGAGTCTGTCCATGGACGAAGGGGCGGAGACCCGGGTGCTGACGATGCTTGGCGGTATGGCCTTGCTGGCCGGTTTTGCGATGATGCTGTGTGTGGCGCCTTTCGTGGCGGCGCGAGTGCAGAACGCAGTGTGGAACGGCCTGAGCCTTGGGCCGCACCGGTTTCGCAGCGTCGTGTCCGGCCGTCGTCTGGCCTTCATCACCCTGACCAACCTGCTGGGCGTCATTTTCAGTCTCGGCCTGTATCGCCCCTTTGCCGAGTTGCGCCTGATGAAGTATCGCCTGCAGAGCATCTCGATGCTACCGGGGGGAGATCTCGACGATTTTGTGGCCCTCGCCGAGGCTGATCTTGCCGCCATTGGCGAAGAAAGCGCAGAAATGTTCGACGTGGACGTGGGGCTTTAGGTTATGGAATCGCCCGATCCGGCTGTGTCGGCACTGTATTTCAACGGACGCTCGTCTCGCGCCAGCCCCGTATCGCTTTCGGTCGCCAATGGTGAGCTGGTGCTGCGTGGCGACGACGTCGAGCGGCGGGACGCATTGGCCGAGCTGCGCCTCTCCGAGCCTCTGGGCCGCTCCCCGCGGCTGATCAGCTTTCCCGATGGTGCCCATTGTGAAGTGCCCGACGATGCCTCGTTCCGGGTCATGCTGGCGCGCAGTGGTCACCGGGACGCCCATGTGGTGCGCTGGCAGTTCGCGCCGACGGCGGTGCTGGCATCCCTTGTGGCGCTGGCCGCGTGTCTCGTGCTGGCCCACGAGTGGCTGTTGCCCCGCGTCGCCCGTCAGGTGGCAGCGAGAGTCCCGGCGGAGCTGGCAAAGCGAGTGAGCGATGAGACGATAGCGATGCTGGATGCCAATGTCTTTGGGCCGAGCCAGTTGCCGTTAGCCCGTCAGCAGGCGCTGTCTGCGCGCCTCGTTAACCTGAAGCAGGCCGACGGGCCCGTGGTGCTTCCACAGTTGCTTTTCCGCCACGGCCGGAGCATGGGGGCCAATGCCTTGGCCCTGCCCTCAGGTTTGATCGTGGTTACGGATGAACTGGTGGCCCTGGCCCGCAATGACGAGGAGATCCTCGGTGTGCTGGCCCACGAGATGGGCCATGTCAGTCAGCGTCATGGTTTGCGCTTGGCCATCGAAAGCTCCGCTGTCGGCGTGTTTGCCGCCTGGTACATCGGTGACCTCAGCGCCCTGCTGGCAGGGGTGCCGGCGGCTTTGTCACAGGCGCGCTATTCCCGCCGCTTCGAGCGGGAGGCTGATGATCATGCAGCGCGCCTGATGACGGATAACGGGATGTCGGCAGGTCACCTTGCCGACATCCTGGAGCGGATGGAGGCGCCGGCCGGCGCCGGGCAGGGCGCGGACCGTGATGGCGTGGCCTCCGCTTCATCGCCGACCGACTATTTTTCGACCCATCCGCTGACGGATGAGCGCATCCGGCACCTGCGGGCGCGTTGACTCTCGCCACAAACCGCTGGCGTGTCAGGATGCCTGGCAAAGCCGGTTGCGGCCACTGGCTTTGGCCTCGTAGAGGGCTTTGTCGCTGCGCGTCAGCAGATCGGCGGCCGACTCGCCGGGGCGACGGCTGGCCAGTCCGATGGAGGCGGTGATGTGGGCCAGGCGTTCGCCACTGCGGCTGTCCTTGAGTACCAGGCGTTCGATGGAAAGGCGCAGGGTTTCGGCCAGCTCTACCGCTTTGGAAGCGGTGCCACCACAGAAGATCAGCGCGAACTCCTCGCCACCGTAGCGATACACGGATACGCCCACCCGGGCCACGCTGTTCAATTGAGCGCCGACCAGACTCAGGACGCGATCGCCCACCGGGTGACCAAACCGATCATTGAACCGCTTGAAATGGTCGATATCCAGCATCGCCAAGTGGATGACCGGCGATCGGTCACCTTGACCCATGAACTGCCCGAGCTCGGTGTCGAAGGCTCTACGATTGTAGACCCCGGTCAGCTCGTCATGCATGGCGTTCTGGCGCAGGGCTTCCATTTCGTCACGCAGGCGCCGGATTTCAGCGTTGGCAGCGCTCAGACGCTGCTCAAAGCGCGCGGTGCTCTCATGCATGGCAGTCGAGCCCTGCAGGAGCTTTTCCACGGTGCCGAACACGTCATCAATGGAGGCGCTGACGGAAGTTGGCCCGCGCAAGTCACGACTGCATTCGTCGAGCAGCGAGTTGAAGGTCTGGGTGCCGGCAATGGTGGCATGGAGATCCTTTCCTATCCCCTGGACCATCTTCTCCAGATCGTCCTTCATGCGTCCCAGGGCCGTCTCGTGGCTTCCCGTGGGGGAAATGTGAGCCTTGAACAGGTCCTCGGCCTTGCTCACTGGAATGGTGCCGTAAGCGGCAACGATGTCGTCGATACGCTGGTTCAGGGTTGGATCCTCGTTGGCGACGTAGGTGTACCAGAGCGCGTAATTGAGAGGGGTCACGGGAATCCCGTGCTTCACCATGATGGGGACGGCCTTGCGCAAACGCTCGGCAGCCTGCTCGACTGAACCGCTGATCACCATTCTTCTCCCTGAATCGCCAAGCTGCGGGTGTTGTCCGCAGTGGATTGATCTGATTATTGTGTCGGCCAGCGATGCTCGCCGAGAGGGTGTTATCGGCATATGCCAATGGAAGTTCGGCGGGTTTTGTTAAATTCTTGTGTCGACGAAACAACGACAAACGGCGCCATGAGGCGCCGTTGTGCTTGGGATGGAAGGACCTTTCCGCGGGATAAAACTCAGACTTCGTACATCACCGTGCCTTCGACCAGCGTACAGCGTACCCGCCCCGGCAGTTCAAGGCCCAGGAAGGGCGTGTTCTTGCCCTGACTCTTGAGCATGCCGCGGGTGATCTGCTGGTGACAGTCCGGATCGAAGATGCAGATATCGGCCCGCGCACCCACCGACAGGTGACCGCCCTTGGCGATGCCGGCAATTTTTGCCGCCTCCGAGGTGACCCGGGCGAGGGCGTCGATCAGCGGCAGCTTGTGTTCGGCCGCCCACTTCAGGGTCAGGGGCAGGAGTAGCTCAAGGCCGGTGGTGCCTGGCTCGGACTCGCTGAAGGGGGCTTGCTTGGCATCATCATCCACCGGCGTGTGATCCGAGCAGATGGCGTTGATGCGTCCATCGGCCAGGGCCTTCGACAGGGCGATGCGGTCCCGCTGGCTGCGCAGGGGCGGGATCACGTGGCAGTGAGGGTTGAAGTAGCCGATGTCCATGTCGCACAGGTGCAGATGGTGGGCGGCCACGTCGCAGCTCACGTCCACCCCGTCCTTGCGGGCCTGCTCGATCAGGTCGAGGCTTTCGGCACAAGACACGCGGGTGATGTGCGCGCGCGCGCCGGTCTGACGGGCCAGGCGCAGGTAGGTATATAGGGCAATGATTTCGGCACTGGCCGGGAGGCCCGGGAGACCGAGCCGGGACGCGACCTCGCCGTCGTGGGCAACACCGCCCCGGGCCAGGTAGGGGTCGATGGGCTGCAGCCAGATCCGGAAACCGAAGGTGGCGGCGTAGAGCATGGCCCGGGACAGCACCCGGGTGTCGAGGATGGGTGTATTGGCCTGGCTGAAGGCCACGCAGCCGGCTTCCACCAGCTCGGCCATCTCGGAGAGCTGCTCGCCCTTCAGGCCGATGGTCAGCGCGCCCACGGGATAGACGTGCGCACGGTTGAGCTTCTTGGCCCGGTAGCACAGCATCTCGACCAGGCCGGGTTCGTCCAGTACTGGATCAGTGTCGGGCGGGATGGCCAGGCTGGTGACGCCACCGGCCATGGCGGCGTCCATTTCGGATTCGAGGGTGGCCTTGTATTCGAAGCCGGGCTCACGGAGCCGAGCGGCCAGGTCGATCAGGCCGGGGGCGACGACGAGGCCGCTGGCGTCGATGGTCTTCGCAGCACTGAAGCCTGCCGGGGCAGACCCGACACCAACGATCTTGCCGTCGGCGATGAAGAGGTCCTGAGGAGCGTCGATCTTGTTGGCCGGGTCAATCAGGCGGCCGTTCTGGATAAGGATGTTCATCGTGCGGATCCGTTTCAGTGGCTGCCGAGCATGCTCATCACCGCCATGCGTACGGCGATGCCGAAGGTGACCTGGGGCAGGATCACGGCCTGGTTGCCGTCGGCCACGGCGGAGTCGATCTCTACGCCGCGGTTCATGGGGCCGGGGTGCATCACGATGGCGTCGGGCTTGGCCAAGGCCAGCTTCTCGGCGGTGAGACCCCAGACCTTGAAGAACTCCTGCGGGCTGGGCAGCAGGGCGCCGTTCATGCGTTCGTTCTGCAGGCGCAACATCATCACCACGTCCACGTCCT
>Ga0073899_10001965_pt1 | contig 18681 bp, 17 predicted proteins | sample KloWWTmetaKNB5Ph_FD_88975 | JGI IMG/M metagenome (GOLD analysis project Ga0073899, IMG submission 88975) | Active sludge microbial communities from Klosterneuburg, Austria, studying microevolution and ecology of nitrifiers - Klosterneuburg... | ecosystem: Engineered > WWTP > Aerobic digester >... | reverse complement strand
TGGCCGCCGCCTGGGTGAGCTTTCTTCCGGGCGAGACCGATTCGGTGGTGATGGCGCTGCTGCACCTGCCGATCGTCTTCTGGGCGCTGCTCGGAATGAGCTACACCGGCACGGGATGGCGCGATTCAGAGACGCGGATCGATTTTGTCCGCTACAATGGCGAACTGGTGATCCTGACGGCGCTGGTCGGGCTTGGCGGGATGGTCTTCAGCGGGATGACGGTGGCGCTGTTCCAGATGGCGCTCGGCGACATTGCGGAATTCTACTTCGAGAACATTGCCATCGTGGGGGTGATCGCGGTCCCCGTGGTCGCAACGTACCTCTATGATGTGGTCTTCCGTCGCCAGACCGGGATTCCGCCGGTGCTGGCACGCGTCTTCGCGCCGCTCTTCCTGGTGATGGCCACGGCGTACCTGGCCGTCGCCTTCATGGGCGGCAAGAGTCCGTTCTCCGATCGCTCCTTCCTGATCACCTGCAACGGATTGCTGCTGCTCGTGCTCGGCATCGCGATCTTCTCGATCGTCGAGCGCGACCGCAAGGCGCCGGTCGGGCTCCCCGACTCGATCAACCTCGCGCTGGTGGCGGTGACGCTGGTGATCAACAGCATCGCCCTCGCCGCCATCGTCTTCCGGCTGGCCTCGTTCGGCTTCACGCCGAATCGCGTGGCGGTGCTCGGCGCCAACCTGGTGATCATGGTGCACCTGGCCCGCATCGGGTGGGCCTACCTGCGCGTGGTGCGGAAGGCAACAGACTTTACCGAGCTGCGGCAAGCGGTGAGCGGGCACCTGCCGATATATGCCGCGTGGGCTGCCATCGTGGTGTTCGTGTTGCCGCTGGTGTTCGGCTTTGCCTGACGCGGCGTGGTTCACATGAAACAGGGATTGCGCCGCGTCCGCGCCGCGGTCGTGATGGGGTTGCTCTGGGCCGTGATCTGGGCACCTGCCGCGATCCTGCTGGGGACGCTGGTCATCGATCCCGACAACTCGATGGACGAGATGTGGGTGATGGTCGGCGCGATCCCCGGCTTCCTCACCGGCGTGATCTTCTCGGCGGTGCTTGGCGTCGCCGCGCGCCAACGTCGGCTCGACGATCTCTCCACGGCGCGTGTCGGGGGATGGGGTGCGCTCGCCGGACTGGTGATCGGCGTGCTGCCCTTCATGCTGGGCAGCACGAGCGGAGGGCCGTTGACGTGGGTCACGGCCACCGCGATCGTCGCGTCGATCACATTGCTCAGCGCCGGATCAGCGGTGGGTTCCCTGGCGATCGCCAGGAAGGGGGAGCAGCGCGCGCTCCCCGGCGCGGACTGACCTACCGACTCAGGACGGCGTGTCCTTCTGCCGGGTGCGACTCACGCCGGTGAGGATGCCGACGCCCAGCATGATGACCGACGCGATGATCACCCACGTGGTGGGGACGCCGGCCCGAATCAGGCCCCACGCGACGCCACCGATGACGATCATGAAACCGACGGTGAAGATTCCGAACGACATGCGGCCACCTCGTGAGGGGAAGCCGCAAACTACCCCCGCGATCACCGCCTCGTAATTGCGTCACACGCGTGTCATCCCTCGGATGGAGAGGGACGACACGCGCGTGGGCGGGGCCTTCCTGAACAGTGTCATCCCTTCGATGGAGCGGGACTCACGCCAGGTCGAATCGATCCAGCTCCATCACCTTGGTCCACGCCGCCACGAAGTCGCGCACGAACTTTTCCTTGGCGTCGTCCTGCGCATACACCTCGGCGATCGCACGGAGCTGCGAGTGTGACCCGAAGATCAGGTCGACGCGCGTGGCGCTCCACTTCACGTCACCGGTGGTGCGATCGTGTCCCTCGAAGGTGTCGTGCGATTCCGAGGTGGACTTCCACGTGGTCCCCATGTCGAGCAGGTTCACGAAGAAGTCGTTGCTGAGCGTCTCCGGACGATCCGTGAACACCCCGTGCCGCGTCGCACCGTAGTTGGCGCCGAGCACCCGCATCCCGCCGACGAGCACGGTCATCTCGGGCGCGGTCAGCGTCAGCAGCTGCGCCTTGTCCACCAGCAGTTCCTCGGCCGTCGCGGTGTAGGCGGCCTTCTGGTAGTTGCGGAAGCCGTCGGCGATCGGCTCGAGCACGGCGTAGGAGTCGGCATCGGTCTGTTCCTGCGACGCATCGGTGCGGCCCGGCGTGAAGGGCACCGTGATGTCGAAGCCCCCCTTCTTCGCGGCGGCCTCGACGGCGGCACAGCCACCGAGCACGATGAGGTCGGCGAGCGAGACCTTCATGCCGCCAGCTGCCGTCGCGTTGAACTCGGCCTGGATGGTCTCGTAGATCTCGAGGGCGCGGGCGAGCTTGGCCGGCTGGTTCACCTCCCAGCTCCGCGCCGGCGCGAGGCGAATCCGCGCGCCGTTGGCACCGCCGCGCTTGTCGGAGCCGCGGAAGGTGGAGGCCGACGCCCACGCCGTGTTCACCAGCTGCGCGATCGAGAGCCCGGAGGCAAGGATCTTGGCCTTGAGCGACGCGATCTCCGCCGCACCGATGAGCGGATGATCGGCCGCCGGCAGCGGATCCTGCCAGATCAACTCCTCGGCCGGCACGAGCGGCCCGAGGTAACGGACGCGCGGACCCATGTCACGGTGCGTGAGCTTGAACCAGGCGCGCGCGAACGCATCGGCAAACTGATCGGGATTCTCGTGGAAGCGCTTCGAGATCTTGGCGTACTCCGGATCCATCCGCATCGCCATGTCGGCCGTGGACATCGCGGGAAGGACCATCTTGCCCGGGACATGCGCATCGGGAACGATCCGGGCGTTGACCTTGTCGGTCGGCTCCCAGATCCACGCACCGGCGGGGCTCTTCACCAGCTCCCATTCCCAACCCAGCAGGGTGTCGAAGTAGGCGTTGTCCCACTTGGTCGGCGTCGGCGTCCACGCGCCCTCGAGGCCCGAGGTGGTGGTGTACTCGCCCTTGCCGGTGCCGAAGGCATTCTTCCACCCGAGGCCCTGCTCCTCGATGGGCGCGCCTTCCGGCTCGGGGCCCATCAGGGCGGGATCGCCGGCGCCATGCATCTTGCCGAAGGTGTGACCACCAGCGGTGAGGGCGACGGTCTCCTCGTCGTTCATCGCCATCCGCGCGAACGTCTCGCGGATGTCGCGCGCCGAGCCGAGCGGATCGGGCTCGCCGTTGGGACCCTCTGGATTCACGTAGATGAGGCCCATCTGCACCGCAGCGAGCGGATTCTCGAGCTCGCGATCGCCCGAGTAGCGCTTGTCGCCGAGCCACTCGGCCTCGGCGCCCCAGTAGATGTCCTCTTCCGGCTCCCAGATGTCGGCGCGGCCGAAGCCCATGCCGAACGGCTGCAGTCCCATCGACTCGATGGCGCAGTTGCCGGTGAACACCAGCAGGTCGGCCCAGGAAATCTTGTTGCCGTACTTCTGCTTGATCGGCCAGAGGAGCCGGCGCGCCTTGTCGAGGTTGCCGTTGTCGGGCCAGCTGTTGAGCGGGGCAAAACGCTGGCTGCCGGCCGAGGTGCCGCCGCGACCGTCACCGGTGCGGTAGGTACCGGCGGCATGCCACGCCATGCGGATGAAGAAGGGGCCGTAGTGACCGAAGTCGGCCGGCCACCACTCCTGAGAATCGGTCATCAACGCGATGAGGTCCTTTCGGAGCGCGTCGACGTCGAGCTTCTTGAATTCCTCGGAGTAGTCAAACCCCGTTCCCATCGGATTCGACAGGGCAGAGTGCTGGTGCAGCATCGAAAGATTCAGCTGATTCGGCCACCAGTCGCGGTTGGACCGACGCTTTCCGGAGTTGATGTCATAGGCCGTGCCCGACGCGCCACCCGCCCCGTGCATCACGGGGCACTTGCCGCCGCCTTCCCCACCCTTGCTGTCCATCGGTCGCTCCCATCAATGTTGCGGTCATTGCTGCGCCAGCCCAAACCAGGCAATACCCAATTTACCAAGGTTCGGTCCGAATTGACCGTTTCACCCGGCGCCGAGTCGACGCCGCTCCCGCAGGCCGAAGGCGCCCAAGGTCAGTGCCCCCGCACCAATCGCGGCATAGATCCCGATCGCGAGCCAGTACGTCGCCGGTTCCTCGGCACGCACCACGGTGCGTTGGAGCGTGGCCCGCTGCATCGGGAGAATGGTCTCCCCCTTCTGGTAGCCGCTGAGCGCGAGCCACAGCAGCGCACCACCCAATGCGAGCAGGAGCGCGCTGGCGAGCAGCAGGGCACCCATCCCCTGCTGACGTCCTCGCGGCAGTGCTCGCGGCATGGAGTGAGCGACGTGCGGCGGCCCATCGGGCGCCAACCCCGCGGGCCCCGGCGTGCCGGCGGCGGAGGCAGCCCATGGTCCGCCGTCGTAGTACTCGTAGTCGGGCTCGCGGAATTCCTGCTTGATGCGACCGATGATCTCGTCGCGACGCCCCTGCGCCCACAGCGGATAGTGCTGCCAGTCCGCCGCCGACTTGAAGTAGATCACGTGGTGCGCACGCCCCGTGAGCATCTCGCCATCCACCACCAGCCGCTGCCACTCGCCGGCGATCCGTTCCTCGTAGTACATCTGGTCGCGACCCTGATGACCGACCCGCCACCCACGCTCATTGTGTGCCATGCGGCCTCACTGCCGCTGAAGGAATGCGACGACTGCCGCGACACCATCATCCGTGACGGCGGTGCCGTCAAAACTCGCGCGATGCTTCATCTCCGCCACATGCGCCTCCACCACGTCGGTGAAGGTGGCACCCTTGAAGGTGCGACCAACCCGCCAGTCGGCGCCGCGCTCGAGGAGCAGGAGTGCCGCGGCCCAGTTCGGTGCCGTGGCAGCCTGCAGCAGCGCCGTCTCCCCCTGTGCCCCCGCCGCCTTCAGGTCGGCCCCGTGATCGAGGAGCAGCCGGAGCGCGTCGAGCGAGGCCCCTCGACCGATCGCGCTGAAATAGCTGGGGCGACCGGACGCGCCATGCCGATTGGGATCGGCCCCGGCAGCGAGCAGGAGCCGCACCGGCTCCAGGCCGCCTCGATCGGCGACCTGGAGCGCCATCTCGAGTGGCACCTCGTACTCCGTGCCCAGGTTCGGGTCGGCCTTGGCCGCGAGCAGCGCCGCGAGGATGTCGTGTTGCTCCGGCGTCTTGCGCATCTCCCGCAAGGCCAGGACGAGCAGCGTCATCCCGTCCATGCCGCGGGCGTTGAGGTCCACCGTCGGTGCGAGCGACGCCACGGTCGCGACATCTTGGCGGCGGATCGCCTCGACCAGGTCGCGCATCGGCCCCGACCGGAAGAACGTCAGTTCACCAGCAGCGTTGGAGTTGGCGCGAATGCGCCACGTCGAGGAGAGCTGGGTGACGACGAGGATGGTCACTGGCGCAGCGGCGAGCAGGAAGGCGAGTGCCCGCCATCCCGAGGAGCTCGTGCGCACGAACACGACGATCGCGACGGCGAGCAGTGCCGCCGGGAGCACCAGCAAGTTCAGGGCGACCAGGAGGGGACTCGTCTTGGCGCTGCCGGCCGCCGCGAGTCCCAGCACGAAGAAGAAGAGCACGCCGAGCACGTCGAGCGCGACGAGTGCCCAGAAGAGTAGCTTCAGCATGCCCGGAATCTCCGCACCGAGCGGAGCTTGTCAATCCACGTCCAGCGGGGCGATGCCGCGTGACCTTCGACCTTCAGCCAACCCTCATCGGCAGCCGCGTGCACCTGCGTCCGCTCCGCGAGGCCGACCACGACGTGCTCTTCGCCGTGGCCAGCGACCCCCTGATCTGGGAGCAACACCCCGACAAGAGTCGCTCGACGCCGGAGGGGTTCCGCCGCTTCTTCCAGGGCGCCATGGATTCGGGCGGTGCGCTGCTCGCGACCGATGCAGCCACGGGCGCTGTGATCGGCTCGTCGCGCTACGCCGGCCTCGATCCGGTGGCGAGTGAGGTCGAGATCGGGTGGACCTTCCTGGCGCGCGCGCACTGGGCCGGTCCCACCAACGCCGAGATGAAGCAGCTCATGCTGCGGCACGCCTTCCAGTACGTCGAGTCGGTGGTCTTCCGCATTGATCCGGCGAACCTCCGGTCGCAGCGGGCTGCGATGAAGATCGGTGCGGTCCGGATCGAGGACCGGACCGACCCCACCGGCCGGGTGGTCTGGGTCTATCGCATCATGGCCGAGGCGTGGTCACCGCCGGACTGACCGAATCGGGCGAGTCGCCGGATCGTCGCTCGACCCGCGCGATGTGGCAGCCCGCCTCGCCGTGCCGGATGTAGAGGCAGGTGACGGCGGGGTCGGCGAGCAGCTCCGCCATCGCCTCGTCCACGGCATCGCCGGTTGCCCGACGCGACGCGAGCACCCGATTCTCGCCCGCCCGTGCTTCGAAGACGAGCGGAAGGGCCCGGAGTGCCGGCGGGAACGCCGTCCCCTCATACCGGGGACACGGCTCGGCGTGAATGAACACCGGCCCGGGGGCGCCAAGCGTCCCGTCGGTTTCACTCGGCCGGTAGGTGAAGAGCAGGCGCTCGTCGGCACCGACATGGAAGAGCGAGAGGCACGCCCGACACGGGCCGGTTCCGGAGGCGACTTCGCGCACGACCGGGTGCCCGTATTCCGGGGAGCGAAGGGTCTGCCGCACGGCAGTGGTGAGGGCGTCGGGGAGTCCGCGAATCATGATGCCGCCTGTCATCGTCCAGCTCCATGCAAGGGTCCCCGAAGATCTGCGATGACGCCCGACCCTCGCCACCGCAGAATGGACGCCCAATTCCGGGAGGGCGCGCGAGCTCCGACTCGCGGCGGTTGGAACCCGGCGATATACTCACTCCCGCCCTGCGGGGTGCGCTTGCCATCAGGCGCACTGATCACGTCCACCCGATTGGACCAGACCACCGAGGAACATCCGATGAGCCTCCGCATCAACGACATCGCCCCCGACTTCACCGCCAAGACCACCGACGGCACCATCCATTTCCATGAGTGGATTGGCGACGGCTACGCCGTGCTCTTCAGTCATCCCAAGGACTTCACGCCCGTGTGTACCACCGAGCTTGGCTACATGGCGGGCATGGCGGGGGAGTTCGCGAAGCGCGGGGTGAAGATCATCGGGATCTCGGTGGACCCGGTGGCGAACCACGTGAAGTGGAAGGGAGACATCGCGGCGGCGACCGGGCACACCGTGGGCTATCCGATGATCGGCGACCCGGAGATGACCGTGGCGAAGCTCTACGACATGCTGCCTGCCTCGGCCTCCGGCGATCCATCGGTGCGGACGCCCGCCGACAACCAGACCGTGCGGTCGGTCTTCGTCATCGGCCCCGACAAGAAGGTGAAGTTGGTGCTGACCTACCCGATGACCACGGGCCGCAACTTCGAGGAGATCCTCCGCGCACTCGACTCCATCCAGCTCAACGCGCGGCACCAGGTGGCCACGCCGGCCGGGTGGCATCCGGGCGATGACGTGATCGTCACCTCGGCGGTCAGTGACGCCGACGCCGAAGCGCGCTTCGGCGGGTTCACGCGGGTGCTGCCCTACCTGCGGACCACGGCACAGCCGAAGGAATAGTTCGTCACCACTCCGGGGAGAACGCCATGGCCGAGATCAAGACCAAGCCCACGAACGCGAGCGTGGCCGCGCACATCAACGCCATGGCAGACCTGGAGCGGCGCAAGGACTGCCGCACCCTCGTCGCGATGCTGAAGCGGGTCACCGGGGCCAAGCCGACGATGTGGGGGCCGACCATCATCGGCTTCGGGAAGTACCACTACAAGTATGCGAGCGGTCGTGAGGGCGACATGTGCATCGCCGGCTTCGCCTCGCGTGGCAACGCCCTCAGCGTTTATCTGATGGGCGATTTTCCCGGCAGGAAGGCACTCCTCGCCAAGCTCGGCAAGCACAAGATGACGGTGTCGTGCCTCTACATCCGTCGCCTCGCCGACGTGGACATCGAGATACTCGAGCAGCTGATCGCCGGCTCCGTTGCCGCGGCCGCCGCGCGCCACGCGCGGATGAGCTGACGGCACGTTCCCTCGCCGAGGTCAGCCGTCCAGCACGGCCTCGGCGATCCGGTGCGCCAGCCGCATCGTCCGCGGCATCCGCATGGCATTCATCGCGATGGCAACGCCGACACCCTCGTCGGGGTAGAGCCGCAACTTCGACGTGAAGCCGGCGCCGGCACCCTCGTGATTGAGGAAGGTGCGCTCGCCACTCCGGCCCACCTTCCAGCCCAGCGCCACGCCGACCCGCGACTCGATCCCCGCGGCACCCTCCGCCACCATCCGTTGCATCGACGCCACTGAGGCGACCGAGAGCACCCCGCCACCATCGGTGAGCTGCGCATGGAGGAACCGCGCAAAGTCTTCGACCGACCCGAGGAGGCCGCCGATGGCGGCCGTGCTGAGATGGTATTCCTTGAGCGCCACCAGTGAACCCGCGGGTGCAGCGTAGAGCCGCTTCGACACCGCAGGATCGAGCAGGTGCAGCACGACCCGCATCGGATCGACACGATCCATGTATCCGGTGGCAAGGCGTTCGTGCTCTGCACCCGCGAGCGTGAAACCGCCCGCCATGCCGAGCGGACGCAGGATGTTGCGCTCGACGTAGGTGGGGAACGATTCGCCTGTCACGCGCTCGATGAGCACGCCGAGCAGGGCGTAATTCACGTTGCCGTATTCCACCCGCTGCCCCGGTGCTCGCGCCGCGCGCAGTCGGTACTGCCCGAGTGCCTCCTCGGCCGTTGGCGCGGGCGCATCGGGGAAGGTCGTGGCGAGGAAGCCGCGCATCGTGTCGCGCAGGCCCGAGCGATGGCTGAGAAGGTGTGCCACCGTCACACCCGGGAGATGTCCGGCTTCCGGGAGCCGGTTGCCGATCTCCTCCCCGAGCGAGAGCAACCCGCGCTCGGCCAACTGGAGCACCGCGACCGCCGTGAAGAGTTTGGTCCCGGAGAAGAGGTGATAGACGGTGTCGCTGCGCGCCGGACGGGATGTTGCGATGTCGGCATGGCCGAAACCATCGGCCCAGCGGAGCCCGCCACGATCGACCACGGCGATGGACGCCCCAGGGACGCGCTGACCAGCGAGCAGGGCCTCCACCCGATCTCGAATCGCCCGGGATGACGACGACGCCTGCGGTGGCCGCTGCATGGCCTTCGTGTCACTCTCCCGCAGGGTGATGGTCACCACGCGCTTGCCGTAGACGCCGCGTCGCTGCAAGGCACGGTAGGCGTCATCCGCGCAGTCCAGCGGGAAGCGCTCCGCGATCGGCATGCGCAACAGTCCGCGGGCGACCAGGTCTGCGATGGTCGCGAGATCTGCCGAACGGGGGCGCACCATCACGAAGCCGAATCGCGGCATGCCGCTCAGCATCGCGAGGATCGGCGACAGCGGCGCGAGCATGAACACCCGGCGATTGGGAGCGACCGTGACCCATCGCGAGCCCGGCGCCAGCAAGGCGCGCATCGTGCGATAGCGAGTGGCGCCCGCGCAGTCGAGGAAGATGTCGTAGCGGCCCGATCCCGCGTGCAACGCCGACATCTCGAGGGCCGTGTCCGCACCGAGCGACCGAGCACGGTCGAGCCCGTCGCCGCGGACCACGGCTGTCACGTGCGCGCCGAACGCCTTGGCAATCTGGATCGCCGCGCTGCCGACGCCACCCGCAGCTCCCTTGATGAGGACCCGATCCCCGGGCTGCACCTTCGCGACATCGCGCAGCGCCTGCAGTGCGGTGCAACTCGCGAGCGGCATGGCGGCCGCCTCATCCCAGTCGAGGGTGGCAGGCATCGCGCTCAACCATGCCCGACGCATCACGACATACTCTGCCGCCGCCCCGCCGCGCCGTCCGTCGAGAAAGCCCCAGACCGGGTCGCCGATGGACAAGTCGTGGATCCCGCTGCCGAGTGCGGCGACTTCACCGGCCACGTCGAAGCCGACCCCCACGCGATCTGCGGCGCGGGTGAGGACGAGGTGATCCTTCGGGTTCAGTCCGGCGCCGCGCACCCGCACCAGTACTTCGTTTGCCGATGGCTGCGGCGTCGGGAGGGTGCAGAGGTGCACGTGACCATCTTCGCCGATCCGTTGCCATTGCGCGGCCTGCATGGTCGCTGGGGTCGTGGGCCATGTGACGAATGACATGCGATGCGACTCCGTTCAGGCACGCAGTCCGGCCCACAGCAGGGCCAGATGCTCGCGATAGGCAGCTTCCAGGCGGGCCGCGTCGGCACCCCGCAGGACCACCGGAAGTCCCAGGAAGACAGTGGCCAGCGCCACCAGGAGGCGCTGCCGGTCGGTGTGTGCTGGCAGTTCGCCTGCGCAGATCGCGCGGTCGATCAGCGGGGGGAGGATCTCGTCCAGCCCTTCGCCGCGGACCGTGGCAATGCCGTCGAGTCCTGGAAACCTCAGCAACCGCTCGGCGGTAGTGAGTTCCCCGAAGACCGGCGGTGCCGTCATGCGGGCCTGACCCGCGATGATTTCCGCCATCGGTTCGGGGTGTTCGGCGACCTGGCGCGCCGTGAGCGCGAAGATCTCGGCGATGGCAGCGAGCCCACTGCTGGACGCCGCGACTCGCTGCGCATGCCACGCCATCTCGACCGACCAGAGTTGCACCGCATAGATCAGGACGTCACTCTTGCGGGCGAAGTAGTTGAAGAAGCTCGCCTCCGAGACGCCCACGGTGTCGCAGAGCTGCTTGACCGTCACCTCCTCGAGGGGACGGAGACGGATGGCCTCCAGGGTCGCGTCGAGGAAGGCGAGCTTGGTCCGGGCATGCTTCCGCTCGCGGAGCGGGAGGCGGTCGAAGGCGGCGGTCTCAGTCATGGGCAATAGTATAGTTGACTTAAATCTTTGTGTCAACTATACTATTTCGGAGATACCAAGAGGGGGCCCCTCCCCCTCCCCAACCCCGGATGGTGCCATGCCCAGAGCCCCGCGCGACGCCTTGGTCGTCGACACCCTCTCGCTGCGGCTTCCCGACGGTCGGCCCCTGCTGGAGGTCCCGCGCTTTGCCGTCGGCCAGGAGCGGGTCGGCCTGATCGGCCCCAATGGCTCGGGGAAGAGCAGCTTTCTGCGTCTCCTCACGGGTGGCCTGACGCCAGCGGGGGGCCGAGTGCGCCGACCCGCGCGGATCGGGCATGTGCGTCAACGCACGGTCGCGACGGCCGGGGCGACCGTCGCCACGGTTCTGGGACTCGCCGAGCAACTCGCCGCGCTGGCCCGTGCCGATGCGGGCCTCGCGACCGACGCGGACCTCCGCGTGATCGGCGAGGACTGGAATGCGCGGGAACGGGCCAGCGAAGTGCTGGGCATGGTGGGTCTCGCTCACCTCCCGTTCGACCGACCGGTCGAGGCCGTCAGCGGCGGCGAGGCGACGCGACTGGCCATCGCGGCGGAGCTCTGTGCCGACCCCGAGCTGCTGCTGCTGGACGAACCCACCAACGACCTCGATCGCGAGAGTCGGCTGGCGGTCGCGCAGCTGGTGCAACGATGGACGCGCGGCCTGATTGTCGCCACGCATGATCGCGCGCTGCTGACGCATGTCGATCGGATCGTGGCCATCGAGGATCGCACCTTCAAGTCCTACGGCGGCGGTTGGGCGATGTACCAGGCGCAGCGCGACATGGAGCGCGCCGCCGCGCTCCGGGACGCCGAACATGCCGGCGCCGAGGCGAAGCGGGCGCGGCGGCATGCGGAGGAGGTGCGCGAACGTCAGGCGCGCCGCGAGGCGTCCGGCCGCCGCTCCCGCGAAACCGGGAGTCAGCCGAAGTTGGTACTCAACGCCAAGCGTGAGCGCAGCGAGGGGACGTCGGGTCGGCTCCGCGACACCACCGCGCGCCTGGTCGCGGCCGCGGATGCCCTGCGGCGGGAGACGGCGCGGCGTGCGGCCTTCCACGAAGGGATCGCGGTGACGCTGCCACCCTGCGGGCTCGCGCAGGGCACCAGAGTGGTGGCGCTCATGGACGTCGTCGCAGGACCGGCGGCCGAGGCGCCACTCCTCACCGACGTGATGCTGGAGGTGCGCGGACCGGAGCGCGTGGCCCTGGTTGGTCGCAACGGTGTCGGGAAGAGCACGCTCTTGCAGGTCATCGCCGGGACGCGCGAGCCACTCGCCGGGACGGTACATCGCGGCGTGCCTCGCCACCGGATCGCCTTCCTCGATCAGCACGCGACGCTGCTGGGAACCGACGGCAGCGTGTGGGATGCGCTGGCCGCTCACCACCCGACCCTCGACCTGACCGCGGCGCGCGGCGCGCTGGCGCGCTTCCAGTTCCGTGGTGACGCCGCCCTGCAACCCGTCGCATCGCTGAGCGGTGGCGAGCGCATTCGTGCGGCACTCGCCTGCGTGATGGCGGGACCCGAGGTGCCGCAGTGCCTGCTCCTCGACGAGCCGTCCAACCACCTCGACCTGGAGCATCTGCAGGGACTCGAGGCCGCGTTGCGATCCTACGACGGTGCGATCGTGATTGCCTCGCACGACGATGCCCTGCTGAACGCCATCGGCGTGACGCGGCGGGTGGAGGTCGAACAATGGCGAGTGGGACCATGACATAGATTGTACGCCATCTCCTCCCTCCACCTCTCCCTCCCGGAGCCCCCATGTCCGAGTTCGATCCCACCTCGCGTCGCGACTTCATGACCATGCTCGGCCTCAGCGGCGTGGCGCTCGCCGCGAGTGCCTGTGCTCCCGCGGTCGCGCCCACGTCACCCGCGCCGAGCCCGACGGCAGCGCCGCCACAGGGTGCCGCACCAGCACAGGCCGCGGCGGCCCCTGCACCCGCGCGACCGGCGCGCCCCATCGTGATGCCGCCGACCAGCGCCGACGCCCCGTTCGATCTGCGCTGGCTCGATCGCCTCGCCAGCGTGCGCTACAAGCTGGTGTTCGACATCGGCGCGTATGCCAACGGCGGCGGACTCTTCTACGCCAAGAACTATCTCAATGGCATGCGTGATGGCTGGGGCATCCAGAGCCCGGACGTGGTCCCGCTGCTCGGCATCAGCGGCGACGCGTACCCGATTGTCTTCAACGATGCGATCTGGGCCAAGTACAAGTACGGCGAGAGCAGCAAGACCACCGACGTGCGCACGGGCCTGCCCGCGGTGCGGAACGTGTTCTGGGAGCCGAAGGCGGGAGAACCGATGGCGGAGTTCGGCGTGGACGTGCTGCAGCGGCGCGGGGCGCAGCTCTTCCTCTGCAACAACGTCTTTCGCGGGGTGATTCGACGGGTGATGTCGAGCAGCGGGCGACCCTACGACGAGGTGCGCGCCGAGCTGGTGGCGGGCTTCCTGCCGGGCGTCACGGTGGTACCGGCGATGGTGGCCGCGATGGCGATGGCGCAGATGCAGGGCGCGGGCTACGTCTACGCAGGCGCGTAGACGCAGCCGCGTCGTGATTCAGGGGCAGGCGCTCCGGCCGCAATCGGTGCGGAACGGAAGCGGTCCTGCCCCTCCGGCCAGCTCGCGCACCATCCGGTCATCGCCGGTGAGCTCCCAATGGAGCAGCGAGACCGGAATCATCCCGGCGGCGTTCACCTCGTCGAAGAAGCGCTGCATGGTGAAGGCCGGCCCAAGCTGCCGGGCACGCATCGCCATGGTCTCCTCCATCAGGCGACCACCCGTGACGTAGCTCGCTCCGTAGCCCGGCTGCCGCAAGTAGAGATGCTGCTCAAAGCCGAGCAACGGATCGCGACGCATCCAGCCACGCGGCGTCCACGCCACGTGGATGTCGCCCGCCTCGGCCATGGTCAGCGCGTTGCTGTGCGCGTAGAGGTTGCCGAGGCCGCGGGCGGCGCGCGCCGCGAGCATGGTCCAGACAATCTCCCGCGAACGCGGGCTGTCGTCATACAGACCCGCCTGCATCATCCACTCCTCCATCGCCGTGGCCATCCCCTCGGAACGGCTCATCCAGACGTTGTAGCGGAGCGCACCGCGACGGATCGGACTGGCATGCGGCGCGACGCGCATCCGCATGTTGTCCCACCAGTGATAGAGGTGGGTCCACAAGGGCACGGGATCGCGGTGACTGGTCTGGGCAAAGAATTCCCGCGACGCCGCCGGCACGAAGCCGGTCATGCGCTCGCGCAGGGCGCGCTCCATCCACGGCTCCGTGGTGACGAAGCGCCGATCGGCCACGAAACCCAGCAGGCGCTGCAGCGCCCGCTCCTGCAGCGCGGCATACGCCTCGGGTGTCTCGGCCACCGGCAGCTCGGGAAGGCCGGCGTTGCGCGTCTCCTCGAGCCGGAGTGAGGCGTGGGCGCGCGCCAATTCGCGCCGGGTGATGGTGACCTCGTCCTCCCACGACAGCGGCACCAGCAGGACGTTGCGCAGGAACCAGGTGTACTGGGCCTTGCCGATGCCGCTCGGTCCGGTGCGCTTTGGCGCCTCGGCCTTGAGCCACGTCGCGAAGGCGGTGGTGGCCGTGTGCGCGTCGCGGATCGCCGCGATCAGTTCCGGGTGGTCGCGGCCGACGCGCTGTTCAAGCAGTTCGAGCGCCTCGGCCTGTTCCTCGATCGCCCGCACGCCCCCCAGCCAGAGATCACGGGCCGTTGCACCGGAGAGGTTGATGCGTGCCTGTCGCAGCAGCGGCGGAATGGTGCGCACTTCCCGGGTGAGCTGCAGGGCGGCAGCGGTCGTGAGCGGCGAGGCGGTATCGAGCTTGGTGCGAGGCCAGACGGAATAGTGCCAGAGCCGGATCAGGCCGTGAATGTTCGGCCCCTCTTCCGCGGGCGTGTCGCTCTCCGCGGTGCGCACCGACGCGTAGTAGGCGGGGTCCCGGGCCCAGGGGCGGAGCACCGTCAGGTGATACTGCATCCCGTGCATCTCGGCGCGCACCAGGTGCAGGTCCACCCGTTCGGGAATCGTCCAGCCCGTCGTGTCGATGGCCGCCAACCGGACCAGCCGCTGCCGGAGCTCCTGCAGACGACGGGTGCTGGTCGTCGGCGAATAGTCGGGCACGCCGTTCACGCGCGGCGGCTCCTCGAACGCGCGCCATTCGGTGAACTGCGACACCAGGGTGGCGTAGCCGCGCGATCCCTGCGCAGTCGCCCCGTGTGGCAGGAGCACGGCAAGCAGGAGGGCGGCAAGCAGGCGAGACGGCATGGCGGGCACCGTGTGGTGAAGGGGGACGATTGTGCCGTCAGTCCTCGACGACGTGCGTGGCGAAGACTTCACGGTGCTGCTGCCACCGCGCCGCGTTGAAGCCGTCGGGCTCCAGGCAGTCCGCGGCCGCATAGGCCATGGCCAGCGCGTGGTGCGTATTGTCGTGGGCAAAGAGCCCCTGCCGACCGTAGCTCAGGAACTTCGGCAGGCTCGCCACCCATTGGTCGAGCGTGTTGAACCAGCGCTCGTAACCGGTGGTGTAGATCGGATACGCCTGGCGCAGCCGGCGCACCAGCACGGCCGTTGGCGCGGCCGGCAAGGGCACGCCCGCGGTGGCGAGGTCTTCGGCCACGAGCGCGGCAAGCGCGGCGTCGTCCATGCTCCACCAGGGATCGTCCGGGTTGCACGGCAACTCGGCGCACAGCACCGTGGATCCTGCCGGGCTTCCCGTCGCGGCGTAGTGCTTCGGCTCCGACAGTCTGGTGATGCGGACGTTGGCCCCGGGGAAATAGTGCGCATCGTATTCGGTGAACTGCGACACCGGCAGGGCGAGGTAGATCAGCAACATGGCGCGCGACTCGATGTTCGACGCCGCCTTGTGCACCTCTGGCGGCACGCCGTCTCCGACCAGTCGTGCCAGCAGACCGATCGGAATCGTCGACCAGAGCTGGTCGGCTTCGATGCGCTCCTCGCCGTGCTCCGACGAGGCCTCGATGACCCACGGATCGGTGGGGCCGGCCGGCGGCACCAGACGGGTCACGCGCCGCCCGAATCGGAAATTGGCGCCCCGCGACTCGGCAGCGGCCACGTACGCCTCGGTGATCTGGCCGAAGCCCTTCCGGGGATAGAAGAATCGCCCGGCGCCTGGCGGCTTCAGGCCTGGCACGGCCGACAGGACCTTGCGCACCAGCTTGAGGAACGAGCCGGCCGAGACGCGGCGCCGTGCCTGGATGCCGGAGAGCTCCGAGGGCTCGCGTCCCCACATCTTTCTGGCATACGGGAAGTAGAACGATTCACAGATCGTCGGACCGAGGTTGGCCATCAGCACGTCGGCGAAGCTGTCGCCGGCCACCTTGCCGCGGAACGGCTTGCGCACCATGTCCACCATCGTCCCGAGCGCGAAGGCGGGGTCGAGGCGCACCAGCAAGTCCACTGGCTTCAAGGGGAAGTGAATCCAGCGACCGCGGAGTCCGATGCGGCCATGACGCGGTCGATCGCGGAGGTCGTCGCCCAGAAAGCCGCGAATGTCGGCGAGAATGTCGGGGTCGCATGCCGGATGCAACCGATGGCTCCCGAAATCGACGCGCATGCCGGCAAAGTCGAAACTTCCCGCGTTGCCGCCGGGGACCGGGTGCTGCTCCAGCACGGTGACCTCGGCCCGGGCGTCGTGTCGGAGTTTGTAGGCGGCACCCGCGCCCGCCGGGCCGGCCCCGAGAATCACCACGCGATGCGCGTTGGGCTTCATGGCTTCTCCGTCCGTGTGACCGTGAGTTGTCCGTGCGACACCGCAAAATTGATCTGTCGCGAGCGATGCAGCACCAGCCACACCAGACCTCCGAACAGTCCGCCGACAATGAGCACCGACTGCCAGAGCAGCGAGCAGACCACGCTGTACGCGACCGGCACGCCGAACGGCACCAGCAGGGCGGCGAGGCTCGCTTCGCGCACGGCGAGGCCACCGAGCGAGATGGGCATGAGCGAGGCGATCTTGGCGAGTGGCCACACCAGGAACCAGACCGCCAGTCCGACCTCGATCCCGACACTGCGACCGAGCCACGCATTGAGCAGGACGAAGCCACCCTGAATCAGCAGCGAGCACCCGAGGCCGACGAATGCGGCGGAGGGGCGCCGCCAGAGTTGGCGCAGCCCGACGAGCCCGCGACCGACGGGGCGACGGAGGCGGCGTGGCCAGCGGGCCAACGGGCGCCGCAGGGTCAGCGGCAGCCCGAGCAGGAGCATGCCCACACCGACGGCCAGTGCGATGCTGAGCACGTTCGCCAGCCAGCCATCGAGTTCATTGCGCGCGAAGAGCGCGCCCCCGGTGACCAGGATCGCGAGCGCGAGCATGTCCGTCAGGCGGTCCATGATGCCGCCCCAGAGAGCGGCCTCGGGACGCCGAGTCAGACGGCCGGCGAGGGCGATTCGGAGGACGTCGCCCCCGACGATGCTCGGGAGGCAGAGGTTGGCAAAGAGCCCGGCCGCGTAGCAGAGGGTGGCATCGAGTCGGGCGAGCCCGGCCCCGGCGGCATTGACGAAGAGCCGCCACTTGAAGATCCCCAGCGTGTGTCCGGCGATGAATCCGGCGGCCACGCCCGCCCAGACGTGCGGCGGGAGCCGCCCGATCGCTTCGCGCACCTGCCCCCACGGCAGCAGCACGAAGAGGAGGACCAGCAGCGCGACGCTGATCGTCGCCTTGAGCCAGGGTTTCAACGGCGACCGGCGAAGCGCATGTTCTGATCGGCGAGCAGCCCGACGGCCCAGACCACCAGCGCCCCGATCAGCCCGAGCACCGCGCTTTCCGAGAGGTTGTTCCGGGTCATGTCGTAGCCGAACTTGGCCAGCCCCGCCGCCGCGAGCACGGCGCCGACGGGAATGAACACCTTCAGCGGATTGAACACCACGATGATGCGCAGGATGAGCAGCGTGAAATCGTAGGCGTGCCGGGCGCGAATCTTCGATTCGCCCAGGCGGGCATGGTAGTTGATGGGCACATACTCGAAGGGGTGCCCGTTGCACGCGGCGGCGAGCGTGATGGTGGTGGTGAAGGAGAAGCCATCAGGCAGGAGGAACTCGTAGCGTTCGACCAGCGACTTGCGCATCAGGCGCAGGCCGGAGTTGATGTCGGGAAGTCGCTGTCCCGCGAGATAGCCGGCCAGCCGATTGAGGAACCACTTCGCCGGTCGTCGGACGAGGGGGATCTTGACCGACTTGCCGAGGCGGGCGCCCACCACCATGGCATTCTGCTCGGCGAGGGCAAGCAACGCCGGAATGGATTCGACGGGGTAGGTGCCGTCGGCATTGGTGATCAGGATCCAGCCATGGCGCGCGTGCCGAATCCCGACCTTGAGCGCTGCCCCGTAGCCGCGGTTCTTGGCGCGGCGGAGCACGCGGACACCGGTGGCATCGGCCGCGACGGCGGTGTTGTCCCGCGAGCCATCGTCCACCACGATGATCTCGTATTCCCAGCCGGTCGCCGCCATGGTCTCCTGCACCGCCAGTACCTGGCCCGCCACATGGGCCCCTTCGTTGAACGCGGGGATCACGACGCTTACGGCGCGAGGCAGCGCAGCTGGCGCATCCCCGACAATGTCTTCGATCACACGATCCTCCGGCGGGGCGTGGCAGGCTGTTGGCGGGGGGTTGGTGTGGCACGAGTGGTGCCAAGGCGCAAAGTACCCTCCCTGACGGCTCGGGAGGGAGGGGCATGGCACGCGGTCCCGAGCAGCGCGTCGCGTGCGGCTGTACTTTCAGGACGCCAACTCGCTTGGCGCACTCCCCCCCCCACTGTGGCACCAACCCGACAGGAGCCGTGTGACGCTCACCACGATCTCCCGACGCGCCGGATCCGGAACGGAGTCCGCATGACGGGCCTGCGCTTCGGCTTTCTGACGACCTTCTATCCGCCCAGCAATTTCGGCGGCGACGGCATCGG
>Ga0073899_10001963_pt1 | contig 18696 bp, 15 predicted proteins | sample KloWWTmetaKNB5Ph_FD_88975 | JGI IMG/M metagenome (GOLD analysis project Ga0073899, IMG submission 88975) | Active sludge microbial communities from Klosterneuburg, Austria, studying microevolution and ecology of nitrifiers - Klosterneuburg... | ecosystem: Engineered > WWTP > Aerobic digester >... | reverse complement strand
CTGCGGGCACTGCGCAGCGCCAGGCCGCCGGCCGAGGTGCTGGCGGGCGTGGTGTCGGACTACGTGGATTTTGTCGCCGCGCATCCGACCTTTCTCCGCTTGATCCAGCGTGAGGCCCTTGGTGAGGGCGCCGGTCTCGACGCGCGCTCCCTGCGTGCAGCGGTCGGTGCCGAGGCGGTGACCGCCTTGGCCCAGGAGCTCGGCTTCCCGCCGCGTGCCCGGACGCAGGTGATGCACCTGCTCCTTTCGATGATCGCGCTCACCTGGTTCCCCGCCCTGCATGCCACCACGCTGGTCCCGACCATTGGCTTCGAGGGCGTCTCCCCGGCCTTCCTGGCCGCCCGCAAGCGTCACATCACCACCCTGCTGCTCGGTGCGCTTCCCTCGCGCCGCGCGGCCCCGTCACCCCGGAGTGCCCGATGACCGACGTCCTCACGCCCCCCAGCGCGCCCCCCGCCCCCTCCGTGGACGAGGCACGTGCCGTCGCCGAGGCTGCCCGCGAAGCAGAGTGGACCGCGCCGTCGTTCCTCCGCGAGCTCTTCGCCGGGCGGCTGCCGATCGACCTGGTCCACCCCTTCCCGGCTCCCGACCCGGAGCAAGTGGCCAAGGCGGCGCCCTTCCTCGCCGAACTCGAGCGCTTCCTGCGGGCGGAGGTGGACAGCGATGCGATCGATCGCGAGGGGAAGGTCCCACCCGAGGTGGTGCAGGGACTCCGCGAGATGGGCGCCTTCGGCATCAAGATCGATGAGCAGTACGGCGGCCTGGGACTTTCCCAGCTCATGTACACCCGCGCCATCGGGATGGTGACGTCGCAGGACGGCTCGCTGACCGCCTTGCTGTCGGCGTCGCAATCCATCGGCGTGGCGGTTCCGCTCAAGCTCTTCGGCACGGCGGAGCAGAAGCAGCGCTACCTCCCGCGGCTCGCGCAGGGGGCTATCTCGGCCTTTGCGCTGACCGAGACTGGCGTGGGTTCCGACCCGGCCGGCCTGGCGACCACCGCCGAGAAGAGTGCCGATGGGACGCACTGGGTCCTCAATGGTGAGAAGCTCTGGTGCACCAACGGCCCCGTGGCCGAGGTGATGGTGGTGATGGCCAAGACCGGCAAGCGGATCACCGCGTTCATCGTCGAGGCCGATTGGCCGGGAGTGGAGGTCGTCCACCGCCTCAGCTTCATGGGGCTCAAGGCGATCGAAAATGGCGTGCTGCGCTTCACCAACGTGAAGGTGCCCGCCGAGAACGTGATCTGGGGCGAGGGGAAGGGCCTCAAGCTCGCGCTCATCACGCTCAACACCGGGCGCCTCACGCTGCCCGCGTCCGGCGTCGCGGGCGCCAAGCGCGCACTCCAGATCGCCCGGCGCTGGGCCGCCGACCGGACACAGTGGGGGAAGCCGATCGGCAAGCACGACGCGGTGGCCCAGATGCTCGGCACGATGGCGGCCGACACCTTCGCGATGGAGGCCGTTGCCGAGCTGGCCTCGCTGCTCGCCGACCGCGGCGACACCGACATCCGCCTCGAGGCCGCGATCGCCAAGTTGTGGAACTCGGAGATGAGCCACCGGATCGTGGACGACTGCCTGCAGATCAAGGGAGGTCGCGGCTACGAGACGGCCGATTCGTTGCGGATGCGCGGCGAGCGCCCCGATCCGGTCGAGCGGATGTATCGGGATTCGCGCATCAACCGGATCTTCGAGGGCTCGAGCGAGATCATGCGCCTCTTCATCGCGCGCGAGGCGGTGGACACCCACCTCAAGGTGGCCGGTGACCTCATCGACCCGCGCACCTCGATGAGCGTCAAGCTGAAGGCGTTGCTGCGCTCGGCCGTGTTCTACGTGGGCTGGTATCCGCGGCTCTGGATCGGGACCGAGTGGTTGCGCTTCGGCGGATTCGGCAAGCTCGCCGGACACCTCCGCTTCGTTGGTCGGCGTTCACGCAAGCTCGCGCGCACGCTCTTCCATGCGATGGTGCGCTTCGGCCCGAAGCTGGAACAGCGACAGTCGGTGCTCTTCCGGCTGGTGGACGTCGGCGCCGAGCTTTTCGCCATGACGGCGGCGATCTCGCGGGCCGAGACGATGGCGCGCGCCGGCAATCGCGACGCCGTCGTAGTGGCCGACGTCTTCTGCCGCCACGCCCGCCGGCGGGTGGACGATCTCTTCCGGCAGGCATTCGGGCCGGACGACGTCGTCACCTACCAGCTGGCGCAGCGGGTGGTGCGAGAGGAGATGCCGTGGCTGGAGGGGGGGATGGTGCGGGAGTCGTGAGTCGCTTTTCAGCCGCGGCCGTCAGGCCGCGGGGTGAGGGGTGAGGGGTGAGGGGTGAGGGGTGGCGTCATCCCGAGCGACGCGAGGGATCTGCGTATTCACCATCACGCAGGTCCCTCACTGCGTTCGGGATGACAGAACTCCGCTTCACCGTTCACCGTTCACCTACCACCGCACCCCCAGCACCGCAGTGGGGTTCCAGTCGGCATACAACCCGCCTGAGTAGCTGTACATCAGGTACGTGGCCCGCCCTTCCGCGAAGAGCGCGACCGGCCATCGCGCGGGCCGACTCGTGAGGCCCACGCCGAGATGGCCTTGCAGCGCGTCGTCGTTGTACATGCCAACAGACGTGAAGTTCTCCAGGGTATTACCCTGATCATCTACTGCCAGCGTGCGACTGTGCTCCCGCACGCGCAGCAGGCCCAGGCCGACCAGGGCATACGGCCTCACCGCCCCATCCCATGGTGCCACGCGCAGGGTGGTCCCGAGCGACCAGCCCGTGTCACGGGAACGACTGTCGAAGGAGCACGCCCCGATCGCGCCACTCGGCAGGAAACACTGCTGGACAAATAGCCGTCGTTCCTCGTTCAACCGCTCGACGCTGCCCTCGACACTCCAGCTGAACCGGCGACCGGAACGCAGTGCCACACCGACGCGGACGATGGCGCCACGCTCCGACGCGGGGTCGCCCAGTCGACCGGGCATGTGCGTGTAGCCGGCAGCCACCGAGAGCCGCTGCGCATCAAGTGGGGCGGCCGATGCGACAATCGCGACGAACAGCAGTGGTGCGAGTCGGCTTCCAGTCACGTCGAGAACCTCACCGTCCGCGTGCTTCAATGGGCCACTCCTCGACCACCACGTCGCCACGGACCCCGACGGCGCTGTCGAACAGATGGGTCACGATGCAGACATGGTTGGGGATGATGCGCACCTGATCGCCGATGGCAGGACGCCAATCGGTGTGCGAGAGATCGAGGGTGCCGTGCTCCTCCGACAAGGCGGAGACCACCACCTCCGGCCGGTCGAGCAGCACCCCGTAGCCCGGCGCCTCGACACCGCGAATCGGTTCACGACCGAGCGCCTTGGTGCCCGCATCGACCACGGCCTGGCCTGGCACCGCCACGCTGATGACGGTGGCGAGCACGGTCAGCGCGCAGTCATCGAACGCGCACGCACCGATCGCCGCCGTCGTGCGGTCGTTGTAGACCGAGGTGCCGGGCCGGATTTCGGTGATGCCAGCCACCCGATGCGACTGCCAGAGGGCGGGCGTCGAACCTCCGCTGACCACGCGCACTGGAAGTCCGGCGGTCGCGAGGGCGTCCAGGGTGTCGCAGAGCTGCCAGTTGAGCGCATCAATCGCCGCGGTCTGTCCCTCGGCGGGGCCGCGAATGTGGCCGGGGTAGAAGCCGACGCCGAGCCATTCCAGCGCGGGGTGTGGTGCAATCCGCCGGGCGAGGGCCACCGCGTCCGCGGGTGAGGCGACGCCGACCCGCCGCATGCCGAGATCGAGCTCGACCAGAACGCCGACCCGCGAGCCACCCGAGGGCAGCACGGCGGCAAGGGCATCCACTGCCTCACTGGAATCGAGCATCACCCGGAGTCGGCTCACCTGCGCCAGCGCCATGAAGCGTGACAGCCGCGCCGCGCCAATCGGCGGATAGGCAATCAGCAGGTCGTCGGTGACCGCACGCATCACCTCGGCCTCGCGCAGCGTGGCGCAGGTGAGCCCGGTGGCGCCGTGCGCCAGTTGATCGCGTGCGACGCGCGACGACTTGTGGGTTTTGACATGGGGACGGAGCGCGAGGCCGTGGGTGCGGGCGTACTCGGCCACCCGCACCATGTTGGCCGCCATCCGGTCGAGGTCCACCACCGGGATGGGCGTGGCGAGCTCTCCGATGGACATCACGACAGGGGCGCCACGGTTCAGCGCTCGCTCAGCGGCCGGTCGGCACGCTGAGGTGCTTGCGGTACTCCGTCGGCGTGGCGAGGAAGTGGCACATCGTGCACTCCTTGGCCACTTCGTGGTTCGCTTGCGGCTCGTGGCAGGTAAGGCAGAAACCGCGATCCGGCACAAGCGTCGCGACCGTCGCCACGTCATGGCACTCGTCGCACCCCCGGTGCGTCGCGCGCTCGTGGTTGCCGAGGAGGTCTTCGGAGCGATGGCATGAGGCGCAATCGCGCTGCGCCGTGTGGTGATCGGCGTGGCAGGCCGTGCAGGTCACCTGCTCCTTGCTCGGTCGCAGGCTCGCGCCGACGTGACAGGTCGCGCAACTCGTGGACTCATGCTGCGCGTGGTCGAACTGTCGCCGCACGATCTCCCCCTCGGCGTGCGCCGCCGGGGTCTTGCCGAAATCGGTGTGACAGGCGCGGCACTCCGACCCAACGATGCGGCCGCCCACGGCCGCCTGATGGTGGCAGAGATCACAACCGCGCGGGGCTTCGAACACCAACCCGCGACCGCCGCCCTGCACCGTGTGGCAGGTGAGGCAGGCCAAGGCCGTGTGCCGTGCGTGCGGGAAGGTGTCCACGACCACCGACACGGGAGCGGACTGCGGGACGTTGCGTGCTGACGCCGTGCCGAGCGCGGCGAGGAGCCCGGCACCGAGCAGCAAACTTGGGAATCCCAGCGCGCGCAGAACCAGCATTGCCTCGATCTCCGGACATCGTGGGCACGTTTTCGGGGGACACCGAAATATACAGTCACCGCGGCCCGGACAGGGGGGTGTCAGTTGCCCGCGACAGGCTCAAGGAAGGCGGCAAGCAGGTCCCGATGCTCGACGTACTCGGGACGGGCACTCACCATCTCGTCCGCATAGTGCGCCGCGAAGGCCTTGCGCGCGTTTGCCTCGGCCGTCGAGTCACCGCTGAGTCGGGCCACGACTCCCTGCACGTAAAAGCCGAACAAGTTGTTCGGTGATGCCGTGAAGATGGTGTCCGCCTGTGCCAAGGCGCCTGCCCCGTCGCCGGCCACCGCCCGCATCATGGCCACGTGATACCGCCTGTCCACGTTGCGCTCGGCGAGGGGAATCGCGTCGAACATCCGGAGTGCCTCGTCGGCGACGTCCTTGGCGAGGGCCGCATCACCCTGCTCCGCGGCCGTGCTGAGCTGCGAGACGAGCTGGTCGAAGCGCGCGGTGGGAGTGGTAGCCACGGCGAGGGCCGCCGGGTCGCTCGCGCCCCCAGGAAGGAAGAGCGCCACCAGCAGGGCGACGCCAGCCGCGCCCGCCAGCGCGATCCCGAGCCATCTGGGTGCCGTGCGAGGGACCATGACTCCTCCATCGGGTGCCACAGGGAAACCACTGCTCTCAAGCATTGCGCAAGCTATCCGTGTCTGGTGGATGACGGCAGTGCAACCGACTGTCCCGTAACGACTTCACCGGATCTTCACGGATCCTTCACTCGGCTCCTGATAGGATGTTACCGCGGCCAGTACGGCACATCACTGTCCGCATGTCCTGACAGTCCCTCGCATCAGCAGGAGCGTCCCAATGAGGTTGTTCTACGGTACCGTGGCCACGGCGATCGCCTGCCTCCTCCCCAGCCAGCTTCACGCCATTCCGGCCTGGAGCCGTCTCACCGGAGCCCCCTGCTCCTCCTGTCATGCCACCCCGACGTGGCAGCTCAACAAGGATGGCCTCGCCTTCCTGCAGAACGGCCACCGCATCGATCCGCTGAAGGTCGACACCAAGGACCAGAAGCTCGAGAACTATTTCTCGATCATCTTCAAGGGGCGGACGTTCGTGGACAAGCGCGACGACGCGCGGACCGGGCTGTCGAACACGCAGCGCCCGGAATGGCAGCTGGAGCAGCACTCGATGTCGATCTACACCGGTGGTGCGCTGAGCAACCGGCTGTCGTACTTTGCCGAGGTCTACCTCAGCGAGAACACCGGCGCCACCTCGGGAGGCAACATCGTCCAGGGCGACGCCGCGCGGAAGAAGCTCGCCGAAGCGTTTCTGGCGTACAACCTGCCCCTGGCGGGTGAGGCCAACATCGTCTCCTTCCGAGCTGGTGCCATCCTGCCAGAGATTCTCCATGTCTTCGGCGTCGGCGCGCGCAGCGCGGAGCAGCGCTCGATCGTGCTGAACGACGCACTCGTCGGGAACCTGAATACGTATCGTCCGTTCTCGCGGCAGCAGGGGATTGACGCCACCTTCCAGAGCGGCCGGATCCAGCTCGCCACGGGCGTGCTGAACGGTGCCGATGCGAGCACGACCAACTCGATCGATGCCGACCGCAAGAAGGACGTATTCGGCAGTGCCCTCTTCACCGTGGACAACACTGCCTCGGCAGTCGGTGCCTACTACTACAACGGGCACTACACGAACTACGCCACGCCGAAGGACTACACCACGGCGATCCTCTTCACGGACGACTTCAATCGGCTCGGGTTGGTGGGACGCTTCGTGCAGGACAAGTGGCGGGTGGTCGGCACCTACTTCACCGGCAAGCACATCGTGAACGTGGCAGGGACCGAGGCGACCAACGCCGGCTACTATGGTCTCGTGGACTACAACCTCTCGGAGACCCTCGGCGCCTACGTCCGCTACGACCGGATCGATCCGAACACCGACCTCGACAACAACGAGCAGTCGATGGTCCTGGTCGGGATCAACGGCCTCTTCTTCCAGAGCGAGAAGACCGGCGCGCGCTGGCAGATCGAGTACACCAGCCGCGACAGCTACAACGCCGGCAGCATCACCGCCGCGGGCAACACCAAGTTCCGGGACAACCGGATCTGGGCCCAGCTGACCTTCGGGTTCTGAGCAGGTGGGGAATGAGCGCCGGGGCGTGACGGGTTCTCCCGCCGCGCCCCGGCGATCGTATCTGAGTAAATTGCAGGAACTGACTTGTGCTTTCCCTTACCCCTGTGATCCTATGCGCACACCAACACTCGCTTCGTTTTTCGTCCTGACCATCCTTGGGCTCGCCGCCACACCGGCTGCCGCCCAGGAGAAGACGTTCAGCCATGTCGGCGTGATGGCCTGCGCCAAGTGTCACAAGACCGAGAAGATCGGCAACCAGTTCGGGGTGTGGCAGGGGACCAAGCACTCGAAGGCCTACGAGGCGCTGACCACCCCGCGGGCCGACAGCATCGCCACCGCGAAGGGGCTGACCACCAAGGCGGCCGAGGCGCGCGAGTGTCTGGAGTGCCATACCACGGGAGGTCCGGACTCGGACACCCCGAAGACGGAAGGCGTCAACTGCGAGGCCTGCCACGGTCCGGGGTCGGGCTACCGGACGCTGGCCATCATGAAGGACAAGACCAAGGCGGTTGCGGCCGGGCTGAAGGTCTATGCCGACGCCACCGAGATCGAGACGCAGTGTCGTACCTGCCACAACGAGCGGAGCCCGACCGCCAAGCCGTTCGTCTTTGCCGAGCGGTGGGCCGAGGTCAAGCACATGCGGCCGGTCGAATAACGGGGAACTACTCCTGGAAGAGGGCGAGGAGGTCGCCGTAGCCCTCTTCCGCAAGCATGGCGCGCGGGACGAACCGCATCGCGGCGGAGTTCATGCAGTAGCGCATACCGGTGGGCTCGGGTCCATCATCGAAGACGTGTCCGAGGTGCGAATCGCCAACGGCGGATCGCACCTCGGTCCGCTTCAGGAACCAGAGCTTGCGATCGGTGCGCACGGCCACCGCTTCGGCACGGATCGGCTGGGTGAAGGAAGGCCAGCCCGTGCCGGAGTCGAACTTGTCCCGCGACGAGAACAACGGCTCGCCGGTGACCACGTCCACATAGATGCCGTCCTCGTGACGGTCCCAGTACTCGTTCTCGAAGGGAGGCTCGGTGCCCTCCTCTTGCGTCACGTGATACTGGAGGGGGGTCAGGCGGCGACGAATCTCGCCAGCGGATGGCTTCTGGTACGACACGGCATGCTCCCAGGGGTGAGGGTCCTCACCGGAACATACGCCATGGTGCGCGGGATGGTTCCTCGTCCCGCGGTCAGCGCCGCGGGATGGCCGTGCCGTGGCAGGCGATGCAGAGTTGCGGATTCTTGCGGAGCAGGCGCTCGGCGTCGAAGCCGGGGCCGTGGGGCGAGAAGCCCCGGCCCTTCTGTGCCGAGTGGCAGGTCAGGCAATCGCGCTCGACGTGGCATGAGGCACAGCTCTCGAGGGACTGCCGCGCCGCCTGGCCATGACCGACGAAGAACTGCCGGTTGCCGTCGTGATAGCCGCCGGCACCCAGCAGCGTACGCTGTGCCACCACGCCGGCCTGCTGGTGGCAGCTCTGGCAGAACTGCCCCTGGTTGTGGCACTCGGCGCAGGAATTGGCGCGCGTGTAGGCGTCGGCGGGATGGCGCGTGAGATAGCTGGCCGGGTGGTAGTCGATCTGCTTGCCCGCGGTCGGCACGTGGCAAGCCAGGCAACTCTCCCGCACGTGGCAGCTGGTGCAGCTCTGCATCGAGGCCGCCGCCGCAGGCCCGTGCTGCTCCTTCCAGGTCGGCGAATGCGATGACGGCAGCTTGGCCAGGGTCACCGCCCCGACGGCACGACCGGGCCCGGCATGCGCGAGGCGCCGCGCCGCGGCCGGCAACACGGCGTTGTGACACGCCGCGCAGCTTTCCTGGGTGTGACAGGTCTGGCAGGCCTTGGCCCCGTCACCCGCCAACGCGCCGTGCTTTTCCTCGAAGTCTGCCGCTGCGTGGCTCGCCGGTGCCTTGGCCGGATGCGGGACCGCCGTAGCGGCCGCATAGTTGCCGAGGGCCTGGATCTCCTTCACCTCGGGGGCATTCACGTGACAGGCCGCGCAGTAGGTCTGCACGTGGCAGGTGGCGCAGCTGGTGGCCACCACGTTGGGACCACCGGGGCCCTTGGCTTGCACACCGTGCCCGGCCTGCGCCTGGAAGTCTGGCGCGGCATGGCTGGTGGGCTGCGGGAACAGCGCGATGCGTTCGCTGGTGAAGCCGGTGGCCTTGGAGAGCGGCACGTGACAGGTGGCGCACGCCGTGTCCGGCAGCGACACATGCTTGGCGGGCTCCTGCTTGTGACAGGTGAGACACTGCCCCGCCTCGGGACCACGCACGGTCATCCACGCACCGCGCGTCGGCGTGTGGCAGTCGGCGCAGGTGTTGTTGCCGGTGCCCCGACGTCCCTTGCGCACCACACTGTGTTGCTGGTGATCGAAGGCCAGATTCGTGGCGCGCGGTCCGACACGGGGCTGCCAGGTGACCTTGCGCTCGGTGGTCCCGTCATGACAGGTGGCGCACTGCACCGCGGTCGGAAAGAACGCTTCGGCCGGTTGCTCGACCCCGGCATGGCAGGTGGCACAGCTCACAAAGAGCTTGGCGTGCTCGCGATGGTTGAACGCGTCCTGCGGCGCAGGACGGTTTGCGGCGAAGGCGACGCCCGCGACGCTGCCCAGCAGGAGGAGTGTCACGCCGATGCGTCGGATCATCGTGTTCTCCCGAGGGGACGAGCCGGCGGAAGCACCCAGCGATCGGCGTCGGACTTGAGGGTCAGGGAGGCCCGCAGGCCGAAGCGCCACTGGTTCCAGTCGAAGGCGCCCGCGTCGGGACGATCACGCGACTCCCAGTAGCGGTCCGCCGTGGCGCCGATGCTGAAGCGATCGGTGGCGCGATAGTTGGCGGTGGCGCCGAACCAGGTGAGCCCGGCATCCTGGAAGCGCAGCTCGAGCGGACGCTCGAGCGAGCCACCGGCCAGCGACAGCGTCACGGCCTCGCGGGGCTGCCACGAGACACGCGCATCCACGCCACGACTGCTCGCGCCGGGAAGCTGTTCGGCGTGGGCGCTGCCCGTGACGGTCCACTGCGGGCGCGGCGTGACGGTGGCCTCGAATGCCGCACGCCAACCCGCATCCTCGACATCAACGGTCGGCGTGATGGCATTGCTGGCGTCATAGCGGAACCACTCACCGCGCGCACGCAGTTGCACCGTCGGCAACACGCCGACGGCAAGACTGCCGTTCACGCCACGATAGGGCACGGGAGAGAACGCGCCCCAGACCGTCCAGAGATCGAAGTAGGGACGGTAGTGCCGCGCCCCCACCGTGGCCCACAGCCTCGGGGCATTGTAGGCGAGGGTGACCTCTGCGGTGCCGAGCTGGCCTTGGGCCATGTCATAGTCGGCCCCACCGGTGAGGCTCACCCGGCGCAGCGGGCGGTACTGTGCCGAGAGGCCGGCACGCTCCGCCACGAAATAGTCGGTGCTCGGATCGACCTCGCGGCGATACTCGAGCTGGGCGTCGAGCCGGGAGAAGCGGGCGCCGACGGTGGCGCCTGCGACGAGCTGCCGCACCGCGGGTGCCCAATCCATGAGCGGATTCACGGCCGGCGAGGTCACCGGCAGGATGGTGCCTCGGGCGAGGCCCCAGCCACCATACACCGCGAGGTCGAGCGGCACGCGATCGAGCTGTACCGCGAGCCGGCCACCATCAATCGCGCCGAGGCCGCTGTTGCCGAGGCGCCCCTGGTCGAGCAGGCGACCACCCTGCACCGTCATGTTCCCCCGACGATACTCCGCGAAGGCTTCGGCCACCTGCAGCGCCGGCGTGACACCGGGCCAGACCCGATCGCCGGAGAGGTCGGTGTTCAGGCGTGCGTGCACGCGGACGCGCAGGCCGGTGACACCGAGGCCCCACATGGAGAGATCAGTGGAGAGGGTGGCCGGCATGCCGCGGCGAATGTCACCGGGCCGATAGAAGTGGCAGTACGCCTCGTTGAAGCAGCGCACCGCAAAGCCGTCCGGCGAGACGGGCCCGCCGGTCGGCCCCGTGAGCACGCTGCTTTCCAGCACGCTGTCGGCGCGCAGGCCGCGAAAGGCCACGCGCTGCCCGGACGCGTCGAAGCGGAGCCGCCACGACTGCGCAGGCGCGGCCGAGACGAGCGTCCCGGCCGCCAGTAGTCCCATCGCGAGGCCGCGAAGCGTGCCCATCAGGCACCGCCGGTGGACGGCTCCCCCGTCGGGGCACCGTGGGCCGCCGTGACCCGCCGCTTGCGCAGCACGCTGTTCGTATCGAAGGGCAGCGGCGGCTTGCTGAGCCCCCGCTTCCGCACCTCGTTGTGACACCCGACACAATCCGAGGCATCCACGGACGCCTTGTGCGGCGCGTGGCAGGTGAGGCATTGCTGCTGCACGGCCTTGTGGTTCGGGCCGGCGTGGAACGGACTCTTCTCGAGGTCCTTGTGGCAGTTCACGCAGGTCTCGCGCGCATCCTGGGGCGTGGTGTGCGCGTGCACGTCATGGCAGGAGCCGCAGGTGCCGTTATGCGGATCGCGCTCGACACGATAGCCCTCGAGCTTCTGCAGCATCTGGTGGCAACTGGTGCACTGCTCCTTGGCCGGCACCAGCGCCAGATGGGCCGAGTCTGTGGTGGCCAGCGCCGGAATTTCCTTGCGGAAATCGTGGCAGACGGCGCAGTTGACCTCGGGAAGGTCCTTCATGCCGTGCAGCTTGATGCCCTGATTTTCGTGGCATCCCGACTGCTGGCAGGTGCGGGCCGACGGGATGAACTTGTGAATCTCCTGCCCGTGGCAGGTCACGCACTGCATGTCCTTGAGCGAGGCAGAGTCGGATTCGAAGTGCACCCGGTGGCCGGCGAGCAACTGCGCGCGCTCCCACTTCTCGGTGTCCTTCCCGTCCTTCTGATAGCAACGCTCGCAGGTGTCGTTCTTGAGCGGCGCGTGCTTGCCGATCTCTTCCGGGCGATCCGCCACCCAGAGGACCAACTGGCGCGTCGACGCGAAGATGCTCTGCTGGTGGCAATCGTGGCACTGGAGCTCTTCGTGCTTGCCCGAGCCGACCTCGAAACGCGTGAACGGCTTCTCCATCACGTGACAGCCGGTGCAGAAGCCGTTGTCGTGCTGCATGTACTTCCAGGTCTTCATCCCGGCGAGCCCCGCCACCGAGACCGCCACCAGCGCGAGCGCCGCGAGCGAGAGCTGGATCTCCTTGTTCCGTGTACGGAGCCAGCCGAGGATGCCGAGGCGATTGCGCCAGGCGAGCACGGCGAGCCAGAGGGCCACCAGCCCGCCCACGACGGCGCCACCGATCTGAATGGGTTGCGGCACCCGGAAGATGAAGCGGACCAACTCCGCCACGCCGCCTGGCAACTCGGGCACGGCGCCCACGCTGTCCCGCACCGTCCCGACGGCAGCCCCGAAGGTGTCGCCGAAGGCACGCACGGAATCCCCCGCGGCGCCGTGAACGGCACCGCGGGGGTCCTGGATCAGGTACACCGCCGGCCCGATCACTCTTCGGACACGTGCCGGGTCGTGAGGAAGTTCGGCTGCCGCACCGCGGCCGCCTGCAACGACTGCTCAACCAGTGCACGAATGGCCGCCGGGGGAGCCGGGAGGGCGTAGCGCGTGCGCAGTTCGTTGATGTTCGCACCCAGGAGGGCCCGTGCGAGGAATGGATTGTGGACGCCCTTCGAGCGGTCGCCGTTGGAGTAACGCTCCGCGAAGGTCTTGACGTTGAACTCCGCACCGCGTGCCGGCGTGATGACAGTCGGGTTGCTGAGTTCCGCCGGCAAGTCACGCTTGATGATGGCGAGGTAGCCGCCATCGGTAGGCGCGGCATCAATCGTCTGGTTGGCGTTCAGGTCCGTCCATATCTGGGCTGCCAGCAGCTCGATTTCGTTGCGGGCCCCGAGCAACCGACCAGCAGCGATCGCTTCGGTCGCGTGACAGCCGGCACTGACACAACTCTTGAACGACCGCGTCGGCGGGCTGTAGGCGCAGCTCTCGTCGGCAGTCGGCTTGCCCTGCGCATCAAGGCACGGGACCGCCTTGAAGCTGTGGCCACTCGCATTGAAGACAAAGTTGCCGCTCGCCGGGTCGGTGACGGTGAAGCGATTGACGTGACAGCCCGCGCACAGCCGAGGATTGGCGACGCTGGCGTGCGTGGTCAGCCCGATGAGGGTGTCAATCGAGACGCCCGCCGGGCGATAGCCGCCGGTCCCGAGGACCACGAAGCCCTGCGGCGCGTGCGGCGTGCTGCGACCCGGCTCCGGCTCACCCCGGCGCATGTGACACTTCATGCAGAGGTTCTGGTCGGGGTCCGGATTGTCGATCGGGAAGCGCAGCATCGCCGTGTTGGGCGAGCCGTGCGGATCGTGACAGACCGCGCAAGTCGTCGGCACGTGGGCCGTCGAATCACGCTCGACATAATTGGTCGTGTTCACGCCCCAGGCAATGAGGGCGGTCTTGCCGTTGTGGCAGGCGCCCGAGCAGCTGCTGGTGGTGAGCGCGGGCTTGCTGTGCGCGCTGGCCTTCCACTCGTCGGCGAACGGGTGGTGCGAGCCGCTGTGACACGCCGCGCACGAGGCGCCGTCCACCGTCATCGCGACGCGCGCGAGCGGCACCTTCGCCTTGATCTCCGGATTCTGCACGTGCTCGGTGCCGGGCCCGTGACAGGCCTCGCACTGCACGTCCTGGTACGCGCTGTCGCTCTTCACGTTCCAGCCCGCGGCCGTGGTGAGATCGTTGCCGCGCTCCGTCACCGTGTGACAACCCCAGCACGTCGCCGTCGGCGCCGTGTTGAGGTTCTTCAGCGTCTGGTGCGCCATCGCGTGCTTGGTGGTCTTCCACCGCGCCTGGTGCCCGACGTGGCAGTTGCCGCACGTCGTCTGCTTGGTGGAGACGTTGTAGTAGCCGAGCAGTCCGCTGGCCGCATCAGGCGGCGCGTTGAACGGCTCGCGATCACGGTAGACGATTTCGGTCGTGGTGCAGCCGCTCGCGACCAACGCGAGGAATGCAAACCGAACGAACGCACGCAGGTGGAACATCGGGGCCTCCCGATGAATGCATCGACGAGCTGCGTCGACAGCAGCCAAACACTGATCAGGGAAACTACGGAGAAACAACGGCATGACACACGGCTCCGGGTGATACTGGAAACCCGATCCTTGCTCGCAAAGTATAGGGTTCCTTGGCGCCGTGCTAGTTGAAACTACGGAGTCAAAATGAGAGTTTTGCGGTCGGAAATACGAAGAAATACGGAGTGAACAAAGTCGGGATTCGGACCCCGCTACTCCCCCCAACGATGGACCAGCGCGCGCCGCAGCAACACCTCCTCCCCCGCCCCGCTCAACCACGCGGCCGGCCAATCGGCCAGGCCATCACGGGCCCCCACCAGCGCGCCGAGGAGGGCACCGAGCAGGGGTGACCCACCGCCGCGCAGGGACACGTCACGCAACAGCTCGACACCGCGCGGACGATGCTGCAGCTGCCAGAGGAGCCACGCGAGCATCGCAACAGGCGCTGGCTCCTCGCCCTCGGGGAATGGCGGGGAGGTTCGCGGGTCCCGCGGAACGGCGCGTACCGACTCCAACAACTCCTCGCTGGCCCGGTTGGTCCGCAGCAGCGCGAGGACGTCGGGAATGAAGTCACGGCTTCCCTCCAGGAGTCGCGAGCCGGTGAGCACCACGGCGACCGCACACAATCCGGCCTCCTCCGAAGGATCGAGCAGTCGAGCCACGTGAAAGGCGCCCGAGACCATCGTGGCCGGGGTCGCCGAGGCCAGCGCGGCCGGCAGGGCGGCAACCATCGGAGCGGAACCGGGCGCCGGCAGGGTGGCCGCGGGCGCATCGAACTCCCCGATCTGGGAGAGCGCGGCACCGAGCAGCGGCCCCGCCTCGAAGCCATCCTCGCGCCACCAGGCCACCCAACGCGAGGCCAGCCGACGCAGGTCCACCCCGCCGAGCGCGAATTCCTCGAGTAGCGCGTCGGCCAGGGCGGTCGCCGCGGGGCGACGGCCAAGCGGCGGCGGGAGTGGAATGACCTCGCCCCCAGCGAGGAGCGCGCGGACCTCGGCCGCATCGCGACACGGGGTGGTGCGGGCCACGAGGCGGGCGCCGACCACGGCCCCCACGAGAAAGCCCTCGCGGCGGGCGGCGGCGGTAAGCGGAGCGGCGGCGGACGGGCTGGTCATGGGCCAAGGAAACGGCCATCGGCGGGTGCGGCGCAAGGGGCCGCGTCCGGCTATCATTGGGGGATATCCCGCAGGACCTTTCCGCACCACTCTCGACCGCAGGGGACCAAGGTGGCGAGCGATACCCTGACCATCACCGACAACCGCACCGGGAAGCAGTACGAGGTCCCGGTGACCGACGACACCATTCGCGCAACGGACCTGCGCCAGATCAAGGTCGCGGCCGACGACTTCGGCATGATGACCTACGACCCCGCCTTCATGAACACCGCGGCGTGTCGCAGCGCCATCACCTTCATCGACGGCGACAAGGGGATCCTCCGCTATCGCGGGTATCCGATCGAGCAGATCGCCGACCAGGCCTCGTTCCTCGAGGTGGCCTACCTGCTCAGCGCCGGCGAACTGCCGACCCGCGCGGAGCTGGACGTCTGGGAGCACGACATCCGCTTCCACACCTACGTCCACACCAACATCATCAAGTTCCTCGAGGGCTTCCGCTACGACGCGCACCCCATGGGGATGCTGCTCGGCGCGGTCGGGGCGCTCTCGACGTTCTACCCCGATGCCAAGGACGTCCACGACCCGCGGAACCGCTACGTGCAGAAGGTCCGCCTGATGGCCAAGCTCCCGACCATCGCGTCGTTCTGCTTCCGCCACTCGCGCGGCCTGCCGTACGAGTTCCCGCGGAACGACCTCGATTACATCGGCAACTTCGTCAACATGACCTTCAGCATCGGCGGCAAGCACGAGCCGAACCCGGTGCTGCAGCGCGCGCTCGAGATCCTCCTGATCCTGCACGCCGACCACGAGCAGAACTGCTCCACGTCGGCCGTGCGCGCCGTCGGCTCCTCGGGCGTCGACCCGTTCTCGGCCGTCTCCGCCGGCATCGCCGCCCTCTACGGGCCGTTGCACGGTGGCGCCAACGAGGCGGTGCTGCGGATGCTCGACGAGATCGGCACCAAGGATCGGATCCCGGCCTTCATCGAGGCCGTCAAGAACGGCGGCGATCGCCTCATGGGCTTCGGCCACCGCGTCTACAAGTCGTATGACCCGCGCGCCAAGCTGATCAAGCAGGTGGCCTACGACGTCTTCGAGCAGACGGGCCTCAATCCCAAGCTCGAGATCGCCCTGGAGCTGGAGCGGATCGCACTCGAGGACGAGTACTTCATCGGCCGCAAGCTCTATCCGAACGTCGACTTCTACTCGGGCCTGATCTACCAGGCCATGGGCTACCCGACCGACTACTTCACGGTGCTCTTCGCCCTGGGTCGTCTCCCGGGCTGGCTCGCGCAGTGGGAGGAGATGATCACGGACAAGGAGCAGAAGATCGCGCGCCCGCGGCAGATCTATACCGGCAAGGACGAGCGGGATTTTGTGCCGTTGGTGATGCGGAAGTAGTCGTGAGTCGTGAGTCCTGAGTCGTGAAAGGCGAAAGGCCGGCTTCCCAGTGAGGATGCCGGCCTTTTCTCACGACTCAGGACTCACGACTCACGACTACTCTTCGGCCAGCTCCCCCTCCAGATACGTATACCCCTCCAGCCCCGCCACGTAATCCGCAATGTAGGCATTGGCGTCCTGGCGCTTCAGCGTGGTGGCGCGCGCCACCTTGCGGCGGAAGGTGGCCAGCAGGTCGGAGGCGTGGAACTGCACGTAGGTCAGCACTTCGGTCACCGTGTCGCCATGGACCAGGTCGGTGATCTCGTAGCCGTGTTCCTTGAGGCGGACGTGCACGGCGTTGGTGTCGCCGAAGAGATTGTGCAGGTCGCCGAGGATCTCCTGGTAGGCGCCGGTGAGGAAGATGCCGAGAATGTACGGCTCGCCCTCGCGCCACGGGTGCAGCTCGAGCGACGGCTTCCCCTTCCGGCCGCCGGTGAAGCGGTCGATCACGCCGTCGGAATCGCAGGTGACGTCCTGGATGGTGCCGCGACGGTTCGGCAGCTCGCCGAGCCGGTGGATCGGCATGATCGGGAAGAGCTGGTCGATCGCCCAGTTGTCGGGCACCGACTGGAAGATCGAGAAGTTGCAGAAATACCGATCCACCAGCGACGTCTCGAGGTGCGCCGCGATTTCCGGATAGGAGGTCCGGTCGTCGCCGATGGCGTGGGTGAGCGCGTTCAGCGTGGTCAGGTAGAGCTGCTCGGCGTTCGCGCGCTCGCGCAGGGAGTAGACCCCCGTGGCGAAATATTCCTGCGCGCGCTCCTTGGCGAAGAGCGCGTCGTGAAACGCCTCCTCGATCCGGTCCGGCGTGAGCGACTCGAGGTTCTCCTGCATCTCGATCAGCATCTGCTGGGCGTCGTCGCCGAGGACCACCGGCTGCGGGGCGAACTGCGACTCGCAGTCGATCACGTTGATCAGCAGCAGCGAGTGGTGCGCCGTGATGGCGCGCCCCGACTCCGAGATGAGGTGCGGCATCGGCACCTCCTCGTTGCGGCAGATCCCGCCGATGGTGTACACCACGTCGTTGGCATACTCGCGCATGGTGTAATTCATCGAGGCCGGACGCGTCGAGCGCGAGCCGTCGTGGTCCACGCCGAGCCCGCCGCCCACGTCCACGTGGGTGATGTCGAAGCCCATCTTGCGCAGCTCGACATAGTAGCGGCCGACTTCCTCGAGTCCCGCCTTCACGAAGCGGATGTCGGTGATCTGCGACCCGAGGTGGAAGTGCACCAGCTTGAGGAGGTGCTGCTTGCCGAGCCGGGTCAGCGTGTCGAGCAAGCGGACGAGCTCGACCGCCGAGAGGCCGAACTTGGACTTCTCGCCGCCGCTCTTGGCCCAGCGCCCCGACCCCTCGGTGGCGAGCTTGATCCGCACCCCGACGGTGGGCTCGACGCCCATCTCGGCGGCAACCTTGAGCAGCACATCGAGCTCGGTCAGCTGCTCGAGGACGATGATCACCCGGTGGCCCAGCTGCTGGCCGATCAGGGCGAGGCGCATGAACTCCTCATCCTTGTAGCCATTGCAGATCACCAGGTGCGACGTCGACTCGTGCAGGCCGAGGACCGCCATCAGTTCGGGCTTGGAGCCGCACTCGAGGCCGACGCCGTGCGGCGTCCCGAACTCGACGATCTCCTGCACCACGTGTCGCTGCTGATTCACCTTGATCGGGTACACGGTGGTGTAGCTTCCCTCGTAGCCGAACTCGTCGATGGCCGACTGGAATCGGTCGGCCAGCTCCGCGATCCGCGAGCGGAGGATGTCGGAGAAGCGCAGCAGCAGCGGAAGGCCGACGCCCTGGGCATTGAGATCGGTGGCGATCTGGTAGAGATCGATCCCCGCCTCGGTGGAGCCGTCGGGATGCACGGTGACGTGCCCCTCGTCATTCACCCGGAAATAGCCGAGCCCCCAGCCCGCCATGTTGTAAAGCTTCTCGGCGTCGGCCACCGTCCAGAGGGCGGGGTCGGCGGAGGCAGGGAGAACGAACGGGGCACGGCTGTTGGCCATCGGCAGCTCCGGCAGGTGAAACAGGATCTCGGGGCGACAAAGCTAACGAACGCGCGGGGTGACGCCTAGCGGACCGGGGACTCCGGTCCGGGGTACCTGAGG
>Ga0073899_10001960_pt1 | contig 18699 bp, 17 predicted proteins | sample KloWWTmetaKNB5Ph_FD_88975 | JGI IMG/M metagenome (GOLD analysis project Ga0073899, IMG submission 88975) | Active sludge microbial communities from Klosterneuburg, Austria, studying microevolution and ecology of nitrifiers - Klosterneuburg... | ecosystem: Engineered > WWTP > Aerobic digester >... | reverse complement strand
GGAGCCGGTCAACATCCACGAGATCGTGCAGCACGTCGGGCACCTGCTCGCGGCCGAGGCACCCACGGGCGTGCAGATCGAGCGCGATTACGACCCGAGCCTGCCGCGGCTGCGCCTCGACCGCAACCAGATCATCCAGGCACTGCTCAACCTCGGACGCAACGCGATCCAGGCGGTTGGCGAGCATGGCCGCATCGTCCTGCGCACTCGGGCGCTCACCAATGCCAGCATCGGCAGCCGCCGCTACCGCGTCGTCGTCGGCATCCAGGTCGAGGACGACGGCCCGGGCGTGCCGATCGAGCTCAAGGACACCGTGTTCTACCCGCTCGTCACGGGGCGCAAGACCGGCACCGGTCTCGGCCTCGCCGTCGCGCAGGACCTGATCGGCCGTCACGACGGACTGATCGAATTCGACAGTCGCCCGGGTCGCACTGTCTTCACGATCCTGCTGCCATTCGACGCCAATGAACCGACCGCCGGCACTTGACGTCTGGATCGTCGATGACGACGCATCGATCCGCTGGGTACTCGAGCGGGCACTGAAGCAGGCGGGCATGTCGCCGATCACGTTCGAGGACGCTGACAGCGCGATGTCCGCGTTGCGCCGTGGCGAGCCCGACGTGCTGGTCACGGACATCCGCATGCCCGGCACGAGCGGGCTTGAACTGCTGGACGACGTGCGCATGCGGCGGCCGAAATTGCCCGTGATCGTGATGACCGCGCACTCCGATCTCGACAGCGCCGTCGCAGCCTACCAGGGCGGTGCGTTTGAATACCTGCCGAAGCCGTTCGACATCGACCAGGCGGTCGAGCTGGTGCGGCGTGCAGCCACGCAGCAGCAGTCGGTCGAGTCGGTCTCCGAGTCGCGCCGCATTCCGGAGATGCTCGGCCACGCGCCGGCCATGCAGGAGATGTTCCGCGCGATCGGCCGGCTTTCACGTTCCAGCATGACGGTCCTGATCACCGGCGAATCGGGCACTGGCAAGGAGCTGGTGGCACGCGCGCTGCATCGTCACAGTCCGCGCGCCAGCAAGCCGTTCATCGCGCTCAACACCTCGGCGTTCACGGCCGACCTGCTGGAATCGGAACTGTTCGGCCACGAGAAGGGCGCGTTCACGGGCGCGACCGAGCTGCGCCGCGGGCGCTTCGAGCAGGCGGACGGTGGCACCTTGTTCCTCGACGAAATCGGTGACATGTCGCCGCAACTGCAGACGCGCCTGCTGCGCGTGCTGGCGGAAGGGGAGTTCTACCGCGTCGGCGGCCAGTTGCCGGTGAAGGTGGACGTGCGCGTCATCGCCGCCACGCACCAGGACCTCGAAGCGCGGGTGCGCGAAAATCTATTCCGCGAGGACCTGCTGCATCGCCTGAACGTGATCCGCATCGAGGTGCCGCCGCTGCGCAACCGCCGCGAGGACATCCCCGAGCTGCTGCAGCACTATCTCGACGTGGCGGCGATCGAACTCGGCGTCGCGCCGAAAGTGCTGTCCGACGATGCGGCGCGCGCACTTGCGGCCTTTGACTGGCCCGGCAACGTGCGGCAGCTCGTCAACGCGTGTCGTCGCCTGACGGTGCTGGCGGCCGGGCGCGAGATCAAGGCGAGCGACCTTCCAGCCGATCTCGGCGGGGCCGGTGCGGCGGCGATGGCCAACGGCACCGGGTGGTCAGCGGCGCTCGCCAGCTGGGCGCAGGCGCGCCTCGTGAATGGCGGCCCGCCGTTGCTGGACGAAGCGATGCCGGAGTTCGAGCGCACGCTGCTGCGTGAAGCGCTCAAGGTGACTCGCGGCGGCCGGCAGGAAGCGGCGAAGCTGCTTGGCTGGGGCCGCAACACGCTGACGCGCAAGCTCAAGGAACTCGGCATGGATGACGTTTAGCTGTCAGTGAAATGAGCGCGTGCGGTGGCGGAGGTTGCGGTCTTCCTCCGCGCCCCGAAGTCTCCCGCGCTTCGTTAATCGTGCGGAGGACCCGCACGATTAACGGCGACCCTTGCTCGAGCGGGAGCGAAGCGATGGTGTCAGCGCAGTAGCGACCAGGCCGCGGTGCCGCTTCGCTCCTGCGCTCGAGCTGCGGCGTCCGACACGGGGCGCGGAGGAAGACCACATCCTCCGGCACCGCACTGTCTGCCAGTGACGATTGATCTCGCAGTCGCGGATTCAGACGATCCACTCACCCGAGCTTCGCGCAACTTCTCCGGCCGATGTGACGTTACGGTGATTTTCCTTTCATCGGGTCGAGGCCGGTTCGCATCCGCTGCGCCCAGGCTTGCGCCTGTTGAGCAATTTCGCCTCTCCCGCCGGCATTCGCCTTGCCCGAATTATCGGAAGTAATCGCGCAGAGCGCAGTTGAGGGTCTTCTCTGTCCGGCGTTGTCGGGCGTGCAACGATCGGTGAGTTCGTGCGATGACGGAGGTTGCGGTCTTCCTCCGCGCCCCGTGTCGAAGCGCGGGAGACTTCGGGGCGCGGAGGAAGGCCACATCCTCCGGCACCGCACGGTGAACGGTGATCAGCAGGCGCAGGCGGCGACGGTCTTCTTCGGCGCGTCGAGGCTGCCGACCAGTTCACCCACGGAGGCCATGCCGTTGGCCGCGAGATACGCGGCGATGCCGTCATTGATGCGCTTGCAGCAGTGCGGGTCGTAGAACAGCGCGGTCCCGACGCCAACGGCCGTCGCGCCCGCGATGATGAACTCGAGCGCGTCGTCCGCGCTGCAGATGCCGCCCTGGCCGATGATCGGCACGTTGTGCGGGCGCGCGACCTCGGCGACCTGCATCACCCTCAGCAGCGCAATCGGCTTGATCGCCGGCCCGGACAGGCCGCCCTGGACGTTGCCGATGACCGGCTTGCGCGTCTTCACGTCGATGGCCATGCCCATCATGGTGTTGATGACCGCGAGCGCATCGCTGCCCGCCTCGATGCAGCGGCGTGCGTTTTCCCTGATGTCGGTCTGGTTGGGTGACAGCTTCGTGATCAGCGGCTTCTTCGTCACGCGCCGGCACGCTTCGACCACGCGCGCCGACATGTCGGGCGAATTGCCGAACTGCACGCCGCCCTCCTTGATGTTGGGGCAGGAGATGTTCAGCTCGATCGCGTCCACGGCTGACTCGTCGAAGCGGCGCGTCACCTCGACGTAGTCCTCGATCGTCGAGCCGCAGACGTTGGCGAAGAACGCCGTCTCGGTGAAGTCGAGCGTGGGCAGGATCCGGTCGATCACGTAATCGGCGCCAGGATTCTGCAGGCCGATGGCGTTGAGCATCCCCATCGGCGTTTCGTAGACGCGATGCGCCGGATTGCCGAGTCGCGGCTCGCGCGTCGTGCCCTTCAGCACGATCGCACCGACGTCGCGGTTCGAGAACCCTGCCACCCGCGTGTACTCCTCGCCGAAACCGACACACCCGGACAGCAGGACGAGCGGAGAAGCGAGCCGGAGACCGCAGAAATCGACGGCCAGCGACGGATCCAGGGGAGCGTGCATGCCTGAATTGTAAAGGAAATCACCGCGCCGTCCGACGGCGGGAGGGGTCGGACGCAGGTCGTCCCGGCTGATCGCGGGCGACCTCAGCCCGCAATGAAGCGTTCGAGGTGCTCGATCGTCTGGTCCTGCTCCTCGATCACCACGCGCACGAGGTCGCCGATCGAAATCATGCCGACCATGCGTCCGCCCTCGACGATCGGCAGGTGACGGATCCGCCTCTCGGTCATGACCTGCATGCACTGGCGCACGCCATCGTCGGGCGTGGCCGTCACCACCGGTGTGCTCATGATCTGCCAGATCGGTGTCTCGGCCGAGGAACGGCCAAGCAGGATCACCTTGCGGGCGTAGTCGCGTTCGGAAACCATTCCGACGAGGTCGCCGCCGCGAGTGACGGGCAGCGCGCCCACGTGCTTGTCCGCCATCATCTGGATCGCTTCGAGCACCGGTTCGTCGGCATCCACCGACCAGATCGCGTGTCCTTTGCGTCTGAGCAGTTGCCTGACTTGTACCATGTGAGAATCCCCCGGTCAGTCCATGCGCGCGAGGCCGTCCCGTGCGTCTCGCACCCGATTCTATGCCACTGCACGTCGTCCTGTTCGAATCTGCAATCCCGCCCAACACCGGCGAAGCCCTTGCGCCCAAGCACCTCGGGTTTCGCCAGGTCGGCCCGGGCGCCGTCGATCCGGCTATTGCGTCTCCGACTTGACGGCGCGGCCCATAAGCGCGGATACGGCTTCGCGCGGCGGCAGGCCTTCGTAGATCACGCGGCAGATCTGTTCCGCGATCGGCATCTCGACCTGGTGATTGCCTGCAACCTTGCGGACGGCCCGCGCCGCGAGCACGCCTTCGACCACTTGCCCGATCTCGCGCTGTGCTGCCGCGGTGGACTTGCCCGCCGCGAGCGCGAGACCGAAGCGCCGGTTGCGCGACTGGTCGTCGGTGCAGGTGAGCACGAGATCGCCGAGGCCGGCGAGCCCCATGAACGTGTCCTTGTCCGCGCCGAGCGCGACACCGAGCCGCATCATCTCGGCGAGGCCGCGCGTAATGAGCGCGACGCGGGTGTTGGCGCCGAAGCCCAGTCCGTCCGAAATGCCGGCGCCGATCGCCAGCACGTTCTTGGTCGCGCCGCCCACTTCGACACCGGTGACGTCGGTCGAGGCGTAGGCGCGGAAATGCTGTCCGGAGAGCGCGCGCGCGAATGCCAGCGCGTAGTCCTGGTCGCGCGAGGCGACCGTCATGGCGGTGGGCAGGCCGAGCCCGACCTCGCGTGCGAAAGTGGGTCCGGACAACACTGCTTTCGGTACGGCGACTCCCAGTACTTCGTTCGCCACCTGGTGTGGCAACTTGCCCGAGTCGAGTTCGAAGCCTTTGGTCGCCCACGCAACACGCATGCCGTTGCGCAGCAGCGGGGCAACGTGCTCGAGGCATTCACGGAAGCCGTGGCTCGGCACGGCGATCAGCAACTCCTGCGCCGACCCCACGGCACGCGCGAGGTCGGACTCGACCCGCAGCGATTCGGGAAACGGCGCCATCGGCAGGTAGCGCGTATTGCAGCGCGCGGTTGCCAGTGCGGCCATCTGCGCCGCATCGCGGCCCCAGAGCACGGTCGGATGCCCGGTGCGCGCCAGGTGCACGGCGAGAGCCGTGCCCCACGAGCCGGCGCCGAGCACGGCCACCGCTGGGCGTGCCACGGCGTCGACCGCCGCATCCTTCGAGGTCGTCACGCGGCGACCGCGGCGCTGGCTCAGTTGACCGTGGCGGCGCCCGGTTGCTGTGCAGCCGCCTGTTGCGCAGCGCGGGCATGCAGGGCTTCGAACGTCACCAGCGGCAGCAGGAACGGCGGGAAACCGCCCTTCGTCACCAGCTCGGAGACGGTGGAGCGCGCGTACGACAGGAGGTAGTTCGGCGCCATGATCGAGAGCACCTGCGCGACGTCGGTCGCGACCAGGTTCCTGACCAGGAACGCGCCGGCCTGCTGCAGTTCGAGCAGCCAGACCACCTTGTCACCGGCCTTGGCCTCCAGATGCACCTGTACGACGACTTCGTGCAGGTCCTGTGCAATGGCGGTCGCGCGGGTGGAGATATTGAGGTTCACCGCGGGCTGGCCTTCGAGGCCGCCAACGAACGGGCCGTTCGGGGATTCGAATGAACAGTCCTTGAGGTAAACGACCTGCGGCGTCACCACCGGGGCATTGGGGTCGACGGCGGGCGTTGCGGCGTTCTGGTCGGTCATCGCGGATTATTCCTTGTAACTGCGTGGTTCAGGCGCGGCCGAGCAGCTGGTCGAGCTCGCCGGCCTTGTCGAGGGCATAAAGGTCGTCGAAGCCGCCGACGTGGCGGTCGCCGATGAAAATCTGGGGCACGGTGCGGCGGCCGCCGCTGCGCTTCAGCATCAGGTCGCGTTGCGCGGGATCGTCGTCGACCTTGACCTCGCTGAAGGCGACGCCCTTGCGCTGCAGCAAGCCACGCGCGCGGTCGCAGTACGGACACCAGCCCGTGGAATACATCGTGATGTCAGGCTGGGCGGTAGTGTTCATGCCCTGGTTCCGTCGCGCCTGGACTTGCCGCCGCCTTCCTTGACCAGCGGCAGGTTCTCGGCGCGCCAGGCCTGCACGCCGCCGCGCAGGTTGACCACGTTGGTGAAACCCTGCGCCTGCAGCACCCGGGCTGCCGCGCTCGAGCGCGTGCCGCTTTCGCAGCACATGATCACGACCTTGTCCTTGAAGCGCTTGAGCGTCTCCGCGGCCTGCGCCACCTGGTCCTGCGGCACGTGCCGGGCATCCAGGATGTGGCCGGAGTCGAACTCGGCCTGCGAGCGGACGTCGACCAGCAGCGCGCCCTGGTTCAGCAGGCGCACGGCTTCGGGGGGTCCGACGGCCTGCCCGCCGGAGCGGGAGCGGCTGAATTCGTACGCCGCGAGGGCCAGCGCGAGGACCACCGTGCCGCCAACCAGCAGGGGATGGCGGGCGGCATATTCGAGAAGTCGATCCATCAGGGAGACCGGCAAATAGGGGCGCGAATTATAGCAGCCCCTGCCGACAGGCTAGACTTGCGCGGATTTGTCGCCCCCGCCGTCTCGGTAAACCGCCGCAAACACCTCCCGATGACTGCATTTTTCCCCACCTCACCGCACCTTGCGCCGCGGGACCGCCGCCGGCGGCGAGCGGTTCGCGCACGTTTCGGATGGGTTCTGGCCGGGCTGGCGCTGCTGGTGCTGGCGCCCGGGCCGGTCCCGGCTGCCCCGAAGCAGACGCCGGCGCAGAAAGAGGCCGAGCTGCGCAAGCTCAACCAGCGGATCGACAAAGTCCGCAAGACCGTCAATGCGGACGTGCAGAAGCGGGACCAGCTTTCGGTGCAGCTGCGCGAGGCCGAGCTCGGCGTCCAGTCCGCGCGCAAGGAACTCGACGAAATCCGGGCGCAGCGACTGGCGGTCGAAGCGCGCGTGCGCGAGCTCGAAGCGGAACGGGTGCGCCGCGAACAGGAGCTGGATGGGGAGCGCGCCGAGCTGGCCGGCGAGCTGCGGACGGCGTATGTCAACGGTCGCGAAGAGCAGCTGAAACTTCTTTTAAATCAAGAGGATCCGTCGAATTTTGGGCGCATGCTGGCGTATTACGGCTACTTCGGCCGCGCCCGGGCGGAGCGCATCCGCGGTATCCAGGACCAGCTCGAGCACCTGGCGCTGGTGCGCGAAAAGATCGTGGCCGAGAACAGCCGGCTCGCGACACTCGAGCAACAGCGCGAGCGGCGCGTGGCGGACCTCAAGTCGTCGCAGGACAAGCGTGCGCAGGCCGTACAAGCGATCGACCAGCAGATCAAGACCCGGGGCGGCGAGCTGAAACAGCTGCAGTCGCAGGCAAAATCCGTCGAGCGGCTCATCGCCGAGCTGCGCAAAGCCATCGAACGCGCACAGCAGGCCCAGCCCGCGCGCAAGGGCGATTCGACCGGCACCGTGGCGCAACAGGCTCCGTTCGAGCCACTGCGCGGCAAGCTGCCGTGGCCGGTGCAGGACGGGAAGGTCATTGCCAGGTTCGGCCAGCCCCGCGCCGGCGGCTCGATGCGCTGGCAGGGCATGCTGATCGGGACGGAACGCGGTGCCCGGGTGCGCGCACCCTATGCGGGGCGCGTCGTGTACGGCGACTGGCTGCCGGGCATGGGGTTGATGCTCGTCATCGATCACGGTGGCGGCTACATGAGCCTCTACGGTCACAACGAGGAGCTGTTCCGCAAGGTCGGCGAGTCCGTCGTGGCCGGGGATGCCATCGGCTCCGTCGGCGATTCAGGCGGCCACAGCCAGCCAGCCCTGTACTTCGAGGTCCGTCGCGGCAGGACGCCGGTCGACCCGCAGACCTGGCTCACCCGGAAATAGGCTCTGCATCACGCTTTGGCCCCCCCCTTTTTCCGGATCATCCGCTTCCAGAACAATTTCGTTGCCCAGGGGATGGGCAGGGACCGATGGCCTCAAACGCAGAACAATTCTCGGACGCACCCGCACCGTTGAGCGGCACATCGCTCGACCCGTACGGGCAGCTGCTCAAGATGCTGCTGCCGCGCGCGCATTCGATCGTGGTCTGCGACCGCCTCGGCGTGACGGTGTGGGCCAGCGGCGACAACGACGACATCGAGCTGCAAGCCCTGCAGCAGCACGCCCAGGCTGCCGAACTCGCGCAGCCCGGTGCAGCGGGTGACGGCTTCGCGGAGCCGCTGCCGGGCGAGCAGGTCGCCTACGTGTTCGTGCTGCGCAGTGGCGACGGCGCGATGCTCGGCGTCGTCGGCATGGCGAGCCGCGAGTCGAACCGCGAACCCCGGCCGTTCACGCTGGTGCAGGGGCTGCTGCGACCGGCGCTGCAGTGCCTCGAGCGGGAACTCGCGTCGCAGTCCAGCATCGGCAGCCTGCAGCGCAGCCTCGTGGTGCGCGATCGTGACCTCGAGTTGCTGCTCGGCGCGGCGCAGGAGGAGTCCGACGGCGGCGACTCCACCGACGACTTCGCGAAGCTGGTCCAGGGTTGCATCGATCATCTCGGTTGCGCCGTCGGTGCGCTGCTGATCCCGGACAAGAACATCGCCGTGTGCCGCACGGCGACCGACACGCCGCCGCGTGCGGGCGCCGACGTCCTGACGCGCACGCATCGCCAGGTGCTCGGCTGGGCCCAGCTGCACCGGCAGACGATGACTGCCAACGTCCCGCACGACTCCGGGCCGTTCGCCAGGATCCCGTACAAGATTCTTGCCTGTCCGGTGATGCATGGCGCCCAGCGCGTGCACGGCGTGCTGGTGCTGTTCAAGCGCCTGCATTCGCCGGACTTCGACCTGCGCCAGGTGCGCATCGTCGAACTGCTCGGGCGCCGCGTCGCCTACATCCTGATGAACTCGTACGATCCGTCGACGGGCCTGCTGACGCGGCCCGCCTTCGAGAAGCGCACCAACGCCGTGCTGACGCCGCAGGCGCTGCAGAAGAACAATTGCGTCATCTACGTCGACATCGACCGCCTGCACGTGCTGAACGAGAACCTCGGCATGCACGTCGGCGACTCGGTGATCGTGGGCGTCGCCGAGAGCATCCGGCAGAGCCTTTCGCCGCGCATGCTCGCGGCCCGCATCTCGGGCGACCGTTTCGCCATCTTCGTGCCCGAGACCTCGATCGACACCACCGAGGACATCGCCGAGAACCTGCGCCTCTCGTTCGAGCGGCTCGGCTTCCTGCGCGAGCGGCAGCAGGTCGAGGTGACCGCCAGCTTCGGCGTGGCGAACATCGTCGAGGGCAACCATCCGCTGTCGCATGCGCTCGCGTCCGCCGAGATCGCCTGCAAGGCCGCGAAGGATCGCGGCCGCAACCGGGTCGAGACGTATTTCGACGGCGACCAGAGCATCGTGCGCCGCTACACCGACCTTACGCTCATCGGCACGGTGCGTTCGGCGTTGCTGGACCAGCGCTTCCGGCTCGAGGCGCAGAGCGTCGTGTCGTTCGGCGACGCGCCCGCGGCGCCGAAGTTCGAGTTGCTGCTGCGCATGAGCGACGAGCAGGGCGAGAGCGTGCCGCCGGAAAAATTCCTCTCGGCGGCGGAGCGTTACCAGCTGGCGCCGGCCATCGACCGCTGGGTCGTGCGCCGCACGATCGAGATGCTGACCCCGCACGCGGCCAGGCTGCAGGAGATACAGGCCGGTTTTGCGGTGAACATTTCCGGGCAGTCCCTCGGCGACGCGGAATTCGCCGCCTTCATGGACACCACGTTGCGCGACAGCAAGCTGCCACGCGGACTGTTGTCGTTCGAGGTCACCGAGACGGCGGCCGTCGCGAACATCGTCCGGGCGGAGGCCCTGATCCGCCGGCTGCGCGAACTCGGCAGCGACGTCGCGCTCGACGATTTCGGTCGCGGGCTCAGCTCCCTCACCTACCTGAAGACGCTGCCGGTCACGCACCTGAAGATCGACGGCATCTTCGTGCGCGACGCCGTGGCGGACGAACGCTCGCAGGCGATGCTGAGCGCGATCGTCCAGCTCGCCCGGGCCATGAAGCTCAAGACCGTGGCGGAATGCGTCGAAAGCGAGGCGATCTGGCAGGCAACCCGGTCCCTCGGGGTCGACTACGGGCAGGGCTTCTACATCGGACGGCCCACGCCACTCGAGCACGTGCTGGGCACCCTGGTTGGCGCTAACATGGAGCGCTCCACCGGGACCCGGACCGCCTGACCGAAGTGACCGCCCGTTCGCACATCCTGCTGGCCGCCGTGGCCGGCATTGCCATGGGGTACGGCCTCGCCCGTGCACCGCAGTGGTTTACTGCCCCGCCGGCGGTCCCGGCTGCCGTGGCCGTGACGACCGCGAAGCCCGTGGCCGGCCATCAGCTGCTCGACGAAGTGGTGGGCCGCATCCGTCGCGAATACGTGCAAGTGGTCCCCGACGCGGCCTTCGACACGGCTGCGGTCAAGGGCATCGTCGCCAACCTCGATCCGCATTCCGTCTTTCTCGACGCCGCCGAATACGACCAGATGCGGGCTGCGACCACCGGCAGCTATACCGGCGTGGGCATCGAGGTTTCGGCTCAGGATGGCCGGGTCGTGGTCGTGACGCCGATCGAAGGTTCGCCCGCCGCGCACGCCGGCGTGCATGCCGGCGACGTCGTGCTGGCGGTCAACGACCAGCTCGTCACCGCCGACAAGCTCGACGAGACGATCGGTCGCATGCGCGGCGTGACGGGCACGCAGGTCAGGCTCGCGGTCGGGCGCAAGGGCGAACCGGAACCGCTGCTGTTCTCGCTCGAACGCGGCGAAGTGCACGTGCATTCGGTTCGCGCGGAACCGCTGCCGGGCAGTTTCGGCTACGTCCGTATCACGCAGTTCAACGACTCGACGCCGGACGATCTCGTGCAGGCCCTGTCGACGCTGATGCACCCGGCGCCGAAGTCGGCGTTCCGCCCGTTGCGCGGTCTCGTGCTCGACCTGCGCGGCAATCCAGGCGGCGTGCTCGAATCGGCCGTCAGCATCGCCGATGCCTTCCTCGATTCCGGCGTGATCGTCCGCGCCAACGGGCGCACGCCCGAGTCCCGCTTCGAAATGTCCGCGACGCCGGGTGATGCGCTCGATGGCCAGCCGCTGGTCGTGCTGGTCGACGGCGGTTCGGCGTCGGGGTCGGAGATCGTTGCCGGCGCGCTGCGTGACCACGGCCGTGCGACGTTGCTGGGCGAGCGTACCTTCGGCAAGGGCTCCGTGCAGACGGTGATCCCGTTGCGCGACGGCCAGGCGCTGAAGCTCACGACCTCGCTCTACTTCACGCCGTCAGGCACGTCGATTCACGAACGCGGGATCGAGCCCGACATCGCGATCGGTCCGACGGAAGTCGGCCATGCACGGCAGACGCCGGTGGCGCCGATGAAGGATGCGGCCGTCCTCACGGCCCTCCAGTACCTGAAAGACCGCGGGCTCGGCACCCACTACGCGGCGGTCAGGACGGCGTCAGCCGCGCAGCAGCGCTGAACCGGCCCCGATCAGCGCCCCGAGCAGCAGGGCGACGACGGCGACGAATTCCATGGCGACTCGATTCCGGACCTGGCGGGATGGGTGTGACCTCCATCAGATTCCATTACCATCGCGCGCAGGTCAACCGACGGCGCCGGGCGCCGTGACGACAGGAGCGCTCGACATGGCTGGATTCCTGCTGCGTGCCGCGATATCCGCGCTGGGCCTGTGGGTGGCGAGCCAGTTGCTCGACGGGTTGCAGTTCGCCACGCCGTCCAAGTTGCTGCTGGCCGCGGTGCTGCTCGGCGTCGTCAACGCCTTCGTGCGCCCGCTGGCGTTCATCCTGACGCTGCCGATTACGATCCTGACGCTCGGCCTGTTCCTGCTGGTGCTGAACGCCGGCATGGTCGCGCTGGTGGCGTGGGTCGTCCCCGGCTTCACGATTGCCGGCTTCTGGACCGCCGTGGGCACTGCGGTCATCGTCAGCGTCGTCTCGTGGGCCGCCACGGGCCTGATCGGCTCGTCGGGAAAATTCGAGAAGTTCCCGGCCAGCCGCTGAGGTCCAGTCGCTAGAAATAGCGGTGCGGCACCGTCACCAGCGCGACGCCGACGCGATACAGCCAGAACGCAAGCCCTGCGACGACGGCGAGGCCGAGTCCTTCGCCGAACTGCAGCCCCGACCCGAGGGCCAGTACATCCGCGCGGCCCGACATCACGATCGGGATGGCGATGAAGATGCCCATCAGCGCCTCGCCCGTGATCAGGCCGGCTGCGAACAGGATCCCGTTCTGTTTCGCACGCTCCGCCTGCGGCGAATCGCCGCTGATACCCAGCCTGCGCTCGACCAGGTGCGCGATCAGGCCGCCGCAGAAGATCGGCACCGACAGTTCCAGCGGCAGGTAGATGCCCACCGCCACGGCGAGTACGGGCGCGCGAAACGGCGCCTTGACGCGCTTGAGGTATTCGTCGACGAGGATGATGCCGACGCCGAGCAGCGCGCCGATCGAAATCATGCCCCACGGCAGCTCGCCGCCGAACATGCCCTTGGCGACCGAAGCCATCAACGTGGCCTGCGGGGCGATCAGTGCGTTCGGATGCTCGGCGGTGGGCGCGCCGATGCCATAGGCTTTCAGCAGCAGGTTGAGGACGGGAGCCATCACCAGTGCGCAGCTGGCGGCGCCGATCGCCAGCATCACCTGTTGCCGCCACGGCGTGGCGCCGACGAGTTGCCCGGCCTTCAGGTCCTGCAGGTTGTCGCCACCGATGCAGGCCGCGCAACACACGACCGAGCCGATCATGATCGCTGCCACGGGGCCGAGCGCCGCGCCGCGTCCCATCAGCACCACCAGCAGCAGTGACGCGAACAGGATCGTGCAGATGGTGATGCCCGAGACCGGGTTGTTCGACGAGCCGACGAGGCCGGCCATGTACGCCGACACCGACGTGAACACGAAGCCCGCGACGATCATGATCACCGTCATCACCAGGCTGATGCCGATGTTGTCGACGATCAGCTGGTAGAGGACGAAGAGCGGAATCGTGAACAGCACGAGACCGACCAGGATCGCCTGCATCGGCAGGTCCTGCTCGGTGTGCGAGGTGGCCCGCGCCGCGCCGGCACGCGTGGCCTCGAGGCCGCTGCGAATGCCGGAGGCGAGCGAGCTGCGGATCGACACCAGCGCCCACATGCCGCCGACGAGCATCGCGCCCACGCCGAGGTAACGGACCTGCGCCGACCAGATCGCGTTGGCCATCGTCTCGGCGTCGGCGCCCGCGAGCTGCTGCGCCAGCGGCAGGTTGTCCTGCAGGAACCAGGCCGCGTAGACCGGGATCGCGACGCTCCACGAAATCATGCCGCCGATGAGCGCGAGCGCGCCGATGTTGAGGCCGACGATGTAGCCGACACCGAGCAGTGCCGGCGAGAGGTTGGTGCCGAAGTACGCGAGCCACTTGCCGAAGAAGCCGCTGGCTGCCGCGGTGTCGGGCATTACGCGCAGGCCGCTGCCGGCCGCGAGCTTGGCGAGGCCACCGCCGAGCGCGGCCAGTCCGAGCAGTTTCACGCCCTGCGCCGGGTTGTCGCCGGCTTTGAGCACTTCGGCGGCCGCCACGCCCTCGGGGAACCGGAGGTTCTGCTCGACGATCAGCGAGCGCCGCAGCGGCACCGAGAAAAACACGCCGAGGATGCCGCCGAGACCGGCGATCGCGAGCACCCAGGCGTAGCGGAAATCGGTCCAGTGGCCGAGGATGACGAGCGCCGGGATCGTGAAGATCACCCCCGAGGCGATCGACGAACCTGCCGAAGCGCCGGTCTGGACGATGTTGTTTTCGAGGATCGTGCTGCCGCCGAGCACCCGCAGCACCGCCATCGAGACCACGGCGGCCGGGATGGCGGACGCGATGGTCAGCCCGGCGAAGAGCCCGAGGTAGGTGTTGGCGGCGGCGAGCAGGACGGCCAGGACGATGGCAAGGATGATCGCGCGGGGCGTCAGTTGCGCCGGGGCCGGGGCGTTGGTCATGAATGCGTTCCGCCGGTGAAGTTGCGGCATTAAAGTGGCCGGCAGCGGCAAAAGCAATGCCATGACCGGGTCGACCCGGATCGAATATTCTGATGAGCGCCAGCCATGACCAATCGACCCATGGATCCGTCTTCATCACCGGCGCGCATTGTCGCGTCGGCTTCGACGCCGGGATGTCGCACGACGCGCCTGCGCGAGACAGTCGTTCGCGGGCTGCGCTACGTGTCGATGCGGGGGCGTTGACGCTGCTGCAACGTCGAGACGAATCGCGCGAGCGACGTCGAGACCGAGCCGCGCGGCAGCGTGGCGTCGATCAGCTGGAACCGGCCACGTTCCGCGATGGCGCGTTCAAGCGCCGCGGCGAACTCGCGGCGGGTGTTCACGCGCACTCCGGCCCCGCCCAGCGGCGCCGCGCAGCCGGCGAAGTCCCAATCGTCGAGCGCATACAGCGACGAACCCGGCTCGAACGCGCGCAACATTTCCCAGCTGCGGTTGTTAAACACGACGACGATCGGATCCCAGCCGTAGCGCCGGCAGTTGCCGAGTTCCCAGCCGGTCATCTGGAACGCGCCGTCGCCCACCAGCACCAGCGGACGTCGCCCGGTGGCTGCCTGCAGGCCGAGTCCCGCCGGCACCCCGTACCCCATGCTGGCGTAGTAGCCGGGCGCGACGAGTTCAGAGTGGCCGATGTCGAACGCGGCGAACATGCAGTCGCCCATGTCCGCGGCCAGCGGCATGGGACCGCTGCGCGCGAACGCGTCGTTGATCGCCGCCGTGATGTCGCCAGGTGAGAGCGGCGCGTCGTCGGCGACGAACGGGGCTGCCGGCTGTGACTGCAGGACGGGCAAGGGGCGAGGCGCTCGCCGCTCGCGGGCAAGGCGTGCCAGCAGGCCCTCGACCAGCGCCGCGAGCGGAACGTCCGGATACCTGTGGTGGCCGACGCCGACGGAGCGGTTGTGCGCCAGGATCGTCGTGCGTGGCGCGATCATGTGCTCCGAGACACCCAGGTTCGTGTCGCACGGCGTGACGCCGAGCAGCAGCAGGCAGTCGGAGTCCTCGACCAGGCGCGTGATGGCGGGATCGCCGGCAGTGCCGAGGTAGGCGCCCACCAGCGGCGAGTCCCGCGCCGGCAACAGGCCGTGTCCCATGAACGACGTCACGACCGGGATACCGAGCTTGCGCGCCAGTTCGGCGACCGGCGCTTCCAGCCGGAAGCGCCTTACCTCCACGCCCAGCATCATCACCGGCGACTGCGCGCGCGCGATGCGCTGGAGCACTTTGTCGACACAGTCGTTGACAGCCTCGATGACGACGGCAGGCGCCGGCAGGGCACGGACCGGCGCGCACGGGGCATCCACCAGGTCGCGTGGAAATTCGAGGTAGACCGGGCGCGAGTGCGTGATGCAGCTCGACAGCACGCGCGCGATGTCGTCCGGTGCGCGCCGCGGGTCGTCGAGCCGCGCCTGATCACAGGTGACCTCGCGGTAGATGATCATCTGCGAGTCGAGCGTCTTCACCTGGTGGTGCAGCTTCAGCATGCCGCGTCCCTCGTGCGTCCCCGGCGCCCCCGACACCACGACGACGGGCACCTGCTCGGCATAGGCCGAGGCGACGGCATTGAGCACGTTGAGTGCGCCCGCTCCGTACGTCACCAGCGCTGCGGACGGCGCGGACGCGATGCGGGCCGCAGCATCCGCCGCAAACCCGACCCCTGGCTCGTGGCTGAGCATGTAGAGCGGCAGCCGCTGCGATTCGTCCAGCACCCTGAACAGCGGCAGCGCGAAATCGCCCGGGATGCCGAACACCTGCTGCACGCCATGGTCGACGAGTGCCTGGATCAACGCGTCTGCGAGTTTCATCAAGGGTGCCTGCCGCTAGCAGCGGGTGATCAATCGGTACGCTTCGCCGTCCCGTGCGAGGTCGCGGTCGCGCTCGAGCCCGGGCAACTGCCACTCCGGGTCGTCCAGCATGGCGACCAGCGCGGCGACGCGGTCGATGCGGCGCCGGATGAACGGTGAGCGCGTGGTCGAGCGTAAACGCTCAACTGTTGCCAGCGCGGCGGCGGCGGTCACTTGCGACGGACGCTGTTCGTTCCGGCGCCGCACGCGATGCATCAGGGAGCGGAAGTAGTCGAGCTCTTCCTCCGCAAACTCGAGCGTCACGCTGAGCGCCATCGGTGACTCCTCGCGGTCCGTCAGTTGCCGTCTTTGCCCTTGAGCGGATCCGTCGCTATGCCGACCTTGACCATGCCGGCGTTCTGCGCGTCGGCCATGACCGTGGCGAGCGACTGGAACTGCAGCGTGCGGTCGACGTGCAGGTGCAGTTCCGGCTGCGGCTTGCGCTGCGCTTCGGCGGCGAGCCGCTCGACCATGCTCTTGCGCTCGATCGGCACGTCGTTCAGGAACATCCGGCCGTCCGCCATCAGCGCGATGACGATCGTGTCGGGTTTTTCCTCGAGCAGGACGGTCGACGCCTGCGGCAGGTCGATCTTGATCTTGTGGGCAATCAGGGGCGCCGTGATCATGAAGATGATCAGCAGCACCAGCATGACGTCCACCAGCGGGATCATGTTGATCTCGGCCATCGGCGCCGAGTGTGGCGTGCTGCCGCCGCCGCCGCCGAGTCCGCTGAATGCCATGGCCTTCTCCCGTGTCAGCGTCAGGCCGCTTGTTGCTGCAGGCGATGCGCGCGATGGTGGTCCATCGAGGAGGGCACGCGCGCGCCGGTCGTGAGGTAGGCGAGCAGGTCCTCGGCAAACGCGTGGAAGCTCGCGATGATCACGCGGTTGTTGCGCACCACCAGGTTGTAGCCGAGCACCGCCGGCACCGCGACGGCGAGGCCGAGCGCGGTCATGATCAGTGCTTCGCCCACGGGTCCCGCCACCTGGTCGAGCGAGGTCTCGCCGGACGCGCCGATGCGCACCAGCGCATGGAAAATTCCCCACACCGTGCCGAACAGGCCGATGAACGGGGCCGTGCTGCCGACCGTCGCCAGGAACGTGAGACCGGTTTCCAGGCGCTCCGTCTCGCGGTTGATCGAGGAACGCAGCGAGCGGTCGAGGAACTCGGCCCGGTGCAGCGTGCCCGCGACGCGCTCTTCGGTCAGACGATCGTGATGCTCCATGGCGAATTCGCCGTCGAGCGCGATCTTGGAGAACGGCTCCCAGTCGGGCTGCTGCTCGAGGTAACCGAGCGCCTGGTCCGTCGGCGTCTTCCAGAACGTCGTCACGACGTGGTGCGAGCGCGTGCGGATCCGGACGACCCGCGCGGCCTTCAGCACGATGAAGTACCACGAGACGATCGACATCAGGACCAGCAGTCCGAAGACGAACAGCCCGACGGCGTCCGTCTGCTGCAGGAAGTTGGCGAAACTCATCGTGGTCAAGGCTTCGGTGGGATGCATGGCCGGATCCTGTGGTCAGTCTTGCAACGAGAACGTGATGGGGACGATGCACCAGGCGCGCAAAGGCACGCCGTCGCGTTTTGCCGGCTCGAACCGCCAGTGGCGCACGGCATCGAGCGCCGCCTGGTCGAGGCCCGCGTCGCCGCTGCTGCTGCGAACGGCCGCGTCCTGGGGCCGCCCGTCCTCCCCAACCAGCACGCGCAGGCGCACCGTGCCCTCGATCCCTGAGCGCAGGCAGCGCGGCGGGTAGACCGGCGGCTTCATGTCGAGCAGCTTCATCTTCCAGTACACGGGCGTCTGCTCGACGGGGGCGGAGACGGTCAAGTCGCCGTCGACGGTTCCCTCCGGCATCGGCGGACCGGGCTCGCCGGGCAGCAGTTCGTCGCCCATTTCGTACTGCTTGACCTGGGTGTCGGGCGGGACCGGATCCGTGGTGGGCGTGTCCACGACGATCGGCACGGGGCGCGTGATCCTGGGCCGCTGCTTGACCGCGTCGGTCGCGGTGTCCGGTGCCTGCGGCACCTCGGTTGGCGGCAGCCGTGGCGGCGGCAGCTTGAGCAGGCTCACCTGGAAGACGGGCGGCGGCGGCTCGTCATTCCCGGGCTCGAGCCGGGCCAGCAGCAGCCGCCCGATGCCGGCGGCGTGCAGCGCGGCGACGACCAGCAATACCGACGCGGCGCCCCAGCTCAGGCGTTCGTCGTGAACGTATCGGTCGATCCGCATCCGGTGCCAGGGACGTGCCGCGTGCCGCTGCTGCGTCGCTGTGACTGCACCGAATGTACTGGAAGAAAGCGCGGCCCGCGGCCCCGCGGGCTCCGCGAAAATGCGTAGTTGGCGATGGACTTGCCGAAGACGGGTCGCTACCAGCCGCAGGTCTGGCCCTTGTTCTGTTCCCTGAGCCAGCCCTGCAACGGCTCGAAGTACTCGATGAGCGCCGAGCCGTCCATCTGCCGCGTGCCGGTCAGCTCATACAGCGTGTCCTGCCACGGCTGGCTGGCGCCCCTGGCGAGCATCGCGCTGAACTTCCGGCCCGCTTCCTCGTTGCCATAGACGGAGCACTCCGACAGCGGGCCCTTGAACCCGGCCGCCTCGCACAGCGCCTTCTGGAACTGGAACTGCAGGATGAACGACAGGAAGTACCGCGTGTACGGCGTGTTGCCCGGGATGTGGTATTTGGCGCCCGGATCGAAGTCGGCTTCGGTGCGTGCCACCGGCGGGCGGATGCCCTGGTACTTCTCGCGCAGCGCCCACCACGCGGCATTGTAATTCTCCGGCTTGACCTGGCCCGAGAACACCTGCCAGCGCCACTCGTCGATCATCTTGCCGAACGGCAGGAACGCGATCTTCTCCAGCGCCATCTT
>Ga0073899_10001958_pt1 | contig 18701 bp, 15 predicted proteins | sample KloWWTmetaKNB5Ph_FD_88975 | JGI IMG/M metagenome (GOLD analysis project Ga0073899, IMG submission 88975) | Active sludge microbial communities from Klosterneuburg, Austria, studying microevolution and ecology of nitrifiers - Klosterneuburg... | ecosystem: Engineered > WWTP > Aerobic digester >... | reverse complement strand
CGGCGGCGTGAGCTTGTGCAGCTCGGGCATGCCGTTGGCACGCGGGCCCTGGAAACGAACCACGGCGATGAGGTCGCGCTCGAGCTCGCCGGCCTTGAAAGCCGCCAGCAATTCTTCCTGCGAGGCGAACACGCGTGCCGGCGCCTCGACCACGTGGCGGTCGTCCGGCACGGCCGAGATCTTGATCACCGAGCGGCCCAGGTTGCCGGTGAGCAGCTTGAGGCCGCCTTCGGGGCTGAAGGGCTTGGAAGCCGGCCGCACAATGGACTCGTCGCCACTGGCCCTGGGCAGATCGTTCCAGCGCAACGCCGCGCCGTCCTGGTGCGGCGCCTTGCCGAACTCGTGCAGGCCGCCCTCGACCACCGCGGCCACATCGGCGTGCATGAAGCCGCCTTCGAGCAGCTCGCGGATCACGAATCCGGGGCCGCCGGCCGACTGGAACTGGTTCACGTCGGCGCTGCCGTTCGGGTACACGCGCGCCAGCAGCGGCGTGGCGTGCGAGAGGTCGGAGAAGTCGGTCCAGTCGATCTGGATGCCGGCCGCGCGCGCCACCGCCACCCAGTGGATCAGGTGGTTGGTGGAGCCACCGGTCGCCAGCAGCGCGACCATCGCGTTGACGATCACACGCTCGTCGACCAGCCGGCCGATGGGCGTGAAGCGTTTCGCCTTGGTGATGCCCAGCACGGTGCGCACGGCCTCGCGCGTCAGCGCCTCGCGCATCTGCGCGTGCGGGTGCACGAAGGCGGCTCCCGGCACGTGCAGGCCCATGGCCTCGAGCAGCATCTGGTTGCTGTTGGCGGTGCCGTAGAAGGTGCAGGTGCCCGGGCCGTGGTACGCGGCCGACTCGGCCTCGAGCAGCTTGTCGCGCCCCACCAGGCCCTGCGCGAACTGCTCGCGCACCTTGGACTTCTCGTTGTTCGACAGGCCGGTGCTCATAGGCCCGGCCGGCACGAACACGCAGGGCAGGTGCCCGAAATGCAGTGCGCCGATCAGCAGGCCGGGGACGATCTTGTCGCACACGCCCAGCAGCAGTGCGGCATCGAACACGTCGTGCGTCAGCGCGATGGCCGTGCTCATGGCGATGGTGTCGCGCGAGAACAGGCTCAGCTCCATGCCCGGCAGCCCCTGCGTGACGCCGTCGCACATCGCCGGCACGCCGCCGGCCACCTGCACGGTGGCGCCCTGCCGGTGCGCCTCGTCGCGGATCAGCGCCGGGAAACCCTCGTACGGCTGGTGCGCCGACAGCATGTCGTTGTAGGCGGTCACCACACCGATGTGCGGCGCGCGCTCGGCCACCACGCGCAGCTTGTCGTTCGCCGGCAGCGCCGCAAAGGCATGCGCCACGTTGGCGCAGCCCATGCGGTCGGAGCCGCGCGGGCGGTCGATGGCAGCTTGAACACGAGCCAGATACGCCGCCCGGGTGGCGGCACTGCGCTCGCGGATGCGTTGCGTGACTTCGACGAGGACTGGCTTCATGGCGTCACCGGGGCTGTAACTCTAGCCCTGATTATCCGGTAACCAGGTTACATCGTCAAAACAAGCGGCGGTTGCCCTACTGCAGCCGCATCTCGACGCGGCGGGCCTCGCGAGCGTCGGCGCCGCCCGTTGTTTCCTGCGGCTTGTCGAGCACCAGTTGGCTGGGCGACACGCCGTTGGCCTCGAGCGCGTGGCGCACCGCCTGCGCCCGGCGCTTGGCCAGGTCGGCGTTGTGCTCCGGATTGCCGGTGGCGTCGTGGAACCCGGAGATCAGCACGGTCGTGCCAGGCTTGCCTCGCGCGGCATCCGCGACGCGGTTCAGCACCTCGACGGCGTCGGCCGGCAAGGCATCGGAATCGACCTTGAAATAGACGCGCGGCTGGGCCTCCTGGGCTACAGCGGCCGCAGCCGGCTTCACCTGCACGGCATTGCGGCTGGTGGAGACCGCCAGTGCGATCACTCCGGCCACGACCAGGGCCACCACGCCCGCCAGCACGGCCAGCGCGTAGTTCTGCACGTCATCATTGGCATCACTCATGCTTTTCCCTTCAATGTCTATCGATTCATTCTAGAGTGTCGGGATGACAGCCGAAGGCGATCCCCTGGTGCTGCGCGACCCCCGCGCGATGCTCGACGAAACGCTGCAGGCCTGGGGCAGCGAAGAGGACCTGTGGGTGTTCGGCTACGCCTCGCTGATCTGGCGCCCCGAATTCGACGCCGAGGAGCAGCGCGGCGCAGTCGTGCACGGCTGGCACCGCGCTCTGCGCATGCGCTCGCGCATCAACCGTGGCACGCCGCAGCGCCCCGGCCTGGTGTTCGCACTGGTGTCCGGCGGGTCTTGCCGCGGCATGGTCTACCGCATCGACCGCCGCCGCGCGCCCGATGAACTCCAGCGCCTGTGGCAGCGCGAGATGCCCACCGGCGTGTACGACCCCCGCTGGGTGCCTTGCCGCTCCCCGCAGGGCACGGTGCGCGCGCTGGCTTTCACGCTGGACCGTGCGAGCCCGGCGCACACCGGCGAGCTGAGCGACGAGCAGTTGCTCGACATCCTGCGCCATGCCTCGGGGCGTTATGGCAGCACGCTGGATTACCTGCTGGAGACCGCCGCTTCGCTGCGCCGCTGCGGCATCCGCGACCGCGAGATCGAGCGGATCGAGAAACTCGCGCTGGCTCTCGCCTGAGCCGACGCGGCTTCAGAGCCGCTGCGGGGCTTGATCGCCGCGCTGCTGGGCCTGACGCACAGCGTCCAGATCGGCCTCGGTGTCGACGTCGATCAGCACGCCCGGATCGTCGACTTCGATGCCCACCGCGGGATAGCGCGCCACCAGGCGGCGAGCGCCCTCGTCGCCACGCAGGCTGCTCAGCTCGGAGTAGAGCTCGGCGGAGAAGCCCACCGGGTGGCCGCGCATGCCCTTGTGCTGCGCGAACACCACCGCATGGCGCGCCAGTTCGCGCGCCACCTCGAGCAGCGTCGCGGTGCGCACCATCGGCATGTCGCCGGGCAGCATGAGCCAGCCGCTGGCGTCCGGGCAGGCGCTCACCCCTGCGGCGATCGAATAGCCCATGCCCAGGCCTTGGTGGCCCGGCGTGCCGACTTCGGGAAGCACGATCACGTCGCGCGCGGCCACGCTCCGGCGCGCGACATCCGCAAGGGCTTCGGTGGTCACCGCGATCACGGGCAGTTGCGTGGCCACGGCGTGGCGCAGCGTGGTGGCCAGCACGGTTGCGCTGCCCAGGCGCTGGGCGAGCTTGTGGTCGGCGCCCAGAAACCGGCTTCCCTGCCCCGCCGCCAACACGATCACCGCCGGTTGCGCAGTCATGCGCCGCCCCTGTTCTTGTTTGTTGTCGATCGCACGAGCAAACCTCGTGCCCTGGAAACAGAATGGGATCCGCACCCCGAATCAGGTAGTGGGACGTATACCTAAGGCCTTCCCCGTAAGCAGATTTGCCTAGCAATGTCTGTCAGGCGGGTAGACCCTGATCGGCCGGGCCTCATCTCTATACTCGATGCATCATGAGCGACCCATCCCGCGTCATTGCCGACCTGCGCAAGAGCTACGAACGCGGCGAACTCGACGAGTCCGCCAGCCATGCCGACCCGCTGCAGCAGTTCGAGCTGTGGATGCAGCAGGCGCTGAGCGCCGAACTGCCCGAGCCGAATGCGATGACCGTGGCCACCGTCGGCGCCGACGGCCGTCCGTCGACGCGCGTGGTGCTCATCAAGGGCTACGACGCACGCGGCATCGTCTGGTTCACCAACTACGACAGCCGCAAGGGCCGCGAGCTCGCCGGCCACCCCTTCGCCGCGCTGCAGTTCCACTGGGTCGAGCTCGAGCGCGTGGTGCGCATCGAAGGCCGCGTCGAGAAGGTCGACGCGGCCGAGTCCGATGCCTATTTCAAGTCGCGGCCGCTGGACTCACGCATCGGCGCCTGGGCCTCGCCCCAGAGCCAGGTGATCGAGTCGCGCACCGTGCTGGTGGCCAATGCGGCGCGCTACGGCGCGCAGTTCCTGCTCAACCCACCGCGCCCGCCGCACTGGGGCGGTTACCGGCTGGTTCCGGACCGCTGGGAGTTCTGGCAGGGCCGCAAGTCGCGCCTGCACGACCGCCTGCGTTACCGCCACGACGCCGGCCGGTGGGTGCGCGAGCGCCTGGCCCCCTGACGCTCGCGCAGCATCGCCGCCAGGATCAGAAGCTCACGCGCAGACCGAGCTTCAACGAGCGCCCGGGCAGCGGCGAGAGGTCGCGCACGGTCGGCACGGTCGACGCGTTGTAGGCCAGCGCGTCGGTCGCGTTGGCCAGCTTCACGAAGGCCAGCGCATCGCTGCCGCCCAGCGCGAAACGCCGCGACAGCGCCAGGTTGAGCAGGCTGTGGCCCGGCGTGGCCACGTCGGTGGCCGCCACGCGGCCCTGCCGCGCTGCGTGGTCGAGTTCCACGCTGGCGGTCCACGGCCCGGTCACCGCGTCGAGGCCGATCCGCACCCGGGCCGGCGCGATGCGCGGCAGCGGCTCGCCGGCGCTCAGATCGTCGGCACTCACGAGATCGAGCTGCCCCGACAGGTCGAACGACCAGGCCCCGGCGTCGAGGCGATGCTTCGCCTGCGCCTCGATACCGCGCAGCCGGGCACGCACCGGCCGGAACAGGTATTCCGGCACGGCTTCCACCGAGCCGTCCTCGGCCACCACGTCGACCGTGGCGCCGGTGGCCGAGAGGTTGATGAAGCGCGAGAAGCGCGCCTCGAACACGCCCACGCGCATCGAGCTGTGGCCTGCGGCCCATTGCAGCGCCGCGTCGAGGTTGCGCCCCCGCTCGGCACCGAGGCTCGCGTCGCCGCGCTCGAAGGCACCGGTGGCCGCATGCACGCCGTTGGCATAGAGCTCGAACGAGGTCGGCGCACGTTCGGTGCTGGACAGCGTGGTCGCGAGGCTCCACGCGGGCGCGAACCTCCACACGTTGCCCAGCGATACGCTGCGCAGCGAGAAGCTGCGCTGCGCCGGCGCGCCGAACTGCGGCGCGGCGGGGTCGGCGTCGCCGGCCGAGTCGACACGGGCATGCTCCAGGCGCACGCCGCCGCTCAAGGTGCCCAGCGGCCAGGCCGTCTCCTCGAGCAGGAAGATGCCTTGCTTGCGCGTGGTGGTGCCCGGCACGAAGGCCTCGGCGCCGAGCGCGGCGAAATCGCTGCGCTCGAACTGCGCGCCCAGCACGCCGCGCACGCCGCCGATGGCCGCGTGCTCCGCCTCGATGCGCGCCTCGGTGCCGCGCGTGGAGAAGGTCGTACCGACCTCGCCCGTGCCCTCGACCTCGCGGTGCTCGTAAACCGTGCGGCCGAGTTGCGCGCGCACAGTGCGCAGGGGTCCGCCGAGTTCGCGCCATTCCCCGGCCAGCGCCAGGTGCTCGCGCTGCATGCGGATGATCACGTCGGGTTCGGCGACGATGCCGTAGCGGCTGTCGTAGCTGTCGACCGCGGCACCGAGGTAGCTCGTGGGCGTCGTGAAGGACGCGCCGAACGCGCCACCGCTGGCGCGCGAGGCCGAGTTGCGCACGCGGCTCGATTCGGGCAGTGCCGCGCCGTCTTCCACCGGGGTGAAGCGGGGCACGCGCAGGTCCGCGGTCTGGCGGCCGAAGGCGTCGGCGTGCAGCGCCCAGCGGCCGTCGCCGGTCTCCAGCAGTGCCGCGGCGGAACGTTCGCGCTCGGCACCGCCCAGGCGCAGCTCGGCAGCGCCCGTCGGGCCGTTCAGCGGCGCCTTCGGGATGCGGTTGTCCAGCGCATTGACCACGCCGCCGACAGCGCTGCCGCCGTACAGCAGCGCGGCCGGGCCGCGCAGCACCTCGATGCGCTCGATCGCCAGCGGGTCGATCGGCACGGCGTGGTCGAAGCTCAGGCTCGACGCGTCGAAAGACGCGCCGGCGTTGCCGAGGATGCGCACGCGGTCGCCGTCCAGGCCGCGGATCACCGGCCGGTTGGCGTTCGGGCCGAAGTAGGTCGACGAGACGCCGGGCTGGCCGGCCAGCGTGTCGCCGAGCGAGGTGCCGCGCTTGAGCACGAGGGCATCGCCCGACAGCACGGAGACCGGTGCCGCCAGGTCGTCGGAGCGCAGTGGGTTGCCGGTGACGACGACCGCGTCCAGTTGGGTGATCTGGGCCGCCGCAGGCAGGCCCAGTGAAGCGATCGCGCAGGCGAGCAGGTTGCGCCGATGGCGCGAGAGGTATTGCGACATGAGAGGGGTTCCATCACGGAGAAGAGCCGCACGGTGCATGGCAGCGCACCGCACGCCAGCCCGCGCGATGCGGGCCGGCGCACACGAAGACCGCCGGAAGGCGGCCGGGTCTTCAAGCCGTGAAAGGAGGCCCGCGGGCGAGGAAGCCCGCGGCCTGCGGCGCATGCCGCCCGCTGGGCAGGACGACGTCGATGCAGACCTGCACCGTGTCGCACAGGGCCAGCACCGGCACGCCGCAGGCGGCGTCGGCATGGGCCAGCTGGTCGTACAGGCGGCAGCTCGCCTCGTCGTCGTGATCGCCGAACAGTTCGCCGGCCGCATCGTGGGCCGCGGCGGCCGCTGCATGAGGGGGATGCCCCATGCCGTGCATCACCGCATGCACCAGGCCGAGGGCCTGGAGCATCAGCAGCATCGCCGCCAGCAGGGGCAGCGCGACGCGGCGGACAGCGGTGGATGAGCGGATCAGCACCCGCGCAGTCTATCCGCGCGGGCCATCACCCTTCGAGACCACGCGGCGCGGGCTCGGCCGCGCCAGCGAAGATCGTCTCACCTGAATTCATGCTTCGCCGTCAGCGCGAGCATCCAGTTGCGCGGCAGCGCCGGCTCGAAGAAGCGGCTGTTGGCGTCGTTGACGATCACCGAGCCGGCGTAGCTCTTGTCGGTGGCGTTTTCCAGCCGCAGCAGCTGGCTGAAGGTCCAGCCGCCGGCCTTCTGCGCAAAGCCCAAGCGCAGGTTCATCACCGTCGCGGCCGGGGCCGAATCGATGTTGGCGTCGTTGACGTACAGCTTGCCGGTGTGCACCAGTTCGATGCCGCTGTTGAAACCGCCCCAGGCGCCCTGGGGCGTCCAGGCGAGTTCGGCGAAGGCACTGCGCTCGGGCGTGCCGGGCAGGCGGTTGCCCGCCGGCACGTTGACCGCGGTGGCGCCGCTGCCGCTGACGAAGTCGTCGGCAAATCTCGCGCGCAGCGCCGACAGGCTGAGCGTGGCGCGCAGGCTGTCGGTCATCTGGCCGAGGTACTGGAACTCGGCGCCGCGGCGCGTGGTGCGGCCGGCGTTCTTGAAGGTCGTGCGGCCACCGGCGTTGGTGTCGACGACGATTTCGTTGCGCGTGGTGATGTCGAAGACCGCCAGGTCCAGGCGGTGGCCGGTGGCGATCTTCCACTTCATGCCGACTTCGGCATGGCGGCTTTTCGATGCCTTCAGGTCGAAGTTCAAGCCCGAGGCCGGTGCCGGCCGGTAGGACAGCTCGGTGAAAGTCGGCGTCTCGAAGCCCTGGCCGGCGTTGGCATACAGGTTCAGCGATTCGGCGGCCCGCCAGCTCAGCCCGAGCACCGGGTTGGTGGCGCTGTAGCTGATGCTGCCGCTGTCGTCGCCGTTGTCGGGCGTGCCCGGGTTGATGAACAGGTCGCGGGTCTGGAACTCCACGCGGCTGGCACGCACGCCGCCAGTCGCCGTGAAGCCGGGCGTGAGGTCCCAGGCAGCCTGCGCAAAGGCGTCGCGGCTGTCGACGGAGTTGCGCTCGTCGCGCTTGAGCGCGCCCTGCACGCCGCCGGTGTTGAGGTAGCCCTGGCGGTTTTCCTTCATGCGGTCGTACTCGACACCGCCGGTCAGGCGCAGCGCGCGCCCTTCGTCGAGCCGGATCGCGTGCGACAGCTGCACGCCGCCGCCCATGTAGCTGCGTGCGAAGGAGACGATGCCGCCGCTGCCCGTGTTCGAGGTCTGTGCCGGTGCGGTGGGCGGCACCGACAGCGCGTTGTCGAGGTCGCGGTAGCCGACGTACAGCCGCGTGCTCAGCGTCGTGGCCTCGCTCAGGCGGCGCTCGTAGACGGTGCCGAGCTGGCTCTGGCTGACCACCTTTCGCGCGTCCTGCGACTTGACCACCGCCACCGCCTGTTCGGGGTTGGCCTCCCACTGCGCACGCGTGAGGCCGCCCGGGTCGAGCGAGAGCGGCTGGTCGAAGGAGTTGGCCACCAGGCTGATCGTCGAATCGCGGTCGATCACGTGGTCCCACTTGGCGTTGATCTGCGTGCGCAGCGCGTCGCTGTGCTCGCGGTAGCCGTTGGTGGCGTAGCGCGCCGCATCCAGCACCACGCTGTCGCGCTCGCTGTTCTGGCCGAACTTGACGCCGAACTTGGTCTGCCCGTAGGGGCCCATGCCGACGCTGGTGCTGACGGTGGGCACGGTCGCGTCGGTGCCGGTGAACACCTGCACCACGCCGCCGGCGGCGTTGCCGTACAGCTGCGCCAGCGGGCCGCGCAGCACCTCGATGCGCTGTGCCGAGCCGAGCGCGATGGTCGAGGCCTGGCCCTGGCCGTCGGGCATGGTGGCGGGGATGCCGTCGACGATCAGGCGCACGCCGCGGATGCCGAAGGTCGAGCGCGAGCCGAAGCCGCGGATGGACAGTTGCAGGTCCTGCGCATAGTTCTGCCGGTTGAGCACGCTGATGCCGGGCACGCGGTTCAGCGCCTCGGACAGGTTGACCTGGAAGCCTCCGTTGTCGATCACGTCGCGCGTGACGGCGCTGATGGCCGCAGGCGCGTCGAAGGTGGTCTGGCGGGTGCGCTCGGCGGTGATGACGACGGGGTCGAGCTCGACCTGGGCATGGGCGGGGAAGGCGGCGGCCAGAGCGAGGGCCAGGGTGGACAGCGGCAACGTCTTGTTCATGTTCTGTGGGTGGCAAAGAGGCACGGCACACCGGGGCCCGGAGCGCGCAGCGAGGCTACGCGAACGCCCGGCTCGCCGCGACGGGGTTTGCAGTTAGAGATTTTCTGGAGGTGCGCGCCGTCCCGGCGCGCACCTGCCGGGGATCAAGGCGCGGTGGCCGTGATCCTGATCGACGCGAACCACGCAGCGACGTTGTCGATGTCCTCGTCGCTGAGCGGCTTGGCGATGACGTTCATCACCTCGTGCTGGCGCTTGCCAGTGCGGAAGGCCCGCAGCTGCCGGACGATGTAGCCCTCGGGCTCGCCCGCGAGATTGGGCGTCTCGGGAGCGACCGCGACACCCACCGGCCCGTGGCAGACCGAGCAGGCCTGCGCCTTCACGCGGCCCGCCGCGGCATCGCCGGCCACCGCCGCGCCCGGGAGCGCGGCGGCCAGCAGCAGGGGTAGTACCTGCTTCATCCTCACGGTGCGCTGTAGGTGATCCGGTAGATCGCGCCAGCGTAGTCGTCCGACACGAGCAGCGAGCCGTCCTTCATCACCGCCACGTCGACCGGGCGACCGCGGTAGATGCCGGTCTCGCTGTCGAGCCAGCCTTCGGCGAAGACGGTGCTCTTGTCTGCCGAGCCGTCGGCCTTCAGCGAGACGAAGTTCACCAGCCCGCCGCTGGCCTTGGTGCGGTTCCACGAGCCGTGCGAGGCCACGAAGATGCCGCCCTGGTACTGCGCCGGGAACATCTTGCCGTTGTAGAAGGTCATGCCGAGCTGCGCCTGGTGCGCGGGGAACTCGACCTGCGGCTTCGTCCAGGCAGCCGGTGCCTTCATGTCCTTGAGGTCCGGCGCGGCGGCCGTGCCGGCGATGGCGGTGCTGTTGCCGTGGATGAACGGGTAGCCGAAATGCTCACCGCCCGACTTGGTGACGCGGTTGAGCTCGCCGGGCGGCGTGTCGTCGCCCATGCCGTCGGTCTGGTTGTCGGTGAACCAGACGGTCTTGTCCTTCGGGTTGATGTCCATGCCCACGGAGTTGCGCACGCCGCGTGCCACCACCTCGCGCCCGCTGCCGTCGAAGGCGTTCAGGCGGACCATGCCGCCGATGCCCAGCTGCTCGTACATCGCCACCTTGTCGCGCGGCTGCACGTTGTACGGCTGGCCCAGGGTGACGTAGAGCTTGCCGTCGTCGCCGACGCGGCAGGTGCGCGCGCCGTGGTTGTACGACTCCTCCTCGGGCGGCACCAGCTTGCCCTGCGGCACGACCTCGATCACCGCCACATCCGGGCCTTCGTAGAAGAACTCGGCGGCCGGGAAGTTCAGCACGCGGTTGTGCTCGGCGACGATCAGGAAGCCGTCTTTCGTCCAGCAAACGCCGTTCGGGTTGGTGAACTTCAGGCTGGGCGCGAAGGACTTCACCTCGTCGGCCACGCCGTCGCTGTTGCGATCGGTGACGGCCCACACGGTGGTCTTGCGGGTGCCGACGAACAGCATGTTGGTCGACGGGGCGACGGCCATGTGGCGGGCGTCCGGCACGACAGCGAACAGCTCGACCTTGAACCCCGGCGGCAGCTTGACGCGCTTGAGGTTCTCTCGGATCGCCGCCGCGTTCTTGCCTTCCTGCGGCACGACGGGGATGTTCAGGTCGGTGGTCGCGACCTTCATCTGCTTGAGCTTCTCGATGTTCTGCTGCGCGTGCACCGGCAGGCTCAGCATGGCGGCGCAGGCGATGCCTGCCAGTACGAACGAACTGGACGTCTTCTTCAAAGGGTGTCTCCTGTGGGCGTGTTTTGGGACTGCTTGCGTGGCCGTCGCCTCGTCCGGCCATCGCACTTCGAATTTACTGGTAATGGCCGTGCCGTTCCAGCAGCTCGATCTTGTACCCATCGGGATCCTGGATAAAGCAGAAGCGCGCGAGCAACTCGTCGCCCCGCTTGAACTCCTTCACCGGTGCGGGCTCGTAGCCCTTGGCCACGAGCGCGGCATGCGCCGCAGCCACGTCGGGCACGACCACGCCGACATGGCCGTAGCCGGTGCCGTGGGTGTAGGCCTCGGTGCGGCCCTTGTTGAGCGTCAGCTCGATCTCGACGTCGTTCTGCGCATTGCGCAGGTAGACGAGCGCAAAGTCGGGAAAGTCGAGGCGGTGGGACTCGTGCAGGTCGAGAACGTCGGCGTAGAACTTCATCGACTTCTCGAGATCCAGCACGCGGATCATGGTGTGGATCACCTTGGCCATGCGAACTCCGGAAGCAGGGGCGGGATAGACAGTCAGGAGCGCGAGCCCAGCGCGACGACCTTGGGCCGCAACGGCGAGGCGGCGGCCCCGCCCTCGTTTGGGAGGGCGGACTCCAGCGCCATCAACTTGCGGCGCAGGAAGCGCATGCCGGTGACACGCAGGAAAGACGCGAAGTTGGGCACCTCGCCGCGGTGGGCGAGGATCTCGTCGTGGAACTGCACGATCAGCGCGTTGGTCGTGCAGCCCTCGGCTTCTGCCATCTCGGCCAGGATGTCCCACACCATGTTCTCCAGCCGGATGCTGGTGAGCACGCCGTGGATGCGGATCGTGCGCGAGCGCTGCTCGTACTGGATCGGATCGGCCTTGACGAAGTATTCGCACATGATGGGTCTCCCTGTGAGGCGGCAGGCTCAGATGCTGCGCGCCGTCATCTGCTTGGCGATGTACTCGGCCTGGCGGATCGCCAGAGTCACGATGGTCAGCGTCGGGTTTTCGGCGCCGCCGGTGGTGAACTGGCTGCCGTCGGAGATGAACAGGTTGGCGATGTCGTGCGTCTGCCCATAGGCGTTGCACACGCTGTCCTTGGCCGAGGCACCCATGCGACAGGTGCCCAGATTGTGGGTCGACGGGTACGGCGGCGTGCGGAAGGTGCGGATCGCCCCTGCCGCCTTGTAGACCTTCTCGCCCTGCGCGAAGGCGTGGTTGCGCATCGCGATGTCGTTGTCGTGGTCGTCGAAGTGGACGTTCGGCGCGGGCAGGCCCCACTTGTCCTTCACGTTGCCGTTCAGCGTGATGCGGTTGCCCTCGCGCGGCATGTCCTCGCCGACCAGCCACATGCCGGCGGTATTCGCGTAGTGGTCCATCCACCAGGCGAAGTCTTCGCCCCAGGCGCCCGGGTCGAGAAAGGCGGCCATGAAGGGGACGCCCAGAGCCAGCGTCTCCATCTCGTAGCCGCCGGCGAATCCGCGCTTCGGGTTGTGCCCTGCCTCGTCACGGATGATGCCGGCCATGGTGGTGCCGCGGTACATGTTCACCGGCTGCTTGAAGGCGGCGTAGACCGAGCCGGTCATGTGGCGCATGTAGTTGCGCCCGACCTGGCCCGACGAATTGGCCAGGCCGTCCTTGAACATGGCCGAGGCCGACAGCAGCAGCAGGCGCGGCGTCTCGATCGAGTTGCCGGCCACGCAGACGATGCGCGCCTTCTGGCGCTGCTCCTTGCCGGCCTTGTCGAAGTAGACGACGCCGGTGACCTTGCCCTTGTCGTCGTGCTCGATCTTCGAGACATGCGACTCGGGGCGCAGGTCGAGGTTGCCGGTGGATTCGGCCTTGGGCAGCTCGGTGTACAGCGTGCTCCACTTCGCGCCGCTCTTGCAGCCCTGGAAGCAGAAGCCCAGCTGCATGCAGCGTCCGCGGCCATCGCGCGGCTGGCTATTGATGGCCATGTTGCCGGTGTGCACGTCCTGGTAGCCCAGCTTCTTGGCACCCGAGTACATCACCTTGAAGTTGTTGTTGCCCGGCAGGCCGGGGATGCCGTTGGTGCGCGTCACGCCCATCTTGTCTTCGGCACGGGCGTAGTAGGGCTCGAGCTCCTTCAGCGTCACCGGCCAGTCCATCAGGTTGGCGCCCTTGATCTCGCCATAGTGCGTCTTGACGCGGAATTCGTGCTCCTGCAGGCGCAGCGAGGCGCCGGCCCAGTGGGTGGTGGTGCCGCCCACGGTCTTGCAGATCCAGGCCGGCAGGCCGGAGAAGTCTTTCGCGACGCGCCAGGTGCCCGAGGTGGTGCGCGGGTCCAGCCAGGCGAGCTGGCCGAACGACTTCCATTCGTCGTTGATGAAGGTCTGGGGCGACTGCACCGCGCCAGCCTCGAGCACCACCACCTTGATGCCCTTCTGGCACAACTCGTTGGCCAGCGTTCCGCCGCCCGCACCCGAACCGATGATGACGACGACCGAGTCGTCGCCGAAGTCGAACTTCGCCATGTCTTGTCTCCTGCTTGTCTTGTGGGGTTCAGCCGAGGTAGGGCTTCGGGCTGGCTTCCAGTGGCGGCGCAGGCAGCCACTTGAGGTCCTGGAAGCCGCGCGTGATGTAGCCGCCCTTCTCCCAGGCCGAGCCCGGGTAGCCGAGCACCTTGAACGCCATGTCGTTGTCGTACAGGGACGTGATGCACTGGCCGCGCACCGTGGCGAAGAAGGGCTGGCCTTCCATGCCCTTGACGATCTCCTTGCGCTTCTTCTCGCTGGCCTTGGCGAAAATGCCGCCGGCCGCAGAGTTCAGCGCCGCGATGCCGTCTTTGATCATCTTGGCCGCGCCGGCGTCGCCGGCGGCCTTGGCGTCGATGTCCTTGGCGAGCAATGCGTAGACCGCGTCGGGCAGCTTCTTGTGCGGGAACAGCACACGGCCCATCTTCATGACGGCCTCGCCTTCGGCCTTGCTCAGCGTCTTGAGTTCAACGGCCCAGGCGGTGGACGGCGCCAATGCGGCGAGCACGCTGCCGGTGGCCAGCGTGCCCATCAGCACGCCGGATCCCTTGAGGAACTCGCGCCGCGCCAGCGGCAGGTCGAGCTTAGGCACTTCGCCGGCCGACGCGTCTTCGCAGCCGGCCCCCTCGAACATGGTCTCGATGGCAATGACTCGCATGTTTGTCTCCTGCTGTGATCTGCAGCGGCAGTGGTCTGCCGTCTGGAGCACGCAGTGTTGCACCGGGCCCAATGCCCCTGGTGATAGACGGCTACATACGAGGGGAAGTCCTAGTCTGTGCCAATGCGGAGCACTGCCCGCCGGCTCAGTTCGTGCCCAGCGTGAGCTGCACGCGTGGTGTCCAGGCGGCGTCCTCCTCGCCGGAGGCGCGCAACTTCGGCGCGGCGAGGAACAGTCGTTCGCCAGGCAAACCCTTGGCCAGCAGCGCGTCGCGCACCGCCAGGCCACGCTGCAGCGCCAGCTCGCGCATCGCGTCGGTGGTGACGATGGTGTTCGACTTGAGCAGCGCTTCCATCTCCGGGCCGGGGATATCGCGCGCGAAGCCCAGCGCGTTGCGCGGCTTGTTCTTCAGCTCGGTGGCGCGGTAGACCTCCCTGAGCACGCGCGCACGCGTCTCGGGCTCGAGCGTGGCCAGCGCGTCGGCCTCGGCGGCGGGCGTTCCGCCGCGCAGCAACTCGCGGCGCCGCTCGGCGAGCAGGCGCGCCTCCAGCGCGGCACGCTGGAATGCCTCGCGCTCGCTGACCGGGTCGGCGGCACCGGTCACCGTCATCTTGAGCGACTCGCGATCGGCCAGCGCCTTGGCCACCTTGTCGAGCGCGCCACGCCCGCCCTCGGTGACGAAGGCCGTGCCGGGCCTGAACTCCACCAGGCTGAGGTCTTCGCTGCCGCCGCCCGCGAGCAGGGAAAACGGCGCGGTGAGCGCCTTCACGAGCAGGTTGCCGATCACCTTGAGCACGATGCCGAACACGCTGAACTGCGGGTCGTTGATCGAGCCGCTGATCGGCAGGTTGATGTCGATCACGCCATTGCGGTCGCGCAGCAGCGCCACGGCCAGCAGCACCGGCAGCTTGGTGGCATCGGGCGAGTCGACCTTGTCGCCGAAGGTGAGCTGGTTGAGGATGACCTGATTGCGCGCCTCGAGCTTGCCGTCGGGCGAGATCTTGTAGGCCACTTCCATGCTCAGCTTGCCGCGCTCGATCGCGTAGCCGGCGTACTTGCCCGCGTAGGGCGACAGCGGCGCGAGCTCGAGGTCGGTGGCCTTGGCCTGGATGTCCAGCGCCAGCGGGTCGGCGGTCGGGTTGACCGAACCGCGGATGTCCAGCAGCGCGGTGCCGGCGGCGCGGCCGCGCAACTCGATCGTGGCCATCTCGCGGGTGCCGGAGCGGAAGGCGCCGAGCTGGCCGTTGAGCTCGGTCAGGTTGGCGCTGTAGTTGGGGCGGATGAAGCGGTCGCTGAAGTCGACGCGGCCGTTGGCGAGCTTGACGCCGCCCACGCTCAGCGCGATGGGCAGCTCGGACGGCGCCGCCGCCGGCGCGGAAGCGGCCGAAGCCGCCGCCACGACGGGCGCCGCAGCACTGGCAGCCACTGCCGCCGCTGCAGCGCTGGCGGCACTGTCGGCGGCCGCCACGCTGCTCAGGTTCAGGCGCCCCTGCTCGGTGACCACGAGCCGCGCGAAGAAGTCGTTCAGCGCCGCCTCGCGGATCTCGAGCTGCGGCACCGCCGCCGGCGCCATTGCGAAGCGCACGCCGCTGAGCGTGAACGCCTGCCAGCTGAGCAGTTCGTCGCTGCTGTCCGCGCCGGGCGCCACGCGCGTGTGCACACGCACATCGCTCAGCCGCGCGTCGCCGTTGGCGCTGACCGTCCAGCCGGCCGGCGCAGCCTGGGCGTTGAAATCGCCCTGCCAGCCGGCCTCGGCGCGCAACAGGCTCAGGCGCAGGGCGTCGCCGAAGTAGGGCTCGAACAGGTGCACCGGGAAACGGTCGATGCGCAGCTTGCCGCTGGCCGCGAGCGGCTCGGGCGCGGCGCGGCCGCTCCACTCGATGCTGCCTGTGGCCGGCGGGGCTTGCCCCGGCACCGCCACCCCGGCCACGCGCGCAGCGAACTGGACACGCGCCGGCGGCGTGCCACGCCCCCCGGGCCAGGCGGCGTCCTGAACGTGCAGGCGCAGTGCGCTGGCGTCCACGCGCAGCGGCGTCTCGGCCGCGCGTCCGGCAGCAAAGGCATCGCTGAGCTGCACGCGCCCGCCGTCGAGCTGCAGGTCCTTGAGCAGCACGCGCCACGCCGGAGCACTCGCCGATGTTGCGGGCGACCTGGGCGCCGCTGCGGCGGCAGGCGCGGGAGGAGTCAGCGAAGCGAGGTTCCAGCGCCCCTCGCGATCACGCTGCACGGCCACCGTGGGCTGCAGCAGCTTCATGCGCCCGAGTTCGATCTGCCGGGCGACCAGATCGAGACGCGCGTCGGCCAGCGTGAGTTGCTTGAACGCCAGTTCGTCGCGGGCAGCGCGGCCGCCGCCCGACACGAGGCGCAGGGCATCGAGGCTGGCGCTGTCGATGCCCAGCACCAGCCGCGGCGAGGCGGCATCGCCGCGCCAGTCGAAGCGGCCTTTGAGTGCGGCCCGGCCCTCCAGGCGAGGCAACAGCGCCTGCGCCACGTAAGGGGCGAGTTCGGCCAGCGCGAGTTCGCTCAACTCCAGCGTGCCGTTCGCCTCGCGATCGCTGAAGTTTCCATCGATGCTGAACTGCCCAGCCGGCGTGGCACCGGGCGCCTGATTGCGCAGGGTCGCCGATAGGGTCATCGGCGCAGGCGCGGCCAGCGGCCATTGCCATTGCTTCGCACGCACGCGCAGGGCCTCGATCTGCAGCGCGGCGGCCGGCCGTGTGCTCGCATCGTTCCAGCTCAGCCGCGCGTCGTCGATCTCTAGCTGATCGAGGCTGGCCTGCCAGGCGGCACCGGCCGCCCGCGCCTGTGGCGCCGATGCCGCCGCGCTCGCCGCGGGCGCCGGCACCGGCGCAGCCGGGCCGCCGAGGGCCTGCAGATTGAGGCGGCCGTCGGCATTGCGCGCGACGTGGAGCTCCGCGCCATCGAGCTTCAAGCTGCCCAGTGCCACTCGCCGCGCGAGGGGCTGCACGTCGCGCCAACCGATCTGCAGCTGCCGCCAGCCGAGCAGCGGCGCCCCGGCGGCATCGGCCACAGCGAGGTTCTTCAGGCCCGTGCTGCCGCTGATCGCCACGCTCGGCTCGGCCCCCTCGGGCAGCTCGAAGCGCAGCGCCAGGTCGGCACTGAGCGCCCCCTTCTGCAGGCGCAACGGCAGCGAGGCCGGCAGATAGGCGGCGTAGCCGGCGAGGTCGAGGTCGGCGAAGCTCAGCTTCAGTTCGCCCTTGCGCCGCGCGGCGAAGGGCGTGGCCTGCGCGCCGCTGTCGAAGGCCGTGCCGTCGAGCCGGAAGGCCACGCGAGGCTGCGCCGTCACCTCCAGGTGGGCCGGCAGGTTGGACAGGAAGGGCAGCGACACCTGCACCGCATCGAGCTTGTGCACGCGAGCGACGGGGCGGTCATCGAAACTGAACGCCGCGTCGCGCAACTTGAGGTTGTAGAGCGCGAAGCGCGGCGGATTGCCGGGCGCCGCGGGGGCCGCGGCAGGGTCCGGCGCGAAACGCGCGAGCAGGTCGTCGATGTCGTAGTGGCCGGGCGAGGTGCGCGCGAGCTTCACATCCAGGCCATCGAGCTCCAGCGCCGCGATCACCGGAGCGCGACGCCACAGCGAGCCGGCGTCGGCGTCCACGTACGCGCGAGCCAGCTTCAGCAGCGCTTGCGTGCCGCCAGGCGCCGGGCCGATGGCGACCTCGCTCACCGTGAGCTCCAGGCTCCAGGGGCGGAAGTCCACCGCACCGATGCTGACGCTGCGGCCGAGCAGTTCGCTCAGCCGCGACTGCGCCTGCGACTTGAGCAGCGGCGGCACGGCCAGCCAGGCCAGCGCCCACAGCGCCAGCAGCACGGCCAGCGCGATCGCCAGGCGGCGCGGCCAGGCGCCCAGGCGACTCATCGCCCCAGCCCGCCGGCGGCGGTGGCGACGAGTCCTTGCGAAGCGAAGCGGGGCGGGGTCATGCGAAGGGTCCTGCGTCGTGAAGTCTGCATCATGCCGTGCCCGACGCGTCGCTCACAATCGTCGATCGCCTCGTGCCACCTCCAGCCTGCCCCGTGAACGACATCTTCGTGCTGTTTGGAATCTCCTCGTGGAAGCCGGTTGTCGCCGCGCTGCTGCTGCCGCCCGTGCCTTTCATCCTGCTGATGCTGGTCGGCACGCGACTGGTGCTGCCACGCCGTGGCCTGGGCTGGCTGCTGGCGCTGACCGGCGCCGTGCTGCTGTGGCTGTCGGCCTGCAGCGGCACCGCGCGGCTGCTGTCGCAGGCCTTGCTCGCCCCGCCCGCCGCGTTGCCGCTGCAGCGCATCGCCGAACTGAAGGCCGAAGTGCAGGCCAAGCAGCCGATCGCGATCGTGGTGCTCGGCGGCGGCGCCAAGTCGCTCGCGCCGGAGTACGGCGTCAGCAACCTGTCGAGTCAGTCCCTCGAACGGCTGCGCTACGGCCTGTGGCTGGGCCGCGAAACCGGCGCGCCGGTGGCATTCAGCGGCGGCATCGGCTGGGCCGACGTGGCCGCCAGCCCGGTGCCCGAGGCTCAGGTCGCCGCACGCATCGCCACGCAGGATTTCGGCCGGCCGATCAAGTGGACCGAGGAGCGCTCGCGCGACACGCGCGAGAACGCGGCGTACACCGTGCCCCTGCTCAAGGAGCAGGGCATCCGCCGCGCGATCATCGTGACGCACGAGCGGCACATGCCGCGTGCCATGCGCGCCTTCGTGCAGGCAGCCGAGGGCAGCGGCATCGTCTTCGAGCCGGCACCCGTCGACCTGCTCGACGCGCAATTGCGCCAGCCCTCGAGCTGGCTGCCGTCGACCGGCGGCCTGCGGATGGTGCGCGAGGTGCTGCACGAGGCCGCCGGCCGTGCCTTCGGCGCCTGAAGCACCCACCTGGCCGCGCCAAACGAAACGGGGCGCCTGCTTGCGCAAGCGCCCCGTCTTCTGAGATGGTGGGCCCTGAAGGATTCGAACCTTCGACCAACGGATTAAGAGTCCCACCTGCCACGCTGAGCGG
>Ga0073899_10001956_pt1 | contig 18707 bp, 13 predicted proteins | sample KloWWTmetaKNB5Ph_FD_88975 | JGI IMG/M metagenome (GOLD analysis project Ga0073899, IMG submission 88975) | Active sludge microbial communities from Klosterneuburg, Austria, studying microevolution and ecology of nitrifiers - Klosterneuburg... | ecosystem: Engineered > WWTP > Aerobic digester >... | reverse complement strand
GTGCGACGCTTGATCGATTGACGGTTCGCCTTCTCGGCCGAAGGATTGTTGGCCACGTGAGTCTCCCTTAACGAGCGCCGGTAGGTAGCGCACCGCTGGCCGCCCTGTCAAGCGGGGTGGTTCGTCGGACGTCCGGGCCTCGGGGCTTTCGGCTCACGGCCCGTCTCGCGTCGTCGGGGGAGGCTCGGCGGGGACATGGCCCCGCCGAGGGGGGCTCGGCGACGGGCCCCCTGGAGATCGGTTGGTCGCATCCCGGTCACCGTCCTGGCGCGAGCTTGTGGACAACCTGCGTGCGAGTGGCCTCGGGACGGTCCGGAGCGCCTGTGTTCCCGCGACTTCCACCGCGCGTGCTCAAAAAACTTGCACCAATACTCTGGGAGCGGCGCCGTCATCCCCGCACGCCGACCCCGGCCGCCTTCGCGGCGTTCCACAGCGCGTCCATCTCCTCGAGGTTGGAGTCGGCCGGGCGGCGGCCGGCCTCGCCCAGCCGGTCCTCGATGTACTCGAACCGACGCGTGAAGCGCCGGGACGCGTCGTGGAGCGCGCTCTCGGCGTCGACCCCCAGCTTGCGGGCCAGGTTGACCACCGCGAACAGCAGATCCCCGATCTCGTGGTGGGCGGCGGGGCCGGCGGTCGGCGCCACCTCGGCGACCTCGTCGACCTCCTCGCGCACCTTGGCCATCGAGCCCTGCCAGCCGCCCCAGTCGAACCCGACCCGGCCGGCCTTGTCGCCGAGCTTCTGGGCCCGGGCCAGCGCCGGCAACCCGGGCAGCACGCCGCCCAGCGTCCGCGCGGCCGCCGCGGCCTTGGCGGCCTTCTCCTGGGCCTTGATCTGCTCCCACTGGGTCAGCACCTCGGCCGACGTCTTGGCGTCCGAGTCGCCGGGAGCGCCGAAGACGTGCGGGTGGCGGCGCACCAGCTTGTCGCAGATCTCGGCGACGACGTCGTCGATCGCGAACGCGCCCTCGGCCCGCCGCAGCGCGGCCTGGAAGACGATCTGCATCAGCACGTCGCCCAGCTCCTCGCGGTGATCGGCGACGTGGTCGCGCTCGAGGGCGTCGAGCACCTCGTAGGTCTCCTCGACCAGGAACGGGCGCAGCGTGGCCAGCGTCTGCTCGCGGTCCCACGGACAGCCGTCGGGCGCCAGCAGGCGATCCATGATCTCGACGAGGCGGGCCAGCGAGGCCCCAGGGGCAGGGGGGACGGCGGGGGTGTCGGCGGCCATGGCGCGCACCGTACCCGTCGCCCGTCGCGCGTGCCAGCCGCCCGGGTTCCTGCTACAACCCCGTCCCCGGGTCGAGCCGGTCGACTTCGCTCGCGCCGGCAGAAACCCCCGATCGTGACCAAGCCCGCCCTCCGCCGCGACAAGCTCGCGTTCGACGACCCCGAGGCCCTCCAGGCCTTGTGCGGCACCAACAACACCCGGCTCAAGCTCATCGAGCGCACCGCCGGCGCCCAGATCCACCTGCGCGGCAACGAGATCACCATCGACGGCGACGACGACGTCGTCCGGGTGGTGCGCTCGGCGCTCGAGCAGCTGTACGGCTTCGCGCGCAAGGGCAAGCACCTGGCGTCGGACGACGTCGTGCGCGCGGTCAAGGTGCTGTCGGCCGACAGCGGCGCCGAGCTGGCGCCGATCTTCACCGACACCGTGCTGGTGCCGCGCGCCGGGCGGCCGATCGCCCCCAAGGGCGCCAACCAGAAGCAGTACGTCGATCAGGTCCGCGCCAACGACATCGTCTTCGGCGTCGGCCCGGCCGGCACCGGCAAGACCTACCTGGCGGTGGCTTTGGCGGTGCGCGCGCTGCTCGACAAGCAGGTGCGGCGGATCGTCTTGACCCGGCCGGCGGTCGAGGCCGGCGAGAAGCTCGGGTTCTTGCCCGGCACGCTCGAGGAGAAGGTCAGCCCGTACGTCCGGCCGCTGTACGACGCGCTGGGCGACATGCTCGACGTCGACAAGGTCCAGAAGATGATGGCCGACGACGTCATCGAGGTCGCGCCGCTGGCGTTCATGCGCGGCCGCACGCTCAACGACGCGTTCGTCATCCTCGACGAGGCCCAGAACACCTCGGTCGAGCAGATGAAGATGTTCCTGACCCGGCTCGGCTTCGGCGCCAAGGCGGTGGTCACCGGCGATCCGTCGCAGACCGATCTGCCGCGCGGCCAGCCGTCGGGGCTGCGCGACGCGCTGCACCTGCTCGAGGGCATCCGCGGCATCGGCGTGACCCGCTTCACCGACACCGACGTGGTGCGCCACCCGCTGGTCGCCGAGATCATCCGCGCCTACGACGCCCGCGATCGGGCCCGCAGCGAGCGGATGCACGGCGAGGACCGGTTCGCCCCCCGGCCGGGCGGCGAGCCGGCGCCGGAAGCGGGGGCCGCCGCCGCCGCGGCGCCGCCGGCCACGGTAGACTAGCGGCGTGCAGATCGGGCAGATCGGGACCCAGGACGAGGTCGCGGCCGCGATCGACGGCGATCCGCGGCTGGCGGCGTGGCAGGTGCGGCGCGCCGGGCCTGGGTGGATCGAGCTCGAGACCCGCCGCGACCTGGCCCGGATCAAGGCGCCGCTGCTGCTGGTGCTGGCGTGGCCGGCGGTGTGGCGCGACCCGGTCGCGGTGCGCCCGCACCTCCTGCGCGCGCGCAGCGGCAACTACGCGCTGATGCTGGTGGGCAACGACGAGGAGTTCACCGCGGCCGGCGCGCTGGCGCTGGCCGACGACGCCGACGTCGCGGCGCTGGCGGTGCCGGCATCGATCGAGCGGGTGGCGCTGGCGCTGCGGGCCCGGGCCGAGGGCTCGGCGCTGCGGCAGATCGCGGCGGGCCTCGAGCTCGAGCTGGCCCAGGCCCAGCACGAGAACCGGCTGCTGATCGAGACCGGCCGCGCGCTGTCGCAGCAGCGCGACATGGCGTCGTTGCTCGAGATCATCCTGCGCCAGGCCCGCGACGTGACCGGCGCCGACGCCGGGTCGGTGTACATCGTGCTCGGCGACGACGACGCCACCGAGCGCTCGCTGCGCTTCATGGTCAGCCAGAACGACTCGCGGCGGATCGACTCCAAGGGCTTCACGATGGCGGTGTCGGGCAGCTCGATCGTCGGCACCTGCGTGCTGTCGTCCGACGTCATCAACATCCCCGACCTGTACCAGCTCGACCCGCGCGGCACCGGCAACAACCCGTGGGGCTTCGTCCACGACCGCAGCTTCGACGACAAGTACCGCTACCAGACCCGGTCGATGCTGACCGTGCCGATGATCTCGGCGCGCCACCAGGTGATCGGCGTGATCCAGCTGATCAACAAGCGGGCCCGCGGCACGATCATGCTCGAGACCCCCGAGGACTTCGCCGAGCGGGTGGTGCCGTTCGACGACGCGTCGATCGCCTACGCCACCTCGCTGGCGTCGCAGGCCGGCATCGCGCTCGAGACCGCGCGGCTGTACGACGAGGTCAAGACGCTGTTCGAGGGCTTCGTGCGCGCGTCGGTCACCGCGATCGAGTCGCGCGACCCGACCACGTCGGGCCACTCCGAGCGGGTCGCGACCCTGACCCTGGGCCTGGCCCGGGCCACCGACCGCCTCGACAGCGGCCGCTACAAGGACCTGCGGTTCACCGCCGACGACCTGACCCAGATCGAGTACGCGGCGCTGCTCCACGACTTCGGCAAGGTCGGCGTGCGCGAGCACGTGCTGGTCAAGGCCAAGAAGCTCTACGAGCACCAGCGCGACATGGTCGTGCAGCGGTTCCACCTGATCCGCCGCGGCATCGAGGTCGACTCGCTGGCCAAGAAGCTCGACTGCTACCTGTGCGGCCACGCCGACGAGGTGCCGGCGATCGACGAGCTGGCCAAGCGATCGCTGGGCGAGCTCGACGACATGGTGCGGTGGATCCTGGGCGCCAACGAGCCGACCGTGCTCGAGCAGGGCGGGTTCGAGCGGATCTCGGACATCGCCGGCCGGGTGTTCGTCGATCCCGAGGGCCAGAGCCGGCCGTACCTGTCCCCCGAGGAGGCCACCGCGCTGCAGGTGATGCGCGGCTCGCTGACCCGCGAGGAGCGGTTCGAGATCGAGAGCCACGTGGTGCACACCTACAACTTCCTGCGCCAGATCCCGTGGGGCCGGCAGTTCCGCCAGGTGCCCGACATCGCCGGCGCCCACCACGAGAAGCTCGATGGCACCGGCTACCCCAACCAGCTGCGCGGCGACGAGATCCCGGTGCCGGCGCGGATGATGACGATCGCCGACATCTTCGACGCGCTGACCGCCAAGGATCGCCCGTACAAGCGGGCGATGCCGGTCGAGCGCGCGCTCGACATCCTGGCCACCGACGTCAAGAAGGGCCTGCTCGACGACGAGCTGTTCGACGTGTTCGTCGGCGCGCGGGTCTGGGATCAGCTCAAGCCGTGATCGCCGCCGCCGCTGCCGTCGACGTCGCGATCGATCGCGGGCTGGGCGTGGGCTTCGACCGCGCCGCGCTGCGCCGCTGCGTGCGGCGGATGGTGGCGGCGGCGGCGGCCACCGAGGGCCGGCCGCTCGAGGCGGCGTTCCGCTACACCGACGACGCGGTGATCCACGCGCTCAACCGCGACTACCGCGGCAAGGACAAGCCGACCGACGTGCTGGCGTTCGCGCAGCGCGAGGGGCCGGCCGGCGCGACCGACCTCGGCGTGCTGGGCGACGTGATCGTCTCGGTCGACACCGCGCGGCGCCAGGCCAAGCGGCGCGGCGTCGCCGGGCTGACCCACGAGCTGTGCTTCCTGTCGGCCCACGGGCTGTGCCACCTGCTCGGCTACGACCACCCGACCGCGCGGGCCGAGAAGGTCATGAACGCGCGGATGGCGGCGCTGTTGGCGGCGGCGGCGGCCCCGGGCCGCGTGCGCGCGGCGTGATCCGGCGTCAGCTCGGCGCGATCAGCACCCACACCTCGCCGGCCACCGGGCCCGACGGCTCGCGGCGCAGCGTGGCCGCGGTGCGGCTGGCGACCGCCAGGCCGTGGGCGGCGGCCCGCGCGGCGACGTGATCGCCGCCGTGCGACCAGCGCCCGGTGCGCGCGAGGGTGAGGCCCGCGCCGGCCTCGGTGGTGAACGCGACCGCGGCGCCCGGCGCCAGCCGCGGGGCCAGCGCGGCGAACACCGGCGCCAGGTCGCCGACGTAGATGAACACGTCGGCGGCGACCACCAGCTCGAAGCGGTCGGCGCCGGCGGCGAGAAAGTCGATCAGCTCGGCGGCGACCAGCGCGTCGTAGCAGCCGCGGCGCGCGGCCTGGGCGAGCATCGCCGGCGCCACGTCGACGCCGGTCAGGTGCGCGCAGCGGTCGCGCAGCGCGGCGCCGACCAGGCCGGTGCCGCAGCCGAGATCGAGCGCGCGCGGGAACGGGGCGCGATCGGCGAGCGCGGCGCGCACCAGCGCCGGCCCGCAGTACTGGAGGCGATCGACCAGCAGCTCGTCGAAGCGCGCGGCGTTGGCGTCGAACACCGCGCGCGCGTAGCCGGGGGGCGGGGCGTCGGCGTGCCCGCCGGCGAGGGCGGTCGCGAGGTGCCGGGCGTCGGCGCGGCTGGGATCGAGCGCCGCGAGCCGGGCCCAGGCCGCGGCGGCGTCGGCGTCGCGCCCCAGCGCGGCCAGCGCCCGGGCCTGGCCCTCGAGCGCCGGCGCCAGCGTCGGCGCGCGCGCCAGCGCCTGGGTGAACGCGTGGGCGGCGGCGGCGTGCTCGTCGACCGCCAGCGCGACCTGCCCGGCGTTGCGCCACGGCGTCGCGTCGTCCGGGCGCAGGGCGGCGACGCGGACGAACGCGTCCCACGCGGCGCCGAACCGGCCGGCGCCGGCGGCGGCGACGGCGACCACCTCGTGCGCGCCGGGGTCGTCGGGCTCGAGGGCGGCGCCGCGCTCGGCGTGGCGCAGGGCGGCGGCGGGATCGCCGCGCTGGATCAACGCCACCGCGAGGTGCCGATGGGCCAGGCCGCACCCGGGATCGATCGCCAGCGCCGCGCGCGCCGACGCCTCGGCCGCCGGTTCGGCGCGCATCGCCTCGACCCCGGCGCGCAGCGCCAGCGCTTGCGCCGACGGCGGCGCCCCGCGCAGCGCGGCCTCGGCGGCGACCGCGTCGCCAGCCGCGAGCGCGGCGCGCGCGCGATCGAGATCTGGCGTCGGCATCGGCCCCAGCGTAGCCGGCGCGGCGCCGCGGTTCACGCGATCACGGCGCCCAGCGCAGCTCGATGCGACGGTTGCGCGGGTCGCTGATCGGCGGCACCAGCGGGACGTCCTCGCCGTAGCCGCGGGCGATCAGGCGGGCGGCGGGGACGCCCCGGGCGATCAGGTAGTCGCGCACGGTGGCGGCCCGGCGCTGCGACAGCGACACCGCGTAGCCGGTAGATCGGTAGTGGCCCTGGATCTCGAGCGTGCCGGTCGGGTGGGCGGCGAGCAGCGCGGCGACCTCGTCGAGCATCGCGAAGCTCTCGCGCCGGAGCTGCCACTTGTCGATCTCGAAGCGGACCGGTTCGAACAGCTCGATGCCGGCGGCGGTGCGGCGGGCCAGGCGCGGGCAGCCGGGCGCGCCGACGGCGTGGGCGGCGCGGCAGGTGACGGCGGGATCCGCGTCGACGACGACGTCGCGATCCGGCGCGACCTCGGCGTGGGCGGCGGTGGCGGTGAGCCAGAGCAAGACGCCAGGCAGCGTGCGCATGGTGCGATGGTGCGGCGGCAGGTCGCCGCGGTTTCATCGGCGTGTGAGGCGCGTGAGGTGCGCGCGAGCGACGCCAGGGATCAGCGGGCCAGCATCGTGCCGAGGTCGCCGACGACGCTGACCGTGACCATCGTCAGGCTGCGCTCGGTCGGCCCGGGCGCCGGCAGCGTGTCGACCGCGACCTCGAGGCCGAGGCCGCGGACGGCGTCGAGATCCGGGCCGAGGTCAGCCCAGCCCTTCTCCGAGCGCTCGCGGCCGCTGCGGGTCACGCGGTGCCAGGGCAGCACGGCGATCGCGGCGCCGTACATCGCGCGCGTGTCTTCGCCGTAGCGCGCGCGCCCGAACCGGAAGCCGAGCCGCGCGTCGACGCGCACCGGCAGCGGCAGGTCGTAGTTGACGTAGCTGAACACGTCGAACAGCTGGCCGTGGGCGTGGGCGTCGGTGACCACGCCGCCGTCGAGGATCGCGTAGACCGCCTGGTGGTCGCCGAAGCTGTAGCCCATGCCGACGCCGGCGCTGGCGTTGACGCCGGCGCCGCCCGCGGTGCCGAGGTGTGGGCCGACCGCGGCGCGCGCGGTGAAGCAGCCGGTGCTGAGCAGCGCGAGCAGCGCGAGGACGGGGACGGTGCGGGGCAGCATGGGGGTGCCTCGATCGACGCGCGGCGCGGTCCGAGGGTCTGACCGCGCGGCGACGGTGTGCGCTCGATCGCGGCCGTCGACGATCGGACACCGTCGAGGAACTGACACCCGCGCCGTCCGCTAGCGGCGGCGACGCCGCGGCCGGAACACCAGGCCCAGCGCGCCCAGCGCCAGCAGCGTCGAGCCCGGCGCGCTGGCGTCGCCGGTCGAGCAGCAGCCGCCGTCCTGCGAGCCGCCGGCGGGCGCGGCGTCGATGGTCGCGCCGCTGTCGACGGGCGGCGGGCCGGCGTCGGGATCGACCGGGCCGGCGTCGGGATCGACCGCGCCGGCGTCGGGATCGACCGGGCCGGCGTCGGGATCGACCGGGCCGGCGTCGGGGTCGGGCGGCGCGGCGTCGATCGGGATCGCGGCGTCGATCGGCGCGCCGGCGTCGATCGGCGGCGGCGCGCCGACGGTGATCACGACGGTGTCGCTGGCGCTGGCGAACGGATCGCTGGCGGTGAGCTGGAAGGTCAGCGCGGCGGCCGCGGCGGGCGCGGTGAAGCTGGGCGTCAGCGTGGTGGCGCCGGCCAGCGTCACCGCCGGCCCGGCGGTCTGGGTCCAGGCCAGCGTCAGCGCGTCGCCGTTGGGGTCGCTCGCGGAGCCGGCCAGCACGACCGCGCTGCTCGCGGCGACCGCGCGATCGGCGCCGGCGCTCACCGTCGGGGGCGCCTGGCAGCTGGGGCCCTCGGCGGTCACCCGCGGGAACGGCGGCGTGGTCAGCCCGGTGATCGCGATGTCGTCGAGCTCCCAGCCGCCGACGCCGGCCGCTTGATCGGTGCCGATGCGGAACCGCAGCCGGAGGGTCTGGCCGGCGAACTGGGTGCCGAAGGCGAGGCTGACGTTGTTGCGGTTGGGGTACGCGGCGTTGCGCCGGCCGTAGGCCTGGCGGCCGCCGAGCGGGTTGCCGCTGGCGGCGCTGAGCGTGCCGGTGTACCCGGGCGTGACGCCGAACGTCGACGCGTCGGCCCAGGTGGCGCCGCCGTTGGTCGACAGCTCGATCACGCCGCCGTCCCAGAACGTGCCGGTCGACCACTCGAAGTCGAAGCGGTGCGCGAACGCCAGCGTCAGCGGGCCGGCGCCGACGGGCAGCGGCGGCGACACCAGCTGGCCGTCGCCGGTCGAGGTCAGGTCGAGGCCGTGCCAGCCCATGCTGGTGCCGAGCAGCTCGCGGCCCCACATCCCGGCGGTGCCGGCGGTGGTCCACACCGTCTGCGCCGCCTCGACGTCGGGTGGTCGCGGCGTTGGGGACGACGTCGTAGTTGCCGGCGATCGTGGCGGTGGCCATCGCGCTGGTCACGCACGCGCCGGCGTCGGCCAGCTGCACGGTGATCGCGATCGGCGTCTGCGCGGTCACGGTCGGCGCCATGCGGATCGTGAACGCCTCGATCGCGCTGGCCAGGCGCCACCGGCGCGGCGGTGCGGCTGGGCGCGACGATCGTGACGCCCGGCGTGGTGGTCGAGACCGTGATGGTGGTGTTGGTCAGCGCGGCCATGCCGCCGTTGGCGATCGTGACCCGCAGCTGGCCGGTCTCGCCGGCGTCGAGGATGCCGTCGGTGTCGCAGGTGACGCCGGCGTCGGTGATCGCGATCGGCCCGACGCCGAGCTTGCCGCGCAGCGAGAAGTCCTCGACGACGCCGTCGAGGTTGGTCGACGTCCGCGCCGGCGATGCCGCGCACGAGCCGGCGCCGCGCACCGCGAACGCCTGGGCCAGCGCGATCGTATCGGTGGGGTCCAGCGCCTGGGCCGCGGCCAGCAGCGCGTCGCGGGCCTCGGTGAAGGTGGCGTCGCTGGGCGTGAGCAGCAGGCCGGCGACGACGTAGTCGGACATCGCGCGGCGCGCGGCGGCGTAGCCGTCCTTGTCGATCAGCGCGACGTAGGCCTGCCACATCATCGCCGCCCACACCTCGCCGGCGTTGTGGACCTCCTCGTTCATGCCGGTGAAGGCGATCGGGAACGTCGTCGGCAAGGTCGCGCTCTGCTGGATGTGGCCGAACGTGAACCCGTTCTTGGTGAGGTCGGTGCTGTAGGGCGCGCGGCGGATGCCGTAGTACGCGTCGGCGAACGACACCGCGGCGTAGACCCCCATCGGGTACGCGCGGTGCGGATCGTCGGTCGGGCGGACCAGCGCGAACAGCGCGCTGAAGTCGCCCCAGCCCTCGCTCATCGCGCGGCACTGCGTCGCGCCGCACGCCGCCAGCCGGTGGTGCAGGTAGTGGCCCCACTCGTGAGCGACGATGCCGGTGTCGAGATCGCCGTCGCGCTCGACGCCGGCGGCGCTGCGGACCATGCGCGCGGTGGTGGCGCCCGCGGCGATCAGCGACCGCAGCGTCGCGCCGTCGGCCTGGCTGATCATGAGCGACGGCGGCAGCGTGGTCCCGTTGCCGGCCATCGTCTCGGTGCCGGGGCCGGTGTTGACCAGGATCATGCCGACGCCGCCGGCGTTCTGGACGTTCTGGGCCTTCTGCACGAAGGTGCAGTTGCCGCGGGTCACCACGACGATGCGGCCGGTGGCGCCGGTGATCGCGCCGCACGCCTCGTGGGCGGCGTCGCTGGCGTCGACGACGGTGTTGGTGACGTCGAAGACCTGCGGCCCGAAGCCGGCGGTCGAGTTGCCGAGGCTGAGGTTGCCGGGGTTGATGGTGAGCGTGTGCGTCGAGGCGCCGCTCCACAGGTACATCTGCATCCGCGGCGACATGCCGTCGGACGGCGTCGACATGTTGGCGTTGTTGCGGCTGCCGCCGCTGGCGTCGTCCTGGGCCTCGGCGTGGATCGGATCGCCGCCGGCGCCGCCGCGGCCGAAGTTGTCCTGCTGGGCGTTGCCGGCGGCCTCGTCGAAGCCGGAGTCGTACCACCAGTCGTGCAGCCAGTTGTTCAGGTAGAAGAGGTGGGTCACCGCGGCCATGCCCTGGGCCTGGGACACCAGCGGCCCCTGGGCCGGATCGTAGGCGCGATCGAACGACCGGGTGCCGGTCGTCGACGCGCGGAAGTCGGTGCCGGACAGGCCGTCGGGCGCCGCGCGGTCGGCGTAGGCGTCGACGTTGTTGCCGTTGGTCGTGGTGGCGGCGGCGGCCAGCCACGGATCGACCGCGCCCATCGGGTTGGTGTTGAAGCCGTCCATCGTGACCAGGTTCGGGGCGACGAACGCGGGCTGGCTGCCGTCGGGCGTGCCGCTCGGGTGCGGCAGGAAGCTCTGCTGCGGGCCGTCGAACGGGCGGCCGGCCGCGTCGGCGTCGGCGAACACCCGGTAGGTGAACGCGGCGTCGACGGTGAGGTCGTCGCGGCGGACCACGTCGCCGGTGCCGGCGTCGACGAAGACCCGCCACAGGCGCGCGTCGGTCGAGCCGGCCGGCGCGCCGTAGGCCTCGACCATCCAGGTCGGGCGCAGGCGGTCGGGCTCGGGCAGGAGCGCGCGCTTGGCCTGCGACGGCCCGAGCGCGGCGTCGGCGGCGAAGCGATCGGCCACGGCGATCGCGGTGGCGGCGCGGGCGTCGAGCGTGAAGGCGCCCTTGATCCCGTCGCCGCGCGCCACCCGCGTGCCGCCGATCGCCAGCAGCCCGCCGTCGGCGCCGGTCAGCACGCTGATCCGGCCGCCCCACACCGGGACGCCGTCGACCTCCTGGCGCAGCGCGACCAGCGAGGCGCCGCCGCGCAGGCGGTGGACCGCGTCGACCCCGAGGTCGGCCGGCGTGCGCACGCCCCAGATCGGCGTGGCGCTGGCGACGAACTCGATCGCCGCGACGTCGCGCGGCGCGCCGGGCCGCGGCGGCAGCGGCGCGGTGGCGCGGACCAGCCGCGGCCGACCGTCGTCGTCGAGCGCGACCGCCGCCAGGTGACGATCGAGCGCGGCCTGGGTCAGCGGTGGCGTCGCCACCGGCGCCACGACCCCGAGCCGCTCGGCGGCGGCGTCGACGGTCGCCGGCGTGTCGTCGCGATCGGCGCAGGCCGCGAGCGCCAGCGTCACCAGGGCCGCGCAGCGCGCGCGCGAACCGAGCCCGTGCATCATGGAGCCTCCCGTGCGCTGACGGTAACACCGCGGCCGGGGGCGAGGTGTGATTGGCGCCGCGGCCGGGTTGCGTCGGCGCCCGAGCGACGACATGGTGAGGCCCCCGCGATGTCTGCGCCCGCCGACCAGGTCGACCAGGAGCTCGCCGCCGTCGGGGCGGTGCTGCTCGAGGATCGGCTGCTGCGCCGGGTGATCAAGCGGCACCGTCACATCCCCGGGCTGGGCCTGCAGGTGCCCCACGCCGCCTGCTACGCGCTCGGCCGCGGCGAGCTGACCGCGCTGGTCGACGCCGATGAGCTGCCGCCGACGGTCGCGTCGCTGCCGGAGCCGATCGCGCTGATCGCCGGCGTGCGCACCGCGCTGGCGGCCGGCGCGCCGTCGGCGTGGCGCCAGGCCTGGCGGGCGATCTTCCACGCCCGGGTGCACCAGGCGCTCGACGCGCTGGCGCTGACCCCGGCGGCGATCCGCCAGCGCATCAACGACATCGGCCAGCTGGCGTTCGACGAGATCCGCCTGGTGCTGCGGCAGGAGGACCTGCTGCTGCCGCCGGCCGACGACACCACCACCTACGTCGAGTTCGTCGCGCTGTACCTGGAGCTGCGCGCGTTCGCGCCGCGGACGCTGGCCGAGACCTTCTCGGTGCTGGGGGCGACCGAGCGCATCGATCAGGCGATCGCCGCCGACGTCGACGCGGCGGCGCTGCTGGCGGCGGCCCGGCCGGCCCGGGCGCCGGCCAGCCCCTCGGTCGAGGGCGCGCGCCCGCCGCCGCGGGCCTCGGCGGTGCGGCGCGCGGTGACGATCCGGCTGGGCGAGCGCGCGCTGCGCCGCGACGCCGAGGCCGCCCGCCGCAAGGGCAACCACGTCCGCGCGGCGATCCTCGGGTTGCGCGTCGCCGAGCGCGACCAGGCGCGGGCCGATCTCGAGGCGCTGGTGGCGCGGCTCGGCCAGGCGCTGGGCGGCGCGCCCACCGACGGCTGGGTCGACGCGCTCCTGCCGGTGGCCGAGGCCGCGGCGACCCAGGCGGTGCTGCGCTACACCGCGAGCGCGCGGCTCTTGCTCGATCTCCAGGCGGCGTGCGTCGACGGCGAGCGCGACGTCGAGGTGGTCGACACCGCGGCGTGGATCCGCTCGCGCGGCCGCCGGGCGATCGTCCGCCGGCTGCCGGCGACCCGCGAGATCCGGGTGGCGCGGCGGGTGCGGGCGGCGGCGCGGCAGATCCCGCGCTGCGAGGTCGACGGCGATCCGGCGCGCGAGCAGCTGGCCGACGCGGTCCACGCGATGGTCGATCGCGCCAACGCGCGGGTCCGCACCGTGCTGCGCCCGGTGATCGAGGTGACGCTCGAGGAGGTCGGGCTGGTGCCGCGCCACCTGCCGGGGCGGGTCGCCCAGAAGAAGCTGGTCGACGAGCTACTCGATCGCGCGGTGGCAGTGGGGCGGCTGTCGCTCGGCGACCTGCGCGACGCGATCGCCAAGAACGATCTCAAGCTGCCCGACCTCGGCGTGGTCGAGCTGGCCACCGGCGATCAGCTGCTGCGCGCCGACCGCATCCTGGCCACCTCGCTCGAGGGCGTCTACCGCCGCGGCGAGATCTACCTGCGGTTCTTGCAGAAGGTGTCGTCGGTGCTGTCGGGCACCGGGCTGGGGCGGCTCTTGTCGCTGTACGTGCTGCTGCCGGTGGTCGGCGCGTTCTTCGTCGTCGAGGGCGCCCACCACATGGCGGCGCCGGTGGCCAAGATGTTCCACCGCGTGCCGCCCGAGATCTCGACCCGGCCGGTGCTGGGCGGCATGGCGGTGATCGTCTTCTTGCTCCTGCACGCGGCGTGGTTCCGTCGCTGGATGCTGGCGGCGGCCCGCGCGGTCGGGCGGGTGCTGCGGGCGATCGTCGTCGATCCGGTGGCGGCGCTGTGGCGCGTCCGCGGCGCGCGGCTGGTGGTGCGCTGGGTGCTGTTGCCGGCGATCCCGGCCGCGCTGGTGGCGTGGCTGGCCGCGCCGTGGCTGCGCTGGCCGGTGGCCGGCGCGACGCTGGTCGTGACCGCGGTGCTGATCAACTCGGCGGTGGCCGAGGAGGTGGTCAGCGACTGGCTGCTGCGCTCGGGCCGGCAGGTCGCGCAGCGCATCCTGCCCGGGCTGGTGAAGTACGCGCTCGAGCTGTTCGGCTGGCTGATCGAGTTGGTCGAGCGCGGCATCTACCGCGTCGACGAGGCGCTGCGGTTCCGCCCCAACCAGTCGTCGCGCGTGGCGGTGGTCAAGGGCGTGCTGGCGACGATCTGGTTCGCGGTGGCGTACGTGCTGCGCATCTACGTCAACCTGCTGATCGAGCCGACCGTGAACCCGGTGAAGCACTTCCCGGTGGTCACGGTGGCGGCCAAGCTGATCCTGCCGTTCATCCCGCAGATGACCACCGCGATCGCGCGGCCGATCGGCGTCGTCGTCGGTCCGACCCTGGGCACGTCGTTCGCGGCGTTCACCGTGCTGGTGCTGCCGGGCATCGCCGGGTTCCTGGCGTGGGAGCTCAACAGCAACTGGAAGCTGTACCGCGCCAACCGGCGACCGGTGCTGACGCCGGAGTCGTTCGGCGGCCACGGCGAGACGATGGGCGCGCTGCTCCGCCCGGGGTTCCACTCGGGGACGTTGCCCAAGCTGTTCGCGCGGCTGCGGCGCGCCACCTGGAAGGGCGACGAGCGCGGCGTGGCCCGGGCCCGCGAGGGCATCCACCACGTCGAGGACGCGGTCGGCAAGTTCGTCGACCGCCAGCTGGTCGCGGTGCTCAACCAGGACCTGACCTTCCGCGCCACCGACGTGCAGATGCTGGGCGTCGAGGTCGGCGCCAACCGAGTGCGGGTCGAGATCGCGTGCCCCAGCGTCGGCGCCGGCGTCGCGACGATCGCGATCGAGGAGCAGTCGGGGTGGCTCCTGGCCAGCGTGCCGCAGCCCGGTTGGCTGGCGGCGCTCGGCGAGCAGCAGCGGCGGGTCGCCGAGATCGCGCTGGCCGGGTTCTACAAGCTGGCCGGCATCGACCTGGTGCGCGAGCAGCTCGAGGCGGCGCTGGCGGCGGGCGGCCTGCCCGGCGTGCCGTACGACGTCGCCGACGACCGCCTGGTGGTGTGGCCGGGGACCGGGTTCGACGTCGAGCTGAGCTACGACCTCGGCGCCGCGGCGCTGCCGGTGACGGTGCGCGGCGCGGGCTACGCCGGCGCGGTGCCGACGCTGGCCGGCCAGCGCGCGCTGTTCGGCAAGGAGCCGGTCGGCACCGAGGCGTGGTCGACGACGTGGGAGCGGCTGGCGCTGGGCATGGAGCCGGCGCCGCTCTTGGTGGGGCCGCCGCTCCTGCCGCGGTGAGGCCGCGTCGCGCGCGGGCCCGCGCTATGGTCGCGCCGTGCTCGCGATCACCCGCCCGATGTCCGATCGCTTCGTCGACGCGCTGGCCGCGCTGCCGCCCGACCCGGCGATCGATCCGGCGCTGGCCCGGCGGCAGCACGCGGCGTACCGCGCCGCGCTGACCGCGCTGGGGGCCCGGGTGGTGGCGTTGCCGCCCGACGACGCGCACCCCGACGGTTGCTTCGTCGAGGACACCGCGGTGGTGATCGACGACCTCGCGCTGGTGACCCGCCCCGGCGCGCCGTCGCGGCGGGGCGAGGGCGCGGCGATCGCGGCGGCGCTGGCGCCGCTGGTCGAGCTGGCGACGATGGACGCGCCGGCCACGCTCGACGGCGGCGACTGCCTGCGGCTGGGCCGCACGCTCTACATCGGCCGCTCGGCGCGGACCAACGCGGCGGGCATCGCGCGGGCGGCCGAGGTGTTCGCGCCGCGCGGCGTGCGGGTGGTGGCGGTCGACCTGCCGCCGGCGGTGCTGCACCTGAAGTGCGTGTGCGCGCGGCTGGGCGATGATCGCGTGCTGCTGGCCGACGGCACGATCGATCCGGCGGTGTTCGTCGGCGCGGGGATCGTCCGGGTGCCGGCGGACGAGGCCTACGCCGCCAACGCGGTGGCGATCGGCGACGGCGTGGTGTGCGCCGACGGCTTCCCCGCCACCCGCGCGGCGCTCGAGCGGGCCGGCTTCGCGGTGCACGCGGTGCCGACCACCGAGGTGCGCAAGGCCGACGGCTCGCTGACCTGCCTGTCGATCCTGGTGCCGGGCGCGGCGTGATCAGTCGATGCGGCCGGCCGGCTCGCCGGCGCAGCGGCCGTGGGCCAGCCGGCGGATCGCGCGGCTGACGAAGCGCAGGTTGGCGTCGACGTACTCGGGCCCGAGGCCGGCGTCGTAGACCTCGACCCAGGCGTCGAGCGTCCACGGCGCGTCGTCGCCGGGGCCGTGGTGGAACACGACGTAGCCGCTCGGCGCGTACTCCATGCCGTCGTAGCAGCAGACGTTGCCGTCGCACACCAGCGCGTCGGCCTGCCACGCCAGCGCCTCGCGTAGGTACGTGCGCAGCCAGCCGGTCGCGCTGCCGCACACCCGCGTGGCCTCGGGCTCCGCCGAGCGCGGGTACGGCGGCTCGTCGCCGCGGTCCTCCTCGCTGTCGATGTGGACCACGCCGCGGCGGTGCTCGATCCCGGGGCCGGGGGTGCGCGCGTCGGCGAGCCACGCCCCGACCATCGCCCGCAGCGCGGCGGCGTCGGCCGCCGTGGTCGGCTGGCGCAGCGGCGCGATCATGGCGCGGCAGGTGCCGGCCGGGATCACCGGCGGCGGTTCGTCGACCGGCGGTTCGTCGGCGGACGGCGCGGCTGGTGGCGTCGGCGTGGGCGCCAGCGTCGGCGCGGCGCAGGCGGGGGCGGTGGGCGCCGCGGTCAGGCAGCGCCCGGCCGTCCGCTCGACGGTGGCGGCCAGCGCGAGCGCGAGCGCCAGCGCCGCGACCAGCAGCGCCGCGGCGAGCGCGAGCCAGGCCCGCGGCGCCACCCGCGCGCGCGGACGATCCAGGCTGGGGACGAGCCGGTCCATCGCCTGACAACGCGCCAGCGGTCGGCGCCATTCCGGCGGCGCGCACCGACGCGATCGCCCGGGCCGCTGCGGCGGCGGCGGTTGCGGGGCATGATGCCGCCATGCGCGCGATCCGTCCGAAGGCTCCCGGGACTGCCGACGTGCTGACGCTGACCGACGTCGAGCTGCCGCCGCCCGGGCCCGGGCAGGCCCAGGTCGCGGTGACGTTCGCCGGGGTCAACTTCATCGACGTCTACCACCGCACCGGTCAGTACCCGCTGCCGGCCCCGCTGCCGCTCGGTCGCGAGGGCGCCGGCGTGGTGACCGCGGTCGGGCCCGGGGTCGCGCTGGCGGTCGGCGCGCGGGTCGCGTGGTGCGACGTCGGCGGCTCGTACGCCGAGGCGATCGTCGCGCCGGCCGACAAGCTGGTGCCGGTGCCCGACGGCGTCGGGCTCGACGTGGCGGCCGCGGTCATGCTGCAGGGCCTGACCGCGCACTACCTCGCGACGTCCACGTACGCGCTGACCACCGGCAGCCGCTGCCTGATCCACGCCGCGGCCGGCGGCGTCGGCCTGCTCTTGTGCCAGCTGGCGCGCGCGGCCGGGGCCGACGTGCTCGGCACGGTGTCGAGCGACGCCAAGGCGGCGCTGGCGGCGGCCGCCGGCTGCGCGCACCCGATCCGCTACGATCGCGACGACGTCGTCGCGGCCGTCCGCGCGCTCCACCCGGGCGGCGTCGACGTGGTCTACGACTCGGTCGGCAAGACCACCTTCGACGCGTCGCTCGACTGCCTGCGGCCGCGCGGGCTGCTGGCGCTGTTCGGGCAGTCGAGCGGCGCGGTGCCGCCGCTCGATCTGCAGGTGCTGAGCCGCAAGGGCTCGCTGTTCGTGACCCGGCCGACGTTGTTCCACCACGTCGCGACCCGGGCCGAGCTCGAGGCGCGGTGCGCCGATCTGTTCGGGCGTATCGCGGCGGGCGCGCTGGCGGTGCGGATCGATCGCGTCGTGCCGCTCGCCGACGCCGCCGCGGCCCACCACGCGCTCGAGGCGCGGGCCACCAGCGGCAAGGTGCTGCTGGCGGTGGCCTGAGGTGCGCCGCGAGGCCGGCGCCGATCGGGTGTGGGTCGACGCCGACGGGGTCCACTGCGACGTCGCCGGGGCCCGCCTCGACTCCGAGTGGGGCTGCGGCCGGGCCGAGTTCGCGACGCGCCGGTCGCGGTGACGCCGGTCGCGATCGACGGCCGCCGCGACGGCGCGGTCGAGCGCGTCGACGTGGTCGGGGCGCGGGACGGCGGCGAGGTGCGCTACGCGTGGGAGCGGGCGTCGTGGAACCCGCACACGACCGCGCGCGAGGCCGCGCGGGTGACGCTGGCTGACGGTCCGCGCCGGTTCGAGCTCGCCGTCGGCGACGGCGAGGCCCGCTGGTGGGCCGACGGCCTGGCCGAGGCCGAGGTCGCGGTGATCGCGGACATGATCGCGATGCTGGTGCCAGGCGCGGTCCGCGGCGCGCCGCCAAGGTGACGCGCGGTCAGCGCGGCGGCGCGTGGGGCGATGTGTGTGGGGCTGGACGTTCCACGGCTGGGCCTGGTGACACGAGGGCGGCCGGTGCGGCGGCGCGCATGGCGTGGGCTGGCTCACGTGGCTTACGCGCGGCGGGGCGCGGCGGCGGTTGGTTTGCGAGTTGCAACAGCACGATCGTGCGCATGCCCCATCGCTCGACCCTGCCGCGGGTGGCCCGCCGATGAGGATCTGTCCCCAGTGTGGCGAGGTGTATCCGAACCGCGCCACGCGCTGCCGCGCGCACGAGGTGACGCTCGAGCCGTGGACCGAGTTCGCGACGGCGGCGTTCACCGACGTCGAGCACAGCGCGCTGCCGGTCGCGACGCCGTTCGACTTCGCGCGCCCGGCGACACCCGGCGGCGGCGAGCTGGCGCTCGCCGACACCCCGCGGTCGGGCGAGGTCCCGGCGCGCGGGCCGCGCCGGCGGCGCACGATCGGCGGTCGCTACCGCCTGGGCCGCGAGCTCGGCGTCGGCGGCTACGGCGTGGTGTTCGCCGCCGAGGATCAGCTCACCGGCGACCGCGTCGCGATCAAGGTGCTGGCGCCCAGCGCCACGGCCAACGCCGAGTCGCTCACGCGCTTCCACCGCGAGGCGATCGCGACCAGCCGGATCCGCCACCCGCACATCGTCGACGTCGCCGACTTCGACGTCGACGGCGACGGCGGCCACTTCATCGTCATGGAGTACCTCGACGGGCGCGACCTGTCCGAGGCGCTCGCCGACGACGGGCCGCTGGCGCCGGCGCGGGCGCTGGCGATCGCGTCGCAGTGCGCGCGCGGGCTGGCCGCCGCGCACCGGGTCGGCGTGCTGCACCGCGATCTGAAGCCGGCCAACATCTACCTGGTGCGGCGCCCCGACGGTGGCGAGGCGGTG
>Ga0073899_10001953_pt1 | contig 18723 bp, 12 predicted proteins | sample KloWWTmetaKNB5Ph_FD_88975 | JGI IMG/M metagenome (GOLD analysis project Ga0073899, IMG submission 88975) | Active sludge microbial communities from Klosterneuburg, Austria, studying microevolution and ecology of nitrifiers - Klosterneuburg... | ecosystem: Engineered > WWTP > Aerobic digester >... | reverse complement strand
GATGTCGCCGCCGACCGGGGTCCAGGCCAGGCCGGTGATGACGCCGACCTCGGGCTTGCGGTTGGCGGTGTCGTGGCTGAACTTGGCCGGGCCCAGCACCTCGGGCAGCTCGGCCGGGGTCAGGTGCACGGTGTCGGCCTCCTCGGAGGCGATCTTCACCGCCGCCGAGCGGCACAGCGCCGCGATCTCGCGCTCGAGGTTGCGCACGCCGGCCTCGCGGGTCCAGCCGTTGATCACCTCGCGCAGCGTGTCGTCGTCGATGACCAGCTTGCCCTTCTCGATGCCGTGCTCGGCGAGCTGCTTGGGCACCAGGTGGCGGGTGGCGATCGCCAGCTTCTCCACCGCGGTGTAGCCGGGCAGCTCGATCAGCTCCATGCGGTCGAGCAGCGGGCCGGGGATCGAGTCGAGCGAGTTGGCGGTGGCGATGAACATCACCTTCGACAGGTCGACCGGGACCTCGACGTAGTGGTCGGTGAAGTCCTTGTTCTGCTCGGGGTCGAGCACCTCGAGCATCGCGGCGGCCGGATCGCCGCGCATGTCGGCGGTCATCTTGTCGATCTCGTCGAGGACGAACACCGGGTTCATCGAGCCGGCCTTCTTGAGGCCGTTGATGATGCGGCCGGGCAGGGCGCCGATGTACGTGCGGCGGTGGCCGCGGACCTCGGCCTCGTCGCGCACGCCGCCCAGCGAGATGCGGACGTACTTGCGGCCCAGCGACTGCGCGATCGAGCGGCCGAGCGAGGTCTTGCCGACGCCGGGCGGGCCGCAGAACAGGAGGATCGGGCCCTGCTTGCCGGGCGCCAGCTTGCGCACGGCGAGGAACTCGAGGATGCGCTTCTTGATCTTGTCGAGGCCGGCGTGCTCGGCCTTGAGGATCGCGCGCGCCGCCGGCACGTCGAGCGTGTCGTCGGTGTACTTGCCGAACGGGATGTCGAGCAGCGTCTCGACGTAGGTGCGGGCGATCGAGAACTCGGGCGAGGCGGTGGCCATGCCGGCCATGCGCGCCAGCTGCTTCTTGGCGACCGCGCGGACCTCGTCGGGCAGCTTGGCCGCGTCGACCTTGGTCCGCAGCTCGTCGACCTCGGCGTTCTCGTCGGCCTCGCCCAGCTCCTCCTGGATCTGGCGCATGCGATCGCGCAGCACCTTCTCGCGGTGGGTGACCGAGGTCGTGCCCTCGAGCTCGGCGCCGATCTCGCCCTTGAGCTTGAGCACGGTGGCGCGGCGCTCGAGCGCCGGCAGCACCTTGGCCAGGCGCTTGGCGCTGTCGGTCTCGAGCAGGATCGCCAGCATCTCGTCGCGGCGCAGCTCGATGTACGGCGCGGCGTGATCGACCACCAGGTCGGGGTCGGTGACCGCGGCCAGCGCCGCCAGCGCCTCGCGCGCGGTGTCGTGGGCGCGGGCCGGGTCCTTGGCCTCCTTGCTCTCCTTGCCCGCCTCCTTGGCCTCCTTCTCCTTGGCCTCGCGGGTGGCGTGGGCGTCGGCGATCAGCGCGGTCAGCCAGTCGCGGGCCTTGGCGGCGTCGGCGGCCAGGCGGTCGGCCGGCGCGCTCGAGCGGGTCACCAGCGGCGACACCGCGGCCACCAGGAACGGCTCGCTGGCGACGACGCCGTCGATCTTCACCCGGCGGGTGAAGCGCAAGACCGCGGTGAAGCGGCCGGGCGAGTGCTTGATGACCGAGACGATCTCGGCGAGCACGCCGACCTCGACCAGGTCGCGGGGCGCGATGTCGCGCAGGTCGGGGTCGCGCTGGGGGATGACCACCAGCTGGTTGTCGTCACGCGAGGCGGCCTCGATCGCGCGGATCGAGGCCTCGCGGCCGATCTCGAGCGAGGCGACGCGCCCCGGCAGGTGCATCTCGGTGCGGAGCGGGAGGACCGGAAACTGGCCGTGGGCGGGAGCTGGACTGGTCATGGTTCCTCGAGGGCGTCACCGCACCTTAGCCGGTCTTGTCGGGAGTGTCCTGGCCGATCGGCTCATCAAATCGGGTAGGTGCGGGGGCATCGATCACCCCTTGCGCCGGCCGCTGCCCTGCGCCAGGTGGGCGGTCAGCTCGTGCAGGAGCTTCTTGCCCTTGTCGTCGAGCTCGGCCGGGACGTCGAGCTGCACGGTGACGTAGTGGTCGCCGGGGCCGACGCCGTCGGCGATGACGCCCTTGCCGCGCAGCCGCAGCTTGCGGCCCGAGCCGGTGCCCGGCGGGATCTTCACCGACGCGGTGCCGTCGACGGTGCTGACCTCGGCGACGGTGCCGAGGATGGCGTGGTGGAACGGGATGTGGACGTCGGAGTAGACGTCGTTGCCCTTGACCGTCAGCCACGAGCCGTCGGCGGCCTGCAGCTTGGACTCGGCCGGCGCCCGCGGCGCGGGCTCGCCCTGGCGGGTCTCGAACACCCAGCCGCCGTCGTCGTGGCCGCGCTCGAAGCGCACGCTGCGCCGGCCGCCGTCGCCGCGCGGGCCGCCGGGCTGCGGGCCGCCGGCGAACATCTGCGAGAACAGATCGCCGAGATCCCACACCTGGTTGCCGCCGAACGGGCCGCCGGGGCCGCCGGGGCCGCCGCCGGGGAAGCCGCCGCGCGGGATCCGACCGCCCATCGCGCGGAACTCGTCGTACTGCGCGCGCTTCTTGGCGTCGCCCAGCACGTCGTAGGCGTTGGAGATCTCCTTGAACCGCGCCTCCTTGCCCTTGTCGCCCCCCGTCGAGTCGGGGTGGAACTGCTTGGCGAGCTTGCGGTAGGCCTTCTTGATCTCGTCGGCCGTGGCCTTGGCGTCGACGCCGAGCGCCTTGTAGTAGTCGAGGGTGGGGTCGAAGTCGATCGACATGGTGCTTGCCGGAGGCTACGCCGCCGCCCCCTGCGCGTGGGCCTTCTCGAAGCGCAGGCCGTCGGGGCCGACGTCGACGACGATGTGGTCGCCGGCGTGGAAGTGGCCGGCCAGCAGCTCCATCGCCAGCGGGTCGATCACCAGCGTGCTGATCGCGCGCTTGAGCGGGCGGGCGCCGTAGGTCGGGTCGTAGCCCTCCTCGGCGATCGCCGCGATCGCGCGGTCGCTGAGCTTCATCGTCAGGCCCTTGTCCGCGAGCAGCTTGGCGAACCGCGCCACCTGGATGCGGATGATCGGCGCGAGCTGCTCCTTGCCCAGCGGCGCGAAGAAGACGATGTCGTCGATGCGGTTCAAGAACTCGGGGCGGAACGTGGCGCGCAGCTCGCGATCGGCCGCGGCCTCCATGGCCTTGGCGTCGGCGCCGCCCTCGCGCATCCGCACCAGGTGCTGCGAGCCGACGTTGGAGGTCATGATCAGCACGGTGTTCTTGAAGTCGACGACGCGGCCCTGGCCATCCGTGAGTCGACCGTCATCGAGGACTTGCAAGAGCACGCTCCACACGTCGGGGTGCGCCTTCTCCATCTCGTCGAGCAGCACGATCGAGTACGGCTTGCGGCGCACCGCCTCGGTGAGCTGCCCGCCCTGGTCGTAGCCGACGTAGCCCGGGGGCGCGCCGACCAGGCGCGAGACCGTGTGCTTCTCCTGGTACTCGCTCATGTCGATGCGGATCATCGAGCGCTCGTCGTCGAACAGCAGCTCGGCCAGCGCCCGGGCCAGCTCGGTCTTGCCGACGCCGGTGGGGCCGAGGAACAGGAACGAGCCGATCGGCCGGTTGGGATCCTGCAGGCCGGCCCGCGCGCGGCGCACCGCCCGGGCCACGGCGCCGACCGCGGCGTCCTGGCCGACCACCCGCTCGCGCAGGCGGTCCTCGAGCTTGCCCAGCCGCGCGGCCTCGCCCTCGAGCATCCGCTCGACCGGGATGCCGGTCCACTTGGCGACCACGGTGGCGATGTCGTCCTCGGTGACCTCCTCGCGCAGGAAGCCGCCGGCGGCGCGGCCGGCGGTCAGCTGATCGGCGGCGGCGGCCAGCTCGCGCTCGAGCCGCGGGATCGCGCCGAAGCGCAGCTCCGAGGCCCGGGCGTAGTCGCCCGAGCGGGTCAGCCGCTCGACCTCGCCGCGCGCGGCCTCGAGCTCGGCCTTCTTGCCGCGCTGGCCGCTGATCAGCTCGCGCTCGCGCTGCCACTGCGCGCGCATGCCGGAGGCCTGCTCGCGCAGCTCGGCGATGGCCCGGGTGACCTCGGGCAGCCGGCGCCGGGCCGCGGCGTCGTCCTCGCGCTCGAGCGCCGCGCGCTCGATCTCGAGGGTCGCGACCTTGCGCTCGAGGGTGTCGATCGGCGTCGGCACGCTCTCGATCTCCATCTTCAGCCGCGACGCGGCCTCGTCGACCAGGTCGATGGCCTTGTCGGGCAGCTGGCGGGCCGGGATGTAGCGGTGCGACAGCCGGGCCGCGGCGATCAGCGCCGCGTCGCGGATGCGGATGCCGTGGTGGACCTCGTAGCGCTCCTTGAGGCCGCGCAGGATCGCGACGGTGTCCTCGAGGGTCGGCTCGTTGACCATGATCGGCTGGAACCGGCGCTCGAGCGCCTTGTCCTTCTCGATGTGCTTGCGGTACTCGTCGAGCGTCGTCGCGCCGATGCAGCGCAGCTCGCCGCGCGCCAGCGCCGGCTTGAGCATGTTGGCGGCGTCCTGCGCGCCCTCGGCGGCGCCGGCGCCGACCATCGTGTGCAGCTCGTCGATGAACAGGATGATCGCGCCCTCGGCGGTGGCGACGTCCTTGAGCACCGCCTTCAGGCGCTCCTCGAACTCGCCGCGGTACTTGGCGCCGGCGACCAGCGCGCCCAGGTCGAGCGCGAGCAGGCGCTTGCCGCGCAGGCTCTCCGGCACGTCGCCGGCGGCGATGCGCCCGGCGATGCCCTCGACCACCGCGGTCTTGCCGACGCCGGCCTCGCCGATCAGCACCGGGTTGTTCTTGCTGCGCCGCGACAGGATCTGGATGGTGCGGCGGATCTCCTCATCGCGCCCGATCACCGGGTCGAGCTTGCCCTGCTGGGCCAGCTGGGTGAGGTCGCGGGTGAACTTGTCGAGCGCCTCGTAGGTGGCCTCGGGGTTCTGATCGGTGACGGTGCGGTTGCCGCGCACCGCCAGCAGCGCCTCGAGCAGCGCCTCGGGGGTGGCGCCGGCCAGCCGCAGCGCCTCGCCGGCCGCGCCCTTGGCCGGGGCCAGGGCCAGCACGAAGTGCTCGGTCGACAGGAACTCGTCCTTGAGCTTGGCCGCCTCGGCGGCCGCGGCCTCCCAGACGTCCTTGAGCCGCGGCGACAGCCCGACGTCGACGGCTGCGCCGCTGACGGTCGGCAGCTTGGCCAGCGCGCGGTCGAGATCGGCGGTGACCACCCGCGGGTCGGCGCCGAGCTTGGCGAGGATGCGCGGCACGACGCCGCCGTCCTGGCTGACCAGGGCGTGCAGCAGGTGCTCGGGCAGCACCTCGGCGTGGCGGCGAGCCGCCGCGAGGTCGCGGGCAGAGGCGAGGGCTTCCTGGGCCTTGACGGTCAGCTTGTCGAATCGCATGGCGAGGCCAGATGTAACCACCCATACGAATCAGGCAAGCCCGGGAGCGCGATCGAGGGCGCGGTTTGGCGCGGCGAACCATCGCAGGGCGCCGGTCACGGCTCGTCGAGCAGCGCGCGGACCCGGCGGCCCAGCTCCTCGGGCGCGAACGGCTTGTCGAGCACCTGCCAGGTGTCGCGCATGACCCGGCCCTCGGGGGCGAAGCCCGAGGTCACCAGCACCTTGAGCCCAGGCCGGCGGGCGCGCAGCGTGGTGGCCAGGGCGACGCCGTTCATCCGCGGCATCGCGTAGTCGGTGAGCAGCAGGTGGATCGGGCCGGGGTGCGCGTCGGCCAGGCGCAGCGCCTCGTCGCCGTCGCGCGCGCTCAGCACCTGGTAGCCGAAGTGCGCGAGGATCGCCACCACCAGGTCGCGGACGCCGTCCTCGTCCTCGGCGACCAGCACGGTCTCGCCGCCGCGCCCAGCCGCGGCGGGCGGCGGCGCGGGCGCGCGCGCCGTGGCGGTGGGCAGGTGCAGCACGAACGTCGTGCCGCGGCCCGGCTCGCTGGTGACCGCGACGTGGCCGCCGTGCTGGTGGACCACGCCCTGCACCGTGGCCAACCCCAGCCCGGTGCCGCGGCCCAGGTCCTTGGTGGTGAAGAACGGCTCGAACACCCGGGCCCGGGTCGCCTCGTCCATGCCCTCGCCGTCGTCGGCGACCTCGAGCCGCACGTAGGCGCCGGGCGGCACCGGGCCGCCGTCGGCGATCTCGACGCGCGCGGCGGCGATGCGCACGGTCCCGCCCGACGGCATCGCGTCGCGGGCGTTGGCCGCCAGGTTGAACAGCACCTGCTCGAGCTCGACCGGCGCCAGCTGTGCGGTGCCCGTGTCAGGGGCGACGTCGAGCGCGAGCGCGACGTGGGCGCCGACGATGCGCTCGAGCAGCGGCGCCATCGCGGCCAGCACCGCGGGCACGTCGGCGGCGGCGGCGGTGACCTCGCGCCGGCGCGCGAACGTCAAGAGCTGCCGGGTCAGCGCGCCGGCTCGCTCGGCGGCGTCGAGGCTGATCGCCAGGTCGGCGCGGGCGCGGTCGTCGGGGCCGAGCCGGCGCATCGCCATCGCGGTGGCCGACGTGATGATCGTCAACAGGTTGTTGAAGTCGTGGGCGATGCCGCCGGCCAGCCGGCCGATGCTCTCGAGCTTGCGGGCGTCGGCCAGCGCGGCCTCGAGCTGCCGGCGCTCGGTGATGTCGAACAGCGTCGCGATCATCCGCACGATCCGCCCGTCGTCGTCGAACTCGGGGTCGACGTTGACCATCAGCCACACCCGATCGCCGCGCCGCGGGCGGTAGACGCCCATGACCACGTTGCGGGCCGGCTGGCCGGTGGCCAGCACCTGCGACATCGGCCGCTGGTCGGGGGTGAAGACCGCGCCGTCCTCGCGCACGATGTTCCAGGCCGGATCGTACGAGGTCCGGCCGCGGTACTGATCCTCGTCGAGGCCCAAGAGCTCGAGCGCCGCCGGGTTGCACAGCAGCACCTCGGTGGTCGGGCCCTGGACCACGACCCCGACCCGCAGCGCGCGGAGCACCGACTCGAGGCGATCAGGCATGGGCCAGGAGCGCGGCCGTCGCGGCGGCGGGGTCGGTGACCATGACGTCGTGCGGCGCGTCGAGCAGCGTCAGCGGCCAGCCCTCGCGGCGGGCCCGCTCGACGAACGGCGCCAGCGGGTCGGCGCCGAACAGCGCGGCCAGCGCCGCGTGCTGGGTGCACGCGACGTAGGCCCGCGGGACGCGATCGAGCGCGCCGCCCAGCTCGACCGGCTCGAGCAGCGTGCGCAGCGGGTGCGGGTGCCGGCGCGGCGCGACCCAGGCGACGTCGGCCGGCGCGACCACGCCGACGACGTCGAGCGGCAGCGGCGGCAGCTGCCAGCTGTCGTCGGTGAGCGCGGCCAGGCCGGCGGCGGTGGCGTCGCCCATCGCGCCGCTCGCGGTCTGGCCGTCGAGGGGCGCCTGGGCGTCGAGGTAGATCAGCCGGGCGACGCGCTCGGGTGCCCGGGCGGCGGCGGCGGTGGCGACGGTGCCGCCGTAGCTGTGGCCGACCAGCACGCCGCCGCGGACGTCCTCGTGCGCCAGCGTCGCGACCAGATCGTCGACGTGGGTCGCCAGCCCGACGTCGCGGGTCAGCAGGTGGAAGCGGTCACCGCAGCCGGTGAGCGTCGGCGTGAGCACGTCGTGGCCGGCCGCGCGCAGGCGGGCCGCGACCCGCGACCACACCCAGCCGCCGTGGAACGCGCCGTGAACGAGGACGAAGCAAGCCATGGGCCCCCTCTTGGCGGATGGTCCCGCGGGCGCTCCCGAAAGTCGAGTCCGGGCGCGCGCGCTACTTGCCGGTGAACGCGCCGGGGCGGCGGCCGACGAAGGCGCGCAGGCCCTCCTGCATGTCGTCCGACGCCAGCAGCGGCTGCAGGTCGGGCATCAGGCGGGCGGCGGCGGCGGCCTCGGCCGCCGGCAGCGCGGCGCGCGCCGAGGCCAGCGTCGCGTAGACGCCAAGCGGCGCCTGGGCCGCGATCACCTCGGCCAGCGCCAGCGCGCGATCGAGCTGCGCGCCCGGCGCGGTGACCTCTTGCACCAGGCCGATGCGCAGCGCCTCGGCGGCGTCGAACTCGTCACCGGTGAGCAGCCAGCGCATCGCGTTGGCCCAGCCGCACTCGCGCGGGAAGCGCAGCGTCGCGCCGCCCACCGGGTAGATGCCGCGCTTGATCTCGATCTGGCCGAAGCGGGTCGAGCCGGCGGCGATCCGCAGATCGGTGGCGAGCAGGAGCTCGATGCCGATCGTCAGGCAGACGCCCTGCACGGCGGCGACGATCGGCTTCTGCAGCCGCGGGCCGGTGAGGCCGAGCGGATCGACGCCGCCGTCGGGGATGTGCCACTGGCCCGACGCGAACACCGGCGCCCACTGCGGCAGATCGAGGCCGCCGGTGAAGTGATCGCCGTGGGCGTGCAGCACGCCGACCCGCAGCGCGGGATCGCGGTCGAGCTCGCCGTAGGCGCGGCACAGCGCGTCCCACAGCGGCAGGTCGAAGGCGTTGCGCTTGGCGGCGCGATCGAGCCCGATGACGAGCACGTGGCCGCGACGGTCGAGCGAGACGGTGCCGGTGGTCATGCCGGCATGGTGCCCCGATCCCGGCGCGCGATCAGCGGCGGCGCGCCAGCATCTCGGCGCGGATCGTGGCCTGGATCTCGGCCGGCAGCGCGGCGATCGCCGGGAAGATCGCGCGCTCCTCGAGCGCGAGGTGCGCGGCGAACAGCGCCGCCAGCGCGGCGGCGGCGGCGGCGAGGTCGGGCGGCGCGGTCGCGGGGGCGGCGACGATCGCGCGGGCGGCGTCGACCACCCGCGCCAGCGGCCCGGCGTGGGCGACGTGCTCGGCGGTCATCTGCGTCAGCGCGGCGTCGACGGCGGCGTCGCGGCCGCGCAGCCGCGGCGCCAGGCTGAGATCCTCGTCGGCGGCGTGCAGCGGCAGCGCGACGGTGAAGTAGCGGACGACCCCGGCCCCGGCCTCGGCGCGCTCGGTGGGCGTGCCGTCGGCGGTGGCCAGCCGCGCCGCCAGCGCGGTGAAGCGGTGGATGCGCTCGTGGCAGGCGAGCAGCGCCGCCAGCACGGTGTCGTCGGGCGGGCGGGCGCTGAGCCCCGGCGATCGGATCACGGCGCGGTCCGGAACCGCCGGCTGTCGGCGACGACCCGCTGGTACGCGGCGATCTGGCGGGCCCGCTCGTCGGCGCTCCAGCCCAGGCGCGCCGCCATGCGATCGGCCACCGCCTCGCACACGTCGAGGCCCTGCTGGCGCCCGACCAGCAGCAGCGGCACCCGCCGCGACAGCACGTCGTCGATGGTGCGCGCCCGGTCCTCGGCCACCGCGAACTCGACCTCGGCCCACACGTAGTGCAGGTCGGGGTTCATCCGCTCGCCCAGCGCGCGGTCGGCGGCGATCGCCGCCCCGAGCAGGCCGGCGCGGGCGCCGTAGACGCCGCACAGGTGGGTGGCGACCTCGCCGTCGATGCCGTGGTCGGCGATCAGCGCGCGGCCGATCGCGGCGACCCCCGCGAGATCGGCGCTCTCGAGGCCGACCGCGCCGGGCAGCGGCCGGTGCTTGGTGCCCGAGCGCTCGCGGCCGGCGGCCTCGAAGCCGTCGTCGTGCTCGCGCAGCCACTTGATCGCGGTGCGCAGGGCCTCGGTGGCCATCCGGCGGTAGGTCGTCAGCTTGCCGCCGGCGATGATCACCAGGCCGTCGTCGCGGACGAAGATCTCGTGCTCGCGCGAGACGTCGGACTCGGCGCCGCCGTCGGTCGCGCGGATCAGCGGCCGCAGCCCGGCCCAGGTGGCGAGCACGTCCTCGGGGTGGACCTGCGCGGTCGGGAAGTAGCCGTTGGCGCTGTCGCACAGGTACTGGACGTCGGCGGCGTCGGCGTGGACGTCGTCGGCCGCGCCCTCGAAGTCGGTGTCGGTGGTGCCGAGCACGGTGCGATCGCGCCACGGGATCGCGAACATCACCCGGCCGTCGACCGGCGAGATCATCGTGATCGCGCGGGCCAGCGGCAGCCGCTCGTGCGGGATCACGACGTGGACGCCCTTGGTGCGGCGCAGGAGGTCGCGCCCCATCGGGATCTCGAACCGCTTGACCACCTCGTCGGTCCAGGCGCCGGCGGCGATCACCACGGCGCGGCAGGCCAGCTCGTCCTCGGCGCCGGTCAGGACGTCCCGGACCCGCACCGCGCCGACCTTGCCCTTGGCGTCGCGCACCAGCCCGGTGATCTCGGTGTAGTTGCGGCAGTCGGCGCCCAGCGCGCTCGCGTCGAGGATGTTCTCCAGCACCAGCCGGGCGTCGTCGGTGGCGCAGTCGTAGTACTCGATCACCCCGCGCAGGCCGTCGGTGCGCAGGCACGGCTCGACCGCGTTGGCGGCCTTGGCGCCGCGGATGGTCTTGTGCATGCGCGGCGCGCGGAACAGCGCCAGCGAGTCGTAGATCCACAGGCCGAGGTTCATGACCTCGAGCCCGGGCTTGGTGTCCTTGAAGATCGGCACCAGGAACGGCAGCGGCCGCACCAGGTGGGGCGCGACCGTCGTCTGGACCCGACGCTCGCTGACGCTCTCGAACACCAGGCCGATCTCGCCGTGCTCGAGGTAGCGCAGCCCGCCGTGGATCAGCTTCGACGACTTCGACGAGGTGCCGGCGCCGAAGTCGGTCTTCTCGAACAGCGCCACCCGCATGCCGCGCAGCGCCGCGTCGCGCGCGATGCCGGCGCCGGTGATGCCACCGCCGAGGATGACCAGATCGAGCGGCTCCGTCATGGCCGAAGGATTGGGGGAAGCGCGGGCGCGGTCAAGGCTGAGCCGCCTTCGCGAGCGCGGCGGCGTCGAAGGCCGGCTGCGGCGCGGCGGCGGCGTCGGCGCCGTCGGGGGCCAGCGCCAGGCCGGTGGCGCCGGCGGCAAGGCAGTCGTCGAGCAGCGCCGCCACGTCCGCGACCTGCAGGTCGGCCGGCAGCGCCAGCGCCAGCTCGACCGCGACGCCGCGGGCGATCGCCAGCGCGGCCTGCCGCCGAGCGCGCGGCGAGGCGGCGTCGGGCCACGGCGCCGACGCGCGGACCGCGCCGTCGGCGGCCACCACCGCGATCCGCGCCGCGGCCAGATCGAGCCGCACCCGGGGGCCGCTCGCCGGGGCGATCGTCAGCGCGTGGGCGGCGATCGCGCCGTGCCAGCCGCCCGGCGCGTCGGGCACCGCCACCGCCAGCGCGACCGGCTGCGCGCCCAGCGCGCGCAGCGCCGCGACCAGCCGCGTCGCCGGGGCCGCGATCGGCGCGATCACCACCGGCGGATCGACCGCGTCGCGCAGCCCGGGCGGCGGCGTCAGCGCCGCCAGCGCCGCCGCGGGATCGCCGGCCAGCGGCTGGCCGGGGTAGGGCGTGGGCCCGCCGTCGACGGCGAACCCGGCCTCGGTGAAGCGGCCGAACGGCAGCCGGCCGATCAGGATCGCCTGGTCGGTGACGGTGATGTGCCGCCACGGCAGGCCGGGCCGCGCGACGCCGGGCGGCGCCACCAGGCCGGCGCCGGTGACGGTCCACGGCGGCAGCGGGATCCACAGCGCGGCGCGGGCCGCGGCCAGCGCCGCCGCCTGATCGGCCGGCAGCCCGGGCGCGGCGTCGACCAGGCGCTGGCCGATCGTCACCAGCCCCCACCACGCCGCGCCGACGAAGCGCGCGGTCGGCGGCGCGGCGTGCATCGTCGCCGGACACGCCTCGGCGAGCGCCTTCCACGGCCGCGCGACGCCAGGGCCCGGTTCGAGATCCGACAGCTGCGAGCGCCAGGCGCCGATCGCCGTGCCGCGGCAGCCGGTCTGGCACGCGGCGATCAGCGCGTTCATCGCCGCCAGGTCCGGGTGACCGTCGGCGGCGGGGATCAGCGGCGCGAAGCTCGGGCCGCACAGCGGGCAGCCGCGCAGCACCGCGGCGGTGCGCTCGGCGGGCGGCAGGGTCGCGGCCTGGCCCAGGGCGGCGACGCAGCTCGGGATCGGCGCGACCGGCGGCGGGGGCTCGCGCCGCTTGCCGCCGCAGGCGGCCGCGATCAACGCCAGCGCCGCCACGCGCACGCGCACTAGCCGCGCTCCACGTCGAGCCCGTACTTCTTCACCAGCCGGTGGATGTAGTTTCGATCGATGCCGGCCTCGAGCGCGGCCCGCGAGATGTTGCCCTTGTGGCGGGCCAGCAGGTGCACCAGGTAATCGCGCTCGAAGCCCTCGACCAGCGCGGCCTTGGCCTCCTTGAACGGCAGCTCGAGGATCGCCTCGTGGCTGGCCGGCGCGGCGGCGGTCGGCGCCGGCGCGGCCCGGCCGCCGCCGAGGTCGTCGTCGACGCCCAGCGCGCCCAAGGACAGCGCGCGCTCGACGACGTTGCGCAGCTCGCGCACGTTGCCCGGCCAGTCGTGGCGGGCCAGGTCGGCCAAGAGCGCCGGCGACAGCTCCCACGGCGAGCGGCCGAACGAGTCGGCGAAGAACCGCGCCAGGGTCGGCAGGTCGCCCGGGCGCGCGCGCAGCGGCGGCACGTCGCAGCGCACCACCGCCAGCCGGTAGAACAGATCCTCGCGGAAGCCGCCGCTCTTCACCATCGCGCGCAGGTCGCGGTGGGTCGCGGCCAGCACCCGGATGTCGACCGGGATCGGCCGGGTCTCGCCGACCCGGCGCACCTCGCGCTTCTCGAGCGCGCGCAGGAGCTGCGGCTGCAGGTCGAGCGGCAGCTCGCCGATCTCGTCGAGGAACAGCGTCCCGCCGTGGGCCGACTCGATCAGGCCGCGCTTGTCGGCGATCGCGCCGGTGTAGCTGCCCTTGGCGTGGCCGAACAGCTCCGAGGCGATCAGCTCGCGCGGGATCGACGCGCAGTCGACCACCACGAACGGCCCCAGCGCGCGGCCGCTGGCCTGGTGCAGCGCCTCGGCGATCGCCTCCTTGCCGGTGCCGGTCTCGCCCTCGAGCAGCACGGTGGCGTCGGTCGGCGCGACGCGGGCCAGCAGCGCGAACAGCTTCTTCATCGGCGGCGAGGTGCCGATGACCCCGCCGAAGCGATCGCCGGCGAACTCGCCGAGCGGCGCCGGCGCGTCGGCGGTCTCGAGCGCGACCTCGGTGTGCTTGCCCAGCCGCAGCCGGGCGGCGGCGGTGACGGTGATCGCGCCGACCCGGGTGCCGTCGAGGCGGGTGCCGTTGGTCGAGTCGAGATCCTTCACCGCCAGGCCGTCGCGCCGCAGCTGCAGCTCGAGGTGGTAGCGCGACACCGTGCCGTCGGTCAGCACGACGTCGTTGTCGGCGTGGGTGCCGACCATCGTCGTGCCGGCCTCGATCACCCGGCTCAGCCCGGCGTCGGGCCCGCTCACCACCGTCAGGCGGAAGCTGCGCTCGATCAGCTGGCCGCCGGCGTCGGTGTAGACGTTGGTGTGGGCGAGGGTCCTCATCGCGTCCGCCGGCGCGACCGGTGCCAAGCCAATACCACGAACGCCGCGGTGGTCGCCACCGGCGCCCCGCCGCCGCGATCGGTCCGACAGCAGCCATCGCCGCCGCCACCGCCGCCCCCGGCGTCGAGGGTGGCGGCGTCGCGGGGCGGCCCGTCGGCCGCGGCGTCGATCGGCCCCGGCGCGTCGATCGCGGCGTCGACGCCGGCGTCGGGCCCGGTGCCGCTGCGGTACATCGCGATCGAGTTGTAGGTGATCGGGTTGTCGGGATCCATCTGCCGGCACTGGTGCACCGGGTCGTAGCCGGCCTTGGTGGCGTCGACGCAGGCCCAGCGGATCGGCACGTTGTCGAAGGTGAAGCTCGCGTCGACGGCGGGGGTGGTCACCGCGCGGCCGTCGTCGAACACCACCCGCACGCCGCCGAGGTCGGGGCCGGTGAGGATGTTGCCCTCGCGGACCACGCCGTACATGGTCCGGGCCACGGTCGGGCCCGAGCGGATCGTCAGGTGGTTGGCGACCGGGCGCTCGGCGCCGTCGGACGGCGCGTTGACGACGCCGCCCTCGCCGGCGATGAACAGGGTCGAGGCGCTGCCGCCGTCGAGCAGCACCGCGTCGCGGGCGCCGCGCGCCACCAGCAGCCCCGCCAGCTCGGCCGCGGTCATGCCCAGCGCGCCGGCCTGCCAGCCGTCGACCACCGCGAGGATCAGCGTGCGGCGATCGGCGGTCAGCGCCAGCGCGGTGCGCGGCGCGCGCTGGCAGGCGATCGTGTCGGCGTCGGCGCAGTCGAAGCTGGGCGGCACCTGCCCGGCGCGGACCAGGAGCGGCCGGCCGCCGATCGCGCCGGTGACGAACTCCGGCAGATCGCTCGGCGCGACCACCGACTCGGGCACCACGATCAGCGCGTCGGTGCCGGCGACGGTCTTGCCGAAGCGGAACACCGCCTCGCGATCGTCGTCGTGCGCCGTCGCCCACGGCCCGGCCGCGCCGATCGCCAGGCCGTCGGGCCGGTAGCCGGCCGGGGTGAACAGGTCGGCGTTGATCGCGAGCTGCGCGCCGTGCAGGGCGGCGATCTGGCTGGCGGTCTTGCCGCGGTCAGCCTCGTCGGTGGCGCGGACGGTCAGCGACCCGAACGACAGGTCGACCACGACGAAGTGGGCGCGCTGCTGGGCCGCCGTGTCGGTCCAGCGCACGTGGGTCACGCCGGGGTAGGGCGTGGTCGTGGTCTCGGTCGGCGCCGCGGTCGCGGATCCGGCTGCGGCGCAGACCAGGGCGACAGCGAGCCGGGACATCGGGTGCGATGATACCCGACCCGGCGCCGGCTACGGAACGAGGATCGGCTTGCCCGCGATGACCTTGACCTCGACGTTGGTCTCGACGCCGGCGGCGTCGGCGACCCGCACCGTGCGCTTGCCCTCCTCGAGCGCCAGTCGCGGCAGCTTGCGCCCGGCCACCACCAGCTGGCTGCCGGGCTTGGCCTCGACGATCCCGAACTTGACGTCGAGCGCGATGGTGTCGTCGGAGACCTCGACCGGGCGCCGGGTGACGCCCGACGGGCGCAGCGCCTCGATGTCGACGTCGTAGCGGCCGGCCGGCACCGGGCAGTCGAGCGGCAGCGGCTTGCGCACGCACCCCGGCACGCCGACCACGGTGGCGCGGGCGTCGACGTTGGCGGTGATCGCGATCGCGGCGCCCGGCACCAGCGTCGCGGTCACCGGCACCGCGCGCGCGCCGGCGGTCGGGGTGATCGCGATCGTGGCCGGCGCGTGCTTGGCCAGGCGCAGCGAGATCTTGTGCGCGCGGCCGGCCTCGACCAGCAGCTCGCGGACCGGCGTCACCTGGCCGACCTGGCGCTGGCCGTCGAGGTAGACGTCGGCGCCGGCCGGGGTCGAGGTCACCGCCAGCGACGCGAAGCTGGGGTCGATGGCCAGGGTCAAGGACAGGTGGGCCTCGGCGCCGGCGGCCGGCACCCGGACCGTGCGCTCGACCGGCGCGTAGCCGACCCGGGTGATCGTGATCGCGGCGTCGCTGCCCGGGGCCAGCGAGGTCAGCGTGGTCGGCGTGACGCCGACCTCGCGGCCGCCGATCATCAGCACCGCGCCCCGCGGATCCGAGTCGATCTCGAGCGTCGCGGTGCGCGGCACCAGCCGCAGGTCGAGGTTGGTCGGCGGGCCGTCGGCCGGCTGGAACACGGTCTCGGCCGGGCTGTGGCCGTCCTTGTGCGCGGCGACCCGGTACGCGCGGCCGACCTCGAGGCCGGTCACGAGCAGCGTGCCGTCGGTGGCCACGCCGCGGACCCGGCCGTCGAGCTCGACGGTGGCGCCCGGCGGGTCGACGGTGATGCGCACCGCGGTGGTCGCCGGCTTGGCGAACCGCGGGTAGGCGACCAGCGCGATCAGCGCGACCAGGAGCGCGATCGCCGCCGACAGCCCGAGCACGACGCCGCGCGGCGCGCGCTGCGCGCCGGCCCGCCGCTCGACCGGGTGGGTCGCGCCCTGCGGCAGGAGCCGCGACGGGCCGGCGGCCAGGCGCCCGGCGGCGTCGATCTTCTCCTGGAAGTAGCCGAACGCCTCGAGCTCGACCTTGGGCGCCTCGAGGTCGTGGGTGACGACGCACTCGGTGGCCACGCCCGGCAGCACGTTGATCAGGAACCGGCTCGCGCTCGACGCGATGAAGTACAGCCCGAGCCCGGCGCCGCCGGTCTTGCGATCGATCTGCTGCTCGGAGTGCAGGCACTTGTGCAGGTAGCGCAGGATCGTGCCGCGCTCGAGCGCGCCGAAGCTGTCGCGCACCGACATCGCGAACACCCGGCCGTCGCAGGCGTACTGCACGACCACCTTCTGCTCCATCCGCAGCCCGATCCGGCTCTTGGTCGGGATCTCGGCGAACACCGGCTTGCCGTGCTCGTCGACCGGCGCGTCGTACAGCGCGTTCATCAACATCTCGTCGAGGCAACGCTCGATGTTGTCGCGGTACTTGCGCCGCACGCCCATCAGCTCGGCGAACTCCATCAGCTGCGCGATGCACAGCGACTTCTCCTGGTAGTCGCCGACCAGGGTCGAGTAGATCCGCGTGCCCCACGGCACCAGCTTCTCGAGGCCGAAGATGTCGCCGGCCAGCACCCGGGTCGCCATCGCGGCCAGCTCGCCGGGCCGCATCTCGGTCTGCACCAGGACGCCCGCGATCTTGTCCGACATCTTCATCGCGTCGACGGTCTGCGGCAGCGCGTGCGCCGGCAGGATGACGATCAGCCGCGCGTCGTCGCGCAGCCGCAGCGCCAGATCCTCGAGCGAGCTGGCCAGCGCGCCGTCGAGGTGCACGACCAGCAGCGCGGCTTGCAGCTCGCCGGTGCCCATCGCCTCGATCGTGCTGTGCAGCTCGACCACGCCGCCCGCGGCGCGCAGCGCCGTGGCCATCACCTTGCCGAAGGCCTTGTCGACCGAGAGCGCGATCACGCGCCGGGCTAGCATCGGAACTTGAATGTACCGTAATGCGGCGTACTTCTGAAATTTTCGGGCGGGTAACGGTGGGGTTGTGCCACCGCGCCCGTGCCCGCGCCGGTGCCCGGCCCTCGCTACGGGAACAGCGGCGCGTACGCCGCCGGGTTCGCGGAGTCGGGATCGGGCAGCGGCGCGAAGGTCGCGTACGGCGCCGGGGTCGCCGTCGCGGTGGTCTGGTTCTGGATCTGATCGATCACGAACGTCGTGAACGTGGAGCCGTCGGGTGGCGCGTCGATGGGCGCGTCGATCGCCGCGTCGGGGCCGGCGTCGATCGCCGGCGGCGCGTCGATCGGCGCGCTGCTGTTGTCGTCGCCACACGCCGCCAGCGCGAGGCCCGCGGCCAGGGCCAGCGCGGCCCTCACGGGGCCCCCGGGCGCGGCGTGTTCAGGTAGGGGAAGGTGGTGCGGAACGACGTCGGCGCCAGGTACGCACCGTCGACGAACGGCAGCCCGCCCGAGGGCGCGTCGCCGGTGGGCGCGAGGTACCCCATCGCCACGCGCAGCGCGATGTCGGTGACGTCGTCGCCTGGGCGGCGGCCGTTGGGGAAGCCGGCCGGGTCGCAGCCGACGTTGGTGACGTCGACGACCGCGCCGGTGGCGGTGCGGTCGATGCACGCCGCCGCGCCCAGCGGGTTCTGGGTCGCGGCCGGGGTCGGCGGCAGCGCGGTGTTGAGCCGCACCATCTCCGACGGCGTGGCGGTGTCGTTGACGCCGGGGAGGCCGGTGAGGAACGCCGCCACCAGATCGGCGCGCGGGAAGTTGTTGGGCGCCTGCACGCCGGCCGCGCCGAACAGGATCTCCATCACCTCGGGCAAGGTCGGGTTGGTGACGTAGTCGAGGAACTGCGCGTCGCCCGACGGCTCGCTGCCGTTGAACTTGTCCTTGTCGGGCAGGCCGATCACGACCTCGTTGACCAGCGGCATGCCCAGGCGCGAGACCTGGGTCCAGGCGCCGCCCTCGCGGGTCGGCGTGGTGAAGCTGGCGGAGGGGTTGAGCACGCGGGCCTGGCGCAGGCTGGCCGTGGTCCACGCGCCGAGCTTGGTGTCGGTCGCGTCGTTGAGGCACGCCGCCGGCACCTCGAGCGCGATCGTCGTGACGCTGGCGCTGGCGATCGTGTTGGCGCCCTGATCCTGCGGCCCGAGCGGGTTGGCCTGCGGCGTGGCGCCGTCGAGGTCGAGGTTGACCAGGTCGAAGATCTGGCCGAGGTTCACCGCGAAGCCCTCGGCGCGCTGGCCGACGAACACCTTCGCGCCCGGCACCGCGCAGCCGGGGATCGTGACGCCGTAGACGTGGGCGTCGGCGTAGGCCTGGTAGTTGGCGATCGACTTGGTGCCGATGTTGTCGAGCGGCTTCTTGAACGTGGCGCCGCCGCCGGCGGCGTTGGTGATCGGCGCGCGGGTGCCGGTGCGGCGATCGCCGCGCACGATGTCGACCGTGAAGGTCTCGAGGACGTTCTGCGCGCTCTGATCGGCGGCGGTCACCGGGCCGACGTTGGTGAACGGCACCGCGACCTGCTTCTGGTTGCCGGCCGGGCCGACCGGCAGCTTGATGCCGGCCCCGGCGGCGGCCAGCGTCGTCGCGAAGTCGAACTGGAAGGTGATGTCCTCCTGCGCGTCGCCGTCGTTGTCGACGTGGATCTCGTAGAGCGCGTCGGGATCCATCGTGAAGTAGTTGGGGCCGCCGTACGCCGCCTGCAGCGGCTGGTAGTTGGCGATGAGGGTGACGAAGCCGGCGCGGCCGGGTTCGTAGCTGGCGAACAGGTAGAAGTCGGTGGCGTCGACTTTCGGGTTCTCGGTGATGAACGGGGCCTCGCGGT
>Ga0073899_10001952_pt1 | contig 18730 bp, 15 predicted proteins | sample KloWWTmetaKNB5Ph_FD_88975 | JGI IMG/M metagenome (GOLD analysis project Ga0073899, IMG submission 88975) | Active sludge microbial communities from Klosterneuburg, Austria, studying microevolution and ecology of nitrifiers - Klosterneuburg... | ecosystem: Engineered > WWTP > Aerobic digester >... | reverse complement strand
TGCGCCTGCTGATTCGTTGCATCTTGCTTGTGCTTGTGCTTGCGCTGCCGATCCATGGCCGCGATGCGGCCGCGCAGAACTACGGCGCCTCGCAGACGCTAGCCCCGGTCGCTTCTGGCGAGGGCATGCATGCCTTCAGCAGCGTTCGTGCCGAAACGCCGCTGACCAAAACCCAGGAATTTGCGCGTATCGACTTTGTTGCCGCCGGAGCTGGCGGCATCGGCGCACCGGGTGCCTTGAGTGGTGGCACTGGCGCCTTGAACCTGTCAGGCGTGTCGGGCGATGTCGTCTTGGCGCTGCTGTATTGGAACGGCATCGACTGGGAGAGCGCGGCGGAGGGTTTCGTCGGCGGGAATGGCGACTATGACGAGGCCGAAATCGTGTTCGACGGCAACACCATTACCGGCACGCGTATCGCCTCAATGGGAAACAACGATTGCTGGGGGACGTTTCCGAACGATCATAGCGCTGGCACCTTTCGCGCCGACGTAACCGCTTTGGTTCAAGCGCGCGGCAACGGTGAATATGGCTTTTCCGGTTTGGCCGATGGCGCCGGCCACAGTGCCAACGGCATGTCCCTGATCGTCTATTTCAACGACGGCAACGCGGCCAACGATCTTCACGTGGACCAGTACGAGGGCTCGCTGAGCAACCAGGGGAATCAATGGGGTATGGCGTTTCCCGTGGACTATCTCGGCGGTCCCGTTGAAGCGGTACTGCATGTCTCCGATGGGCAAGTAGCGCTCAGCGACGGCCCGTTGCGATTTACCACTATTCCCGGGACTCCCGACGCGACCCCGACCAGTATCAACTATCGAAACAACCTGCCGGATGGGTTACCCAAATGGGCCGGACTGAGTGTTCCATTGATGGGTCATCCACGCCGGGCCTCGGCCTCGGGGCTTTGGGACATTCGCCGCGTGCCGCTGACCTCGATGTATGGGCCGCGACGCTTTTACACCACCTCGATGAACAACCAGCCTGGCGCTGACTGTGTCTCCCTGCATATTGTTCAAATCGTGCGTTCGTCCGATCAACAGGCGCCATCGCTGGTGCCCAATCCGTTCGACTTCGGTGACGTGCTCGAACTCACGCCAAGCCCACCGCAAGTGTTCACCTTGACCAATCATCTCGGGGTGCCGATCACGATATCAGCGCCGACAGTTGCGCCTACTTCGTGGTTTACCATCGTCGCAAACAGTTGCAGCGGACAGACGCTTGCGGCGAGTGCAACTTGTCAAGTCTCGGTGGCGTGTACGCCACAGGCATTCGGCAGTGTGCTGGCGGGCAGCGGCTCACTGCGTATCCCATGGAATGGTGTCCCGCTCGATGGCACCCACTACGCGCTGCTGGACTGCGCCAGCGTGCCGGCCGGTGCGTTCGCGCGCCTCAAGTTCGAGCCGCAGCGCTGCAATTTCGGCGATGTCGCGATCAGCACCACCACGTCTCCGCGCAGTTTTATCGCACGCAGCAGCGGCAATCTGCCGCTGACACTGACCACGATTTATGCGCCGGACAACGGATTCTCCATCACCGACAGCAGCTGCACTCCAGGACTCAACATGCCGCCAGGTACCTCGTGCCAATTGGACGTCATCTTCCAGGCTCCGCCGATCGGAGGATACCACTCCTCCGAAGTCGTGATCGACTATGCCGCCAGCAACGATGCCTCGGAGATTCGCGATCTGGCGCTCAGTGCGCACAGCGCGACTTCACTGCCGACCATGTACCCCGGCGACTTCAAGAACGGCTTCGAACACTCGCCGCCGCGATGCACGGATTAGTCGCAACGGTGCGCACCGCTTTGCGGTGCACACCCTACGGCATCGCGATCGAAATCAGCCGCCGCCATCGCCATCACCCCTCGCGACCAGGCGCAGCGACACGCCGCCGTCATTCGCCGGCTCGGCGGCATAGGCGCGGTGGCGGCCTTGGTGCTTGGCTTCGTAGAGGGCGGCGTCGGCGCGGTGCATGACGCGATCGATGTGCGCGTCGATGTCGAGCGCGGGTGGCCGGCACACGGTGCAGCCGATCGAGCAGCGCACCGCGATCGACTTCCCGTCGACTTCCACCGCGAGCTCCGCCACGGCACGCAGCACCGCCGCGACGCGGGCATCGTCCTCGCGCTCGCGTTCGCGTCTGAGCACCAGCACGAACTCTTCGCCGCCCCAGCGGATCAGCGGCGATTCGGCATCGACGCCGCGCAGGCAAGCGGCGACTGCGACCAGCACGGCGTCGCCCGCGGCATGACCATGGGTGTCGTTGATGCGCTTGAAGTGGTCGATGTCGATCAGCATCACCAGCAGGCCGCCGCCGGCCTCGCTGTCGCGCAGCCAGCCGCCGATGCGGGCATGGAAGTAGCGTCGATTCCACGCAGCGGTGAGCGGATCGCGGTTGGAGGCCAGTTCCAGTTCCTGCGTGCGCTTGCCAACCAGCGCTTCGAGCGCGGCGGCGCGTGTGCGCAAGGCACGTGCGCGCATTCGCCCGAACAGCAGGCCAAGCCCGACCAGCGCCAGCGCCGCGGAGAACAGCGCCAGCGGGTGCTGCCACCACGGCGCGGCGACGCGGAACGCGATCGTCACCGGGCCATGGCCATGGCCGGCGGCATCGCGCGCCTCGACCTCGAATTGATAGCTGCCCGGCGCCAGATTCGTGTAGCGGCGATCGCCATCGGCGCTCCAGGGCGCGGCTTCGCGGTCCTGCCCGAGCAGGCGCGTGCGGTAGCGGATGCGATGTTCATGGCTGAACGACAGCAGGCGCGGCGTGAACACCAGTTCCTCGTGCTCGCTCGGCAGCAGTGCATCCGCGACCAGAGGCTCTGTGCCGTGCCGAGCACCAACGCGCAGCGGCGCGGCACCGGGTACCAGCAGGTCGGCCCCCGGATCGAACACCACCAACCCATCGGCATTCGCCGCCCACAACCGACCATCGTCGGCCAACCATGCGTCGCGATTGAACTCGGGCGATGGCAGGCCGTCCTCGACGCCGAAGCGTTCGTAGCCGTCCGCGTCCGCAGCGCGCGAGGCAAAGCGACGCACGCCGTCGTAACCGAACAGGTAGATGCGCCCGCGAAGATCACGCGCGATCTCGTAGACGGTGCGCGCCGCGCCGCCGGGCTCGGGCACCGGCGCACACACCGCTGCGCCATCGTGCCATTGCAGGCGCAACGCGCCGGAGCGGGTCGCGATCCAGACCTCGGCTTCTGCCATCACCTCGATGTCATAGACCGTGCCCGCGGACGAACATGCCGCGGGCAATGCCTCGATGCGGCCATCGACCACCCGTGCCAGTCCATCGGAACTGCCGAGCAGCAACTGCCGGCCGCGACCCGGCACATCGACCGCAGCGAGCACGCGCACGCCCGACTGCGCCATCGGCTGCATCGACGCGAACATCGGCTGCAGCGCCGTCCCTTCGATGCGCGCGATACCGCGCTCACTGCCGACCCACAGCGCGCCATCGATCCAGGCCAGATGGCTGGTCAATACGGCGGCTTGCGCACTGCCGAATCCGAACGCCTGCCAGCGCTCGCCCTCCTGCATCAGCACGCCGAGCTGGGTCGCATACCAAACGCGTCCACCAGGGTCGGTCAACACGTCGTACACGGCGCGATCGCGGTAGCGCTCGGGCAGCAACGGCTGCCAGCGATCCGCAACCCGTCGCACCGCGCCACCGAGCGTGCCCACCCATTGCACCTCGACGCCGTCGCCCAGGCGCGCCTGGCCAACGCCGATGACCACGCGCGAGGGCAGACCATCGTGTTCGTCGAAGCTGCGCCAGCGACCCGGTTCCAGCCGCAGCACGCCGGTCGCGCCGCTGCCGAGCCACAGCTGTGCCTGTGCGTCGTCACCGCGCAGCAGCAGCGCCTGCAGGTACGGCTCGGGCAGTCCCGCGGCCACGCCGTGAACGCTCAGCACATCATTGCCGTCGACGGTGGCCAGGCCCACGCCCCAAAGTGCCGCATGCACGCCGCCTCCGGGCGCTGGCACCAGCGCGCGCACGTCGCTCGGCGTCTCCACGCCTTCTGCCCGCCACTCGCGCCACCCGCCGCGATGGTGGCGAGAGATCGCGAGGTCGCTGCCGACCCACAACGCGCCCGCGGCATCCTCGGCCAGCGTCTGCACCTGCGAGCCTGACCAGCCGATGATCGTGTCCGCCACCGCGTCCGGGCGCAGGCTGCCATCGGCGGCGAGCGCGTGGCGTTCGAGCATGGCGGCACCAACCCACAGCACCGCAGGATCGTGCGTCGACTCCAGCAGTGCACCGACCGGCGACAGGCCGTTCCGCGGTTGCAGCCGACAACCGGGCTCGATGCCGCAGCGATACAGCCCGCGCTGCGCCGCCACCCAGACGCCGCCATGAACGGAGGCGGCGAGCGCCTGGATGTTGAGCAGACGTTCGCCCTCGGCATCGCGCCACTCCCGCGCGATGTCGTTCTCGACGCGATACAACCCGCTACGCGGCGTGCCCGCCCACAGACCGTCGCCGCCGCGCTGCAGACGCACCACCCAGTCGCGCGTGCCGTCGGGAAACGCCACCGCCGTGAAGGCGCGGCCGTCCCAGCGCGACAGGCCGTCCTGGGTGCCAGCGTAGACATAGCCGCGCGCATCCTCGGCGAGCGCGAACACGGTGCGCTGCGGCAAGCCCTCGGCCGCCGCCAGGCTGCGGACTCCGGTCAAGGGCGGCGCCGCGTGCGCGGCCGCGATCGGCGTCAGCGCGATCGCGACCAGCAGCGTCGCAGCCAGCACCCGCCGCGGCCGCAGCGCGAAGCGCAAGACGGTGAACAGCACCGCGGTCGAGACCAGCATCCAGATCACCGCCCACCAGGTCGCGGGCAGAAGCGTCAGCGTCGCCATCGTGTGTGCGTCGGTCTGGGTAACACCGTTGCGCGCCAGCGTGAACACGGTGAACAGGCTGTTGTAGCCGTCGAGGATCAGCTGCAACGCGAGCACGTCGACCAGCGTGTCGCGCCAGCCCGCGGGCAGGCGCAGCGCGGAGGCGAACAATGCCGCCGTGATCGCGAGCGCTCCAACAATGCCGAACAGGTTGCGCACGAACAGCAGGCAGAGCAACGCGAAGCCGACGCCAAGCGCGAACAGCAAGGTACGCGCTGACAGCAGCCGCGCATGCGCGGCCAGCAGCAGGCCGCCAAAAATGGCGCTGCCAACATAGCCGGCACTGGCGACCACGATGCGAATGCCCCCCGCCGAGCGCGCGACGCCGGACAGGTCGGGCGAGACCGCAAAGCGCACGAAATCGCCCCCGGTCGCAATCGCCGCAAGACCATGGCTCAACTCGTGCACGAAAGTGCCGAACAGACGGAACGGGTACACCAGCCAGCCCAGCCACGGCACCTGCCACAACCCGATCAGCAGCAAGCCGAGCAGCGCCAGACCCAGCCAGCGCCGCCAGCCATCCCGCCCTTCCCTTGATTGCGCATCGCCTGGCTCCATGGCGGCGTTGATAGCATAGGTTCCAGCCGAGTCCCACAGCCGTCAGCGCCGCGGATCGACTCGCTCCAAGGCGATCGCGTCAGGCCCGCACGGTGGTGAGCGGCAGATGATCCAGGGGAGTGCGCGCTACCGCCGGATCGCTGCACGCCGTCGTGACGCTTCGCATTGCGCGCAGCGGCCTTCGCAACCCCACATCCGGGCGCGACCGCTCCGGCCACATCGTGCAAACTTCGCGCGGTGAGCCAGCCCGTGACCTCGACCACTTCGGACCAGCGCATTGAAGTCCTTGATGCCCTGCGCGGACTTGCGCTGGGCGGCATATTGCTGGCCAACATGCTGTGGCTGAGCGGCTACCTGCTGGCACCTGCGGCCGTGCGATCGACGATGCATGCGCACCCGCTGGATCAACTGCTCCTGTTCCTCACCCGGCTCCTCGTCCACGGCAAGTCGTACTCGATCTTTTCCTTCCTGTTCGGGCTCGGCTTTGCCCTGCAGATGCTGGGCGCCAAGTCCCATCCGCACGCCGGATTCGTGGCCCAGCATGGGCGCCGCATGTTCGTTCTGTTCCTGATCGGCTGGGCGCATGCGTATTTTCTGTGGTGGGGCGACATCCTGCGCTTCTATGCCTTGATCGGCGCATTTCTGCTGCTGTTTCGCCGCGCAAGCGAGCGCACGCTGCTGACCGTGGCGCTGCTGGCGCTATTGGCGCCGGTGTTGCTGGCGGTACTGCGCGAGGTCGGATGGATGGATCTGTCCGCCGCGGTGTCGCGTCGCTCAGACCGGACCCTGTCGCTGTTCGTCCTCGCCAATGGCGACTGGGCCGCGTTCCGCCACTACAACCTCGGAAGGATCGCCGAGCACGCGATGGCCAATTTCGGCAATGGCCGCGCGCTGAAGATCTTCGGCCTCTTTCTGCTCGGGCTCCATTGCGGTCGCAGCGGTTTCCTGAACCGGCTTCGCGGGGACCGGACCTACCTGCGCCACCTGCTGGTCTGGGGTGGGCTGATCGGCATCGCTGCGAGCCTGCTGCGACTGGCGGAAACCTATGGCGTGATGCGCCGGATCGAGTCCGACATCTTCGACGAGACGCTCCACCTTTTCGCGGTCTACCCGCTCGCTGCGGCGTATGTCGCGCTGATCGCCCTGGCTTGCATGCACGCCAGCGGCCAGCGCGCGCTGCGCTGGCTCGCGCCGGTCGGAAGGATGGCACTCAGCAACTACATCTTCCACAGCGTCGCTGCCGCCGCGGTCTTCCACTGGTGGGGCCTCGGGCTCGCCGGCAGCCTGCCGTTGCGGCACTGCTACGCACTCGCCCTGCTCATCCTGATTGCGCAGGCGATCGGCAGCGCCTTGTGGCTCCGCCGATTCCACTACGGGCCGCTGGAGTGGATCTGGCGCACCCTCACCCGGCTGCAACGGGCGCCGCTGTGGCGTTAGTCGCACAGCCCCCGCGTGGCGCCCACTTCGTCGGCACGACATTGTGCCTGGGCAGGCGCGAAGCGCGCGTCCGGATCTGGCCGCCGCTTCGAGTGGGGACTTGAATCAGCGCATGGACGCACTGCTGATCGAACATGAAGCGCTGCAACTGCCGACTGCGGAACGCGCTCGGCTGGCCCAACACCTGATCGACAGCCTCGACGAGCTTTCCGTACACCAGACCGACACGCTCTGGTTGCTGGAGGCGAATGAGCGCCTGTGCACCTTCGACGCCGGCGGCGTCAGTGCGGTGTCGGCCGATGAGGTGCGGCAGAAGGCGCGAGCCCTGCTCAAGTGAAAGTTCGCTTCCTGCCGGAGGCCGCGCTTGTAGCCGCGACGAAGCCCGGGCAAGCCTCGGCCGCCACGCCTTGACTTGAACCCGCGCCTGCGGGCTCCATGTCGGTCCCGAACTTGCAGGTTTCCGATGAGCCCCACGGGCATTCCCGCCGCCGATCGCCTGAATCGCGACTGCCAGTGCATCGGCACCGATGTCGATGCGCTGCGCGCGCAGCTGGAACACGAGCTCGGCGCGCGCGGCTTGCGTGAACCATTCGTGCAGACGCATCCGCACCTGTTCTCGGCGCTGCCGGTGTTCGTCGCTCCGGCGCATGCCGAAGCGATGCAGCAGATCGTCGCCGCCGTCGAGCGCGTGGTCGCCACCGCGGCGTGGCGCGAGGCGGTGCTCGCCGATGCGCCCGCGATCGCACGCGTGGCGCAGGCCGCACGCGGTGTATTCATGGGCTACGACTTCCACATCGGCGCGAACGGCCCGCAGCTGATCGAAATCAACAGCAACGCTGGCGGCGCATTCCTGAACACCGCCATCGCCAGCGCGCAGCGCGCCTGCTGTGTCGAGGTGACGCAACTGCTGACGCGCAGCGGCGCCGGCGGCGATCTCGATGCGAACCTGTGCGCGATGTTCCGCAACGAGTGGCGACTGGCCCGCGGCGACGCGCCGCTCACGCGCATCGCCATCGTCGATACCGCGCCCGCGGCGCAATACCTGTACCCGGAGTTCCTGCTGGCGCAGCAGCTGTTCGAGCGCGAAGGCATCGCTTCCGTGATCGCCGATCCCGCGCAACTGCTCCTGCGCGATGGCCGCGTCGAATGCGCTGGCCAAGTCGTCGATCTGATCTACAACCGCCTCACCGATTTCTACTTCGAGGAGCCCGCGCACGCGCACCTGGCCGCGGCCTACCGCGCTGGAGCCGCCGTGTTCACGCCGCATCCGCAGGCGCACGCGCTGTATGCGAACAAGCACAACCTGGCGCTGCTCGGCGATCCCGACTGGCTGCGTGCCGCTGGCCTCAACGCCGCCACCATCGACACGCTGCAACGCGGCGTCCCACGCACGCTGCGAGTGCACGCCTCAGACGCGCAGTCGCTGTGGCAGGAACGCAAGCACTGGTTCTTCAAGCCCGCAGGCGGCTTCGGCAGCCGCGGCGCCTATCGCGGCGACAAGCTGACGCGCAAGGTCTTCGCCGAAATCCTCGACGCCGACTACGTCGCGCAGGCGATCGTGCCGCCGAGCGAACGCCACCTCGCCCCCGACCAGCCGCTCAAGCTCGACCTGCGCAATTACGTCTACGGCGGCGTCGTGCAACTCGTCGCCGCCCGCCTCTACCAGGGCCAGACCACCAACTTCCGCACCCCCGGCGGCGGCTTCGCGCCGGTGTATCACCCGCCGGGGCTCGCGCCGGGCTGAGGCTGGCGTCGACCGGGCACGGCTCGCCAAACTACTTGCTCGGCTTCTTTCCGGCGCCTGCGACGCCTTGCGCCCGTTTCGCCAGCAGTCCCGTTCGCAATCGTCGTTGCGAGCGCATGACATGCAGGACGTAGACGCTTGATCCGTCAAATCGGTAGAACACCCGGCAAGGTGGCTCGACGATCTGCCGGTAGCGCGTGGCGCGCCCGAGCTCCAGTGGCTTGCTTCCGCTCTCCGGGAACAAGACGAGTTGCTCCACATGTGCAAGCACGCGCTGGACCAGAGCCGCTGCTGCCGGCCGATTTTCCAGGGCGATGTAGTCGGCAATCGCGTCGAGGTCGGCGACAGCGGGTTCCGTCCAGATTACTTGAGCCATCGACCCAGGCGCCGCTTCGCGTCGGCGTGACTGAGGACACGACCCTCGGCAACCGCCATTTCGCCGCGTGAGATGCCTTCGAGGATCGCCATGCGTGCTTGCTGCCGCTCGTAGGACTGGACATCGACCAGATAAGCGCCCGGAAGGCCATGCTGGGTGATGAGGATCGGCTGCCTCTCGCGCTCGATGTCCGCGAGCAGCTCGGTCGCCTGGCGTTTCAGTGTGGTGACCAGTTCGGTACGCATGCGTTGATACTAGAGTGGCACTTGCATCAGCACAAGAACCACGCTGCGCGGGTGCTGTGAAAACGATGAAGCGGCAGCCACGGCGGGCGCTCGGCGCACCGCAGCCGGACTGCGACCCCTCCCCCGACGCCGCTAGTCGAGCAGGTAGAACAGGAAAGTGATGTACAGGCCGATGGTGCCGGCAGACAGCAGGACGATGACGCGATGCACCCACTCGCTCGCGGTGATCAGGCCGACCGCGGCGAGGCCCAGGAACAACAGGTGTGGAAGGCCAGGGTCTCGTTCGACGGCAGGGCGCCGGTCAGCATCAGATCGCGCACAACACTGACCGAAAGCAGCGCCATCAGCAACCCGAAAAACCAGCGGCGCTGGGCGCTGTAGTTGCTCTTCAGATCGGCAGCCGCGCAAATCTTGCTGGGCAGCACCAGCGACGACAGCAGGTACAGCACGATCGGCTGCAGCAGCACCACGAAGAACTGCAGGAACGTCCAGTACTCATGCTGGCGCAGCCCGTACATCGACCACCAGGTCTGGATGTGCATGACCAGCAGCAGGACCGCCCAGAGGATGCTCGGCGCATAGGCCGGAAACGTCGCGCGGTTCTCCACCCAGCGCCCGAAGCCGGAGAGGATCTACGTGATGCCGAGCCCAAGCACGATCGAGATCAGGACCGAGAGGTAACTGAAGTTGTCCATTGCCGCCTCGACCTCGTGAGCAAACCGAACCACGTCCACTCATCCGACCACGCACCCGCGAGTCAATCCGACACGCGCCAAGTGCCAGACAACGCGTCCGCTCGCTGGTGCGCATGCTCGGCAACGGGCAAGCATCCGATGGGCTCAGGGCTTGCGCTGCAGCAAGTCCCAGCGCATGCCGTAGAGATCTTCGAACACGGCGACGATGCCGTAGTCCTCGTGGCGCGGGGCCTCGCGGAAACGCACGCCATTGGCGAGCAGACGCGCGTGGTCGCTGGCGAAGTCATCGCTGTACAGGAACCAAGTGACACGGCCACCACCCTGCTGGCCCACCGCTGCTTGTTGTTCCGCAGTCGCGGCGCGGGCGAGCAGCAACTCGGCGCCAATGCCGCCAGGTGGCGCGACGAGCACCCAGCGCTTCCCGAGACCACGCGGCGAGTCCTCGATCAGCACAAACCCAAGTACGTCGACAAACCAGCGGATGGCTTCGTCGTAATCGCGCACCAGATAGGCGACCTGCGCGATGCCGGTCAGCATGGCATCAACCGTGCGCGCGTTTCGGGAAACCGACCATGCGCCGCAGGTCTTCGTCCCAGAGTTTCAGGCGCGCGCACTTCAGGCTGGACCACAGCGTGAGGCGCGGCGAGAGCTGCAGCAGCGGGCTCGACTCGAAGGCTTCGCGCAGCCGGTAGTTCGGGATGCGGCTCGCCAGGTGGTGGATGTGGTGGTAGCCGATGTTGCCGGTGAACCAGTGCAGCAGCCGCGGCAGGTCGAAATACGACGAACCGGCGATCGCGGCGCGGGTGGCGTCCCACTCGTCCTTGCGCGCCCAGTAGCCGTGTTCGAAGTTGTGCTGCACGTAAAACAGCCAGACGCCGCCCGCCCCCGCAATCAGCACCACCGGCACATGCACGGCGAGCACCGTCTGCCAGCCGACCAGCCAGCACAACGCGCCGCCGGCGAGCAGCAGCAATGCGTTGTTGATCCACACGCTGGCCCATTCGCGCTTTGCGGAAAACGGCAGGTCGAAGGGGAAGCGGTGCTTGAGCAGGAACTGGTAGACCGGGCCGATCAGTAGCAGCACGGCGGGGTTGCGATAGAAGCGGTAGGCGAAGCGGCCGCGCCCGGACAAGGCCAGGTACTCGGCCACGGTCAGCGTGTTCATGTCGCCGACGCCGCGACGATCGAGATTGCCGGAACTGCCGTGGTGGATGTTGTGGGTCTTCTTCCAGTAGCCGTAGGGAAACAGCGTGATCAGCCCGAGTACGCCGCCGACGATGTCGTTGGCACGCACCGACTTGAAGAAGGAGCCGTGGCCGCAGTCGTGCTGGACGATGAACATGCGCACATACAGGCCCGCAGTCGGCACCGCCAGCAGCAGCAACCAGGCGTAGTGCCAGCCGTGCAGGAAGCCATAGGCCATCAGCGCCCACAGCGCGAAGAACAGCGGCAGGGTGTTCAACAGCTGCCAGAGCGCGCGGCCGAACTTTGGCTGCGCGTAGGTCACGCACAGTCGCCGCAGCTGCGCGGCGCTGGTGGGCAGGGCGTCAAGGCTGGACATGGTCGTGCTCCGCGGAAAGGTGGGCATTGTCCGCCCGCTGCGGGCTCGGTGCCAGCCACGTCCGCCGGAACGCACCGGGGGCGGGACGAACCGTGCCGGCGCCACGTGATCGCCTTCGCAGGACAAAGCCGCGCGTCTGCGTCAATCTACGCGGCATGCGTCACTGTCCGCGTCCGCTCATCGCCCTCGTGCTCTCATTGCCGCATGGCGCGGCCCTTGCGCAGAGTTTCTGCAGCGCAGTGACGCCGGAATCGACGACCGCGGCGACGCTGCTCGGGAACGGCACGCCGGGCAGCGTCAGCACCGCGCAGATCCAGGCCGCGCTTGATGCCGGCGGCGTGTATCGGTTCAACGTCGGTGCCGCGCCGAGCACGATCGTGCTGAGTTCGACCCTGAACGCGACGCGAGCGGTGGTGCTGGATGGCGCCGGCGTGGTGACGCTGTCGGGCGGCGGCGTGCGCCGCATCCTGACCATCAACAACCCGAACCCGGCGCAGAATGCACCCCACTTCACCGTCGCCCTGCAACACATCACCCTCGCCAATGCCAGTGTCAGCGACGGCCGCGGCGCCGCAATCTACAAGCGGCACGACTTCGAGTATCCGCACAAGGTCAGCCTGAAGCTCTCGCACTGCCGCTTCAGCAACAACCTCGCCACGCTCGATGCCACACCCCAGGACGACGGTGGCGGCGCCTTCTACGGCGAACTGCTGGAACGCATCGACATCGGCGACTGCGTTTTCGAGAACAACCGCGGCAGCAACGGCGGCGCGGTGTACTCGCTCGGCTCGCTCGCGGTGAACGTCGTCGACAGCGACTTCCTGGCCAACCAGGCGATCGGCAACGGCGGCAACCCGGGCAATGGCGGCAACGCCGGCGCGCTTGGCGTCGATGGCGCCAACCGCTCGGTCGATGTGTGCCGCACGCGCTTCATCGACAACACCACGAACGCATTCGGCGCCGGCTTCTTCAGCGTGATGTACGACCAGACCAGCCGCACCCGTTTCGAGGACGTGCTCTTTCGCCACAACCGCCAGCTCAACACCAGCGGCCAGCACAGCGGCGGTGCCTACCTGCAGGACGGGCCGTGGGCGATCGAGCGCTCCGCCTTCATCGACAACGAGGCCAACGGCTACGGCGGGCTGTTCGTCGCCGGCAATGCGCCGGGGCTGATCCGCAACAGCACCTTCAGCGGCAACATCGCCCGCACCGGGCTCGGCGGCGCCATGGCGCTGAGCACGAGCGCCGACATCGACATCGTCAACAGCACCATCGCCAACAACGTCGCCACTGCTGCCTTCGCCGGCGGCATCGCCATCGGCACGCCGAACCGGCTGCGTCTGACCAACGTCATTCTCGCCAACAACAGCGGCGGCAATCGCTGGGTCAGCTGGGGCATGAACAACGCCGCGGCCTTCGACGGCGGTGGCAACCAGCAATGGCCGCAGCAACGACCGGACGGCGGCGGTGCCGAGGTGCCGATGACCGTGAGCGCGCAGTTCGCCGATCCGCTGCTCGCAGCACTCGCCGCAAACGGCGGCCCGACCCCGACCCACGCCATCTCCCTCGCCAGCGCCGCCCGCAACGGCGGTGTGGGTGGCGCACTTGTCCCCGCCGTCGACCAGCGCATCTACCCACGCTTCGGCGCACCCGATCGCGGCGCCTACGAGTACGGCGCCGAGGGATTGCTGTACGCGAATGGGTTCGAGTAGTGATCCCTGGTTCCTCGTGGCCTCCGGCGCTGCGTTGAAGCCGTTGCACGACCGGATTTCCTGCTTGAATCCAATCCATAATCCTTTCATCGGCCACCCACGCGGTGCGGCTATCCGATTGATCCGTCTGGCTATCACCGCGACGAATCCATTCAGCAATCCATTCATGGATCGATTCGCGCCGTACTCCGACGAAGCCCCTCGGATACGTCTGGAAGGCTCACTCCACCGCCTGCGACCCAAGCGCCGGCGCGGGCACGCGGTGGTCGAACTCGGCCAGCACCGCCAGGGCCGCAGCCGACTCGCCGCGGCGCGCGTGATCCAGGACGTTGCGGCCCCAGCGGTCGCGGCGCTGCACGTCGGCGCCGACGCTGAGCAACACGCGCAGGGCCGCAGCATGATCGCCATAAGCAGCCTCGTGTGCGGCGGTATAGCCATCGTCGCTGGCGGGATCGGTTGCATCCGCGTCAACACCGGCCGCGAGCAGGCGCAAGAGCGTCTCCGCGCTGGCATCGTGTGCCATCAGATTCAGGGTGCGATGGATCGCTGCACTGTGCGCCCGCGCGCCGTGCGCGAGCAGCAGATCGACGGTCTGCGCGGTCATCGCGCGGTCCAGTGGATGGCGACCACTGGCATCGCGACCATTGGGATCGGCGCCAAGACGCAGCAGAAACGCGACCTCGCGCGGCTCGCGCTCCGCCGCTGGACCGAGCAGTTCGGACATCGCCGCCGCATCGACCAGGCCCACCAGCAATCGGTTCACGTTGATGCTGCCGTCTGCCGCACCGCTGCGCCAGTACGGCCCGTACAACGCAAACATGCCGGCATGCAACAGCAACGCCGGCAACAGGAATCCGAAGCGTGCCGGATGCCGACGCAACGCTTCGGAATCGCCGCGATGCTGCCGGCTGCCGATCCAGGGCACCACGGCGACCACGATCGTCAGCCCCAGCACGACCTGCCATCCGAACTGCATGTACGGCGCTTCCCACCAACACCACAGCTCGATCGGCATCGCGACCAGGAAGAACAGCGCCGGATACCAGGGACTCGACCAGGCATCGCGTTCCCGCTGCAGTTCGGCCTGCGCTTCGAGGGACCCGTCGCTCATGCCCCGCCTCGTCCGCCGAGCAGCGCCATGATCTCGGGCGTGCAGCTGTACTTGGCCTGGTCGAGCAGGCGATCGCCGGTGGGCGTGGTCACGTCCGGGTCGGCACCGAGGCCGAGCAGGTGGGCGACGATGGCGGGCAGTCCCTGCGCCGCCTGCGGAATGCCGCAGTAGCCGAGCGCGATCATGATCGGCGTCGGCGGCGTGCCTTGCATCTGCGCATGGCGCACCGGCGCGTGCACGTTGCCGGCATGCACGAGCTTCTTCACTGCGGCGACATCCCCCTTGGCGATGGCGGTGTACAAGGCCACGCCATCGGCGCCCTTGGCGCTGCCCGCCTGCGGCATCCGCGCAGTCGGCGCCTTCGCAGCCGGTGCCGCGCCGCCGCGCGCATCGCGCTCGCGCCAGGCCGGTTCGATGCGATTCAACGCCGCCTCCGCCGCCTGCACCACGCGCGTGTCGGCGTGCTGGCGTTCGGCGCGCACCGCGTTCGCGGCCGGCGCGGCGCGGTTCCACATCGACTCCAGATCACCGAGCAACAGGACCTTTACCTCGACATCGCGATTCGCTCCCAGCCACGTCCCGAACAGCCGCGCGCGTTCGGCCTCGGCGGCGATAACGTCGCGGGCATCGTCGTGGCAGGCGCGGAAGTACGCGTCGATGGCATGCGCGCCCAGGATCGGCGCGCACACGCGCTCCCAGTGCGGGCGCGCGGCCGCGTGCACCGCCGCGCGGCCCTCGCGATCGGAGGCATCGGCGGCGGCGCCGAGCACCTCGATGGCACGCACGCGCTCGGTTTCGTCCGCGGACGCATCGGCAGCCAGCGCAGCGAGTTCTGGCAAGCCGTGCACGCTGTGTCCGGCCGCATCGGACAGCGCGATCAAGGCCAAGCGGCGTAGCGCGGGGTCGGCCAGTAGCCGCGCCGCCTTCGGCACCCAGCGCTCCAGCGAGGCGACATCGCGCTGATCGCCGAGCAGGCCCCAAGCGCGATCGCGAATGTCCGGATAGGGACTGTCGGCGTGGCGCAGCAACGTGTCGGTCCAACCCGGGGGACGCGGATCGAAGGCATGCAATTGCCGCAGCAGGAACGGCGTCGCCGGCGGTGAAGCGGGCAGCGCTTGCAGCAGCGGATCGATCAGCGCACGGTCCTTGGTCGCCACCAGTCTGGCCAATGCCTTCTCGGCCAACTCGACGTTGTCGACGGAACGGTCACGCGCCTTCGCCTCGACCGCGTCCAGGAAGTAATCGAGCAGATACGGCAACAGCCCGGGCGCTGGATCGATCCCGGCCAGACCGCGTGCCGCGAGAAAGCCGACGTAATCGCGCGCGCCAGCGGCGAGCACGCGCCGCCGCGCGGCAGCCAGCTCGCCCTCGGCCACACCCATTGCGGCCAGCGCACCGGCGGCATTCATCGCCACCGCGGCATCGGCATCGTCAAGCGCGGTGCGCAGCGCCGGCTGCGCCGATGCGAACGCGCCTGGCTCGTCCGCCCCCACCTCCCACAGAACCTCGGCGGCCGCCAGCCGGATCGGGCCTTCGTTCGCGCCGAGGTGACGGATCAGGACCGGCGCCGTCTGCGCCGCGAACTTGGCGCCGAGCCGACTCGCCGCCTTGATCTGCTGCGCCGGCTTGCCGCGCTCCAGATCGCGCAGCGCCTCCTTGTTCTGCTGCGCCCAGAACTTGTCGGCGGAATCATCCGCAGCGGGCGCAGTCGCGCCCAACAGCATGCACAGCACGAAACCCCAGCGAACCCGCATGGACGCACTCCGGCAGCGATCAGTCTGCAAAAGATACCGCGACCTCAGTGACCGCGCTGTTCCCCCAACATCGCCACGAACTCGTGCGCGAAGCGGTGCGCGTCGCCGGGCCAGCGCGCGGACAGCCAGTTGCGATCGCGCACGGTGAATCCGGGCGAGAGGTCGCTCGCCGAATCGCGGCGCAGGCTGCGCGGACCGGCGTCGAACTGGGTCACCTGCGCCAGCACATCGGTGACTTCGTCCTCGACGGTCTTCGGGTAGGTGCGGTAGTAGTCGCCAAGCCACAGACACGTCGCCGCCCAGGCCGAGAGTTCCATCGACTTCGGCAGCGCCGTGGTGCGTCGCTGATACAGCAGCGACTCGCCGTCCGGCCCGAGCGCGCGTGCCGCCACCAGCACGCCGTGGCAGATCGCTGCGACCGGCTTGTTCGCGGCGAACATCTCGGCGGTCTTCTGCTGCAGGTCCTGCGACTCCAGGTAGGGCTGCACGCCGAAGGCATGCCCGCCGGGCAGCAGCAAGCCATCGAAGTCCTGGCGCAGCACGGTTTTCCACTCGATCGGGTTGCGGAATTCGGCACTCTGCGCCATCGCCGCGTAGGCGAAGCAGGCGTCGCGATTCGCCATCAACAGCGGCTTGAGCAGACCGAAACCCTTGCCGGTGATCAGGCGGTAGTCGCACTCGCCGGGCAAGCCGTCCTGGGTCGCGAACACGACCTCGTGCTTCGCGGCGCGCAACACCTTCCACGGCACCGCGGTTTCGGTCGGATCGAAATCGTCATTCGGTATCGCGATCAGCACCCGCGCCATCGCCGAACCTCGAAGGGAGATGCGGCGATGCTATCGGAAGCCCGCGCGCGCGGCGTTCAGCCGGCGGGCGTTGCCGCGACTTCGGCCGTGCTGGTCTCGCCGCGCCGATAGACGATGCGCTTGGCGCCGCCGTCGCAACTGCCGACGACCTTGCCCTCGGTGTCGGACTCGGCGGCGGCATCGATCACCGTCAGCGTGAAGGCGGCGACGCCGTTGGCCTTGATCTTCGCGTCGATCTCGGCCTGCATCTCCTCGCAGGGCTTGCGCGCGGCCACCGGCAAGGCGACGGCGAACAAGGCAGCGCCGAACAGGACAAGCATCGACATGGGGCGGGCGACATTCATGGCAAGACTCTGGGGGCTGAAAGGGAAGCGCAGTGTCGTCTCCAACTCAGCCATCGCGATGGCCGAATCCGGCCTTTCTCACGGCAATCCGCCCACGCCCGCCGCGCGCAACTGCCGGCGCAGCGTGGCCAGGCCGGTGTCGGCGGGCCAGCCGTTCCACCGCGTGACCAGTTCGCCGTCACGGAAGACATGGAACGCGGGCATCGCCCAGCTGCGGATGCGTGGCCAGTCGCGATCACGCCAGGCGATGTGCATCGGCTGCGTCGGAAACTCGCGATTCCATTCGGCGACCGCGGCAAAGGATTCCGATTGCGCGGCCAGCCAGGTGCCGTGAACGCGAAACAACCGGTCGAGTTCCGGGTCGGCGGCGATCGCACGCGCCGCATCGCGCGCGAAGTGGCAGCCGGCCACGACCACGATGCGCAGACCGCGATCGAGTTCGATGCGCCGCCGCGACATCTGCAGCGCATCCGCAGAAATCTCAAGCACCGACTCGGGCAACGGCGCCTGCGTGTCGTCGAAGTCACGTGTTGGCAACGACGCCAGGCCGCGATCGGGAAAGCGCTGCCGCAGGCGCGCGGCGGCGGCGAAGTCTCGCGCCGAAATCAGTGCCTGATCCACGCGCTGGATCTGGCGCGGCTGCGCCGCCCGCTCGCGGTCGAGCAAATCCAGCACCGCGATGACCTCGGTGGCGCGCGCTGGCGAGGATTCCCGGCGCAGGGCAACCAGCAGCGCGCGCAACAGCAGCAGGCGTTCGTAGGTGTCGAGGCGAAGCGCCACGGTCGCAGCGGTTTCGTGTTCGAGCAGATCGGCGAGCGCCGGCGTTACCGCCTGCGGCTGACCGGCGGCGGCCTCGTGGAAGACCAGGTAACGACGCTCGAACGGCGTCTCGAAGGCGCGTGCCGGTAGCGGCTGCGGCAGCGGCTGGAGTGCGGCGAGGTATTCGTCGAGCCCGAACAGACCGAGCACCGCGGCGGCCTGCTCGGCACTCAGCGTCTCCTCCAGATCGGCGAAGTCGAAACCGGCGACGCCACCACGCCCGAAACGAAGACCGCGCAGGAAGCGCGTGCGCGCCCCAGCCGCAAAGGCATCGAGCGGGGAGCCATGGCCCAGCGCTTGTTCGAGGTGCCGTTCCAGCGCGCGTTCGTCGCGGATGATGGTCGCAGTCGCGGTCGCCAATGCCCCCGTCCCCGACTCCGCCTGCCTCATCTGCACCGCGCAGCCGGCCAACAACAGCAACCACCCACCTGCCAGCCAGTTCTTGCCTGCCATCGTGTCTCCCGCGCTCGCGCGCCACCCCGGCCGCCAACGTATCGGCGACGCGCGCGGCGCGCCAGCCTGCCCGCTGTGCTCCTCGTCCGCATCACCGCGGTTGCCTCCTCCACGACTCGCACCCTACGCTCGGGCTTCGCCACGAACTCGCCCATGCGCCTTGTCCTCAAGCTTGGATCTTCCACGGTCACCCGCGACGGCGTGCTCGATGCGCCGCGCC
>Ga0073899_10001950_pt1 | contig 18744 bp, 18 predicted proteins | sample KloWWTmetaKNB5Ph_FD_88975 | JGI IMG/M metagenome (GOLD analysis project Ga0073899, IMG submission 88975) | Active sludge microbial communities from Klosterneuburg, Austria, studying microevolution and ecology of nitrifiers - Klosterneuburg... | ecosystem: Engineered > WWTP > Aerobic digester >... | reverse complement strand
TGGCCTCGGCGTCGACGCGCAGGTCCTTGATCGCCTCCTCCTCGACGGCCACGGTCTTGTCGACCGCGACGCGGGCGCGGATGATGTCGGCGATCGACCGCTTCTCGGCCTCGACCGCCTTGTTCATGTCGATCGAGCCGAGCTCGACCTCGCGCTTGCGGTTGACCTCCTCGAGGTCGTGGGCCTTGGCCACGCGCACCTTCTCGACCTCGACCTCGCGGATGCGGCCCTGCTCGCTGACCTGGACCGCGCGCAGCTTGGCCTGCTCGGCCATCTGCACCGCCTCCTCGGCGCGCTGGCGGTCGACGTGGGTGCGCTTCTCCTCGTCGAGGCGGAACCGGTGGGCCTCGTTCTCCTCGCGCGCGGTGGCGATCGCGATCTCCTTGTTCTTCTTGGCCTCGGCCTCGGCCCGGGCCTGATCGAACCGGAACACCGCCTCGTCGGCGGTCAGGTTCTGCTTGCCCAGCTCCATCCGCTCCTTCTGCTTGAGCTGGTTGGTGTCGATCGCCGCCGAGGTGGTGATGTCGGTGATCTTGCGGATGCCGAGCGCGTCGAGGACGTTGTTGGGATCGAGGATCTCGATCGGGGTCTGCTCGAGGTAGTCGATCGCGGCGTCGTCGAGGACGTAGCCGTTCAGGTCCTTACCGATCACCGAGATGATCTGGTCCTTGAAGACGTCGCGCTGGGTGTAGAGCTGCTCGAACTCCATCTTCTTGCCGACGGTCTTGAGCGCCTCGGAGAACTTGGCCGCGAACAGCTCCTCGAGGGTGGTCTGCTGCGACGCGCGGATGCAGCCGATCGACTGCGCCACCCGGAGCACGTCGTCGACGGTCTTGTTGACCCGGACGAAGAACGTCACCTTGATGTCGGCGCGGATGTTGTCGGCGCAGATCAGGCCGTCCTTGCCGCGGCGGGCGACGTCGATGGTCTTGACCGACAGATCCATGATCTCGGCCTTGTTGACCACCGGCAGCACCACCGAGCCCGAGAACGTGACCTTGGGCTCGCCGCGCAGGCGGTTGATGATCATGGCGCGGCCTTGATCGACCTGGCGGAAGGTGCGGGCGACCAGCACCATCAGCCCGAAGAAGACGACCACGGCGATGCCGACGACGGCGATGAGCAACTGCTTGTCCATGCGATGACTCCTCGGCCGGCGGCGCCGGCCCGAAACGAAACCCCCGAGACGCGTGGCAGGTAGTGAGACTAAGCGGAACGGTCCGCGCCGGTGGGCGCGGTGGGCAACAGATCGGCGGCCGGCTCGACGACGTAGGCGTGGCGCACCGGATCGAAGTCGATCACCAGCGCCTTGGCGCCGCGGCCCAGCACGCCGGCGCGGTCGCAGCGCACCGGGATGACCAGCACGGTGGCGCCGTCCTCGATGGTGGCCTGGCCGAACCCGTCGTCGACGTGGCCGGTGGTGATCGTGCACGTCGCGCCGACGTAGTCCTTGTTCGACTTGCCGACCTTGACCTCGAAGACCGGGCGCAGCGGCCGCACCAGGAAGCCGGCGAGCGGCAGCGCGATCAGCACCACCGCCACCGCCATGACGATCGCCAGCGCGGTGCCCAGCCCGTGCGGGCCGTACTGCATCGCGAGGATCGAGCCGGCCCAGGTGAGCAGCAGCACGACGCTCATCGACACGGTGACCGGCACCGTCGCCAGGCCCAGCCACGCCCACAGCCCGCCGCCGACGTCGTGGGCGTGGGCGGCCTCGGCGCCGCCCTTGACGCCGCCGGTGACCGCCTCGGCCGCGCCCTTGACGCCGCCGGTGACCGCCTCGCCCGCGCCCTTGAGCGCACCGGACACGTCGTCGGCGCCGCCGAGCAGATCGATGTCGAGCGCGCCGAGGATGACGAACAGCCAGTACACCAGCGCGACCAGCAGGCCGATCGTGAAGATGACGGTTGGGAACTGGACGGACGCGTCGATCAGGTTCACGGGCGCCTCCCCGCGCAGGTGATGGGTGGAGTGGTACCGCAGTCGCGGGCGCGATCGGCGCGCGCGGCGGCGGACGTGGCAGGCGACCGCATCATCCGTGCGTCGCAGGAGGCCGCGCTACGGGCGGCCCGTGGTACTTCGGCTGGTGCAAGACGCCTCTCTGTGTAGGTCCGCGCCACCTCACCCGAAAGGGCAGATGCGCCACACTGGTTCAGGATTTCAGTGCGGCTGCACGTGATTCCGGTGGTTTGGATACCGTGCAGCGCGATGATCAGACCGGCAGTGGTCCGGCCCACCGATCACTGGCGCGCCGCCTCGCGAGGGGCTCGATGGTGGCGCACCCCGGCCGATGCACCAGATCGATGTCCTGGCGCGCGTGCTCGTTGATCGTGCTGGCGGCGTGCGCGCCCCGCGCCGACGACCAGCCGCGGCTCGATCCGGAGCGGCTGCCGCGCGAGCTGCGCGGCGTGGTGCCCGGCGTGACCACCGAGGCCGAGCTGGGCGACGCGCTGCCCGACGCGACCGCGACCCGCGATCTGCGCTACGGCGGGCGGATGCACGTGGTGATGAGCGGCGAGCCGGCGATCCAGGTGCAGTCGGCCGAGGTCGGCCTCGAGGCGTGGCTGATCCGCGTCGATCGCGAGGTGCGGGTGGTGTCGCTGTTCGTGCGGATCGAGCGGCCGTGCGCCGCGGTCGTGCGCGGGTTCGGCGACCGGCTGCGCGCGGACGCGTGCGTCGAGTCGGGCGCGCCGCGCCGCCCCAACCAGCACGACTACTGCACCCACACGCCCGACGGGCGCTACGCGATCGACCTCGCGTGCTTCGATCCGCCGACCTGGGACGGCGTCGGCCACCTCAGCGCGTGGGTCGAGGTGATCCCGGCGCGGGCCCGCGAGTACCGCATCGCGCCGCGCGACGCGCGCGCCGAGGGCGCGGGCGACGATTGAGTCAGCGCGCCCGCCGGCGCGCGACGAACACCGCCAGCACGAGCGTCGCCGCGCACGCCCACGGGAACGCCGGCACGCTCCACGGGCCCAGCGCGAAGCCGTCGTACAGCCGCACGTCGGCGACGATCAGCTCGGGCGCGATCGGACGCGCGGGATCGACCGCGTGCAGGCTGCCGCGGCGGCTGATCCGACCGAGGCCGTCGCCGATCGAGCTGACGCCGGTGTTGCTGGCGCGCACCAGATCGCGGCGGGTCTCGATCGCGCGCAAGGTCGCCAGCGCGAGCGCCTGGTGCGGCGCGGGGCTGGCGCCGAACCACGCGTGGTTGGCCAGCGTCACCAGCAGGTTGGGATCGCCGGCGCGGCCCATCGCCGCGACGTGATCGGGGAGGATGTCCTCGTAGCAGATCAACGGGCCGACCCGCAGCGCGCCGTCGACCAGCACCCGCGGCGCGGCGCCGGGCTGGATGTCGGGCCAGTCGGGCGTGCGCGCGCGCAGCCGGGCCGCCCACGCCGGGAAGCGGTCGCGCATCGGGATGTACTCGCCGAACACGACCAGGCGGACCTTGTCGTAGGTGCCGCGCACCGCGCCGTCGTCCCCGACCAGCACCGCGCTGTTGAAGACGTGGGCCGCGCCGAACGGGTGCGACAGCGCGCCGAACAACAGCTTGCCGCGGTAGCGCCCGCGCACGTCCCACGGGTGGCCGGTGGGGTAGATCTGGGTCTGGGCGCGATCGAACAAGAACGGGAACGCGCTCTCGGGCCACACCACCAGCTGCGCGCCGCGATCGCCGGCCTGCTCGGTGAGGCCGCGCAGCGTCTCGAGCAGCGCCGCGCCCTCGCGCTCGCGGCGCGCGATCGGCACCAGGCCGAAGTTGGGCTGGACGATCGCCACCCGCAGGGCCGGCGCCGCGGCGCGCCCCCGCGCCACCTGCCACGCCCGCAGGCCACCGACGGCGACGAGGCCGACGGCGACCGCGGCGGCGATCCGCACCGCGCGGCCGGGGCGCTGGCCGGCGGCGAGCGCGCGGCTGACCTCGACCAGGATCCCGCCGATCAGCACGATCAGCGCGGTGACCGCGGGCGGCCCACCCAGCTCGGCGACCTGGGTCAGCGGCCAGGCCGGCACCACCGCCATGCCGAGGTACCAGGGGAACACGAACGGGATCACCGCCTCGGCCAGCGCGAACGCCAGCGGCGCGGCGAGCAGCGGCGGCACGCGGTGGCGGCGCAGCGTCGTCGTCGCGCCCGCGGCCAGCGCGAACACCGACGCCTGGTACGCCGCGGTGACCAGCAGCACCAGCCAGCGGGTCGCGGCGCCGGCGTGGGCGAAGCGCCCCATCACCTCCAGCGCCCAGCCGTTGCCGACGATGTTGATCGCGAACCCGGCCAGCCACGCGATCAGGATCGCGGTGCGTCGGCGCGCGGCGGTCAGCGCGGCGTAGAGCGCGGCCGTGCCGACGAACGCCAGCGGCCACAGATCGTGCGGCGGCGTCGCCAGCAAGATCGCGGCGGCGGCGATGCCGGCCAGCGCGACGTGCGGCACCCACGCGCGCCACCCGGTCGCGGGCGCGTCAGCGGGTGCGACCACCGCGCTCCGGATCCTGGGCGATCGCCGGGGGCTGCGCCGGATCGGGCGGCGTGGGCTTGCCGGGCGTCGCCAGCGGCGTCGTGCCCTGCGGCGGGTGCGCCGGATCGGGCATCAGCGACGGCGGCACCGCGACCACCTCGGGCGGCGCGCCAGGCGACGGCGCGACCGGCGGCGGCGCGACCGGCGGCTGCCACGATCGTCGCGCCGGCCCGGCGACGTCGGTGAGCGGCGCGGTCTCGGCCTTGCCAGCCTCGGTGGTGGGCAACGCCGGCACCCGGCGCAGCTCGCGCAGCACGACCACCGCGAGGGCGAGCACCGCGGCCGCCAGGACGGCCAGCGCCAGCGACCAGCGGCTCATCGCGGCCTCGTCATCGCCGCCAGCGTACCACCGGGGATCACGGGCGAGGCCGGCCGTGCACCAGCCGACGGTCGGAGCCGATCAGCGTTTGGCTGAGGTCGGCGCGCGCGCTGCCCCGTCGTCTCGCTGGCCGCCGCGCTCCGCTCAGAGCAGGAGCGCGTCCTCGATATCGTCGAACGCGCCGGCGCGCCAGCGGGCGAGCGGGCTGCGGCCGCGCAGCAGGTTCTCGGTCTCGGCCAGCACCGCGCCGAGATCGACCAGCCAGCAGTACGGGTCGGCCGGCGACCGGGTGGCGATCTCGTCGGGCAGATCGATCGGCGGCATCCACGCCGCCATCTTCAGCGTCGCGCCGGCGAGCAGGCCGCGCACCGCGACGTTGGCCAGGCGGCTGCCGAGCAGGAGATCGAACGCCGACGGGCGGCCGCCGCGCACGACGTGGCCGAGCACGGTGACCCGGGTCTCGATCACCGACGGATCGCTGCCGGGCACGCGCTCGGCGAGCCGCGCGTCGACCAGGGCCTTCAGGCGATCGATCGGGATCGCGACGCCCTCGGCCTTGATGATGATGACGCGGCGCGAGCGGCGCTGGCGCTGGCGCACCGCCAGCACGGTGTCGACGATCGAGTCGACCACGGTCGCCTCGTCGCGGCCGGCCTCGGGGAACAGCGCCAGGTCGGCGCCGGCGGCGATCGCCGACGTCATCGCCAGGTAGCCGCAGTCGCGGCCCATGACCTCGATGATGAAGGTGCGATCGTGGGCGGTGGCGGTGTCGGCGATCTTGTCGCAGGCCTCGACGATCGTGTTCATCGCGGTGTCGACGCCGATCGACAGGCCGGTCAGGCCGAGATCGTTGTCGATCGACGCCGGGATGCCGACGACGCGCATCGGCTCGGGGCCGGCCTCGTCGGGATCGACCAGCGCCTGGGCGCCGGTCAGCGAGCCGTTGCCGCCGATCACCACCAGCCCGCCGACGCCGCGGGCCCGCAGCACGGCGCGCGCGCGGTCGCGCACCGCGCGGTCGTGGAACTCCTTGCACCGCGCCGAGCCGAGCATCGTGCCGCCCTCGCGCAGGATGCTGCCGACCTCGGTCGCGCCCAGCGGGACGAACGCGTCGTCGAGCAGGCCGCGGTAGCCGCGCTCGATGCCGAGCACCTCGACCCCGGCCGCGCGCGCGACCAGCGTCGCCGCGCGGATGGCCGCGTTCATGCCGGGGGCGTCGCCGCCGCTGGTGAGGATGGCGATGCGTTCGAGCTTCGTCATGGCCGCGGAGAGTAACCGCGGACGGCGATCGGGTCGACCGGGCCGGCGCCGCGCCGCCGCACGGGTCCGCGGCGTCGACGTTGCGTTCGGCAACGCGGGGCCGGGCTAAACGAGGTTAGGGCACGACGCAGGGCGCCGAGACGGCGTTGCGGCGGCCCGGACGCAGTGCGCAGCGCAGCGTGGCGGGCCGCGGGGCGGGCCGGAGCGGCCGTCGCGACCACGCCGCGACGGCGCGGCCGGGGAGGTCGCGCTGGGAGGCGGAGCGGAGTGGGGAGTCAGTTGCCGACGGCGGGTGGGCCGACGGCGACCGGCGAAGCGGCGGGCGAAACGAACGGGCCAGCGGGCTGGGCGGGCCCGGGCGCGACAGGGACGGGCGTGAAGCGCCCCAGCCAGTACGTGCCGTACGGGAAGACGACGTCCGCGCCGGCGAGCCAGCGCTTGCGGGTCTCGCGGTACTCCGCGACGAAGGCCAGGTTGCGCCGGATGGCTTCCAGGCGCACCCACTTGTCGCGGCTGGCGACCAGCGGCCGCAGGCCGCCGCGCCGCGTGTGCGAGCAGGCCCGGCCTCGCCAGCGCTGGGCGAGCACGCCGCGCCGGCCGATCACCCGGGCGCCGCTGTGAGCGCGCTGCTTGGCGAACGCCTCCTCGACGGCGGCGACCCGCTCGCGCAGCTCGGCGCGGAACTCGGCCGGATCGCCCAGCGCCTCGGGGATGACGAAACGCAGCGTCACCGTCTCCGGCATCTCCCCGTCCGGGTCGAAGAAGTGCCGCGGTCGTCGCACGACGATCTCACGGTCGGCCAGGAGATCGGCGAGGCCGTTGACCCCCGGCCAGTGGCGCACCCGCTCGACCAGCCCATCCTTGACCGCGTTGGTGGCCGCGTAGACCAGCTTGTCCATGACCGCGGCGCGGTCGGCGAGCTCGACGACCGAGCACGGCTCGCTGGCCCAGAAGCTCTCGTGGCGACGGCGCAGCGCGTTCATCGCCCGCGCCGTGAGCTTGTGGAAGTGCTCGGTGAACTCGGGATAGCGGCCGTCGGGATCCCACAGCGTCGTGTGGTGGTGGTTGCTCAGCACCGACGGCAAGACGATGCCGATGTTGGTCCGCTGCGCGGCCAGCGCGAAGCAGTACAGCACCGTCTGGTTGGTCGCGTCGTCGGGCCGCAAGAAGAACTGTCGCAACGCGCACCGCCGCGTCACGAACAAGAACCGTCCCGGGATGACCTGCCGCGGCGCCGCCACGCCGCGATGCCAAGCAAACCCGCGGCCAAGGGCAACTGCCCGAGATCGCGAGGCCCCGCTGTCCGGGCTTGTCCGAGGCCCGGACGAATGTCCGGATTTCCGGCCAGCCACCGGCCACCGGCCACAAGCCACGAGCCACCAACCACCGGGCCGTCGTCGCGCGCCGAGTCAGCCGGTCTCCCCGTCGCCGAGGATCTTGCCCTTGCCGGTACCGTCCTTGGTCGCCGCGTCGATGCGCGCCTGGTAGGCCCGGGAGATCGAGATGAAGGCGGGGATGACCACCTGCGGCATCTGCAGCGCGCCGGAGATCACGTCGCCCCAGCCCATCGGAAGGCCGCTGACCAGGCTCGAGCACATGCTCAGCGACTTGGCGACCGCGTTGCCCCACGCCGCGGCGGTGTCGAAGCTCGGCTGGGCCTGGAACGCCTTGAGCGCGCTGTCGGTCTCGTAGACCTGGTGCGCCGCGTCGACCAGCTTGGTGACGTTCTCGAGCTTCTCGCCGACCTCCGCCATCGACTTGAACATCGTCGTCTCGATCTTGCCGCCCGACATCTTCACCACGGCGTCGCCCAGGCCGGCCAGGCTCTTGGCGCCCTCCGCGGCCTTGTTCGCCATCTCGGTGGCCTTGGTGACCACGTCGTCGCGGCTGCCCTTCAGGCCCGCGAGCCCACGCTCCTCCGACGCGAGCTGCTGCTCGATCTCGCGGTTGTCCTGCCCCTTGCGCGCCTTGAGCTCACGCTTGAGGTGATCGACCAGGTTCTGGCGGACCTCGATGTCGGTGTCGACGCGCGCCTTCGCCTGCTTGATCACCGCGCCGGGCTCGAGCCCGAGCTTCTTGGCGACGAAGCCGGCGCCCTTCTTGGCGAACCCGGCCTGCTTCTCGGCCCACTGCTTGTTCTCCTCCTCGGTGAGCGCGGTGCCGCCTCCCCAGGTCAGGCCCTCGCCCTTGCTGTAGCTGTTGTTCGGCCCGCGCCAGACCTTGCGCGCCACGCCACCGCTCGCGCCGGCGATCGCGGCCGGCGCGCCGCTAACCATCGCGTCGGCCGCGCGGTCGGCCTCGACCTCGGCGGCGTCCTGCGGCGTCGACACCTCGAGCTTGTGCTGCCGCGTCGCGGCGCCGCCTTGCTGCTGCACGGTGTGCGCGACCTCGTGGGCGAGCAGGTGCATGCCGAACGGATCGTCGGGCTGGTAGTTGCCGGCGCCGAAGTGGATGTCCTGCCCGACGGTATATGCGCGCGCGCCGACCGCCTGCGCGGCCTGCGCCGACGCCGCGCCGGTGTGGACCCGCACCGACGACAGATCGGCGCCGGTCGACAGCTCGAACTGCCGCTGGAGGTGCGCCGGCAGCGCCGCGCCGCTCGAGCCCGCGGCCCGGTCGACCGCGGCCTCGGCGTCGGCCCGGACGCCGTTGCCGTCGCGCTCGACGACGCGCAGGATGATGGGGCGCGGCGCCAGCCGGGTGGTGACCGTGCACTTGCCGGCGACGCCGTGCGGCGCGGCCGGCGTGGTCGACTCGGGGAGACTCTCGAGCTCGCGGAACAGCAGCGAATCGCTCATGTGCTGACTGAGTCGCCCCGCGTCGATTGTCCCGCGCGGCGCGGCGGCAAAGCGCGGCAGCGAGCGGCGGCAGATGCGCGGGCGACGCCTCGGCTGTTCTCGTAGGACGAATGCCCCAAGCTGGTCGCGGTTGACAGGCGACCGCGCGCGGCGGAACGTCGGCCCATGGACGTGCGCGATGTCCCGGCGAGGCGGCGTTGAGCGAGGCGGCGCGCACCCCGATCGTCGTGGTGGCGACCAGCGACGCGGTCCGCCGCGGCGTCGCCGCGATGGTCGACGACCTGCGCGACGCGCTGGTGGACGGCGAGGCGTTGCTGGCGGATCTCGTCGACGCCTACGACGAGGTCATCCCGCACGTGTTCACCAGCGAGCTCGGCGACCACGTGCTCGAGATGCGCGACGCCGCCTCCGTCGAGCGCGATCTAACGGCGATCTCGTGGGCGTTCGAGCGCGCGCTGCACGCGTGCGCAGCCGCGGACGAACCCGCGTGGCGCGACTACCTGGTGAACCTGCTCGCGGTCTCCTGGTTCGAGTGCATCGAGGTGCGGCCGACCGTCCTCGGGGCGTTCCTCGCGGTCAGCGAGCCGCTGGTGCTGGAGCAGTACGCCGCGTACGTCAGGGACACCGAGCTGTACTGGCGTATCCACGGCGTCGCGAGTGGCCCGGGGCCCAACTGACGGATGGAGGCATCCCGCATGCTCGAGCCGGTGAAGGATCTCGATGCCGCGCACCCAGTGGCGAGCGCCTGGCGGCCGGTGCTGGCCGACGTGGTGCGCGCGTTCGTCCGCGACGACTTCGAGCTGGCCGCGGGCGTGCCGACGGTGGCGGCGCCGACGCGGGCGCTAGCGGCACGGCTGCGCGCGGGTGTGGCCGCCTACGGTGAGACGCTGACGGAGTTGACGGAGGAGACCTGGGAGACGTCGGTGGCGCAGTGGGCCGGCCGTCGCTGGGAGGTGCTGGTCGACCTGCGGACCGTCGAGGCGGGGTGGAGCGATCTGGTCCTGCACGTCGACGTCGAGGAAGCCGCCGGCGGCCATCGCTTCAAGATCCACCTGATCTACGTGCCCTGATGGCGGGGCGGTGTGGTTCGGCCGGACACCGTCGCGTGGCCGCGAGCGCGTGCTTGACAGCGAGCGACTCGCGAAGCTAATCAAGCGCGACGGGGCCGGTGTTGTGCGCAGACCGCGGCGGTTTGACGGAAGAACAGACCGCGCTGACCGATCGCCTCGGCGCCGAGCGCGGCACGGCGACGATGTATCGAGGAGAGTCATGAGCGAGGAAGCAAAGCTGCATTCGATTGCGTCCCTGCGGGCGTGCGTCGACGAGCTCGTGCGGGACTGGAACGCCAACCGGGAGACCTGGACGAATCAGACAGCCGGCGACTTCGTCGAAGCCCTCGCCGGGTGGCTGACCGACATGGATGGCTACTACCAGCACATTGGCACGACGGCCGCCGCGGAGCCGCCGTGGCGGGTGATCGCCGACGCGCTCTGCGCCGCCCGCTGCTACGAGTAGCGTGGCCGCGACCGCTTCGCTGATCCGTTGCGGGGGAAGCACTGCCCCGCAGGTGGGACCGTCTGGACGACGTGATCACACGATCGTCCGAGGAGTTCGAGACGTTTGCTGCCTTGTGCGAGGCGAAGTGCGGGTCCCCGTCGTCGACCGAGCGCTCGGCGTGCGGGGACCAGCGTGTAGCCACACGTACGGCCTCGAGCGCGTCGTGTCACCCGCGAGTTGCGGATTCGTCTGCGCACCGGGAGGATGTGGAGAGCATGTGCGCCTTCGAGTGTGAGCTTCACGGACTCGGCGGGGGAGTCTTCATGTGCCCCTGCTTGCGCGACGCGCTGTTGGCGGAGCGAAGGCTCGACGTGGCCGGGCGCGTCGATCGGCTCGGTGATGAGTTCCTCTTCTGCTCGGACTGCGCGCTGGAGGTGGGCGACGTCCTGGCCGCGGAGGAGGGAACCCCGGAAGGCGAGGTCGCCGACACCTGGTACGCAGAGCGGATCATCTTCGAGTGCTTCAGGTGCGTGGCGGAGCGCCTCGCGGCGGTGGGGCTTCCGTCGTACCGGCAAATCCTGGACAACGAGCGCGAGCGACTGCTCGTGAGCGGGAAGGCGCTGCGCGCGCGCATGCCAGCCTATGAATGTGGGCGTCACGAGTGCCAGTGGGGGATCCCGATGTGTCGCTCTGTCTACGACGCGCTGCTGGCCGGGAGAACTCCTGACGTCGTTGCGCAGCTCAATCGATACAGCGACGCATACCTCCGCTGTCCGGACTGCGCTGCGAAGGCGAGCGTCGTCGTGGCGGCCAAGGCAGGAACGGTGGACGGCGACGCCCTCAACTTCCGGTTCGAGGGGCCAACACAGGTCGACTGCATCGTCTGCCTGGATGAACGCCTCAAGAGGGTGCCTCTTCCGTCGGTGAGCGAGTTGCTGGACGAGGCGCGTGCCCGCCGGGATGCGAGCAGGTAGCCGCGAACTCGCCCTCGGCCAGCGTGGCGGCGCCGGCCGCAGGCGTGACGTCGTCAGGCGGTGCGAGCGTGGCGCGGGCGATGGCGGCTGGGGTAGGGTGGCGACTTTCGTCGACCCGGAGGGCCAGCATGGACGTCGCGCTATTCACGCATGAGCTGCAGCACCTGCTGCGGACCGAGATCGAGGGGCTGGCGCCGGCGGAGCGGGGGGCGATCGTGCGGCGGCAGCTGGCGCTGTTCGAGGACGAGCGGCGCCTGCTGGACCACCGGCTGGCGTTCGTGCCGTTCGTGCCCGGGCGGCGGCCGGTCGACGAGATCCTGGCGCCCGGGCTGGGCTCGAGCGAGGCGATCGGTCTCTTGGCCGGGGCGGCGCCGGACCACGTCACGCTGCTGTTCCACCTGTCCCACGCGGGGCAGCGGATCGCGGCCTTGCCGGCGGGCGGCGAGCTGCGCGCGACGCTGCACCTGCTCGACGCGGCGGGGCGGGCGGCGCGGGTCGTGCCGGGCTGGGACGCGCGGCCGGTGCCGGCGCTGCGGCTCGACGAGCTCGTCGGCGCTGCGGCGCCGGCGGCGGGCCCGGCGGCGGCGTTCGCGCTGCGCATCGACGTCGACGCGGTGTTCGGTCCGCTGCGCCAGGAGGCGGGCGGACCGAGCGCGCCGTTCGGGTTCGGGTCGCTGTTCTTCGAGCGCTTCCGCCTGGATCTGGCGCTCGAGCTCGACGGCTCGCCGATCGCGCGCGACGCGTTCGAGTTCGAGATCTTCGACGAGAGCGCGTTCGGCGGGCTGTACGGCCGGATCGCGACGCGGCTCCTGCCCGACGATCTGCGGCGGCAGCTGGCGGCCGAGGGCGGTCGCGCCGGCGTCGGCGTAGCGTTCCACCCGTGGTTCCCGGTGCTGTGCATCGGCGTCGAGAAGGCCAACCTGTACTTCAAGGCCATCCGCGGCGACGTCGTGCGCGAGCTGCGCATGCTCACCGATCCGGCGTGGCTGTTGCGGGTGGGGCTGTACCTCGAGCTGCTCACCTGCCTGGGCATCTTCGAGGCGGTGCGCCCGACGCTCGACCTGCTTTCGCCCGAGGAGCGGGCGCTGTTCGAGACCGGGCCGCGCTTCGCCGAGCTGCGGCGGTGCATCGACGCGGCGGCGTGGACGAAGGTGTGGGGGCTGCGCGGCATCGCGTTCATGCGCACGCCGGGCGTCGACCTGCCGGTCGGCGTCCAGAACCTGCTCAAGAAGAAGGCGGCGACGCTGGCGTTCTTGCACGCGCACCACGACGACCTGCGCCACGCGATCGCGCTGGCCGGGCCCAACCGCCTCAACGCCCAGGAGACCTGGCAGCGTGTGTTCCGCGACGCCGAGCGCGCGGTCTTGAAGATGAACCAGGAGGCGTTCCCCGAGCTGGCCGCGCTCAGCGACGGCGTGCGGCGGTTCGTGCTGTGGCACCAGCAGGGCAGCGCGTTCGGGCTGTCGATCCCGGCGGCGCTGGCCGGCGCGTTCGGCGATCAGCACGGCCTGTTCCCGTCTGCGTGCGCGCAGTACCGCGCGTCGATGAACGAGGTCGCGGCGTGGGCGGCGCAGCGCGGCCTGATGGAGTTCACCGGCAGCGAGTGCGTGCCGCGGGCGGTGAGCCTGCTCGAGTCGCACCTCGCGGGGCAGCACGCGCGGCTGGCGCAGCTGCAGCGGCGCGACGGCTACCAGGGCACGCTCGAGCTACGCGACGCCGACGAGGCGCCGCGGCTGATCCCGGTCGACGAGATCCGGGCCCGCATCGCCGGCATCGCGCTGTTCCAGGTGCTGACCGACGACGAGCTCGACCACCTGGCGCGGCTGGCGCGGACGATCACGCTGGGGCCGACCGAGCGCATCCTGGTGCAGGGCAACCCTGGCTCGTCGCTGTTCGTGCTGCACGACGGCGAGCTCGAGGTGATCGTGCGCGCCGACGGCAGCGAGCGGGTGCTGGCCGAGCTGCTGCCGGGCTCGGTGGTCGGCGAGGTCGCGTTCCTGACCGGCCAGCCCCGCGGCGCGACGGTGCGCGCGGTCGACGGGGCGACGGTCGTCGAGATCGCGGCCCGCCACCTCGAGCCGCTCGTGCGCGAGCGGCCGGTGATCCTCGAGGCGCTGACCGCGCTGATGACCCGCCGGCAGGAGCTGGCCAGCGAGGCGCTGCAGGGCGGCAGCCTGCTCGAACGCATCGCGGCGGCGATCTTCGGGGCCTGACCGCCGCGGCGGCCGCTCAGCCCAGCGCGCGCAGCGCGACGTCGATGCGGGCGGTGACGGTGGCGGTCGAGGTGACGGCGCACAGGTCGAACAGCGCGGCGTCGTCCCAGCCGCGGGCGCGCAGGGCGGCGAAGCTGGCGTCGGCGAGCTGCCAGGGGGCGAGGGCGACCAGTGCGACGAGGGCGTGGACGTCGGGATCGAGCGGGGCGGCGGGCGGCGTGGTCGGCGCGCCGAGCCAGGCGGCGACGGTGGCGAGCACGTCGGCGCGGGTGGCGCGCGGCAGGTAGGCGGGGTCGCGGGCGAACAGATCGTCGGTCCACGCGGCCAGCGCGGCGGCGGTGGCGGGGCGCTGGGCGAGCGTGAGCGAGGCGGCGCGGGTGACGGGCGCGGGGGCGGTGGCCAGCGGCGGCACCGCCGGCTCGGTGGCGGGCGGCGTCGTCGTGACCGCGTAGTCGAGCGGCACGCCGGTGGCGTCGGCGATGCGGTTGAGGTGGCCGAAGTACGCGGCCAGCGCGACCGCGTGCAGCACCGCGTCGTCGTCGAGGCCGGCCGCGGCCAGCGCGGCCTTGGCCGCGCCGTCGAGCGTCCACGGCGCCTCGGTGACCGTCACCGTCAGCGCGGCCAGCGCGCGGCGGCGCGCGTCGGGCCAGCGGGCCGCGACCGCGCGCGGATCGATCGTCACCGCCCGGGCCAGGCGGTCATCGGCGTCGGCGACACGCAGAAACTCTGCGTGACAGGCCGTTCAATACAAGCACTGGTTGAGCCGCGAGGTGATCGCGTTGACCAGCTCGCGCTCGGGCCAGGTCAGCGGGCCGGCGCCGTTGAGCGTCGACGAGCAGCCGAACACCTTGGGGATCAGCGCCGGATCCAGGCTGTGCGCGGTGATGATGCCGGGCGCGCCGCCGTGGGCCGGCCGGTACACCGGCGGCAACGGCCGCGCCAGCATGCGGTCGTAGATCTCCTTGAGCGCGCCGGTCGCCGCGGCCGAGCCGATGATCGCGAGCCCCATCTCTCGAGCCTACACGCACGCGCGCCGGTCGCGGTAGCGCGCCGCCGCTCACCGCGGCTGGCGGCGGCGGATCAGGCCCTCTTGCGCGGCGCTGGCGACCAGGCGGCCGGCGCGATCGAAGAACTGACCGCGCACCAGGCCGCGGCCGCCGGAGGCCGAGGGGCTGTCGACGGTGTAGAGCAGCCAGTCGTCGAAGCGGAACGGCCGGTGGAACCACATGACGTGATCGAGCGAGGCGACCTGCATGCCGGGCGACAGCCAGCTGACGCCGTGCGGATCCATCGCGGTGCCGAGGAACGAGAAGTCCGAGGCGTAGGCGAGCAGGTAGCGGTGCAGCGCCGGATCGTCGGGCAGCTGATCGATCGCGCGGTACCACAGGCGGCGGTGCGGGTCGGCGACCCGCGGCCGCAGCGGGTCGCGCACCTCGACCGGGCGGATCTCGATCGGCCGCTCGGCGACCGCCATCGCGCGCATCGGCGGCGGCAGCTGATCGGCGATCGCCAGCGCCATGTCGCGCTCGGAGCGCAGCTCGTCGGGCGGCGGCACCGCCGGCATCGGGTCCTGGTGATCGAAGCCGTCGACCGCGAGCTGGAACGACGCCTCGAGGCTGAAGATCGCCTCGCCCTCCTGCAACGCCGCGACCCGCCGCGTCGTGAACGTCGCGCCGTCGCGCAGCCGATCGACCTGGTAGACGATCGGCTTCCGCACGTCGCCGGCGCGCATGAAGTAGCCGTGCAGCGAGTGCACCGGCCGGTCGGCGCCGACGGTCTGCGCCGCGGCCGACAGCGCTTGGCCCAGCACCTGGCCGCCGAAGATCGCGCCCCAGCCGAGGTCCTGGCTGCGGCCGCGGAACAGGTCGCGGTCGAGGCGTTCGAGGGCCAGCAGATCGACAAGCGCGGCGAGCACGGGCTGCATGGTCGATCAGTAGCACCCGGCGCCGCCGCCGCGCGGCCGCGCCGCCGTGACCCGCGCTCACCCCAGCGCGAACGGCACGTCGACCAGCGCCGACTTCTGCTTGTACCCGGCCTTGCCCTCGCCGCCGGGGATCGCGAGCTCGCCGCCGTCGACCAGGCTCACCACGAGGTCGCCGACCTGCTTGGCGAGATCGATGCGGAACGCGCCCTCGAGGCCGATCGTGGTCTTGGCCTTGCTGACGCCGTGCTCCTCGAGCCCGTGCGCCACCAGGTCGACGGCGCCGTCGAGCGCGGTGCCCGCGGCCCGGCCCCAGCCCGCGAGGTCGCGCGCCAGGCGATCGGCCTCGGCCGCGCCCTCGCCCGAGGTCGGCGCCTTGGCCGTCAGCACGTCGCGCACGTGGACGAAGGCCTGGGTGGCGGCGGCGACGAAGCGCGACCACTCCCCGAGGTCGGCGCCGATCGCGCGGGCCCCGATCGCCATCTCGAGCTTGGCGCCGCCGCCGGTCTTGAGATCGGCCTCGAGCTTGAACGACCCCTCGAACGGCTCGAGCCCGACCTTGGCCGCGACCACCAGCACCGCGACGTCGCGCTCGGTGGTCTCGTGGCCAGGCTTCTTCTCGATCTTGTGCCGGCCGACGACGCCGGCGCCGCCCTCGACGCTGCCCTCGGCGCTCTTGCCGGCCTCGCCGCCGAGCTCGGCGCCGACGTCGAACTGCGCGGCCTCGCCGTCCCGCATCGCCGCCTTCACCTGCTCGGCGTGGCCGCGGCCCCAGATCAGATCGGCGAGCAGGTTGGCGGGGGTGACGCCGAACTTGCGCCCGAGCATGATCACCAGCGCCATCGCCGGCGTGCGGCCGCCCATGAACACCGCGTCGCCGAGCAGTCGGACCGTCTCTTCGATCGCGAGGAACAGCATCCGCGCGGCCGACTCGGGGTCGGGGCCGGTGCCCTTCACCGCGAGCGTCGCGAGCAGATCCGCGAACGCGCCGGGGCCACCGACCGCCACGCCGAGCCCGCCGCTCATGCCGACGCTGTAGCCGCTCGCGGCGTTGTCCCAGGACAGCGCGCCCTTGCCCGAAAGCCAGAGCCCGGGCACCTCGGTCGGGAAGCGGATCGCGCACTTGACCTCGGTCTTGTCGCCGCGCTGGCCGGCGACGGTCTTGATCGACCGCGCGACGACCGAGATCGCGATCGCGCCGAGATCGGGCAGCACCAGCTCGTCGCCCTCGACGGGCTGGCCGGTGACGTCGCCGGCGGGCTGGCCGGCGGCGCTCGTGGGCGCGGCCGACGTCGCGTCGGCGCGCTGGACGACCGCCGCGCTCGCGCCGCCGCTTCCGGCGAGCTCGTCGAGGATCGTGACGGCCGAGCGGCCCGCCACGACGGCGTCGGCGACGCGGTCGGCGTGCGCCTCGTAGCGATCACCGCGCGCCCCGACGCCGCCCGCGAGCTGCACGCCGCCGCGCTGCTGGACGACGTGCGCGGCCTCGTGGGCGGCGGTGTGGAGATCGGGTGTGCTGGCGAACGCCACCGCGCCGTCCGTGGCGTAGGCGCGCGCCCCGAGCGCGGCGGCGGCGTCAGCGGCGGGGCCGCCGACGAACGCTGGGATCCGCGACACGTCGTGTGACCCGAAGGCGCGCTGGATCGTGTCGCCGTGGGGCAGGGCGGACGGCGCGCCGGCCAGGCCGCGGGCGGCGATCGCCGCGGGCGGTGCGGGCTCGCGGTGCAGCTCGAACGGCGCGTCGAGCGCGGCCCGCTGCACCGGCGGTGGTGCGGCGCTGGCCGACGCGCTGGGCGCGGCGCCGCGGCGGGCGGGGAGGCTCGCCGTGAGCGTGCGCCGGCCCGGCGCCGGCGCCCAGTCACGCGTGGACGCCACGTCGCCGTGATCGCTGACCTGGAAGTCGAACATGCGGGTGGTAGTGCACGCGCGATGCCGCGGGCTGGCCTCGTGCCGTCGCGGAGTTGCGGGTGCCCGGCGCGCACGATGGGTCCCGGCATCGCCGCCGTGGCGGTACCTCCAGGTCCCGCGGCTCGGCGTCCGGGCGGGGCTGTGGCACAGTGATCAGGTGACGATCCGCGTGAAGTCGAGCGGCCCGGTGACGACGGTCGCGATCGATCGGCCCGACGTGAAGAACGCGGTGGATCGGCCGACCGCCGAGGCGCTGGCGGCGGCGTTCCGGCTGTTCGACGCCGACCCCGAGGCGCGGGTCGGCGTGCTGGCCGGCGATCACGGCACGTTCTGCGCCGGCGCCGACCTCAAGGCGATCACCGCCGGCCGCGGCAACCGGGTGCAGCTCGAGGGCGACGGCCCGATGGGCCCGACGCGGATGGTGCTGACCAAGCCGGTGATCGCGGCGATCAGCGGGCACGCGGTGGCCGGCGGCCTGGAGCTGGCGCTGTGGTGCGACCTGCGCGTGGCCGAGGAGGACGCGGTGATGGGCGTGTTCTGCCGGCGCTGGGGCGTGCCGCTGATCGACGGCGGCACGATCCGCCTGCCGCGGGTGATCGGCATGGGCCGCGCGCTCGATCTGATCCTCACCGGTCGCGCGGTCGGCGCCGCCGAGGCGCTGGCGATGGGGTTGGTCAACCGCGTCGTGCCGCGCGGCCAGGGGCGCGCCGCCGCCGAGGCGCTGGCCCACGAGCTGGCGGCGCTGCCGCAGGGCGCGCTGCGCGGCGATCGGCTGAGCGCGTACGAGCAGTGGGACCTCGACTTCGACGCGGCGCTGGCCAACGAGCTGGGCCACGGCGGGCGGGCGCTGGCCGAGGGCGTCGGCGGCGCGGCGCGGTTCGCCGCCGGCGCCGGTCGCCACGGAGACAAGGCGTGAGGATCGCGCTCGCGTTGATCGCGGCGCTGGCGATCAGCGGCTGCGTCGTGCGCTACATCCGCGGGACGCAGCTGTCGGGCACCTGCGACGGCGCGTGCGATCACTACCTCGGCTGCCGCGGCTCGGACATCGGCGGCGTCCGCGAGGCGTGCCTGGCCGAGTGCCCGCAGGTGTTCGGCGATCGCGACAGCCTGATGGCGTTCGAGAGCCTGTCCTGTCCGGCGACGATCGACTACGTCGAGGGGCCGAACCGCCGGCCGCCGGGCGCGCCGCCGCCCGCCGCCGCCGCGCAGCAGTAACCGGCAGACCGCGGCAGGATCGCAATCGCGCCCGGCCGCGTCGACACCGCGGCCCGATCGGTGCGATCTCTAGTGGCGATGAGCGACGCCCGCCACTTCGAGCAACGGGTCGCGGCGGTGGTGT
>Ga0073899_10001949_pt1 | contig 18750 bp, 16 predicted proteins | sample KloWWTmetaKNB5Ph_FD_88975 | JGI IMG/M metagenome (GOLD analysis project Ga0073899, IMG submission 88975) | Active sludge microbial communities from Klosterneuburg, Austria, studying microevolution and ecology of nitrifiers - Klosterneuburg... | ecosystem: Engineered > WWTP > Aerobic digester >... | reverse complement strand
GCCAACAAGGTGCGCTACTCGCCGCTGACGGCGCAACAGCGCTTCACGGCCTTGCAGTCGGGCGAGATCGACGTGCTGTCGCGCAACACCACCTGGACGCTGACGCGCGACGCCTCGCTGGGCATGCACTTCGTCGGCGTCACCTTCTACGACGGCCAGGGCTTCATGGTGCCCAAGAGCCTGAAGGTCACCAGCGCCAAGCAGTTGAAGGGCGCCACCATCTGCGTGCAGTCGGGCACCACGACCGAGCTCAACCTGACCGACTATTCGCGCGCCAACAACCTGCAGATGAAGCCGGTGGTGTTCGAGAAGCAGGAAGCCGCCACCGGGGCCTATTTCGCCGGCCGCTGCCAGTCCTACACCACCGACGCCTCGGGCCTGGCCTCGACGCGCGGCAAGGAAGCGGCCAAGCCCGACGACCACGTCATCCTGCCAGAACTGATCTCCAAGGAACCGCTCGGCCCGTCGGTGCGGCGCGGCGACGACGAGTTCTTCGCCATCGCCAAGTGGACGCTCAATGCGCTGCTGGAGGCCGAGGAATACGGCATCACGCAGGCCAACGCCGACGCCATGAAGAAGGACAGCAAGAACCCCGGTGTGATGCGGCTGCTCGGCTCGGGCACCGAGGACACCGGCAAGGTGCTGGGGCTGGACAAGGAGTGGGCCTACCGCGCCATCAAGGCCGTGGGCAACTACGGCGAGATCTTCGAACGCCATGTCGGCGAGAAGACGGCCATCGGCCTGCCGCGCGGCACCAACAACCTGTGGACGAACGGCGGCCTGATGTACGCGCCGCCGGTGCGCTGAAGCGGCCGGAATGAACCCGTGACGGCCGCTGCGCACGCTGTCGACAGCGTGCGCGGGCCCGCTTGCCGCCTGCCGAGCCGGAGCTGCCCTTGAAGGAACGCGTGCCGCCCAAGAAACGCGCCTGGTCGTGGCGCAGCCGTGCCGCGCGCGGGCTCGTGTACCAGCTGCTGGCCCTGCTGGCGGTGGCCGGCGTGGTGGCCTTCCTGGCCCACAACACGCAGCAGAACATGCAGGTGCGCGGCATCCAGAGCGGTTTCGACTTCCTGGGCCAGGCCGCCGGCTTCGACATCGGCGAGACGATGATCGCCTACGACCCCAGCCAGAGCTACGGCCGGGCGCTGTGGATCGGCGTGCTCAACACCTTGCGCGTGGCCGCCATCGGCATCGTGCTGACCACCGTGCTGGGGGTGCTGCTGGGCGTGGGGCGCTTCTCGCGCAATGCACTGGTGCGCGGCCTGTGCTACGGCTACGTGGAGCTGTTCCGCAACATCCCCATCCTGCTGCAGCTGCTGATGTGGTACCTGTTCTTCGTCGAGGTGCTGCCGCCGCCGCAGGCGGCGTGGAACGTGGCCGACCTGTTCTTCCTGAGCAAGGGCGGCTTTGCGTTCCCGTCGCCGGTGTGGGGCGCGGGCCATGCGTGGATGGGCGCGGGCGCCCTCGTCGGCGTCGGCGTCGGCCTTTGGTGGCGCCAACGCGCGCAGGCCGCCTTCGAGGCCACCGGGCAGGACCGCAACCGCTGGGCCGTGCCCCTGCTGGCGGTACTGGGCGGGGCCCTGATCGGGTGGGCGGCCGGCGGTGCGCCGACCGCCTGGTCGGTGCCCGAGCAACTGGCCTTCATGGTGGACGGCGGCATCAGCGCCACGCCCGAGTTCATGGCCGTGCTGGTGGGGCTGGTCATGTATACGGCCTCGTTCATCGCCGAAGTGGTGCGCGGCGGCATCCAGTCGGTGAGCCACGGCCAGACCGAGGCCGCCAGCGCTTTAGGCCTGTCGCGGCGCCAGCAGATGCGGCTGGTCGTGCTGCCGCAGGCGCTGCGCGTGATCATCCCCCCGCTGACCAACCAGTACCTGAACCTGACCAAGAATTCGTCGCTGGCGGTGGCCATCGGCTACCCCGACGTGGTCTCCATCGCCAACACCACGCTCAACCAGACCGGGCGCGCGGTGGAGTGCATCGCCATCATCATGCTCGTGTACCTGAGCACGTCGCTGGGTACCTCGGCGCTGATGAACTGGTACAACAAGCGCGTGGCGATCATGGAACGCTAAAGACCATGGCCGACACCTTTCAACCCGTCGCACCGCGCCCGGCGCCCGTGCGCACCGAGGGCTTCGTACCCTGGGTCAAGCGCAACCTGTTCGCCGACTGGAAGAACGGCCTCACCACCGTGCTGCTGGTGGCGCTGGCGCTGGCCCTGCTCCCCGGCCTGGTCCATTGGGGCCTGACGCAGGCTGTCTTCCCGGCCAACGCCGAAGCCTGCCAGGCCGCACGCGGCAGCGGCGCCTGCTGGGGTGTGATCGCCGAGAAGTGGCGCGTCATCATCTTCGGCCGCTACCCGTTCGAACAGCAATGGCGGCCCGAGATCGCCACCGTGTTGATGGTGGCTGCGCTCATGGCGAGCTGCGTGCGCTGGTTCTGGAAACCCTGGCTGGCGCTGATGTGGGCGGCCGTGCTGGCGGTGTTCTTCGGTCTCATGGGCGGCGGCGTGCTGGGGCTGGAGCCCGTGCGCACCGACCTCTGGGGCGGCTTGCCGCTCACCGTGATGCTGGCCGCGCTGTCGATCTTCCTGGCCTTCCCGCTGTCGGTTCTGGTGGCGCTGGGACGGCGCAGCAAGCTGCCCGCGATCCGCACGGTGTGCGTGGTCTATATCGAGCTCATCCGCGGCGTTCCGCTGATCAGCGTGCTGTTCATGGCCTCGTTCATGTTTCCGCTCTTCATGCCGCAGGGCATGACGATCGACGTGCTGGTGCGCGTGCTGGTCGGCATCACGCTGTTCGCCGCCGCCTACATGGCCGAAATCGTGCGCGGCGGGCTGCAGGCCATCCCGAAGGGGCAGCTCGAGGCGGCCGACACGCTGGGCCTGAGCTACTGGCAGACGCAGCGCAAGATCGTGCTGCCGCAGGCGCTGGCGATGGTGGTGCCCAGCATGATGAACAATTTCATCAGCATCTTCAAGGACACCTCGCTGGTCACCATCGTCAGCCTGTACGAACTGACAGGCGCCTTGAGCCTGGCGCTGAATTCCGACGTGGAATGGCGGCCGTTCAAGATCGAGGCCTACCTGTTCATCACCGCCATCTACTTCAGCTTCTGCTTCGCGATGAGCCGCTACAGCCTGTGGGTGGAAAAGCAGGTCAGCGTGGCCAAGACGCGCTGAGAACAACCCACCGCGAACCGCGCGAAAGCCCGCCCATGAGTGACGCCATCGTCAGCTTCGAGAAGGTCAACAAGTGGTACGGCAACGCCTTCCACGTGCTGCGCGACATCGACCTCACGGTGGCGCGCGGCGAGCGCATCGTGATCTGCGGGCCCTCGGGTTCGGGCAAGAGCACGCTCATCCGCTGCATCAACGCTCTGGAGGAATACCAGGAAGGCCGCATCACGGTGGACGGCACGCTGCTCAGCGACGACGTCAAGGCCATCGAGGCGGTGCGAAAGCAGGTCGGCATGGTGTTCCAGCAGTTCAACCTGTTCCCGCATCTCACGGTGCTGGAGAACCTGACGCTGGCGCCGATGTGGGTGGGTCACCTGCCCAAGGCCGAGGCCGAGGCGCGCGCGATGCAGCAACTGCAGCGGGTGCAGATCTCCGAGCAGGCGAAGAAGTATCCGTTGCAGCTTTCCGGCGGCCAGCAGCAGCGCGTGGCGATCGCGCGCGCACTGTGCCTCACGCCCAAGATCATGCTCTTCGACGAGCCCACCTCGGCGCTCGACCCGGAGATGATCAAGGAAGTGCTCGACGTGATGAGCGAACTCGCCGGCCAGGGCATGACCATGCTGTGCGTGACGCACGAGATGGGTTTTGCCAAGGCCGTGGCCGACCGCGTGATCTTCATGGACCAGGGCCAGATCGTCGAGCAGAACTCGCCGCACGAGTTCTTCAACAACCCGAAGAGCGAGCGCACCAAGGATTTCCTGTCGAAGATCCTGGGGCATTGACTCGACTTGTCGCGCGCGGCACCTCCGGATGGCGGGTCGCGGGGCCTCGCTCAGCGGTCCTTCAGTCGCTGGCGTCCCTGCTGTGAAATTCCTCCCATTCGAGCTCGGTCCACCACTCGGCCTCGAGTCCAGCGCAGGTTTCACCGTGTGCTCGGCACATGAAACAACCGTCGCCGCGCGTGAGCGCATCGTCCTCGACCGGCGGGTAACCGACCAGCAAGGCCGCGGCGCCCTCGCGCGCGGCCGCCTCGGCCTCGCTCATCGGCCGGTCTGCAAGCTCCCGGATCCCGCACTGGACGAGCCGCTCCTCGCCTTGCGGGAACAGGACGGAGTTCTCGGCGTCGATATGACGCCAGAGCGCGTGCGAGTAGCGCATGACCAGGGCCCGAAGCCGGGCGCGGTCGTCCCCGGACTGCGGCCTGCGTTCGAGAAGCGGCGCCAGCTCGCGCAGCCACTCCTCCATTTCAGCGTGCTCGCGCGCGAGGGCGTACACGGGTCCGCGGTCGGCCGGCAGTTCCGCTGCCGTGACCAGCGCACGGAAGAGCACACGCTCCTCGCGATCGTGATGGAAGTGGCCGGCGAACTCGGTGAAGAACGAGGCGAAGCGCCGGCCGTCGGCGGGATCCGCAGTCCCGTCGACGAGTCTGCCGACGTACGTTCGAAGCGAGCCGAGCACCCGATCGATCAGCACGTGTTCGTCCTGGAGTGTGTCGAGCAGCTTCATCGCCGATTCATCGAAGTGTGCGCACGCAGCACCGGAAGTCTATCCAGCCCATGCGGCCCGGTCGATGCTGGACCGGTGCCCCTCGCGCTGTTCGCAACGCCGAGCCCGCGCCCCGCAGTGTTCGGAGCCTGCAGGGCGTGACGACCCGGGGGGACGGACGACGACTCAAGCCCTGAAGTCGGAACGCCGGCGAACCCCTGGCATATGATCCGCGCACATGCTCGAACAGCGCATCCAGCAGCACTTCTTCGACAGCGCCGACCTCAAGTACCAGTCTGCCGAGGCCGTGGCGCGGCCAATCGCCGAGGCCGCTGCGGCGCTGCTCTCGGCCATCACCGGCGGCGGCAAGGTCATGGCCTGCGGCAGCGGTGCCGGCACGGTGCTGGCACAGCATCTGGCGCGGCTGTTCACCGGTCGCTTCGAACGCGAGCGTCCGCCGCTGGCCGCGCTGGCGCTGGCCGGCGAGCCGGCCATGCAGGTGCAGCAGATCCGCGCCCTGGGCCTGCCGGGCGACGTGCTGATGTATGTCGACGACGGCGAGGGTCACAGCACGGCCGTGATCTCCGCTGCGCAGGCCAAGGACATGACCATCGTCGTGCTGGCCGGCCGCGGCGCCGCCGCATTCGGTGAACTTCTGGCCGAGACCGACGTGCTGGTGGCGGTGCCGATGGAGCGCCCCGCCCGCATCGTGGAACTGCAGTTGCTGGTGCTGCACTGCCTGTGCGACGCGGTTGATTTCCAGCTGATGGGAGAACAGGACACATGATGCATTTCAGTCTGGGCAGGCTGGCCCGGTGCACGGTGGCACTGGCCGCCGCCGGCGTGCTGGCGGGTTGCGCGCCGCTGGTCGTTGGGGGCGTCGTGGTCGGCGGCACCCTGGTCGCCACCGACCGCCGCACCACCGGCACCCAGGTCGAGGACCAGACCATCGAGCTCAAGGCCGCCGATCGTGTGAAGGCCCTGGCCACCCTGGGCCATGTCAACGTGGTGAGCTACAACCGTGTCGCCCTGATCACCGGCGAGGTGCCATCGCAGGCGGACAAGGAGCGTGTCGGCAGCGCCGTGGCCGGCGTGCAGAACGTGCGCGGCGTCGTCAATGAACTGGGTATCGGCGGCAACAGCAGCTTCGGTTCCCAATCCACCGACGCCGTGATCGGCGGCAAGGTCAAGGCCTCGCTGGTGGACACGGCCGACCTGCAGGCCAATGCCTTCAAGGTGGTGGTGGAACGCGCCGTGGTGTTCCTGATGGGCCGCGTCACCCAGCGTGAAGCCGACCGCGCCACCGAGATCGCACGTTCCGTCTCGGGCGTGCAGAAGGTGGTGCAGGTGTTCGAGATACTGACCGAGCAGGAACTCGCCGCGTTGGGCGCGGCCACCGCCGGCCCGGCCCCGGCGGCATCCGCGGCCTCGGCGCCGAAATAGGGGCACCGAGGCGCCGCGGGGCAGGCCGGGCTCGCGGCGGCAGGTGGGTCAGCCGCGCAGCCGGCGGATCAGGCTCGACGTGTCCCAGCGCTGCCCGCCCAGGGCCTGGACCTCGGCGTAGAACTGGTCCACCAGCGCCGTCACCGGCAGTTGCGCGCCGTTGCGGCGCGCTTCGTCGAGCACCAGTCCCAGGTCCTTGCGCATCCAGTCCACGGCAAAGCCGAAGTCGAACCGTTCCTCGAGCATGGTCTTGCCGCGGTTGTCCATCTGCCAGCTCTGCGCTGCGCCCTTGCCGATGACGTCCAGCACCAGCGGCATGTCCAGCCCGGCGCGCTTGCCGAAGGCCAGCGCCTCGGCCAGCGCCTGCACCATGCCGACGATGGCCACCTGGTTGACCATCTTCGCCAACTGCCCGCTTCCGCTGGGGCCCACGCGCGTGACGGCGCGGGCAAAGCTCAGCGCCACCGGCTGCATGGCGGCGAAGGGGGCCTCGTCGCCGCCGCACATGACGGTGAGCGCGCCGTTCACCGCGCCGGCCTGGCCGCCCGACACCGGCGCGTCGATGAAGTGCAGGCCGCGCGCCAGCGCCTCGCGGTGCAACTGGCGTGCAACCTCGGCCGAGGCCGTGGTGTGGTCGACGAAGATCGCGCCGGGCCGCATGCCGGCGAAGGCGCCGTCGGGCCCCAGCGTGACGGCGCGCAGGTCGTCGTCGTTGCCGACGCAGGCAAAGACGATGTCGGCCCCGGCTGCGGCCTCGCGCGGCGTGGGTGCAGAGGCGCCGCCGTATGCGGCCAGCCAGGCCGCGGCCTTGGCGGCGGTGCGGTTGTAGACGGTGGTGGCGTGGCCGGCGCGCGCCAGGTGGCCGGCCATCGGATGGCCCATCACGCCCAGGCCCAGGAAGGCCACGCGCCGCGGCGGCGTCGGTTCATAGCTGCGGGTGTTCATGCCCGGCATGCTGCCATGAAAAAGCCGCGCCGGCCTGGGCGGCCGCTGTAGCGGCCGCCGGTCAGACCATCTTCATGTGTTCGGTGCCTGACGCCAGGTCGGTGCTTCGTGCGCGCTGGCTCTGCAGCTTGATCTGCAGCCGCAGGTCGTTCACGCTGTCGGCGTTGCGCAGCGCATCCTCATAGCTGATCTGGCGCGCCTCGAACAGGTCGAACAGGCTCTGGTCGAAGGTCTGCATGCCGAGTTCGCGGCTGCGCTTCATCAGCTCCTTGATCTCGCTGACCTCGCCCTTGAAGATGAGGTCGCCGACCAGCGGCGTGTTGAGCAGGATCTCCACCGCGGCGACGCGGCCACGCCCCTGCTCGCGCGGCATCAGCCGCTGGCTGACCAGCGCCTTGAGGTTGAGCGACAAGTCCATCAGCAGCTGCTGGCGCCGCTCTTCGGGGAAGAAGTTGATGATGCGGTCCAGCGCCTGGTTGGAGCTGTTGGCGTGCAGCGTGGCCAGGCACAGGTGGCCGGTCTCGGCGAAGGCCACGGCGTGCTCCATGGTCTCGCGGTCGCGCAGTTCGCCCATCAGGATGACGTCGGGCGCCTGGCGCAAGGTGTTCTTCAGCGCCGCCTCCCAGCTGTCGGTGTCGATGCCCAGTTCACGCTGCGTGACGATGCAGTTCTTGTGCGGGTGCACGAACTCCACCGGGTCCTCGATGGTGATGATGTGGCCGAAGGAATTCTCGTTGCGCCAGTCGACGATGGCCGCCAGCGAGGTGCTCTTGCCCGAGCCGGTGGCGCCGACGAAGATGACCAGGCCGCGCTTGGTCATGGCCACTTCCTTCAGCACCTGCGGCAGGCCCAGCGTGTCGATGGTGGGCAGCGTCTGCGGGATGGTGCGGAAGACCAGCCCCACGTGCCCCTGCTGGATGAAGGCGTTGACGCGAAAGCGGCCCACGCCCTGCGGCGAGATGGCGAAATTGCACTCCTTGGTGCGTTCGAACTCGGCACCCTGCTTGTCGTTCATGACCGCACGCGCCAGCGCCAGCGTGTGCTGGCCGGTCAGCGGCTGCGGGCTCACCTTGGTGACCTTGCCGTCCACCTTGATGGCGGGTGGGAAGTCGGCGGTGAGGAAGAGGTCGCTGCCGTTGCGACTGACCATGAGCCGCAGCAGGTCGTTGACGAATTTGGAGGCCTGGTCGCGTTCCATTCGATGTGTCCTGGGTCTAGCCGGGGAAGTTTTCCGGGATCTTGGCCTTGGAACGCGCTTCGGCCGGCGAAATGAGGTTGCGGCGCACGAGGTCGGTGAGATTCTGGTCCAGCGTCTGCATGCCCATGCTCTGGCCAGTCTGTATGCTGGAGTACATCTGCGCGATCTTGTTCTCGCGGATCAGGTTGCGGATGGCGCTGGTGCCCAGCATGATTTCGTGCGCGGCCACGCGGCCCGAGCCGTCCTTCAGCTTGCACAGGCTCTGCGAGATGACGGCCACCAGCGACTCGCTGAGCATGGCGCGCACCATTTCCTTTTCGGCTGCCGGGAAGACGTCGACCACGCGGTCCACCGTCTTGGCCGCACTGCTGGTGTGCAGCGTGCCGAACACCAGGTGGCCGGTCTCGGCCGCGGTGAGCGCCAGGCGGATGGTTTCCAGGTCGCGCATCTCGCCCACCAGGATGGCGTCGGGGTCTTCGCGCAGCGCGCTGCGCAGCGCATTGGCGAAGCTCAGCGTATGCGGCCCCACCTCGCGCTGGTTGACCAGGCACTTCTTGCTTTCGTGCACGAATTCGATCGGGTCTTCCACCGTCAGCACGTGGCCGTACTCGTGCTCGTTGAGGTGGTTGACCATGGCCGCCAGCGTGGTGCTCTTGCCCGAACCCGTGGGCCCGGTGCACAGCACCATGCCGCGGGGTTTCAGCGCCAGTTCGGCAAACACCTTGGGGCAGCCCAGCTGCTCGAGCGTGAGGATCTTGCTCGGGATGGTGCGGAACACCGCGCCGGCGCCGCGGTTCTGGTTGAAGGCATTGACGCGGAAGCGCGCCAGGCCCTGGATCTCGAAGCTGAAGTCGCATTCCAGCGTATCTTCGTAGTGCTTGCGCTGGGCATCGTTCATGATGTCGTACACCATGTCGTGCACGGCCTTGTGGTCCAGCGCCTCCACGTTGATGCGCCGCACGTCGCCGTGCACCCGGATCATGGGCGGCAGCCCCGCCGAGAGGTGCAGGTCGGAGGCCTTGTTCTTGACCGAGAAGGCCAGCAGTTGCGTGATGTCCATTGCCATGGAAGGAGCGCGCGAACGCGTAAGCTTGCAGGCATTATGGGCAGCATCGAAAACAACCTGCAAGAAGTGAAGCGGCGCATTTCCGGTGCTGCTCTGGCCGCTGGCCGGCCCCCTGCTGCGGTGCGACTGCTGGCGGTGAGCAAGACCTTCGGCGCCGATGTGGTGCGCCAGGCGCACGCCGCCGGGCAGCGCGCCTTCGGCGAGAACTACGTGCAGGAGGCACTGGAAAAGATCCAGGCGCTGGCCGACCTGCGCCCGGGCATCGAATGGCACCTCATCGGGCCGCTGCAGAGCAACAAGACCCGGGCCGCGGCCGAGGCCTTCGACTGGGTGCACTCGGTGGACCGGCTGAAGGTGGCGCAGCGCCTGGCCGAGCAGCGGCCGGCGTGGCTGCCGCCGCTGCAGCTGTGCCTGCAGGTGAACATCAGCGGCGAAGCCAGCAAGAGCGGCGTGCTGCCCGCGGAGGCCGGCGCGCTGGCGCTGACCGTGGCCGCGCTGCCGCGCGAGCGGGTGGTGCTGCGCGGTCTGATGGCCATTCCCGAGCCCGCGGGCGACTTCGACGAACAGCGCGCGCCGCACCGGGCGCTGCGCGAATTGCTCGCCGCGGTGAATGCCCGCGGTCTTGCGCTGGACACGCTGTCGATGGGCATGAGCGCCGACCTGGAGGCCGCCGTGGCCGAAGGGGCCACGATCTTGCGCGTGGGCACGGCTATTTTCGGGGGGCGGGGCTGAGGACGTTTGCGAGTCGGCCGGCACTCTGACCTCCACTTCGCCCTGACCGGGCCCGTGCCGGTGACATGTCAGCCCCCGATTGCCGGCGATAATGAATTTCATGTTCGCGATGGCCTCGTCTTCGGCGGCGTTCCTCGATTGGCGTTGGCGTGAGCCATCCGCCTGACCGACGCCCATGGCCCCGTTCCTTCGCGAACCGGGCGCGACCAACCCCAAGCCGCACTTCACTTCGTCCCCACCGCAGACAGACGCTGACGGGTCGCCGAGCGGGCGTGGAGCGGGTCGAAGGCGGCAGTTGCTTGCTGGAATCAACAGGATCGTGCGCCCATGCTGCTGATGATCGACCAACTTCAGATGGGTCTCACGGCATCCCACCACGGCCCGCAAACCCGCGCCAATGCTGGCGATTGGGGCTCCTGACGTCCCACGGTGGACCGCTCCAGCCCGGCGAAAAGCGGGTATCGATGCGGGTACCGAAAACGCATGCAGATCTCCCGCCGCGACCTCTACAACCGGGTGTGGTCCACGCCCATGAGCAAGCTGTCCCGCGAGCTGGACATCTCGGATGTCGGCCTGGCCAAGGTCTGCCGCCGGCACAACATTCCTCGACCGCCGCGCGGCTACTGGGCCAAGCTGGCGGCAGGTAAGGCGCCACCCAAGCCAGCGTTGCCCTCGTCCAAGATCGACACCGTCGAGCTGGACGCTGTGCGGCATCGCATCGCGGAGACGCCGAAGGTCGATATCGACCGAGCCAGCATCAAGGCAGCACAGGCGGCACAGGGGGAGGCCCTTGCGGGAGTGGCTGCCGCGACCTTCGAGCGGCTGACCAACGCGAAGCCTTCGGCGGACGGCTTCGTCACCTGCGGCTCATCGCGCGTGATGGCCTGTTCGCTCAGCAGTGCGACGGTGGAGCGAGCTTGCCGGGTGCTGGACGCGATCGAACGGGCCCTGCCTGCTGCGGGTGCGCGCCTCGCCCACAACCAGGAAGCGAAACGCGTCGAGGTCGATGTCGGCGGCGAGCGCCTGGGCATCAGCCTCGCCGAGAACTACACGCGGACCGAGACGGTGGAGGTCGATCCAAAGTACTCGTGGATGAAGTCGCGGACCTTCACCTATCACTTCACCGGCGAGCTTCGCCTGACGATCACGGGTGACTTCTCGGGCCGCAAGTCGTGGGCCGACGGCAAGCGATCTCGACTGGAGGAGAAGGTCGAAAGCATCGTCGCCGGCTTGGCGAGCGGCGCACAGGCGATCGCCCAGCTGAGGGCTGAGCGAGAGGAACAGCGCCGTCGCTGGGCGGAGGCAGCGCGCGAAGCGGAGATCGCCCGCGAGCGGCAGCGGCGCCTTCGGAACTTCTCAGATCAGCTTCAAAGGGAGGCTGCGGCCTGGCATCGGTACTGCGAGGTCAAAGCCTACGTCGAGCACCTGCAGAGCCAGATCAACGCGAGCGAAACGCTGTCCGAGCAGAGCCGGGAGTGGCTCAGACTGGCCACGCACCTGGCGCGACTGACCGATCCTACGAAGGCAAGGCTCGAGGCGCTGCAGTCCGGCATCTCGGGCTATGACTACGACTTGCCGTTCGGTCGGGCCATCGTGTCGTAAGCGGCGCCCTTGTATTGCACGTCGCCAAGGCCAAGCGCCGCACCAGGTCGAAGTTGATCAGGAGAGACCAAAGGCCGTCGGTCGAGCTGCCGGGCAGCAAGTCTGCTTGTCGACGATCAGGCATCGGGAGGTTCGGACTTACCGAACGCGTCCAACATGTCGAGCAACTCTTTGACGTCGGACGGGACGGTTGCACGGGTGAACTGACTGCAGATCTGCGCGTCCGTGACGGTCACGCCGACCTCTTCCTGCAGCTTCGAGTTCAGCTTGGCCAACACGTCCTTCCCGGGAACCATCGCCTCCGGGCCGCCAGTCTCCGACCACCTTCGCTCGAACTCGCGCGACAGCTCGGCGGCTACGGTCGCATGGTCCAAGTGGGCGGCACTCCGCTTCTTGAAGTCGGTAAAGCGCGCCAGCAGCTGGGCGAACACATCGTGCCGGAAGTGCTCCATGCAGCTGGCGAGGTGGCTCTTCAAATCGGGGGCTGCCTTGACTGCTCCACCGCTGCGGCGCGCCCGCTCTCGCAGCCGCGTCACCAGGGCGGCCTGAAGCGCGCCGGGATCGAGTAGGTAGTTCTCGATCTCCTTGCGTCTGTGAATATGGACCTTGAATCCAGCTTTGACCAGGTCCGCCTTCACTTCCGCAAGCTCCACATCGCTGCGGTAGTCCCTGTCGAGCACGACGGCTCTGAGCACCTTCGAGCCCACCGTCTTTTCGATACCGGCAGCGAGATCCACCGCGCGCCGAGGATTGAAGCCTTCGGTCTGAACGACCGCGAAGTCGGCTCGATTCGCCAAGCGTTGCATGCCGCAGGTCCGTGCGAATCCTGACAGCAGCTGGAAGTCGAGTCCCTCGACGAACACCACTCGCCGAGTCTTCGCGATCTGAGTCAGCGTCGGGTTCAGGTTCGAACCCAGTGCGGTGAACACGCGTTTCAACTGGGACACGTCGCGAACGCGGCTTGCAGCCGACTTGCGCTTGTTGATGGTGAGCAGGCTCGTGGGTTCACACTCCGCGATGATTTCTGTCGAGTGCGTCGCGATCAGGATGTCTGGGCCCAGGTCTCGCAGTAGCGCCACGAGTTGTCGCTGCAGGTCCGAGTGCAGGTAGATGTCTGGTTCGTCGATGACGAGCAGGCTTGCCTGAGAGGCCTTCACGATGAAGGTGAGCATCTGGCACCACACCTGGAACCCATACCCGGACCAGCAGATTTCGCGCGGGTAGCGATCCTCCGGGCAGAACATGTGCAACTGGCGCGCGTCCTCGCTGATCTCCGGCCGCTCGATGTCCATTCCCGGCCACGTGGTCTGGACCAGTTCGCGAAAGCGGTCGAAGTCCTCCGGGTAGTGATGCCAGATGTTCCTGAAGTTCCGCGACGCCCCGCTGGTCATCAGTGCCAGACGCGCGGCCTCCTTTGCGTATAGGGGCTCCTTCTGATCGACGGGGCCGAGGATTGGCACAAAGCCCACCTCGACATCGAACGCAGCCCGAAAGTCGCGCGGCGCCCGGATCTCGCCGGACTTCGGCTCGGCGACCATGATGCAGGTGCGTCGCTCCGGGAAGTAGAGCTTGAGCGTGTTGTCGTTCGAGAGCTTGAACGTAACAGTGGCCGGGCTGCTGTCGTCGTAGTTGTGGAAGATGTTCTCGGCCGCGACCGGTAAATCGTCGATGTTGAGCTTGTAGCCCAGGGTGACGATGTCGTCGACTTGGACGCGTTCGGGGCTCTTTGCCCGTGCCTTTCTCAGACCCTTGTGGAGGATTCGAAACGCACCGACGATGGTGGACTTCCCAGAGTTGTTCGGTCCCACCAGAACATTGAACTCTTGCAGGTGGATGACGAACGAGCTGAAAGCCTTGTAGTGGCTGAACCGGACGCTCGTAATGTGCAGGGAGGCCATGTGCTGTCGATGCGTTCACCCGTGACCGAATCAGTCTACGGCAGCGAATCTCGGCACCTCGCACCGAAGACTGATTTGCAATCGGCAGACTATTAGGTGCCCTATCGACATCAGCCTTGGTTCAGGACTTGAAGATCGGGCTTCGTGGTCGACCATGGACTCGTACGGGTGTTGCCCGCCAGTCCATGAAGCGACATGCCCCTCACCGACATCAAGATCCGCCAGGCCAAGCCCGCCGACAAGTCGATCAAGCTTGCCGACACCGCCGGCCTGTACCTCGAAGTCAAGCCCAGCGGCTCCAAGCTCTGGCGCTATCGCTACCGGATCGCCGGGCGCGAGAACCTGTTCGCCATCGGCGAGTACCCGCAGGTTTCGCTGGCCGATGCGCGCAAGGCGCGTGACGACGCCCGCGAGCTGATCCGCCAGGGCCGGCACCCCGCCCATGCGCGGCAGACCGAGCGAACGCGGCAGATCAACGCCAACGCGCTGACGTTCAAGGCCATCGCCGAGGAGTGGATCGAGAAGAAGCGCAGCCGCTGGGCGCCGTACTACATGATGCAGGTGGAGCGCGGCATGAAGAAGGACATCTACCCGCGCATCGGGCGGCTGCCGATCCGCTCGGTCACCGCGGCCGACGTGCTGGCCATCCTCGACCGTGCCACCAAGCGCGGCGCCGAGGTGGTGGCGCTGAACCTGCGGCAGTGGTGCTCGCAGGTGTTCCGCTACGCCGTGGCCACGCTGCGCGCCGACCACGACCCGGCCTCGGCCCTGAGAGGCGCCGTCATCCGCCCGCCAGTCAACCACAGCCGGCCGATGGACCGCGACGAGATCGCCGCCTTCCTGCGCAAGCTGCAGGGCTTCGGCGGCCACCGCACCACGGTGATCGCGCTGCGCCTGCTGCTGCTGACCTTCGTGCGCACGATCGAGATGCGCAAGGCCGAGTGGACCGAGGTGGACCTGGCCGCCGCCGAGTGGCGCATCCCGGCCGAGAAGATGAAGATGCGCCGGCTGCACATCGTGCCGCTGTCCACGCAGGCGGTGGCTCTGCTCACCGAGCTGAAGGGCATCACCGGCGCCGGCCGGTGGCTATTCCCCAACCACCGCCGGCCGCACGACGTGATGTCGGCCACCACCGTCAACCACGCGCTCATGAGCTTGGGCTTCGCGTCGGCCACCGTCACCGCGCACGACTTCCGGGCCACCGCGTCGACGCGGCTGCACGAGATGGGCCTTCGCTCCGACTTCATCGAGCTGCAGCTGGCCCACGTGGAGCGCAACCGCGTGCGCGCCGCCTACAACCACGCTGACCACCTGGCCGAACGCGCCGCGATGATGCAGACCTGGGCCGACTGGCTGGATGCCGTCGCGGCGGACAACTCCAGCGCGCGAAACGCCAAGGGCTGACCGCCGCGATCGGCCTCACGCGGCAGGCGCGCGCATCGCGTCGGCCTCATTGGGTTGACTGGCCTTGCGCCGCGGCCGGGCCAGGATGGCCCCCAGGTAAGCCCGAGAAGCGCGGGGCCTCGAATGGCCGGCCATCTTCGAGACAGCCAGGCACGCGGCCTTCACCTCACTTGACGCGTCGCTGGCGCCACCTCGCACCGGCGGCTGCTGCCCGGTGCGCACCACGTACTCGCCGATCAGCGCTTTGTGCCGCAGGCCGTGCGCCGTCACGCCCAGCTTGCGTTTGGTGAAGCCGAACTTCCGCAACACGTAGGCGAAGCGCTGCATGTTCTGCTTAAGCGACTGGTCGGGCCGGCCCAGGTGGGCTTCCACGTCGGTGCCCGCCACACGCTGCGCATGCGCGATGGCCTGCTGACGCTGCTGCGTGTCCAGCGGCAGGTAGCGCGGCCGGCCGTTCTTCGCGCCCTGGCGCACCCACAGGTAGTGGTCTGCCAGGCGCTCTTCAGGCGGCAGGCCCGTCGCCTCGAATGGCACGACCAGTGCGTTCGGCCTCAGCATCACCGATTCCTTCTTGCGCAGGCCGAAGGCGTGGATGACGCGCAGCGATGCACCGACGTAGGCGTCGTAGGTGCTCACGCGCTGCAGCAGCGCGTCGATGTCCAGGCCCTGGGCCGACCAGCTCTTGTCGCGTTCGGCCACCTCGTGGCGCTGGTACTCGTGCAGCTCCAGGCCGTAGAAGGCCGGCCCGCGCACGAAGCCGGGCTTGCCGGTCCACAGCGCCAGCCCACGCAGAAAGCTCAGGTAGGTCTGGATCGTGGCCGGCTTCAGCTTGTCGCTGCGCCACACCTGCACCATGGCGCGGATGTGCTTCTGCCCCAGGTTGCGCAGGTCGGGCAGGGTCTTGAAGCCGGCACGTTCGTGCAGGGCCGCGTAGAAGCGGCGCAGGAAGTCGGCGCGATCCTGGCGGGTCTTGTGCGACACGGTCTTCTGCCGCGACGTGTGCTGCTGGTTGTGCAGGCGAATCAGCACCTCCAGCACCTGCAGCGGGTCGGCCTGGCCGGGGCGGTGGCGCGCCAGCACGTCGGCGTCAGTCAGGCCAGCCCAGTCGCGCAGGCGCGGCGGTTGGTGGGCGGTGCGGCCCATTGGCGGTGGGCGGAGGCGGGATGAAGGCGGATCGATGGAAAGGCGGGGCATGGTCAGCTCCGGTTGAAGGGTCGACATCGGCGCGCGTCCCTTTCCATGTCGCCATGGCGCGCGCCAGGGGTGGAATCGATGCTGTCGCCTGCCCGCCGGATTCCGTCGCCGGGCGCGGGCGTGGCCTTGTGCTTGCGATGCAGCGCGCGCCACGCCAGCGCTGCACCGACCCAGGGGTTCGCCAGCGTTGGCGGCGGTGCCGCCGGCTGGCTCGGTCATCCTTAAAAATGGGAACGGGTTGATCCGGCCCGTGCACGGGTTTCCGCGCCGCACGGGGTGGGTGATGGCGCCAGCCTCAAGGGACGGGCGGCATCTGCAGCCAGGACGGGCCTGCTGCCTTCGATGGATCAGGTCTTCGCGCTTTCGCAGCGCCATCCACCTGCATGGGTCCGCCCCTCACCGAGAGTCCGGGGCGGTGTCAGGTGCACGAGCGAGGGCGGCGCGCGGCGGAGCCCATCAGGGCAAGCACGACCACGCGCCGGGCCGCCCACGGGTGGCGGCCGGTGCTCGAACGGATGGCGAGACGCTGTGCACGGCATCGGGTGCCGGCACGGCATGGGCACGGGCTGCAGCGCGCTTCAGGAGCGCCCGGCACGGTGGCCGGTGGGCTGCAGCAGTCAGCTCTGCGAAGGGGAACCAACGTCCGCGACCTCGGGGGTCACGGCCAGCCTGGCTCAGGGCCAGGCCTCAAAGGCAGGTAACGACTGCGACGCCTCTTCGCTCCAGCGGAGCAGGCCATGAGGGAGGCCCAAGGGAGCCTGTAGTGGACGCGCGGGGTGCGGGTGTCGTCAATGGGGTTGGCGAAGGCGCCCGCCGCAATCGGCCGGATTCAGGGGCACTTGCATGGGCAAGTAGTGCGGGTGCAAGGCGGCTCCATTTGCGGAACGCCGGCAGGGCGCGCGCCGCCCCTGGGGTTGACGACTGTGCGATTGGCCTCTGGTGGTGAACCGGGTATTCGATGTGCAGGTTCTGAGCCCGACGCTCAAGCTCTGCGGCAGCGTCGCGGTGTCACCCAACTGCCACTGTAGTGACAGCAGCGGCTGCATGCCTCCGTGCCGTGTCACTGCGGTGCCACTGGGGCAGTACTCGACTGCCACTCCAGTGTCAGCAGCGCGCCTCGAACCGCGAAGCGGCAGCGTCAACGGTGTTGACAGGCCTTCCCCTCGTGGGACGGTGGCCGGATCTCTATTGGGAGCCGGTCCATGCGCACCTTTTTCTGGGTCAGCGGCGAGCTGACCGAGGTTCAGCGGTTCATCAACGTCCCCATGCGCTGGTGCGAGCAGTACCGGGCTCGCGAGCGGCGGGAGCTCTGGATCACCACCGATGCCGGCCGCGAGATGAAGTTCGTCGTGCACACGCGCTACCTGCCAGCCCGCCGTGGGCATCGCATCGCGGCGCTGGTGTGTCGCTGCGAAGTAATGGCCCTGCTGAACTTGACCACCGGGGATGGCGTCAACTTCTACCGGGCTGACCCGCCGCTGCTGTGGAAGCGATGCGACGGTGCGGTGCTGGTCGCCGTCGCGTTGGCCGCCGTGATAGCGGCAGTCGCCCTCGGTCGCCCGGAGTGGTTGATCGTCTTGCCCTTGCTGATCTGCGCGGCGCTGGCCCTGCTGTTCGGGCGCTGGGCCCATCGCGCCCTCACTCGCCGCGCTGTTCGGCGGCTGTTGCAGCAGGCGGCGGAGCCCGCTGCAAGGCGTGCCCGGTTCAGCCGCGTGCGGTAGGCGATCCTTACCCCGACCAGGCCGTGGTCATCAGCACCGCAAAGTCGCGCCGCGACAGCACGGCCGTGCAGTCGCGCCAGTCCTTGTCGGGCGGCGCCATCGTGGCCGTGTAGCGAAGATCGAAGCCGGTGGCTTCTCGCTGCGCGTCGATGTACTCGTCCATCTTCACGCCCAACGCTTCGATGTCGTCGATCCACTCGTCCTTGATCGTGTCCGGGACGGAACCGAACAGGTCGTAGCGGTCCCGCATGCGGTCCGAGAGGCGGTCGTAGATCTTCTCGTCGACGGTCTGCTCGTTGACCAGGTTGAGCATGTCCACGGTGTCACGCTTCTGGCCGAAGCGCTTGATGCGGCCGATGCGCTGTTCCAGCCGCGTCGGGTTCCAGGGCAGGTCGACGTTCACCAGCGTGCCCAGGGTCTGCAGGTTCAGGCCCTCGCAGGCCGCGTCCGTGGCCACCATGATCCGGATCTGGTGCTCGGCCACCATCTTCTTGAGCGTCTCGCGTTCGCACGACACGCTGTCGCCGCGCTGGTAGAGCCGGCTGCGGCCCGCCCCGGCGTACAGACCGATGGCTTCATCCGGGTAGCGCTGGGCAAGCTGCTCCGCCACCCAGCGCGCGGTGTCGTAGTACTGGCTGAAGATGATCACGCCCAGCTCCAGCCACTTCTCGCGGTCCAGGTAGTACAGCAGTGCCGCCAGCTTCGGGTCGAACTGGATCCGCTCCAGCCGGTTCAGCAGCCGCTCCAGGGCCTCGCGCTCGTCGCTGGTTTCAACGGCCAGCTCCGCGTCGCCGTCGTCTTCCTCGTCGCGCAGGGTCTGGCCTTGCAGCAGCGCTCGCACCGTGTTCAGGCCCGCGTGGATGGACGAGCAGATGCGCTGC
>Ga0073899_10001947_pt1 | contig 18754 bp, 17 predicted proteins | sample KloWWTmetaKNB5Ph_FD_88975 | JGI IMG/M metagenome (GOLD analysis project Ga0073899, IMG submission 88975) | Active sludge microbial communities from Klosterneuburg, Austria, studying microevolution and ecology of nitrifiers - Klosterneuburg... | ecosystem: Engineered > WWTP > Aerobic digester >... | reverse complement strand
GGACGTCGGCGCCGTCGTCGACGGTCTGGGCGCGACGCTCACCGGCGACGTGGCGATCGGCGACGGCGTGATGCTGCTCGGCCTGACCGACGCGCCGCGGGCGCGCGCGCTGTTCGAGGACGACGCCGAGCTGGCGGTGCTGGCCGACGCGCTGATCATCCCGTCCGACGCCGACAGCCCGGCGTTCGGCCAGGCGATCGCGGTCGCGACCGGCGCCGACGCCGACGCCGCCTGGCCGTCGTGGCCGTCAGCCGCGCTGGCCCGCGTCGCGGCGAGCGGACCGAGCCTGATCGCGATCTGGGACGTGTCGAGCTGGGGCTTCACCCGGCCGGGCCTGGGCGATCCGATCATCACGGCGACAGCCACCTTCGCGGGCGATCGCCTGCGGCTGCACCTCGACGCGTCGCCGGTGGCCGGTTGGTCGGCGTTCGCGGCGTTCGCGGCCCGGCAGACCGCGGCGGTGGCAGCGCGCTAGAACGACGAGCCGGGCTCGCGCAAGAACGCCTCCTCCTCGGCGGTCGACGCGCGGCCGAGGATCGCGTTGCGGTGGGGGAAGCGGCCGAAGCGCCGGACGATCGCGCGGTGGCGCTCGGCGAAGTCGACGCTCTGCGCCGCGCCGGGCACCTCGGTGAACAGCGCGACGCACGCGTCCTGATCGGCCAGGTCCTCGCTGTGCATGTATGGCAGGTAGAAGAAGCCGCGCGGCGCGACCGGCAGCGCGCGATCGTGGCCCGCGGCGACCGCGGCCTTGGCGGCGGCCAGGGCCTGGCCATCGGCGGCGAACATGCCCGGTCCGCCGCGGAACAGGTTGCGCGAGAACTGATCGAGCACGACGACGTAGGCCAGCGCCCCGCGCGGCTCGATGCGCCAGGCCTCGCGCTCGCCGGCCACCACGGCGCGGTGCAGCGCGCCGAACCGCGCGCCGATCTCGGCGTCGAGCGCCGGATCCTTGATCCACCAGCGGCGCTGGACCTCGGGGGCGGCGTTGCCATCCGCGTCGAGCGCACCGAACCAGAAGTCCCAGACCGCGTCGATCTCCATCGCGCCAGGGTGGCCCGGCCGGCGTGGCCCCGCAACCCGCTCACATCGGCGGGCGCCGGGCTCTGCCACACAAGCCCCTCTGGCAGGAGTCTCCATGCGCGCCGTCTTCGCAGTGCTGTCATCCGTGTTCCTGGTCGCCGCCTGCGGCCAGGTCCAGGCCCCGATCGCCGACGCCCCGCCGGCCGACGCGCCGCCGATCGACGCCCCGCTCGCCGACGCCCCCATCGACGGGCCGACCGACGCGCCGACCATCGACGACGTGGTCCTGACCATCACTCGCTCGGGCCCCGGCACGGTCACCTCGACGCCGGCCGGCATCGCCTGCGGCGCGGCCTGCACGCTGACCGTGCCCCGCGGCACCCAGGTCACGCTCACCGCGGCGGCCGACGCGAACGCGGCGTTCGGCGGCTGGGGCGGCGCCTGCACCGGCACGGCGCCGACCTGCGTGCTGACGCTGGCCGCCGACGCCACCGCCACGGCGACCTTCGCCCCCGCCCGCCGCACGGTCGCGGTCGCGGTGACCGGGCCGGGCTCGGTGACCTCGACGCCGGCGGGCATCGCCTGCCCCGGCCAGTGCACGATGCAGGTCGATCACGGCGCGGCGGTGACGCTCACGCCGACGCCGCAGGGCACCGCCACGTTCCTCGGCTGGGCCGGCGGCGCGTGCACCGGCACCGGCGCGTGCGCGCTGACCGCCACCGCCGACGTCGCGGTCAACGCGGCGTTCTCGCTCGACTACACGCTGGTGGTCACGCGCAGCGGCACCGCCGCGGCCTCGGGCACCGTGACCTCCAGCCCGGCCGGCATCAGCTGCGGCGCGACCTGCAGCCACACCTACGGCGCGGGCGCGACGATCACGCTGACCGCCAGCGCCGCGGCCGACGCGACCTTCACCGGCTGGAGCGGCGGCGGCTGCAGCGGCACCGGCACCTGCACCGTGACGCTGTCGACCGCGCTGGCGGTCGACGCGGCGTTCACGCGCCGCACCTACCCGCTGACCGTCGCGACCGCCGGCGCCGGCAGCGGCGTCGTGACCTCGAACCCCGCCGGCATCACCTGCGGCGCCGGCAACCTCGACTGCGGCGAGACCTACGATCACGGCACCGCGGTGACGCTCACCGCCAGCCCGGGCGCGACGTCGACCTTCGCCGGCTGGAGCGGCGCCTGCACCGGCGCCGGCGCGTGCGTCGTCACCATGACCCAGGCCCGCAGCGTGAGCGCGACCTTCGCGCCCATCATCACCACGCTGACGATCAGCCGCGGCGGCGCTGGCAGCGGCACGATCACGTCGAGCCCGGCCGGCATCACCTGCGGCGCCGACTGCAGCGAGCCGTACGCGGCGGGCACCGGCGTCACGCTGACCGCGACGCCGGCGGCGGGATCGAGCTTCGGCGGCTGGAGCGGCGGCGGCTGCGGCGCGGCCACCACCTGCACGCTGACGATGGGGGCCACCGCGCTGACCGTGACCGCGACCTTCGACCTCGCCGCGTACGACACCCAGATCACGCTCGGCCCGCCGACCAGCACGCAGGTCACCACCGCGACCTTCCAGTTCACGTCGGTCCCCGCGGGCGCGACCAGCTTCGAGTGCGCGATCGACGAGGAGCGCTTCGTCGCCTGCGCCTCGCCGGCGACCTACGCCGACCTCGCCGGCACCGTGCACCGGTTCAGCGTGCGCGCGCTCAACGGCGCGCTCGCCGATCCGACCCCCGCGACCTACGCCTGGACCATCAGCGGCACCCAGCCGCGGCTGCCCGACTCGCCGACCGCGCTGTGCTCCAGCGGCGCCGGCCCGGCCGGCTGCCCCGACGGCCCCGCCGGCCAGGACGGCCACTACCGCATCGACGTGCCGTTCTACCAGGGCGGCCAGAGCTCGGTGTTCGACAGCGTCACCGGCCTGGTCTGGGAGCGCAACCTGGTCGCGGCCACCACCGCCGCCGCCGCGCTCACCTACTGCCAGAACCTGACGCTCGACGGGCTCACCGAGTGGCGGCTGCCGTCGCGGCTCGAGCTGCTCACGATCGTCGACGCCGGCCGAGTGCTCGCGCCGTTCGATCCGCAGGCGTTCCCGGCGATCCCGCAGGCGTCGTTCCTGCGCACCCGCACGCCGGTCGCCGGCGCCACCGGCACCACCTGGGGCATCAACACCAACTACGCGGTGCTGGCGCCGATCGCCGACGGCGACGCCCACCTGGTGCGCTGCGTCCACAACACCCAGGGCGGCGGCGCGATCGCCAGCTACAGCGCGGGCACCCTGTTCGACGGCCGCACCAACCTGTACTGGCAGCAGGCGACGCTGCCCGCCGCCACCTGGACCGGCGCGCTCGCGGCTTGCGAGGCCTCGACGGTCGACGGCCTCACCGACTGGCGCCTGCCGTCGCTCAAGGAGCTGGCGTCGATCGTCGACGACACCCGCAGCGACCCGGCGATCTCGACCGCGTTCACCGATCGCCCGGCCACGGGGTTCTGGTCGTCGTCGCCGCAGCCCAACACGCCCAGCGAGGCCTACGCGATCAGCTTCGCCAGCGGCGCCAGCGCCGGCATCGGCACCCCGATGACGACCAGCCTGCGGGTCCGCTGCGTCCGCTGATCGGCGGCGCCACGCGCGCGCCCGGTGCTATGCTGAGCAGCGTGAGCCGCCGCAACCTCGCCGACCCCGACTACGAGCCGACCGACGAAGACCTGGTCGAGCTGGCGCACGAAGCGTTCGCCGGGGTGCGCGAGGCCAACGAGGCGGCCCTGACGCGGATGCGCGCGGCGATCGCTACGGAGCGACGCGCGGCGCAAGAGCGGATGAGGGCCCGGGGAGCCAGCCAGACGTGAAGCCGGTCCTGTTGGTCATCGCCGGCCCAAACGGTGCCGGGAAGACCACGGTGACCACGCGCTTGCGGGTCGAGCGCTGGAGCGACGGCGTCGAGTACATCAACCCCGATGAGGTCGCGCGTGACCGATTCGGCGACTGGAACTCGCCAACGGCGGTGCTGCAGGCCGCAGAGTGGGCGGCGGAGCGCCGCGAAGCACTCCTGGCGCATCACCAAGGCATCGCCTTCGAGACGGTCTTCTCGGCCGACGACAAGGTCGCCTTCTTGGAGCGTGCCCGCGCGGCGGGGTACTTCACGCGCGTGTTCTTCATCGGCACCTCGGACCCGCGAATCAATGCTGCACGCGTGGCGGGACGAGTGATGCAAGGCGGCCACACAGTCCCGATCGACAAGATCATCAAGCGCTACGCGCGCTCGATGGCGAACCTGGCGTTGGCGGTCACGATCGCCGATCGCGCCTACCTCTACGACAACTCGGTCGACGGCGTCGACGCACGCCTCTGCGCGCGCACCGCCGACGGTCAGCTGCGCAAGGTCTACGGGCCGCTGCCGGCGTGGATCGCCGACGCGCTCGACGGGCTCCCCCGCCACCCCGACCTCGTCGACCTGCGGCTCGCTAGTACGTGAGCAGCGCGTCGAGGTTGGCGCGCTCCCAGGCGCGGGCCTCGACGTAGCGGTCGAAGCCGGCCTCGGCGTCGAGGAACGCCTTCGAGTGGAACTCGCGGCGGCCGTTCTTGACCTTGATGTCGTGGACCTGGTGCAGCATCTCGTGGAAGACGATCCACTCGACGAAGAACCGCGGCACGAACCCGCGGTCGAGCGAGCGGTGGATCCGGATCAGCCGCTCCTCCACCGAGTAGCTGCCCATCTTGACGCTGGTGCGGCGCCGCGGCGCGCCGGTGCGCGCGCCCCAGGTGATCGCGGCGTCGATCGTGTTGTCGAAGTAGCGGGCGTTGAGCTCGTCGAAGATCGTCCGCAGGTCGTGGTGGTCGCCGGTGGTGATCAGCACCGGCGCGGTCGGCTTCTTCTTGCCGCGCACCGCGTCGGCGTTGGCGTCGATGAAGTCGCCCAGCACCCGCGACGCGTCGCGATCGTTGTCGGCGACGTAGCGGGCCAGCGCCTTGACGATCACCGGATCGGCGTCGGCGAACATGCAGTGCAGCCGCACGTCGTAGCTCTTCGGGCCGTGCCCGCGCGCCGCGCGCCGCACCGAGATCATCGTGTAGCGGTTGCCGGTGAGCGTCACCTTCACCTCGCCCCGCGGCACGTGGGCGCGCAGCCGGCGCGCCAGCGCGGCCTCGGCGTCGGCCAGCTCGGCCTCGGCCGGCGCGTTGCCCTTCTTGGCGCGCTTGAGCGCCTCGGTCAGCCGCGTCACGGTCGCGATCGCGTGGTCGCCGGGATCGGCGAGCGCGTGACCGTGGGAGCAGGGGGCGGTGCGCATCGAGGCGGGGAACTCGGCAGCAGAGACTTCCGGGTGGACGGCCGAGGCGAGGATCGGCCCCGAGTCGTCACAGGTCGCAAGGTCGGAAAGCCGCAACGCTGACTCCTATTATATAAGCAGATCGAGAAACGGACGGGACCAGGGCGCAGCGCGGCCATGGCGGGACCACTACCAGTGGGGGCAGGCGGCGATCCGCAGCCCCACGGCAAGTGTCCTGGCAACTGAGCGGCCGACCCGTGCAAGCGATCGAACCGACGAACAAAATGCTACCAGTCGCGATTTCGAGGGATCAAGTTATCCACAGCTCCCGGGATCGGATCGATCCGACAACCGCATACGATCATTCAAGAATAGGGGATCTGATCGGCATGTACGATCAGATCGCACATCGCCCGACCGCACGAGCAGCCCGACGGATCAAGTTTTCAGTTCGGCCCGGACGATCCCGGTCTGCCAGCGTCCGCGGCGCGATCGACCCGGACTGAACGCGCGCCAGCGCACGGATCGTCCACACGGCGGGCCCGCCCCATTCCCGGCCCCGACGCACCGCGATATGGTGCGCCGCCATGGCTACGTTCCTCGAGCGCCACGGTCGCAGCCACACCTGCGGCCAACTTCGTGACACCGACGTGGGCTCCCACGTCGTCCTCACCGGCTGGGTCGGCAGCTACCGCGATCACGGCGGCTGCGTCTTCATCGACCTCCGCGATCGCGAGGGCATCACCCAGATCGTCTTCGATCCGTCGGAGTCGTCCCCCGCCCTCCTCGCGCTGGCGGCCGACCTGCGCACCGAGCACTGCATCGGCGTCGCCGGCGTCGTGAAGTCGCGCGGCGGCAACAAGAACCCCAACCTCGCCACCGGCGCGATCGAGGTGTGGGCCGACGATCTTGAGGTGTTCTCGACCTCGGACACGCCGCCGTTCCCGATCGAGGACAAGCTCGACACCAACGAGGCGCTGCGGCTCAAGTACCGCTACCTCGATCTGCGCCGGCCCAAGCTGCAGAAGAACCTGATCGCGCGCTCGCAGATCACCAAGACCGTCCGCGAGTACCTCGGGGCCAACCGGTTCCTCGAGATCGAGACGCCGTTCATGGTGAAGTACACGCCGGGCGGCGCCCGCAACTTCCTGGTGCCGTCGCGGCTCAACCCCGGCAACTTCTACGCGCTGGCCGAGTCGCCGCAGATCTTCAAGCAGCTGCTGATGGTGGCGGGCTACGACCGCTACTTCCAGATCGTCCGCTGCTTCCGCGACGAGGACCTCCGCCTCGACCGCCAGCCCGAGTTCACGCAGATCGACATCGAGATGTCGTTCGTGACCGAGGAGATCCTGCAGACGATCATCGAGGGCATGGTCGCCGCGCTGTGGAAGGACGTGCTCGGCCTCGAGGTCAAGCTGCCGATGCGGCGCATGACCTACGCCGAGGCGATGGACAAGTACGGCGTCGACAAGCCCGACCTGCGGCTCGACCTGACGCTGTGCGACCTGTCGGCCGGCTGCGTCGACACCGGCTTCCGGGTGTTCGACGACGTGGTCGCCAAGGGCGGCATCGTCAAGTGCCTGCGCGTGCCCGACGGCGATCGCCTGAGCCGCTCGCAGCTCGACAAGCTGACCGACTTCGCCAAGCCGTACGGCGCCAAGGGCGTCGCGTTCGTCCGCGTCGGCGACGGCGGCGGCTGGGCCGGCGCGCCGGCCAAGAGCGTCACCGACCTTGCCCGCGCCCGGCTCAACGAGCTGGCCGGCGCTGGTCCCGGCGACCTGCTGCTGTTCGTCGCCGACAAGGCCAAGGTCGCCAACACCTGCATGGGCGCGATCCGCCTGCACATCGGCGAGCTGCTGGGGCTCATCCGCAAGGGCGAGTTCCAGTTCATGTGGCTCACCGATCCGCCGCTGTTCGAGGTCGACGACGCCACCGGCGAGGTCGCCGCGTCGCACCACCCGTTCACGTCGCCGCGCCACGTCGACGAGGGCCTGCTCGAGAGCGCCCCCGGCCAGGTGCTGGCCCGCGCCTACGACCTGGTGCTCAACGGCGTCGAGGTCGGCGGCGGCTCGATCCGTATCCATCGCTCGGATCTGCAGGCCCGCATCTTCAAGGCGCTGGGCATCAGCGACGACGACGCCCGCGCCAAGTTCGGCTTCTTGCTCGACGCGTTCAAGTACGGGCCGCCGCCCCACGGCGGCATCGCCCTCGGCCTCGACCGGCTGGCGATGATCATGGCCGGCGCCGAGTCGCTGCGCGACGTGATCGCGTTCCCCAAGACCCAGAAGGGCTCGGACCTGATGACCGACTGCCCGACCGGCGTGTCGAAGAAGCAGCTCGACGAGCTGTTCATCCAGCAGGCGCCCAACCTGCCCGGCAAGCCAGGCGCGTAGCGCCGGGAGACGCGGGGGCTCGGCGACGAGCCCCTGGCGCTCACCGCGGCGCGTCGTCGGGGATGGTGTCGTGGAACTGGCGGTAGTCGAGGTAGCGGGCGCCGGTCTCGGGATCGTCGTGCAGCACGTCGACGTAGCGGTGGTGCCACGCGATGCGGTCCCAGGCGTACGCGTAGCGGGCGTGGACGGTGGTGGCCAGCGCGTCGTCGATGCCGGTGAACGTCACCAGGATGGTGGCGGCGCGCTCGACCAGGAGCGCCGCGGTGGCGCCGTGGAGCGGGCTCTTGTCGTCGATCGCGTGGAACGCGGTCCACGACAGCGCGAACAGCGGCGAGGTCGCGCGGCGCAGCGGCAGGTCGTAGATGCGCCGGGCCTCCTCGCCGGTGGGCAGGCGCTCGGACCACGACAGCGAGACCCGGATGGTGGCCTCGACGATCGCCGAGGCCCGAGCGTTGGCCATGCGGAACTGCAAGGTCGGCACGCCGCTCTCGCGGTTGATCACCGCGGTGCGCGCCCACAGCACCTTGGCGGTGGTGGTGCCGAACTTGGCGAACACGATGCCGGTGGTGATCGCGGTGATCAGGATCCCGCAGAAGCTCTCGATCGTGACCACCCAGTGCGCCAGCGCGTCGCCCGGCGCCATGTAGCCGTAGCCGATCGTCGCCAGCGTCTGCACGCTGAAGTAGAAGCGATCCCAGAACGACCCGGGGCGGGCGTTGATGATCGTGGCGTCGCCCAGGTACAGCACCGCGGCGAAGAACAGGTTGGTGACGAAGAACAACAGCCCGAACGCGCCGAACAGGCGGGTCCAGGTGGTGCGGCGCAGCGCGTGGTAGACGTCGGCCCACAGCGTCTCGCGCCACGAGCTGGGCAGGCCGCGCCGCTCGACGGCGACGGTGCCGTCGGGCCGGAACATCGTCGCGAGGCGGGGTGGTGGATCGGGATCAGGCACGGTGGGCCATCGTAGCGCGCGTCAGCGCTCGACCGGCGTGACCGGCAGGACGATCAGGCGGCCGCGCCGCACCAGCCGCAGCGGCGCCGCGGCGTCGACCGGCACCGCCCGCAGCGCGCGCACCAGCTCGTCGACCGTGGTCACGTCGTGCGGGCCCAGGCCGATCACCAGGTCGCCGTCGCGCACGCCGGCCTCGGCCGCGGGGCTGCCGGCCTCGACGCTCATGATCTCGACGGTCGACGTGGCGAGCACGCCGTGGGCCCGCGCCAGCCGACGATCGAGCGGCCGGGTGGCGCCGCCGACCCCGAGGTAGCTGCGGCGCACCCGCCCGCGGGCCAGGAGCTCGGCCAGCACCCACGCCGCCGTGCTGGCGCCGACCGCGAAGCCCAGGCCCTGGGAGCGCGCGATGATCGCGGTGTTGATGCCGACGATGCGGCCGCGGCTGTCGGCCAGCGGCCCGCCCGAGTTGCCCGGGTTGAGCGGCGCGGTGTGCTGGACCACGCCGTCGATCAGCCGGCCGTCCTTGCCGCGGAGGCTGCGGCCGAGCGCCGAGACCACGCCGGCCGACACCGTCGACGCGAAGCCCAGCGGGTTGCCGATGGCCACCACCAGCTGCCCCGGCCGCACCGGCTCGGTCGCCAGCTCGCCCGGCGCCGGCGCCGCCAGCGCCACCGGATCGGCGTGGAGCAGCGCGAGGTCGGTCGACGGATCGCTGCCGACCACGCGCGCGGTGGTCAGCTCGCCGGCCGGCGCGCGCACCCGCACCTCGCGGGCGCCGTCGACGACGTGGTGGTTCGACAGCAGGTAGCCGTCGGGCGTGCACACCACGGCCGAGCCCGCGCCGTCGGCGTCGCGCAGCCGGCCGCGGCGGATCTCGACCGCGACCACCGCCGGGCCGAGGCGCTCGGCGACGCCGATCACCGCGCGCGAGTACGCGTCGAGCGCGCCGGCGTCGTCGGCCACCGGCGCCGCGCTCACGGCCGGGTCCCCACCGTGGCGGTCAGCGCCGTGCGGACGCCGCCGCGCACCAGGTCGATCGCGATGGTCGCGCCGGCGCGATCGTAGAGCCCGAGCCGCAGCTCGTCGGGGCCGGTGATCGCCGCGCCGTCGATCGCGATCAGCACGTCGCCGACCAGCACGCCGGCCGCCGCGGCGGGGCCGCCGTCGTCGAGCGACACCACCAGCGCGCCGCGGCCGCGGCCGTCGGACACCGCCGCCGGGATCGCCGCCGCCTGCACGCCGACCCCGAGGTAACCGCGCGCGATCCGGCCGTGGGTCGCCAGCGCGCCCACGACGCGCGCCAGGGTCTCGACCGGCACCGCCAGATCGGCGCCGCCGATCAGCGTCCGGGTGTTCATGCCGACCAGGTGGCCGGCGAGGTCGACCAGCGGGCCGCCGCCGAACCCGCGGGCCAGCGCGCGGTCGGTCTCGAGGTACTGATCGACGCGGCCGCCGGCCGGCGTGCGCACCGCCGGGCCGATCACGCCCAGCCCGCGCAAGGACGCGCGGATCGCGCGGCCGGGGCGGGCCAGCGCGAACACCAGCTGGCCGGGGGCGAGGTCGCCGACCCGGCGGGCGATCGGCACGAGGCCGCCGCCGTCCACCGCGATCAGCGCCACGTCGGTGCCGGGATCGCGCCCGAGCACCCGGCCGGGACGGTCGACGACGTCGGCGCCGGCGGCGACGCCGATCACCGGGTCGTCGGGCGTGTGGTAGTTCGAGGAGACGATCAGCGTGTCGGTCCAGGCGATGCCGGTGCCGGCGCCGCGCTGGCGGGCGACGCGCACGACGCTGGCCTGGGCGGCGGCGACCGCGCCGGTGAGCGCGCGATCGAGCGTGGCGAGCGAGGCTTCGATGTCGGGCTGTGCTTGCATGGGCCCAGCGTGGGCGCGCCGGCGCGCGGCGACCATCGCCCGATGGGCGAGGCCTGCGGCGCCATTTCGGGGTGGTCCCCTGCCCGTTCGACCGGGCGATCGCCCGCACGGCCCACCTTGACGAGGGGGCCCGGCGGACCCACGTTGATCCCCACGTTCTCCATCCGGCGGATCCGATGACCCGTAACCCAGTCCTCTCGCTCGCTCCCTCCCAGATCGGCCCGGTCCGGGTGGCGGTCACCTCCGACGACCCGCTGATGCGGGCCAGCGTCCAGCGCCTGCTGGCCGCCGTGCCCGAGGTCGCGGTGGTGCCGACCGCCGACGCCCAGGTGGTGCTGGTCGACCTCGGCACTGATCGCGAGCGCGCGCTGGCCCGCCTGCCCTCGCTGCGCGCGATCGCCGCGCCGGTGGTGGTGGTGGTGCCCGACGGCAGCTTCGTGACCGCCGCGCTGGCCGCTGGCGCCCGCGGCGTGGTCCACCGCGACTCGATCGGTCCCGAGTGGAGCGCCGCCTTGACCGCGGTCGAGGCCGGCCTGACGGTCATCGACGCGCCGCTGGCCGAGAACCTGGTCAGCCCGCGCCCGGCCCCGGCGCCGGCCAGCGCGCCGCGCCCGGCGGTCGGCCAGCTCACCGAGCGCGAGCGCCAGGTGGTGTCGCTGCTCGCCGAGGGCCTGTCGAACAAGCTGATCGCCGACCGCCTGGGCATCAGCGACCACACCGCCAAGTTCCACGTCAACGGCGTGATGGCCAAGCTCGGCGCCGGCACCCGCACCGAGGCGGTGGTCGAGGCCGTGCGGCGCGGCCTGGTCACGCTGTAGCGCGCCTCGTCTCGCGTTTCGGGCCCCTCCGTGTCTCAGGGGCCGAGGCCGACCCAGACCGCGCCGTCGTCGCCGAACTCCTTCTTCCAGATCGGCGCGCGATCCTTGAGCCGGTCGATCGCCGCGCGGCACGCGGTGAACGCCTCGGCGCGGTGCGGCGCGGCGGCGGCGATCACCACCGCGGCGTCGCCGATCGCCAGCGCGCCGACCCGGTGCTCGATCGCCAGCCGCGCGCCCGGCACCTCGGCCTCGATCTCGTCGACCAGCGCGCGGATCACCTTCTCGGCCATGCCGGCGTAGGCCTCGTACTCGAGCCGCTCGACGGTGACGCCGCGGCTGTGGCGGCGCACCAGCCCGGTGAACGTGCACACGCCGCCGGTCTCGGGCGTCACCACCGCGGCGACGCAGCGATCGAGCGACAGCGCCGCGTCGAGGATCGCGACGTGGACCCGATCGTTGCCGCCGGCCACCGGCGGGATCAGCACCAGCTCGTCGCCGGCGACCAGCACGTGGGTGTCGTCGACCATCGCCTGGTTGACCGCGACCCGGAAGTGGCCGCGCAGCTGACCGACGATCGGGTGGCGCGCGGCCAGCACGGCCACCGCGTCGGCGACGCGGGCGCCGTCGGGCACCTCGAGCGCCTCGGTGTCGCGGCCGAGCCGCTCGCGGAACACCGCGAAGTACAGCACCTGGATCTGCATCGCCGCCCTGTCGTACCGTGCCGGCATGGCCGCGTCCAGCCGAGAGCTCACCGCCCACGGCCAGGCGGTCCGCGCGGCGATCCACGCGGTGGTGCGCCGCATCCCGCGCGGCAAGGTGGCCACCTACGCCCAGATCGCCGAGCTGGCCGGCTTCCCCGGCGGCGCCCGGGTGGCCGGCGCGGCGATGAAGACCTCGACGCCGGCCGATCGCTTGCCGTGGCAGCGCGTGGTCGGCAAGCGCGGCGGCCTCGGCGTGATCGCGATCCACGATCCGGTCGGCGCGGCCGTGCAGCGCGGGCTGCTCGCCGACGAGGGCGTCGTGATCAGCGACCGCGGCACGATCGCGCTGGCCCGCTTCGGCTGGCTGCCGCTCGCGCGGCGACCGCGGCGACCGGCGCCGCGGCGGCGCTGAGCGCGACCGCATCGGCCCCAGCCGCCGCTCAATTCGGCTGCGGCTGCGGCGGCGTGGCGGTGTCGCCGTTCACGACGTTGCCGCCGGGCCGGGCGCTGTCGCCCGGGTAGGCCGAGCCCGGCGGCGGCGGCGGCGCCGGCTGGACGATCGGGGGCGGCGGCGGCTGCGGGATCCCGGCCGGGTTGGCGCCGCTGCCGACGCCGTTGACCGCGGCGCCCTCGGGCCGAGGCACGTCGTCGCGCGGCTGCAGCATCGCGGGATCGATCGCCGGCGGGGGGGGCGGCGGCGGCGGCGGCTCGACCGGCGCGACGCCGGCGTCGACGATCGGCTGGACGACCTCGACCGGCCCCGGATCGAACCGCGGCCGATCGTTGCCGCCGCTCGCGGCCCCGCCGCCGCCGGCGTCGGTCTGCTGACCGTCGCACAGCGCGCCGATGCGGCGCACGTTCGACAGCTTCCCCATCAGCTTGATGTGGTGCATGCCCTTGCCGTCGATGACCGGGCTGCCGAAGTCGCACTGGCTCGAGAACTTGGGCTCGCGCGCGTACAGCTCCTTGCTGCACTTGTAGCGGATGCAGCCGGTGATCGTCGATTCGGTGATGACCTTGGCCAGCTTGATGTCGACGTCGACGTCGGCCTCGCCGTCCTTGGACACCAGCTCGAAGGTCCGCTTCTTGGCGTTGCCCTTGACGATGTCGATCGCCAGCTTGAACCGCGTGATCTGCAGCGCCGGCACCGCGACGCCGTCCTTGGTCCACGCCTCGTCGCCCGGGCGCTTGCTCTTGGGGTAGATCTTGGCCTCGCCGTTGCCGATCGTGCAGCCGACGGTGCAGGCCAGCTCGAACACGCCGTTGGCCTTGCTCCAGTCGTTGCGCACCAGCTTGAGCCGCACCTTGCCGTCGGCGTTGCCGTACATCGGCAGGCCGACCGCGTCGCTGACGCCGGGGATCATCGTCAGCGGCACCTTGGCCAGATCGAACGCGTACGCCGTCTCGTGCTTGGCCTGGACGATCGAGCCGGTGATGCGGCCCTTGTTGGTGGTGATGGCGAGGCCGATCTTGACCTTGCCCGACACGAGCGGCGCGAAGGCCAGGTCGATCTCGATCCGCTTGAAGTACATCGTCGTGGTGGGCTGGCCGGCCACCGACGGCCGCGACCGCAGCGTCACGCCGGTGAGCGCGAACCGCCCCGGCACCAGGCTGCGCTCGACGCCGTCGATCGTGACGTCGTACTTCGACTGCAGCGCCTCGAGCGCGCGGTCGCGCACCCGCTCGTAGGGGAAGGTCAGGTGCAACGCGAACACGAACGTGACCAGCGCCAGCACCACGTAGCCGACGTAGCGCAGCACGCCGCGCACGCGAGGGGACATCGCCATCTCAGCCTCCTGCCTTGGCCGAGCCGGAGCCCGAGCCCGAGCCCGAACCGGATCCCGAGCCAGCGCCCGCGCCGCCGGCCTCGGCGATCCGCGAGTACGTCGAGATCTCGGCCGACAGATCCATCTTCTCCTGGTCGCGGAAGTTGCGCTTGATCGACAGCGACGTCACGACCACCGCCGGCGAGTCGGTCTCGATCGCCTGCAGGAAGTCCTTCACCTGGGTGATGTTGAGGTCGCGGATCTCGACCGACGCCGCGTGGACCATGTACTTGCCGCGCGGCACCGGCGTCCGCGGGTTGACCCCGGGGATCGTGATCTGCGCGGTCGAGCCGGCCTTGTAGATGTAGCTCTCGAGCTTGATCGCGTCGGCCGGGATGGCCGCGGTCGGATCGTTGCCGACCGGCACCTTGGCCGCCGCCCGGTAGGCGGTGAGCTTGCGCAGCGCGGTGCGGGCCTGGGCGTTCTTGGCCTCGAGCGCGTCGAGGCCGTCGTGGATCGCCAGCGCCACGTAGAGCACCAGCACCACCACGGTCGACACCCCGAGCAAGACCACCATGCGGCGCTCGCGCGGGCTGATCGACTCCCACTTGTCGCGGACCTTGTCGAAGGCGGCCATGGCTACATGCACTCCGTGCGCAGCGCGAACGAGAACAGCTTCTCGCCGTCCTTGCCGCTCTTGGATGGCCCGCGCGACACCTCCTTCACGCAGGCGATGCCCTTGACCGCGGTCTCGAGCGCGTCGACCTCCTCGGGCGTCTTGGCGGAGCCTTCGATCGTCACCTTGTTCTCCTTGATGTCGATCGACGACACGTTGAGCGTGATGTTCTCGCGGGCCGGCAGCTTGCCGTTGATCTCGAGCAGCAGGTCGTAGGCCGACATCTTGGGCATCGGCGACTCGCCGGCGCCGCCGCCGATCGCCGCCAGCGACAGCAGCTCCTTGACCTTCTTGGGCTTGCCGTCGAAGGCCTCGGCCGACTCGGTCGCGATCCGCTGATCGAGCGTCTTCTCGGCCTTGCGCAGCGTCTTCATCGACGCGTAGGCCGAGCCGCCGGCGAACGCCAGCACCACCAGCGCGGCGGCGCCGACCTGCATCAGCTTGGTCTTGATGAAGGTCATGTCGACCTTGAACGCCAGCGCGCCGTGGCGCAGGTCGAAGCTGGCGCGGCCGCCGGCGACGTCGAGCGCGGTGGCCACCGCCAGCGCCCCGCCGTCGACCGCGCCGGCCTCGGCCTGGCGCGGGGTCAGGAAGCTCGCGGCGTCGGTCGGGCTGATCGTCGCCACCGGCAGCCGCAGCTCGTCGGCGACGAACCCGGTCAGGCCGCGCAGCCGGCTGCCGCCGCCGACCAGGACCACCCGGCCGACCGCCAGGCCGGTCTTGGCCCGGGCCGCCGACAGGCTCTGGCGCAGCTCGCGCACCCACGGGCCCAGCTCGGTGACCAGCACCTCGTGCACCCGCTGCCAGGCCTCGCTCGGCGCCGGGTTGCCGCTCGACGCGACGAAGCCGTCGGTGTGCTTGGCGTGCTCGGCCTCGGGGAACGCCAGCCGCCAGTGCTTGACCACCGCGTCGGTGACGTGGCGGCCGCCGCGGGTGATCGACCGCGACCACTGGGCCTTGCCGTGGCGGGCGATGACGACGTGGGTGTGCTCGTGGCCGACGTCGACGATCGCGGTGGCGACGTCGTCGGTCGCGCGGTCGAGCCGCGCCAGCGACGCGACCGTGACCAGGCCGCGGGCCTCGGCGCCGGCCGCGCTGGTCAGCGCGATCAGCTCCTGGGCGCGGGCCTGCGGCATCGAGTAGGTCAGCACCCGCATGCCGTCGGTCGGCGCCGCCACCCGCCCGCGCGCCGGGGCGCCGGGATCGATCGGCTGAGCCGGCACCGCGGCCAGCGGCTCGAACGCGTAGACCAGGTCGTCGAGATCGACCGGCACGACGCCCTCGAGCTCGGCGCCCACGGCCTTGTCGAGGTCGGCGCGGCGCAGCGACTTGAAGCCGAACTCCAGCACGTGGACGAACACCTGGGCGCCGCCCACGGCGAGGTAGCCGGTGTCGTGGTCGAGCTTGTGCTCGCGGATGATGCCGGCCAGCACCCGGCCGGCCCGCTGCTCGTAGGGCTCGTCCCCGGCCGGCACGACGCGCTCGATCACCTCGCCGACCGTGGCGTGGCGGAAGCCGGCGCTGGCGATCGCGACCTTGACGCTCCAGGCGCCGAGATCGACGGCGAACGTGCGGCTCATGGCTGGGTCCTCGGGATCGGGTGGTTCACGACGCTACTCCTCACGCAGGTACAGCCAGGTGCCCTTGTTCTTGCCTGGCGGAAACTTCTTGGCGACCCGGCTCTCTTGCATCTGGAACTCCTGGTCCCAGGTGCCGCGGATCGTCCGGCGCAGCGGGTTCAGCGCCCCGCCGCGCGTCACCTCGCCGTAGACCTCGACCTCGTAGACGCGGGCGGGGCCGGCCTTGGCGATCGCGTTCAGGCGATCGCGCAACAGCTCGATGCCGACGAGGTTGGGCGGGATCGTCAGCGTCGGCGTCGTCGTCGCGCCCGTGCCGGTGGGGGTGGCGCCGCCGCCCTCGCCGACCGGCGGGGCCAGCGCGGTCTTGGGATCGGCGACGAACGCCCGGAACTCGTCGTTGGTCGGCTGCACCAGGCCCAGCTGCACCGCCTGCAGCCACAGCTGGGCGAGCTGCCAGGCGTTGCCGAGGTCGACCTGCTCGGGGACCTTGGCCGCCAGCTGGATGACCGCCAGCAGGATCTTGGGATCATCGGCGACCCGCAGGTTGACCTCGCACGCGCCCAGCGTGCGGAACGCGGTGCCGAACAGCGCCCAGAACCGCGCGTCGACGCCGCGCACCAGCTTGAGCTCGGCCACCGAGTCGATCGCGTTGTTCTTGGGCTTGTAGCGATCCTTGAGGTTCTCGTAGCCGTAGTCCTCGGCGCCGGCCCGCTGCTCGCCGCGATCCTGGTCCTTGTCGATGTAGTCCATGATCGCGTCGATCTGGGTGGCGCGATCGCGGCGCCAGCCCTCGCCGTCCTCCTCCTCGAAGACCGGATCGAAGGCGTTGGGGTACAGGAGGCCCTGCAGCGCGCTGCGGACGACGCGCTGGTTGCTGGCGGCCAGCGACGCGGCGCAGTTGACGTTGATCTTGCCGTCGATCGGAGTCATCCGCAGGCCGAAGGTGCCGAACGACACGCCCATGCCCTTGGTCTCGCCGAACGACACCCCGACCGCGCTCTCGACCTGCTCGGCGTCGCCGCCGAACGCGGCGACGAAGGTGTCGGCGTAGGTGGTGATCTGGATCGGCCCGATCTGATCCTCGAACTGCTCGATCTTCTTCTGCAGCCGCAGCATCAGGTCGGCGAGGTTGAGCCCCGACCGCGCCAGGAAGTGGGCCCGGACCTGATCCAGGTTGTTGCGCGCGCCGAGCTTGTCGACCTGGGTGCGGGTGCCGAAGTCGTTGACCAGCACCAGGCACAGCGCGATGGCGGTGACGACCATCAGGATCGCGATGCCGGCGCGGTGGCGCGCCGACGCCGGCGCCCGGCGCCGCCGGGGCTGGGGGGAGCGGACGGCGGTCACGAGCCGTTCCCCAGGCGCTCCTCGAGGAGCGGCCGCGCTTGGGTGGTCATCGTCAGCTCGTCGCCGCGCGCGTTCTTGTAGGTGACCTTGATCCGGATCCGGGTCGGGATGCGCCCGGCGACGCCGTCGGCCTTGCTCGAGTCCCACTCGCGCCGCCACTTCTTGTCCTTCCAGTCCCAGTACTCGAACTCGAGCTTCTCGACCCCGCGGGTGAGCACGTCGAGCTCGCCCGGCTGGCGCTCCCAGCTCTCGTTGGACGGCCGGCGCAGCTCCTTGCGGAACAGGCTGTCGACCCGCGGATCCTCACGATCGTCGTCGAGGAAGTACGCGATCATCGTCTGGTCCGACTCGTTGGTGTCGGCCCACAGCGTCATGTGCCCGAACGCCGAGAACCGCACCTCGTCCTCCTTGCCGACGAAGATCGTGCGCCGGTTGTCCAGCGTCTTGTCCTCGTTGTCCGACAGGTACGCGCTCTCGAGGTCGGCCACCAGCCGGGCCAGCCCGAGCCGGATCTCGTGGTTGCGCTCCTCGATCGCGGTGTAGGTGGTGCGCGCGTCGGACGCCGACTTGAGCGTGCTCCAGGCCAGCACCATCATCAGGCCGAGGATCGCCATCGCGATCATGATCTCGATCAGGGTCATGCCCCGCCCGGCCGGCCGGCCGCGCCGCTGGGTGGATCGCGCGCTCATATCGGCAACGCCTTCTGCATCCCGGCGGGATCGGTGACGTACAGGATGAAGTCGACCTGCTCGTCGTGGATGCCGGTCGACCACGACACCGTCAGCGTGATCTTGCGGACCGACGCCTTCAGGACGTTCTGGATGAGCGTGTACTGCGCCTGGATGAAGCCGCCGGTCTGGGCGCCCTGGGCCGAGTCGGCGCCGCCGCCGCCGCCGCCGAACATGCCCATCATGCCGCCCAGCGCGCTCGACTGGAACTTGTCGGTGGCCGACGTGCCGTCGCCACCCTCGCTGCCGCTGCCGCTGCCGCTGCCGCTGCCGCCGCCGCCCGGCCCGCCCTCGGCCAGCGCCATCAGCTTCTCGTAGCTGGGCAGCTCGGCCGGCTCGATGACCGCCTTCCACTTGATCCGCGGGAAGCCCTCCTCGCTGAAGTCGCCCTCCTCCTCCTGGACGCCGTCCTGGAAGCCCTCGTCGAGGCGCTCTTCCTCGAGGTCGTACATCTTGCCGCGCGCCAGGTCGGCGACGACGCCCATGTAGTAGGACGACGACGACGCGGAGATGTTGGTCGCGACGCTCTTGATGAGCAGCACCAAGGCCATCCCGAGGATCGCCAGCGCGATCATCACCTCGACCAGCGTGAGGCCGGCCCGGCGCAACGCGGCGCGGTGGTGGCGGCTCATCGCTCCT
>Ga0073899_10001945_pt1 | contig 18781 bp, 14 predicted proteins | sample KloWWTmetaKNB5Ph_FD_88975 | JGI IMG/M metagenome (GOLD analysis project Ga0073899, IMG submission 88975) | Active sludge microbial communities from Klosterneuburg, Austria, studying microevolution and ecology of nitrifiers - Klosterneuburg... | ecosystem: Engineered > WWTP > Aerobic digester >... | reverse complement strand
GACTTGGTAGGACCGGGCCAGCAGTCGAGCAGCGTTACCTCCTTGTTGTCGGCGACGCCCACGATCATGGGCCAAGTCCGCACGCCTTGGTCTGCGACAAGTCCAGGTCGCACCTGGTGAAGGATGCGGTCCTCAAATCCGCCGATGAGGTCGAGGAGTAGTCCGGCCTTGGGGTCGTAACGAAGAACGCCGGGGATGACCCTGTCGGGTTCTTCCGGCAGCCACCAGTGGCCAGTCCATTCCGCTGACTCGTCGAGTCGGCGCTTGTCGGGCATCAGAGATCCTCCTCAGCGGGCGATACCGCAGACATTGGTAGACGCATGGGCCGGAGCTCTCACCCGTCGACGATGACGGCTCGCGTTCGCTGGCCCATGGCAAGGCTTTGGAATGTGCCGTCCGTGAGCAGCATGCCCGCAGGCCGATGGACTTGTCCGCTTGCAGACGTCGTCACTGGGAAACGTAGGCCAACCACATGATGTCCGCGGACTTGCTCAGGTCACGGCCCTAGCGGAAGTCCTGGATGGGGAGCCACGCGAGATGGCGTCTCGTCGCCGTGGTGGCGGTAGGCAGCAGTGTGAAAGATCGCGCCGTGGATAAGTGCGAGGATCCAAGCCTCAGCGAGGACGGCCGGCGCATCAGCCCTGAGGAGAGTTCGCTCGTACCCAAAGGGCTCGCTGCCGGGCGCCTTCGGTGGTCTTGAGATGTACTCCAGCGCGATCGTGTCGATGAGCTCGAACGAGGTGTCACCCGTTAACGCGGAGAGACGAACGCTCCCGTCAGGATTGGGCGGTTGCGTCATCAAGGTGACTCGCATCTTGTCCTCGGGGCGCGCGGTGACTCCGTGTTTGATCTTGTTGTTGGCGGCATTGAGGTCGAGTTGGCCTGATGAGACGAGGTCGATCGCACGCTTGATCCAGCGATAGGCGTTCAGAACGGCCTCGATGGAGTCGCGGTCCAACTTGGAGCCATGCGGAAGCGGAATCATCAGCCCCGCCAGCACCGGGAGCAGGTCCAGCGCCTTGAACGAATCCATCAGGTCCTCGACCAGGGCGTGGAGAGTGGTCGGTGTGCGGATCAGCGCCATCCAGAGGCTGCTTGTATCGGTCCTCGCGCGGCAGGCAAGTCTGGCATGAATGAGTCGCAGCAGCGCCTCGGCGGTGTGATGGCGAAGTTGGATCGCGTCGATCGCCACTTGGCGCTTTCGCTGCTCTTGCGAGGTTGGGTATCGCGGTTCTGCCGCCGGACCAAGAATCTCCGCGAACCGCCGCCGGTAGTCAGACCGGGAGGCGGAGAGTTCGGGTTGATCGATCCAGTCGAGGAGGGAGTCCACCTTGGAGCGAAAGTAGCTGGTGGGGTCGCTGCTCAAGTACGTGTCGTCGAGGGCCCGGCACTCCTCCGGAGTGAGGTCGGGACCATTCGGTAACGGATACAAGGTGGCGCTCCTCATCTGCCTCGACGCCGAATCGGAGTCGTGATTACTTGACTGCTTGCCATCCAGGCCGGGCCCACTCGTGCCCGTTGGCACAGACGAAGGCACACCAGTCGATCTTCGAGCCGTCGGCACGGCGCTCCTCAAAGGGTCGGGAGCCGCTGTGGGCTTGGCCGCAGTCGGGGCAGTGGTGAGTTCCAGTGATGAAGTGCGCCATAGACGGACCGTATAGGCCAGCACGGACAGGGCCGCGTCACGTGCACCTTTGAACTGAGGATCCGAGTCTTTCCTGCTGCCGCTCATCGAGAGATGTATCGAAGCTTCGGTAGTGGGCGCGCTGTGTGGCGGTGGGCCGCTTCCCTGCCCAGGCTGGTGAGGTGTCGATGTGGCCGTGGACTCGGTGGATCCACTGCCAGGTGAGCGCGTAGCCGCGGGACTCGCGCCGGGTGTTTGGTCGTACCTCTTTGGCCCATTCCTCGAACCAGCGGTAGGAACTCCATCGTCGGTGCGCCTTGGCTTCGTAGGCGCGGTAGTTCCAGCGGCCGGTTGATGAGTACGGGTCGGTGAGCCCTTCCCAGACGGCGTCGAGCCGCCGGGTCCACACGGTGTTGTCGACGAGCATGGTCGCTGAGCAGGCGCGGGCGCAGTTGATGCCCATGTTGCTTGGCATGCCCAGAATGTCCGCCGCCTTCGCCCAGGAGGTCACGTCCGGGGACTGTCGCGCCAGGCAGAGGGAGGCGAACAGGCGGACGGTGGCCTCGCTGGCGCTTGAAGCATCTGCCAGGTGCTGGTCGTAGAGCTTGGCGGGGATCACTTGTGGGATGCCGCGGGTGTCGATGTTCATACGGTCGCCTTCCTGGTTGTCGAGGTGGTGGGACAGGCGCCGCTGTGGTGCTCGCGCGGCCATGACCAGGCGCGTCAGGGTGGGGGTCATCACGGTTCGGTCGGCGAGCCAACCGAGCACACCGTCCGGGGTGTTGGGGGTGAGCTCAACCCAGGGCTGGAACGCCTCGACCGCGGCGTCGAGGTCGGATGCCGCGAGCATCGCGTCCGCGGTGGTCAGGGTCTGCGCGCGTAGCCCGGCAGTGGTGGGTGGGCGTAGTCCCCACCGTGGGCTGCGTTGGTCGCCGCGGTCACTGGTGGATGCCGTGAGGAGGGGTACCCAGGGGGCGAGTTTGTCTGCGCCGGCTTGGCGGCCAAGGTGCAGCAGCAGTGTGGTGAGGTGGCGCAGGTCCTTGAGGTAGGTGGCTGGCTGGCTCTGCACGCCCAGGGTGGTGATGTGTGCTCCGGCGAGGGCTGCGTCGACGCGCTCTTGGGTGGCCATCACTGCGGTGTCGGCGGGGTGGCTGGTGATGGTGGTCAGGTCGTGCTGGCACTGCCGGGTGGGGCCGGCGCCCAGCGGGTTGCCGCACAGGTTCGCGGCACCGACGGCGCGAAGGTGGGAGTGGCGTTGGTCGCGCAGTGGGCGCTGACATGCCGGGCACTGCGTCACGAGCAGGGAGGCGTGGCGGGTGCAGGTGGTGACGATCAGGAGTCTCCAGGCGCTGCGCCAGGTCCCGGTCTCGGCGAGGCAGGCCGGGCAGGCTTGGGTGCCGTGGGCGGGAGTCCAGCCGCGGGCGGCGACCTGCCGGTAGGAGTGCCGGTCGTCGGGGTCGAGGCCGGCGAGGTCGAGGGCGGTTCCGTCGTACGCGGCCAGCGTCGTGGCGTGAACGTCGTGCTCGCTCACGCGGGCAAGGTCGGCCAGGGCGCGGATCGTGTCCGGTCCTGGCGCGAGGGTCAGGTACCGGGTGCTGACTCCTCGCCGGCGAAGCGCGGCCAGGAGTGCGGCCGTGGTCAGGCCGTTGGCGTCGGCGAGGTGCTCGAGCCAGGACTCGATCGATTCCCCGTCGCGGGGTGCGACCGTGACCGGCAGGGCGGGTGCCGCGCTCACGCCGTGTTTGCCTGGGTCTGGTGCGGGTCACGGAGCCGGTAGGTGTCGGGTCGGCCGTTGCGGTAGCCGATGCCGCCGGCGATGCCGGTGTACCCGGACAGCTGCGCGAGGTCGGCGCACTCGGCGACGATCGGGCACAGGCAGCAGACCTGCCCGGGTGCGAGCAGGGCCCGGGCGCGGTCGTCGACGGCGTCGGCTGCCAGGTAGATCCGCTCCCAGGCGCCCCACCGAGATGCCATGCCTTTGCAGTTCCCGTCCGCCAGCGTCCACGCGGCGTCGCGGGCGAGGGCTTCGCGGCTGATGCCTCTCACCGGTGGCGTCGATCCGCGTGCTGGTTAGTGGCCGGATTGTCTGCCGCGGCGACCGTGAACTCCTCGACCAGCATCCGAAGCTCTTCCGCGTAGTGGGCGTAGAAGGTGGCGTCCATGGCGGGGATGGGGGTGTCGTCCATCGCCTTCAGGATTCGGGCGGCGCGGGCTCGCAGCTCTTCGTGGTCCGGCTCGACGTGGTTCATCCGTACCTCCGGGTGACCCTGTCGACCGCGCAACGGCTGGCGGCGATGGTCATGAGGTCGGCGTCGGCGAGCAGCCGCTGCCCGGTGTCGTGCAGGACGAGCCGGGTTTCGGGGTCGATGCGGGTGTCGAAGGCGTGGATGTCGCGGTCGGGGATGTGCGGCCACGGGCTGGAGCGCATCGGCCCGTGGGTGAATCGGGTCCAGATCCAGCCCAGGGCGAGGACGTCGAGCCCGGCACGGTCGCCGCCCGGTGGGAGTTGCTTGGTGGTGCTCGAGGGCAGTCGGGTGACGGCGCGCAGGGTGTCGCGTCGTCGCTGGTAGTCGATGAGCCCGGCTGCGAGCAGCGCGTCGAGGGATCGGCCGAGCAGCTCGGCGTCCTGCTCTCGCAGGCCTGTGCCGGTGTGGATGCCGTCGATGAGGGCGCTGGTGGGTATGCCGGTCACGCCGAGGGCGGCAGTCGACTCCTGCGGGCTCGGGTCGCCGTCGTGGGCCTGGGTGATGAGCATGTGCAGGGCGGTGGCGGCGCGGGCGAGCGAGAGCCACTGCCCGGGTCGTCTGGCCGGAGCGTCGTCACTGAGCGGCAGGGGCAGCAGGGCGGGGATGTGGCTGGGGTGCAGTCCGTCTTTGGTGACGTGGTGGCGCAGGCGGGTGAGGAACCAGTCGAGGCGGGTCCGGTCATCGGGGGTGAACTGCGCGGCCTGGTGCGCCCTGGCGTGGGCGGCTCGTTGCGGTCTGTCACGCACCAGGCGCCGCCCGCACATCACGAGCAGGGCAGCGACGGTGCCGGGGTGAGGTGAGGGGTAGGCGCCCCACTTGCGGGCGGCGGTGATGTCGACGGGCGGCAGGTCCTGGCTCGCCTCGATGTGGGCGGGGTCGAGGTTGTTGGCTGCGTGCTGGCAGCGACGGCGGAGTCGGTAGAGGATGCCGCGGGCTCGCGGTTGGTCGATCGAGGCTTCGGCGAGGTCGCGCAGGATCTCGGCGAGCTCGAGCACACGAGGGTGGGCGGGAGTCACCGTGTGCGCGGCTCCGGCTCGCACGAGGTAGCAGCGGCACCGCAGGCAGACCGGCATGAGCGCGGTCTGCCAGAGCAGGTCGGTGCGACCGGTAGTGGGTGTGCACGCGTGGCAGAGCCACGTGACGTCGAAGTGATGACGCCACCCGTGACGCCTCTGGATGCCATGGCCGCGGATCGCCAACGGGTACCGGTTCATGGTGAGCCGCCGCGCGGCATCCTCGTCGAGCCCACCCATCAACGCGAGAGCGTCGAGTTCACGCGGCGGGATGTCGATGTCGTGCCGATACCGGGGCAGCACCCGGGTGCGGTGGATGCCGTTGGCGTCGGCCAGGCGCACGGCATACGAACTGAGCGGCTCGAAGAGCCGTGGCGCGGGGCGCACGGGCAGGACGGTCACGACACCGCGACCTTCACTCGCCGGCGCCGGGACTGTTGCGGGACGACGGTGCGAAGCTCCGCCTCGCCGGCAATCGCGCGGGCGGACAACGGGACGGCGTCGAGGTGGGCGGTGGTGATCGTGTCCGAGCCGTCGTCGAACGCAGCCAGCAGGGCTTCGGTGAGCAGCAGGGCGGTGTCGCCGACGTAACCCTGGGTGCGGCGCCAGATGTACCCGGCGTGCTGGAGGGAGAAGATCCCCGGCGGTGCGCAGTCGAAGTAGGGCAGCAGCACACTTTCGGCGTCTTTGAGGAAGCGCTGCCAGGTACGGCGGTCGTCCTCGGTCGCCAGCGGGTACGCGCTCAGGGTGAGGCGTTCCAGGCGGGAGTTGATCTGCGGGTCGAGGTAGAGCGGTGACTCGTGCAGGTCGGCGCCGACGAGGATCATCGTTCCGCCCAGCTCACCGAGCTCGGTGTTGACGTACTTCAGGAAGTCGAGCATGTCGCGGCTGTCCTTGTTGGACACGTCGAGGAAGTGGCTGTCGTCGATGAGCAGCAGCCGCACCCCGTGCTGCCGGAACGCGTGGATGACCCGGGTGGTGGTCACCCGCACGAGGCCTTCACTGGGGTAGCCCATCGTGAGCAGCAGCGCGGCAAGGACATCGCGGATCCTCGACGCGGCGCGCAAGGTGATGTACACGTGCGGGATCCAGTCGGCGGTGACGCCCGGTTCGGGGTTCCAGGTGGGGCGCGGGTCGACGCACGCGGGGCCGAGCAGGTCTCGGTATGCCGCTTGGGCCCAGTCCTTGACGAACGTGGACTTGCCGACGGCGAAGGAAGCGCTGACCGACCCGATCGCCTTCGCCCCGGGCGGGCGGAGCCGGTTGCGGTCCACGAGCCGGGTGAGGTGGTGCGCGGCGCGCTGGGCGAGCACCGAGGGCAGGACGAGCCCGGCCATGGCCGTGCTCAGCTGGACCCAGTACTCATCCTGCGCCGCCTCGGACATGGCGTCGAAGGTCTCGACAGGGATCGGGGTCGGCATCGGCCGGGGCGGGGCGGTGGCTTGCTGGTGCCACAGGCGGGCGTCCATCAGATGGCCTCGCTGTCGTAGTCGGGGAAGGCAGTGTCGAAGTCCAGCGGGGCCGGTTCGTCAGCGGCGGCCGACATGTCCTCGGCCAGGGACAGAGCTGGCCGGGGCGGCTGCTCCGGCGCGGCCTCGGCGGCGGTGTCGATGAGTTGACGGGCGGCGGCGGCTTCGGCGTGGTCGATGAGGGCCTGGTCGTGGCGCATGCCGGCGCGGATGAGCTTGCTGCGCCAGTCCTCGTCGGTGGGGGCGGCGCTCAGCTCGGTGATGGCGGCGATGATCTCACGGGTGACGTTGCGGCGGGAGACCACACGGTTGCCGCCGCGTTCCTTGAGGAGTTGGCGGGCCCGCTGCACGACGACGTCGGTCAGTGGCGCCTCGACCAGGTGGGCGTCGCGCCATTCGAGTTCGTAGATGCGGTCGTCGTGGCGGCTGCGATGCCAGAGCCGGGTGCGGTCGCGCCGGTCGTAGTGGAAGGGGACTTTCGCGTCTTTGGCTCGGAAGGTCCCAGGCCGGATGCCGCGGATCTCGTCGAGGATGTCGCCGTCGTAGGTGAGGCCGCGAAACGCGACGCCACCGTTGCCCGGGGTGAGCCACTTCTCCGGCAGCAGGCTGTAGATCAGGTCCGGGTGCTGGGGAACCAGGAGGCGGCCGGTGATCGCGTGCAGCATGTCGTGGCGCTCCAGCGGGGTGAAGTTGCCGTCCTCGACGCCGGGGATCTTCACGCCGCCGTGTCGGTTGCGGTGATACGCGATGGCGATGTGCCGGTGCAGGTGCTGTTGCAGTTCCCGCCAAGAGCCGAGCGGCTCGAACCCGACCCAGCCGACGAACCGGCCTCGCTCGTGGACGGCTCGGCCCTTGAAGCCGGCCCCGTTGCGAAACGACTGGTACGCCGCTTGGAGGCTGTCGTGCCACCGCTCCACAAGGTTGTTGTCGATGGGACGTCCGGGTCGGGACGGCATGAGGTCGACGTTCCAGTCGCGCAGGAGCGCACGCAGGCTGTCGCTGAGGAAGATCTTTCCGTTGTCGGCGCGCAGCGAGACGACCGTGATGCCGGGTTTGATGTGTCGGCCGGTCACCTCGCGGCTGGTGCGGACCCGGCTGGCATGGGCGGTGACGGGGTTGTCGCCGACGTCAAGGCTGGCCGGGATGCCGCACCACCGGAAGTCGTCGATGGTGGTGTCCTCGACGACCATCGAGAAGGGGCGGATGGCGTCGTAGAGCGCGAGGGCGATCTCCAGCGAGTTCGCCGACTGGGGCACGACCCGGCAGGCGACGACGACCCGACTCGGGACCGAGATGATCGTGATGATCTCGACGGAGTAGACCCGCTCATAGGTGTCGTCCCACACGAGGTTGTCGCAACGGGTGACGTCGACAGCGAAGTGGCCTGGATGGGTTGCTGGGTAGTTGCTGCGGCCAGAGTTCCTGCGCAGGGTGGATGACTTGTGTTGCTTCGTGGTGTGCCCGAGCGCGGCGAACCGCATCGACAGGTACTGCTGAGTGATGCGTTGGGGCAGGCTGATGTCGTTGATCCCCTCCTGCTTGAGCCGAACAAGGACCCGTCGCTCGATCTCGACCAGGCTCACCTTGCTGCGGGTGCCGTCGAAGCCGGCCAGTTCCTCATCAACGATCCGCACGAAGCGGGGGTCGATGACCTCGAAGCCTTGGCGGCCGCGGGTCTTGCGCCCATCAACCAGGCCACGCAGTCCGTCACGTTTGAAGGACTTGATCCAGCCGCGCATCGTGTTGGCCGAGACGCTGTTCTTGACGACCTCACCCGCCAGGACGCGCCGGACCCGCATCCGGTCGACGCTGTACTCGAAGGTGAGCTGCCGCGCCATCGCCTCGACCCGTTTCGTTTCGCTCGCACCAAAGCCATCGCCGAACGGGTGGAACGGCTCCCCCTCTCGGGCCATCAGCGGGTGACCGTCGCGGTACCCGGTGAGGATCTCCAGGACCACCTCGAGCTTGAGCAGGATCTCGGCACGCATCGCTAGGGGGAGGCCGCTCCACCACGGCTGAAGTGACAGGTGGATCGCATCCAGGCCCTCCTCGCCCAGGCCGGTGACGGCAAGCTTGTCTGCGCGCACGAAGTGGTTCTCACCCACCGCATCCTTGACGGTGACACCGTGCCGGCCCACCTCCACCACGACCGCCGGGCCGTAGCTCATCAGGACCCGCGCTCCAACGTAGAGTTCGACTGCCTTGCTCACGCTGGCACCCCCTCAGGCTGGTGGAGAACCAGCGCCGTGGCCCGGGTAATCGGCGAGTCGAGATCGCAGTCGATCTGTTCACTCCAGATGCCGTGCCACATCGCCGACACGACGTGACCTCCTCCGGCATCCAATTCGAGGACATCGGCGACGGTGCCCCGGCCTTCGAGGTACTCGTGGAGCAGACGCAGCGAGCTGGAGTACCACGGCATCGGGCGACGGAAGCCGTGGATCCACATCAGGTTCACCCGCCGGATCCGGGACCAGCCGGCGAAGACCTCATGACTCCAGCCCACCTCAGCGCACGCCTCGGCAGTGAGCCGAACCTGCAATCGGAAGTCCTCGTCCTGCCGCCGTGCTGGTCGTACATCCCACAAGCGGACCGTTCCGTCCTCGTGGACGCTGAGGAGGTCAGGAGTGTGCTCCAGACGACGCCCTCGGCGCTTGGCCGGCAGCCGCAGCCGACAGGGCTGCGCAACCAGCCATGTCAGATCGCGGCGACGATCTAGTTCCCTGACCAGGTCGTGCTCGAGCCCGGACTCCAAGTGCAGGTGGTTCCCAGTCGTGACCGAGAATGCGTACACCGGCACATGCCCCGACCGTGCCTTCACCTTAGGAGTGCGGGTGCGCTGCAGCCGCGTGACGTCCGGGCGGTCCTGCCATGACCACACGGCTAGGTCCGCCCCCACATCGAACAACCACTCAGTGGCCATGTCCGGGCACAGCACCACAGGGGCTGGCCGGTTCCGGGCATGCGAAATAGACTCATCCACGCGACGGCACCTTCGTTTCTCTCCAGATTCATCGGGACCGTCGCCGAGGGCGCGCCAGGTACGAACTGGTGCGCCCTCACTCGCGTTCAGGCGCGGCTCTCGTCTACGGCTCCGCGACCCAACCTACCCGCACTGTCGGGAGCGAACAAGAGCAGTCATACATATTTAGCGAGCAGCGCCGCAACGTGGGCGACTCCTCACGACTGTCGGAAGTGCGCGCGATTCAGGCTATTCGCAGGTCGTGTCGATACGTCATATATTTGCGCCTTGCATCCTGGAGCGCCAAACTTCTCTCAGGTACTTGGAGCGACGCGCGGAGGCGGGTACGTTGAGCGAACCAACCAAGACGAGGCTGACCACCTCGAAGCGGAAAGTGCATGACGACCTCATGGGCCGACGCCTGAACACACTCGTGCCGCTGAAAAGCGCCACGCTGCAGGAGGTTGCTGCCGCCTGCTCCAAGGCACTGGCCAGCCCCACACGCATGCGATGTCTGAACCCTGACTGCCGTAGAAAGATCGACCGTCCCGCAGCAGGGCGGTTGCCTCTGTTCTGTGGCCGGTCGTGTCGAGAGGCCTTCGACTACGAGCGTGCCGAGCTCCTTGCCGATATCGCGGTCTTGAACCGGGCACTCAAGGTTGGCCAGGGCAGCCATCGTGAGCGACGCACGGTCCAAGTCGAACTGGCCAACAAGAGATGGTGCCTGCAACGGTACGTAGTGCCAACGGACCGAACGAAACCTGAGGTCACGTTCAGCGACCGTCAGAGGGCTCCGGCAGGATCAGACCGTGCCCACGATCTTTGACAACCTCGCCGCCGAGAGCCAACTGGGAACAGCGCTTCGGCAGTACTTCACGGATTCCTACACTCACGTGGACGTTGCCACGGGGTACCTCGACCTACGCGGATGGGCTCACCTCGGCGACATCATCGAGGACAAGGCTCACGAGTCGGGTTCTGCGCCGGTGGCTCGAGTGCTGGTGGGCATGGTCGCACCGTCTGACTCCCAGGCCATTCTGAACTCGCTCCAGTCTGAGATCGCCGAGGACGATCCTGGAGCATCGATCCACGACAGCAGCAAGGCCTTGGAGCAGAAGGAGCGCCTGGTCCGGCACCTGCGCACTCAGCTCATGCGTGGGCTGCCGACCAAGAGCGGCCAGGAGACGCTGCAGCTGATGAAGCGCCAGCTGGAGTCTGGTCGCGTGCAGATCCGCGTCTTCACTCGAAAGCCCCTTCATGGCAAGACGTACATCCTGCGTGGCGGGGCTGGGCCAGTTCCGCTTTGGTCCTACGTCGGCTCCTCCAACTTCACCGGCGCCGGCCTGTTCAACAACCTCGAGCTCAACATTGACGTCGCGGAGCAGGACGCAAACGCCAAGCTCGCTCAATGGTTCGAGGACCGCTGGAACGACAAGTACTCCCTGGTCATCACCAAAGAGATCATCGAGTTGATCGAGGAGTCCTGGTCAGGGGAGCAGCAGGCCACGCCGTTCGAGGTGTACCTCAAGGTCTGCCACGCGCTGTCCCAAGACGCGCGAGACGGACTCGGCTATGTCCTGCCAAAGTCAATGCAGGACCTGCTGCTGGACTACCAAGTCACTGCGGTTCGCACGCTCTCGCGCCGCATCGTGCGGCGTGGCGGCACGATGCTCGGAGACGTCGTCGGCTTGGGCAAGACCCTGACAGCAGTCGCGACCGCGCTCATGCTGCAGGCTGCCGAGGACTACAGCACGCTTGTCCTGTGCCCAAAGAACCTGGAGACCATGTGGCAGGAGCATCTAGAGGCCTACGGAGTTGAAGGTGCCAGAGTCGTCCCCTACTCGATGGTCGACAAGGTCCTTCCAGACCTCAAGCTCTTCAAACTTGTCATCTGCGACGAGTCGCACAACCTGCGAAATGACACGACCAAAGCGCATGAGGCCATCCGCGACTACGTGCGGCGAAACTCCAGCAAGGTGCTGCTCCTGACAGCCACCCCGTACAACCTTGCCTTTGCTGACGTCGCCAACCAGCTCGCGCTCTACATCGACGAGGACGAGGACTTGGGCATCGTTCCATCCGCAGCCATGGCGAAGGACCCAACGCTGGCCGACAAGGTGGACGGTAAGACCAACACGCTCGAAGCATTCAAGAGGTCCGAGGAAGCCGACGACTGGCGACGCCTGATGTCCGACCATCTGGTTCGTCGAACCCGCAGCTTCATCAAGAAGACCGCGCGGAAGAAGGCCGTGACACTGGCCGACGGGACGACTCAGATTCGCGAGTATCTGCAGTTCTCCGACGGGACCGACTTCTTCTTCCCCACGCGCATCCCGCACCCCCTGATGCACGCCTTCGGCGACGATGACCCCGCATCCATGATGGAGGACGACGCCACGCTTGACGCCATCACCCGGCTCACGCTTCCCCGCTACCGGCTGGCCGACTATGAAGACCGCCGTGCATCCAAGACGGACGATGACAAGAAGTACCTCGACGACATCCGCTCCGGCCGCGGCAACGTCAGCGGGTTCGTCCGCGTCGGACTCTTCAAACGCCTGTCATCCTCAGGCCACTCATTCATCCTCTCCCTGCAGCGACAACGTGCCCGCAACGAGCTGTTCATGTACGCCATCGACAACAAGCTGCCGCTCCCGCTGGGCAGCTTCACGGATCGCCAGTTCACCGTGAGCGACGAAGACCTAGAGGTCGACGCGCCTCTGGGTGGATCCATGGCGAGCCGCTATCAGGAGCTCCGCAACAGCGCACCGGCGAAGACGAAGTGGCTCAGCTCCACCGTCTTCAAGAGCACCCTGCGGCATGACTTGGCGAAGGACAACGAACTCATCAGCACCCTGCTGAGCCGCTTCGGCACCTGGGACTCGACCCGAGACAGCAAGGTCAACGCGCTGGTCGACCTCCTCCGCGGTGAGCACGAAGGCAAGAAGGTTCTCGTCTTCAGCGAGTACAAGGACACTGCCACCTACGTCGCCGCCGCCTTGGAGGCTGCAGGCATCGACAACGTCGGCCTGGCCACCGGTGACTCCTCCGACCCGTCGGACGTGGCACGACGGTTCAGCCCTCGCTCCAACCGGCTTCCTGGCCAAAGCGTGGAGGATGTCAAGGAGCCCGACGACCCGATCGACGTCCTGATCGCCACTGACGTGCTGTCCGAAGGGCAGAACCTCCAAGACAGCCACATCATCGTCAACTACGACCTGCCTTGGGCGATCATCCGGCTCATCCAGCGCGCCGGGCGCGTCGACCGTGTCGGTCAGGAGTCCGACACCGTCCACGTGTACCTCATCACCCACGACAAGGTCGAACAGCAGATACACCTGCGCCGCCGCATCCGTGCCCGGCTCAGCGCTGCTGCCGAGGCCTTCGGCTCGGATGAGCAGTTCTTCGGCACCGACGACGAAATCAAACTCCTCCACGACTTCTACGACGGTCGCTTGTCCGACGACGATGCCGAAGGTGAAGGAGAAGCCGACGCCGTCAGCGAGGCCTGGCTCGCGTGGAGCAACGCGCTGAACAGCCACCCCTCTGTCACCAAGCGGGTCCTCAGCCTCCCCGACCTCATCCATTCCACCCGCGACAGGTACGCACGCGAACCCGCCGGTGGCGTCGCATGCTTCGTCCGCACAGAGTCGGGCATCGACGCCTTTGCGATGAGCGACTCAACCGGGTCCGAACGCCTCCTCACCCCGGCCGAAGCGCTTCGCGTCTTCGAGGCCGAACCCACCACACCCACCGCGCCACTTCGTGACGACCACTTCGACCTCGAAGCACAACTCGTGCGAGGACCTCTGACCATCGAGGCCCGCGCAGCCGGCAACCTGCGCGGCGTCCGCAAGCGGATCTGGGAGCGGTTCGGTGGCACCTTCTACGCCGAACAGGCCGAGGACGCCCTCAACGCACTCCATGAGCGGCCGCTGACCACTCACGCCACCAACCAGCTATCCATAGCCCTACGGAACAAGTACGCCGACCAGGACATCCTCGACCTACTCGAGCGACTGCACCGTGAAGACCGCCTCGTCATCGGCTCCAGCGAGTCCGACGAACTACGAATCGTCTGCTCGATCGGAGTGACTGACACGTGAGCCAGGACCTGCTACCCAAGGTCGACCGCGGCGAGTTCCAAGAGGTCTTCATCGAGGACCTCAACTGGCTCGCCCCCGATGTAAAGCAGCACGTCAGTGTGACCGATGACGAGGGACGCACCCTCATCGCTCGAAATGTCGCGTCATACAAGGGCCTCCGAGTGTGGGTCTGCGACGAGCGGCCCGGCTCCGCCATCGAGGCCGAACTCGACCGGTTGATCGCGAAGACCAGCACGGACCGTCTGGTCATCTTCGACGGCGACCAAGAGCAGGTCTGGCGTTGGCCCGTAAGGCGAGCCAAGGACGGATCCGTCACTTCGCGCCTGACCAGCCACCGGCACAAGAAAGGCGACCCCGACCCGAAGTTCGCTGCTCGCCTCGACATCATCCGGATGCCGTTCGACGTCGTCCTCGACGCGAACGCCGTCCTGGGCAAGGTCAGGAACGCCTTCGATACTGAGGCCCAGAACGAGTCCAAGCGCGCCTCCAAACTCATGGCGAACATGTACGCCGCCATCGAGAAGGCCTATCCGCCCACCACTGAACCCAAGCGGCGCGATCACGAGATCTCGGTGACCCTCGCCCGCATCCTCTTCCTCATGTTCGGCGATGACACCGAGATGTGGCAGACCGACGCCTTCCGCAGCGTCATCCAGCACGAAACCAATGCTGACGGGGCTGACCTTGCCCCCGTCCTCAACAACCTCTTTCAGTTCCTGGACACACCTCAGCCCGATCAGGTCCCCACCGGGTTCAGCGGCTTCAAATACGTCAACGGCGGCATCTTCGAGGAGCAGATCAATCTGCCGCGCCTGGGCAAGGACTTCCGAACAGCCATCCTCGACGCCTGCGGGGTCGATTGGTCCGGCATCAGCCCTGCGATCTTCGGCTCGATGTTCCAGTCGGTCCGCGACGCGGAGACTCGCCGCGCCCTCGGAGAGCACTACACGTCAGAAGAGAACATCCTCAAGACACTCAACCCGCTCTTCCTCGACGAGCTGAGAGACGATCTGGCCGCGGCCCTTGCCCGTGACACAACCCAGAAGAAGGTCAACGCCCTCAACAAGGTCTGGGACTGCCTCGGCGACATCCGCTTCATGGACCCCGCGTGCGGATGCGGAAACTTCATCATCGTCGCCTACAGGGAGCTCCGAGCCATCGAGCTCCAGGTCATGGAGGCGCTCTATGACCTCCGCGACGAGCACCAGCTCTCGCTCGACGCAAAGTCCGAACTCAAGGTCACCCTTGACCACTTCTACGGGATCGAGATCGACGAGTGGCCGGCGCGTATCGCGGAGACCGCCATGTTCATGATTGATCGACAGTGCGACCTGAAGCTTCGAGATCGGTTTGGGCAAGCCCCAGAACGCCTACCCATCCAACGGGAGGCCAAGATCGTCGTCGGCAACGCGTTGCGCACGGAGTGGGAGAGCCTGTTGCCTCCCACTCCGGACGTAGTCGTTGCGGGAAATCCACCCTTCTTGGGCATCTCGGGACGGTCGGCCGCACAAACAGCAGACCTCCAGCGGGTCTGGGGATCCGGCTACCACGGGAGTCTCGACTACGTCACCGGCTGGTACGCCCGTGCCATCGAGTACTTCGGCGCCAAAGGAGGTCGATTCGCATACGTGTCCACAAACTCGATCACGCAAGGAGAACCCGTCGGCCCCCTCTTCCGACCAATCCTAGATGCCGGCTGGCGGATTCGATTCGCTCACCGCACATTCCCATGGACCTCCGACGCCAGCGGCAAGGCAGCGGTCCACTGCACAATTATCGGCTTTGACCGAGGGGGGACGCCTGCTCGCCTCTTCGATTCCTCTGGGTCGAATCCTCGCGAGGACGCGGCCGCTGGGTCCATCACGCCCTACCTGACAGTGGGTCCAGCCGTGATCGTCGACCCAGCATCGCGCCCCCTCAATCCCCAAGTCGGCAAGGTTGCCTACGGCAACAAGCCAACCGATGGTGGCTGGCTCATTGTCGGTCCGGACGAACGGGCCGCTGTGGAATCCGACCCGATCGCGCGCAGGTACCTTCGCCCCTACGTCGGCGCACGTGAACTACTGCATGGTGGCGACCGCTATTGCCTTTGGCTCGTTGACGCCCCGGCGACCGATCTCGCGGCAAGCCCAGTCTTGCGGGAACGAGTCGCGGGCGTCAGAGAGTTCCGCCTCGAGAGCAACGCTCCGAGCACGCGTCAGGCCGCATCGACCGCCCATCTGTTCAGGCAGGTCGCGCAACCTGACGCGCCATATCTTTGCATCCCCGCTCATGTCTCCGAGGACCGACCATTCTTCTTGGCGGCCCACTTTGGACAGGACGTGATCGCGAGCAACGCCAACTTCGTCGCGCTAGATCCTGACGGACTGATCTTCGGGCTCATCTCTTCCACGATGTTCCTTGTGTGGCAGACCAGTGTCGGTGGCCGACTGGAGTCACGGCTGCGCTTCAACAAGCTGCTGACGTGGAACACGTTTCCCGTGCCGACGCTGAGCGCTGACCAGTGCGCCTCGATCGCGGGCGCCGGGGCAGAGGTTCTGAAAGCCCGGGCTCAGCAACCGGGAACTTCCCTGGCTGCGCTGTACGCGCCAGGGGCGATGAGTGCGGCACTGGAGGGTGCGCACGAACTTTTGGACGCAGAAGTTGATGCCGCCTTCGGTGCCCCAGAGAAAGCGACCGAACTGGAGAGGCAGACCATCCTGTTCGAGCGGTACGCGCAAGCCGCAGCGGGCCGCGCCAGACTCGGACACTCAAGCGGACACAGTCGTGGTCGACGCAGGTAGCCGACTATCTGTGCGTGTGGTCGAGTTGGCCACTGCGATGTTCGCGCGCGACACGGGCTTCAGCGGCCCGGAGCTGCACAGGCTTTTCGCCGAGTACACAGAGGAACTTGGCGAGTACACCGGGTGGAGTGGCGGCGCGGAGTCACGGTGGCAGATCTTCCAAAGGGGATTGAAACTACTTCCGCTCGGGGAACAGGTCCGGTTTCTCTTGGACCTGTGCGAGTACGACGGGACCATCAAGCACGGCCGTCCCTCGGAAGCGGACATCGCAAAGCTACGGTCCCTGCTGCTTGGCCAGAGCACCCCCGGGTCGGATGCCGCAGCTCAGAGCCTCGCCGCCCTAACGGACTGGAAGGTGGTCCAAGACTCTTGGCAGCACGCACTCGACAAGATCCACTCGGATCCAGAGGGTGCAATCACAGCCACGCGGACCTTGCTTGAGAGCACCTGCAAGCACATCTGCGACGAGCGAGGCGTGGCCTACGAGAACGCCTGGGACCTGAGTCGGCTCTACAAGGCCACCGCTGGAGCCATGGAGATCGCTCCAGACCAGCACAGTGAACAAGTCATCAAACAGATTCTGTCGGGCGTCACCACGGTTGTCACCGGCTTGGGCGCGCTGCGCAACAGCCTGAGCAACGCACATGGCCGAGGCAAGAACGCGGCGCGTCCGGCTCCGCGCCATGCCAAGTTGGCCGTCAACGCGGGTTTCGCCATCACTGGCTTTCTGATCGACACCCACGTGGAGAAGCGGGGGTCGACGTGACACTTTCACTCACCGTGCGTTCTTTTCCGGCGACGGCGGTGGACACGTGACCGGCGTGGGTGGCCGAGGCCGTGTGCGGTTGCATAGTGGAGGCATCTCACCAGCAGAGGTACGCCTGCGTCGGCGAGGAGCATCGGAGAGGGCCACGGCACCGGGACGAGACATTCGAGATGTCGGTCCCGACAAGGGCCCGACACGTTGCCGGATCTGCTCCAAACCCGTGGGCCGGCCGCGGGTGGTTCACTGCGATGCGTGCATAGCCGACAAACGGCTCGTGAAGGAGGTTCGCGCTGAGCTGAGAAGGCTTGGCCTTCCGCCGCTCGGCAAGGCGGTGGCCAAGAGCTCGCCGATGTCGAGGAAGCGCAGGCGAGCCGAAGCCGCCCTCGAGCGACTGGGCAAGGCCACCAAACTTGCCCCTCCGAGGCCTGCCCGGCAGAAGGTTTCCAAGAGCAACCCCTCCCTCCCCCATGCTGCCCCTGCTTCCGCCGCGACCTGCCACAGATGCTTCGTCACCTTGCCCGCGACCGGACAGTGCGACAACTGCGCGTGATCGACGGCCTGTCGGCCGATTCCTAGAATCAAAAGCACTTGTTTGATGTAGCCGATCTCGTACGGCACGGGCGTCGTACTCTCGCTCAACCGGCTGGGGCGATTGCAGCGCCTAGCTGGGCGGCGGCCACGGACCAAGCAGTTGCCCGAAGACAGCGACTTCAGGCCGCAAGCAACTCAAGAACATCGTCCTAGTGATGAGGAACCGGAATGCTCACGTTCGCAGCGATCATGGACAACGCGGGGATCGATGCGCCCGAGGCCTTGGTGATCAGGCACGCCTACGTCCGCCAACACCAGGATGGGTCGCCCGGACTCCATAGCGAATCAACCGACGAGGAGATCCTCGCGTACACGAGCGTCCAGTCCTCGCGACAGTTCCCTACCGCACCGCCGCCTCTCTGGGTCGTGTTTCGGCCCGAAGGTGGAGACCGGGCCCGGCTGTGGTCGGTCGTCGTGAACCACGGGCTGACGGCGACCAATGGAACCGAGCGGACATTCGGGCTGGAGATTTCCGACCACATGGACGACCTGCGGGACCGACTAGTGATCGGGTGGAGCTCCCCACGCACCTGGTGCCTGAAAGCGACCACCGCCGGCAAGTACCCTGTCATGGAAATCGCCGACGCCCAACCCGTGCCCTTCCCCGGCTTTGACTCGCTCACCCTCGACTACCCCCAACTGCAGGCCGTGATCCGCGACCACCGCTACGCACACTGGCGGACAGCCCTCGCTTCGGTGGTCGGCGTCTACCTCATCACCGACACTCGCACCGGAAAGCACTACGTCGGCAAGGCCGATGGGGCGGAGAACATCCTCCAACGCTGGGCCTCGTACGCGAGCAACGGGCACGGCGGCAACGTCGAACTACGCAACATCGACCCGACTGGCTTCCGCGTCTCAGTCCTCCGCGTGTTCGATCCGGCCACCCCGAGGCCCGAGATCAACGCCGCGGAGAGCCACTACAAGCATGCCCTCGACTCACGCCGGCACGGACTCAACCGAAACTAGGCGCAGCTGCATAAGCAGAAGTTCCGGCACGCCCGAGGTGCATAACGTCGGCTAATTCATGGAATGGACGGCACTTCTTACAAGATTCAGTGCATCTCGACAGCAAGATTGGCTGCATCTCGACATGATGTCGAGATGCAGCCAAGACCGCACGATGTCGTGCGGCGAACATTGCAGAGATCGTCCCGCTCGGTGGAGTCGTGCAAGATCGCCCTCGCGCGCCAAGGCTAGCCACGTCCTCAATGCGGCATG
>Ga0073899_10001944_pt1 | contig 18784 bp, 18 predicted proteins | sample KloWWTmetaKNB5Ph_FD_88975 | JGI IMG/M metagenome (GOLD analysis project Ga0073899, IMG submission 88975) | Active sludge microbial communities from Klosterneuburg, Austria, studying microevolution and ecology of nitrifiers - Klosterneuburg... | ecosystem: Engineered > WWTP > Aerobic digester >... | reverse complement strand
TGCCGATTCGACGCGCACCACATCGAGCCAGGCGCGATCGTCGGCACCGGCAAGTTCGCGCAGGGTCTGCGCCATCACCACCACGTCGGCATGACGCGCCGCCGGATCGAATGCGGTCGCGCGCCGCAACACCTCCAGCACCGGGGGCGCCAGGTCGAGATTCGACAGCGCCTCCAGGCTGCGCTCCTGCACCGCTGTGTGCAGGATCTGGGTGACCGTCTGGCCCTGGCGCAGCGGCCGACCAAGCAGGCATTCGGCGACGATCAGCGCCAGTGCGTACTGGTCGGTGGCCGGCCCAACCTCTTCGCCGCCAAGCTGCTCCGGCGTGAGATACAGCGGCGTGCCCATGACCATGCCGGTGCTGGTCAGGCGTCCGGCGCGTTCGTCCTGATCGAGTTGCTTGGCGATGCCGAAGTCGAGCAGCTTGGGCACGATGGCATCATCCTCGACGGCGAGGAAGATGTTGTCGGGCTTGAGGTCGCGGTGCACCACGCGATGCTCGTGCGCATGCGCCAGCGCGCGTGCGATGTCGCCGACCACGCCGGCGATCTCGGTGAGTGTCAGCGGCCGTCGCAAGGCCGCGAGCGCGCGCGCCAGGGTGCAGCCGCGCAGCCGCTCCATCGCGTAGAACGGCACGCCCTCCGGAGTGACATCGAAATCGAGCACATCGACGATATGGCGATGCTCGAGCGTGGCCAGCAGTCGCGCCTCGCGGCGGAAGCGTTCCAGGAACTCGGCCTCATCGAGGCTCGGCAGCAGCAGCTTCAGCGCCACCCGCCGCGCCAGGCCGACGTGTTCGGCCAGATAGACGATGCCCATGCCACCGGCGCCGATCACATCGAGCAGTCGATAACGGCCGAACTCGCGACCGATCAGCGCGCGCGCATCGTCGATGCGGATGCCACCGCCGCAACAGGCGCAGCGCGACTGCCCCGGAGCGGAGAGGCGACCACAGTCGATGCAGAGGCGAAGTTCCATGCGCAGGCTCTCCGTGCCCGATGGTATTCACAAGCGCCGTGCACCGCGACCGCGGCCTGAACTTTTCCGGCCGGCGCGCGTCACTGCTACGCTTGCGCACCGTTTGCGATCTGCCATGTCCGCCACCCTCGCGTCCTACGCCCGCCATCCCTGGTCCAAGCCGATCGCTGCCGTGGTCAACGCCCTGCTGGCCGCGCTGCTGGTGTGGCTGTTGACGCGTTTCCTGTGGCTGACGCTGGACTGGAATGCGCCGCTGCCAAGCGCCGGGCCAGCGTCGGCGGCGCCGGCAACATTGTCCGCGCCGGCACCCTCACTGGCGCGCTGGCATCTGTTTGGCACCGCGGCGCTGCTCACCGACAACCGCAATCTGGCCAGCGCGCCGGAGACCGACCTGCCGATCGACCTGCGCGGCGTGCTCGCCGGCGAGGACCCGAAACATGGCCGCGCCTTCATTGCCGACGCCAACGGCGAGCGCGGCTACAACGTCGGCCAGGAGGTCGCGCCCGGCGTGCGCCTCGACGCGGTCTATGCGGACCGCGTCGCGCTGGATCGCGGTGGCACCATCGAGGTGCTGAAGCTGCGCACGGCCGAGACCAATACCGCGGCAGCGGCCGCGCCAGGCGCGGGTGCTGCGCGCACCCCAGGCGTCATCACCCCGTTCACCACGGCGACCACGAGCGGCAATCCGACCGCGAGCACGGCGCCCATCGATCGCAACCTGTTCGGACAGGTGACCGCATCGAACCTGCCGCTGGTCGGTGTCGACATGGAAAAGGTCAAGCAGCAACTCGGCGTCGATCCCGCCGAGCTCGCCAACCAGATCACGCCGATGCCGGTGATGGAAGACGGCAAGTTCGTCGGTGTTCGTCTCAATGGCGGCCAACACGCATCGGCGCTGAACAAGCTCGGCCTGCAACCCGAGGACATCGTCACCGCAGTCAATGGCGTCTCGGTCACCGATCCTTCGCGCATCGGCCCGGCGATCTCGGCGCTGTCCACTGCGGCGCGCATCGAAGTGACCGTGCGCCGCAACGGCAAACCGCAAACCCTGACCGTCGACATTCCCCGCTGATCCCGACCGGAGTATTCATGAGCCCACGCCCGCTGGCCCTGCTGATCGCCCTCGCCATCGCCGCGCCGCTTGCCGCCCAGGAAGCGCCCGGAGCGCCGCTGCTGAATGGCAAGCACACGCTGAACCTGAAGGACGCCGACGTGCGCACCTTCATCAGCACCGTCAGCGAGATCACCGGCACCAATTTCATCGTCGATCCGCGCGTCGAGGGCAAGGTCAACATCATCTCGACCCAGCCGATGGACAAGGACGAGGTGTATCGCGTGTTCGAGTCGGTGCTGCGCGTGCACGGCTACGCGCTGGTGCCGGCGGGCGACGTGGTCAAGGTGCTGCCGGAAGCGGTCGCGGTGCAAGACGGTGCCGCCAGTTCGCCGGTGCGTGGCCCGGACTCGCTGACCACGCGCGTGATCCCGCTCAAGTACGTGTCGCCGAATGCGCTGCTGACGGTGCTGCGACCGCTGATCCCGCAAAGCGGCCAGATCGTCGCCAGCCCCTCCGGCAACGCCATCATCGTCACCGACCGCGCCGGCAATGTTGCGCGCATCGAGAACATCATCGGCCGCATCGACACTGCGAGCGACAGCAGCGTCGAGGCGATCCCGCTGCAGCACGCCAACGCCCAGGAAGTGGCCTCGACCCTGAACAAGCTCGGCGGCAACGAGGCCAACGGCAGCAAGGCGGCGATGGTGGTGGCGGATGCGCGCACCAACTCGATCCTGCTCTCCGGCGAGAGCGGCGCCCGGCTCAAGGCGCGCGCCATGATCACGCACCTGGACACGCCACTTGATGCCGGCGAAAGCACGCAAGTGGTGTACCTGCGCTATGCCAATGCCGAACTGCTGGTGCCGGTGCTCGACAGCGTCGCCGCCACGCTCACCGGCGGCAGCACCGCCAAGGACGCGGCACGCGTGGCCACGATCCAGTCGCACCAGGACACCAATGCGCTGATCATCACCGCCGCGCCGGCGGTGTTCCGTTCACTGCAGGGCGTGATCCGCAACCTCGATGTGCGCCGCGCCCAGGTGCTGATCGAGGCGATGATCGCCGAGGTCAGCGACGAGACCGCACGCGAGATCGGCATCCAGTGGCAGGCCACCGATGGCCTGAGCCAGGAAGGACTGATCGGCGGCACCAACTTCCCGACCACGGGCCAGGGCGGCATCGTCGATGCAATCTCGAATCCGCTCGGAGCGCTCGGTGCCGGCCTGAATCTGGGTTACATCACCGGCACCACTACGATCGGCGGGGGGAGGTCGGAGCAGACGGTTTACGAGATCGGCGCTCTCGCGAAGCTGCTGCGCGGCGACAGCCGCACCAATATCCTGAGCGAGCCCAGCATCGTCACCCTCGACAACAAGGAAGCGACGATCAAGGTCGGTCAGGAAGTGCCGTTCCTGACCGGGCAGTACACCAACAGCAGCACGACCGGCGGCAGCAGCCAGCCGACCAACCCGTTCCAGACCATCGAGCGCAAGGACGTCGGCATCACGCTCAAGGTCACACCGCATATCAACGAGGGCGATGAGGTGATGCTCGACCTCAACCAGATCGTGTCCTCGCTGGCGCCCTCGGTCGACGGCGCTTCCGACCTGATCACCAACAATCGCGAGATCAGCACCTCGGTGCTGGTCAAGGACGGCGGCATGCTCGTGCTCGGCGGCCTGACCACACACGAGACCAGCGAGAGCATCTCCAAGGTGCCGGCGCTCGGCGACATCCCGCTGCTCGGCAACCTGTTCAAGTACCGCAAGACCAACATGGTCAGGCGCAACCTGATGATCTTCCTGCGCCCGCGCATCCTGCGCGACGCCAACCAGGAGTCGATCCTCTCGCAAGAGAAATACAACTTCCTGCGCGCCGAACAACTGCGCGTCAACGCCCTGCCCGGCAACATCACCCCCGAACGCGACCAGCCGTTGCTGCGGGTCGCACCGACGTCGCCGCTTGACGAGTAGGCGGACGAAGTGGAGGACCGATGATGTACACCACGCGAGCTTTCAAGATCGGTGAATCACAGGCAATCCGAATTCCGGCCGAACTTGCCTTTGAAGCATCCGACATCGAATTGGAAATCGAACGTGTCGGTGTCGAACTTCGGATTCGGCCGGTTCGATGCACATTGGCGGGCGTGCTTCAGATATTTGCTGCGTTCCCGGCAGATTTCATGGCCGAAGGACGTGCGGAACAAGAACAAGACGTGCGCGACTTGCTTTGATGGCCTTTCGCAGGCGCCTTAATTTGGACAAGCTGATCGCCGCGCATGCGATCGCGTCGCGGCTAGTGCTGGTCACCAACAACGTCCGGGACTTCTCGAAGTATCCCGGGCTTCACATCGAGAACTGGCTGGATCCACCATGAGCGCGATTGTTCGCAACCCCCGCCCCAATTTCGCATTCGCGAAGCGGCATGGCGCGACCTTGCTGGAATGGCGCGAGGATGCGGCGGTGATTGCGCATCGGCCGGATGTGCGGGTCGAGGCGCTGGCCGAGATGCGGCGTTACTGCGATGCGCCGATCACGCTGCAGGAGATGGATGCGACTGCGTTCGAACGCCTGCTGCGCGACATGTACGAGCAGGGAGGCGACGATGCCCGGCAGATGGTCGCGGACATGGACGGGCGCGTTGACCTGGGGTCGCTGGCGGAAGAGTTGCCGGAACCCGAAGACCTGATGGAGAGTGATGACGACGCCATCGTCATCCGCCTGATCAACGCATTGTTGACGCAGGCGGTGAAGGAGAACGCCTCCGATATCCATATCGAGCCGTTCGAGAACCGGCTGGTCGTGCGCTTCCGCGTCGATGGCCAGTTGCGCGAGGTGCTGGCACCGCAACGCGCGGCAGCAGCGCCGATCGTGTCGCGCATCAAGGTCATGGCCAAGCTCGACATCGCCGAGAAGCGGCTGCCGCAGGACGGACGCATCGCGCTGCGCGTCGCCGGGCGACCGGTCGATGTGCGCGTCTCGACCATTCCCGCCGGCTATGGCGAGCGCGTCGTGCTGCGTCTGCTCGACAAGCAAGCCGGTCGCCTCGATCTGGAAAAGCTCGGCATGCAGCCCGAGATGCTCACCCAGGTGCATGATCTGATCGCGCGCCCGCACGGCATCCTGCTGGTCACCGGGCCGACCGGTTCCGGCAAGACCACGACACTGTACGCGGCGCTGTCGAAACTCAACGATGCCACCCGCAATATCCTCACCGTCGAGGACCCGATCGAGTACTACCTCGACGGCATCGGCCAGACCCAGGTCAACACCAAGGTCGACATGAGTTTCGCGCGCGGCCTGCGCGCGATCCTGCGTCAGGACCCGGACGTGGTCATGGTCGGCGAAATCCGCGACCTCGAAACCGCGCAGATCGCGGTGCAAGCCTCGCTCACCGGGCATCTGGTGCTGTCGACCCTGCACACCAATTCCGCGGTCGGAGCGGTCACGCGCCTGCACGACATGGGCATCGAGCCGTTCCTGTTGTCGAGCTCGATGATCGGCGTGCTTGCGCAGCGCCTGGTGCGCGTGCTCGACCCGGACACGCGCGAGGCCTATGCCGCCACGCCGAGCGAACTCGCCGCATTCGGCCGCCCCGCACACGAACGGGTGACGCTGTACCGGCCGCGCGCCGGCCTGCCCGGCAAGTTCCCGGGCTACAAGGGCCGCACCGGCGTGTACGAGCTGGTCCTGGTCGACGACGCGATGCGCAAGCTGATCCACGAGGGCGCTTCCGAAGCCGCGCTCGACGCCGACGCCCGCAAGCGCACGCCGTCGATGTCTGCGGACGGTTGGGCCAAGTGCGTCGCCGGCATCACCTCGGTCGAGGAAGTGCTGCGCGTCACCCGCGAGGACTGAGCATGTCGCTGCCCGCGCCGCGTTCGTTGTTCGTCTCGGTGACGGCGTGGTCGCTGATCGCGCTCGGCATCCTCGGCGTGCTGTTGGCGCTGTTGCTGGGCGCGCTCGTCTTGCTGCTCGCTGCCACCGGCGAAGCGGACCCATTTGCCGCGGTGCCGCTGTTCACGCTGCTGCCCCCGGCCCTGCAATGGCTGCTTCGGCACGTCGGACTGCTTGCCGCGGTGGTGTTCGTCGCCAGCCTGGCTGCGATCCCGCTCGGCGTGGCGCTGAACCGACGCCTGGAATGGGCGCGGCGGGCCAGCGTCTGGATCTGCGCGCTGCTGGCGTTGCTGCATTTCGCCGCCGTGCCCTGGCAGTGGCGGGAGATGGACCACTGGTTCGCAGCCATGCGCGCCGACCTGCCCTGGTTCGCGCGCGATGGGCTGGATTCGTTCTACTGGTCGACCCAGTTGACCGGGGCCGGCCTCACCCTGCTGTTTGCGCTCGCGCTGGCCTGGTCGGCCTGGAAACTGGCGCGGCCGGCGGTCTGCGCCGAGTTCCGGGTGCAGGTCGACGGCTCCTGATCCGGGATGGGCTAGATCATCAGTCATGGTGTAATGGTGTTCCATTACACCTAGTTCACCAGTACAGTTCGCCCACGCTCACCCGCCCCGGGTGCGAACCAAGGAGAACTGTCGTGAACCACCGCCTGACCGTGCTTGCTCTCGCCACCGCCAGCCTGCTGCCGCTGGGCGCGGCCCAGGCGGGCCACTTCCACCATGACTGCGACGTCAACTTTCGCAGCGACTACGACCTGCGCATCAGCGCCGATGGCCTGAGTTTCGCGCCGGATTCGGGCAGCGGCGCACAGATCAGACTCGACGCCGGCCGCCTGTTCGTCGATGGCCGCGAGGTTGCGGTGAACGCCGCCGACCGCGTCCGCATCGCCCGCTTCGAGGACGAAGTGCTGGCCATCCGCGAGGAAGCCATCGGCATTGCCCAGGACGGCATCGGCATCGGCCTGACCGCGGTGCGCGAAGTGAACGCCGCCTTCGAGGAAGACGCCGGACGCATCGCCGAATTCAACCAGCGCATCGATCGCATCGGTGCCGAAATGCAAAAGGCGGTGCGTGACGACCTCTCGCACGGCCGCCCGACCGACGCCGAGATCGAGCGCGTGGTCGACCGTGTGGTCGAACCGCTGGTCAAGGAACTGGTGGCCTCGATCGCCGCCAATGTCGCCGGCGACGCAATCGCGATGGCGCTTTCCGGCGACGAGTCGCGCGCCAAGGAGATCGAAGCCAAGGCCAAGCGCCTGGAGCGCACCATCGAGGACAAGGTCGAGGGCGCTGCAAAGCGGCTCGAAGCCCGCGCCAACGAACTGTGCCCGCGGGTGCAGGCGCTGGCCGAGATCAACGCCGGCTTCGAGGTCGAGATCGCGAGCGGCATCCGCCTCGACCTGCTGTAAGCATCGCCACGCTGCGTCGCCAACGCCCCGCTTCGGCGGGGCGTTGTCGTTTCCGCGATCCGTGTCATCAGTCATGTTGCCAGTATGTCGAACATCGCTATACTGCGATCACTGGAGTATGACGCCATGACTGATACCGAAGTGTTCCTGAAGAAGTTCCAGAAAGAGCTCGCCGCCGGCACCGTGTCGCTGGTGCTGCTGACGGTGCTGGCACGCGCGCGCAGCCCGATGTACGGCTACCAGATCGCGAAACAGCTTGAAGGCTCGGGCGAGAGCGTGATCGCCGGCAAGCAGAGCGCGCTGTATCCGGTGCTGCGCAATCTCGAAGCCAACGGCCTTGCCGAGAGCGAGGTCGAGCCCTCGGTCTCGGGACCGCCGCGGCGCTACTACCGCATCACCCGGCTTGGCCGGGAGGTGCAGCGTGACTGGGCCGAGTCCTGGGGCACCACGCGCGATTTCGTTGATCAGACCCTTGCGGAGAAGCGAGCATGAACACCCCCCTGCCCACCACGATCGATGCCTATCTCGAGGCTCTGCGTGCGGCGCTCGCCGGCGCCGACCCGGCGCTGCTGCAAGACGCGCTCTATGACGCCGAGGAATTCCTGCGTTCGGAACTGGCCGAACAGGCCGGCAAGTCCGAGGCCGAGGTGATCGCTGCGGTCGCCGGTAGTTACGGCGCCCCGGACGAAGTGGCCGCGATCTACCGCGACACCGAGTACAAGGTGCGCCGCGCGATCGAGCCGCCGAAACGCGAGCCGCGGACCTCGCTGCTCGGCCGCTTCTTCGGTGTCGCCGCCGATCCGCGCGCGTATGCCGCGGTGTTCTACATGCTGCTGTCGATGGCCACCGGCATCTTCTACTTCACCTTCGTCGTGACCGGCCTCAGCCTCAGCGCCGGGCTTGCGGTGCTGATCATCGGCATCCCCTTCTTCCTGCTGTTCCTTGGGCTGACGCGGGTGCTGTCGCTGGTCGAGGGTCGGATCGTCGAGACCATGCTCGGCACGCGCATGCCGCGGCGGCCGCTGTATTCCGACCGCAGCGTCGGCTGGATGGAGCGGATCAAGGAGATGTTCACCGACGCGCGCACCTGGTCGACGATCCTGTACCTGTTCCTGATGATGCCGCTCGGCATCGGCTACTTCACCATCGCCGTCACCGGCTTCTCGGTCGCATTGAGCTTCATCGCCGCGCCGGTGCTGTACCTGTTCCGCGGCACGCGCTGGGTGCACCTGGATGGCGACATTGGCCTCGAAATGTGGTTGCTGCCGCCGGAGTTGGGGCTGCCGCTGCTGTTCGTCGCCGGCATCGTGCTGCTGTTCTCGATGCTGCACCTGGCGCGCGGCATCGCCCATGTCCACGGTGCCATCGCCAAGTCGCTGCTGGTGCGCAGCGGCAGCTGAGACGACGCGAGCGGCTAGACTGGGCAATGCCCGTATCGAACGCAGCACTCGCAAGCCCATACCGCCGTGCCATCGCCGCGATGATCGCGGCGGTGGGCCTGTTCTCGCTGATGGACGCCGGCATGAAGTGGCTGACGCCGCATTACCCGCCCATGCAGATCGCCGCGCTGCGCGGGCTGGCTTCGGCGCCGTTGGTGTTTCTGTGGGCGGTGGTCACGGTTGCGCCGGTGACGCTGGTGCGTATCCGCTGGTCGTTGCACCTGTTCCGCGGCGTCTTGTCGATCTTCATGCTGGCGACCTTCGCCTATGCGCTGAAGCGGTTGCCGCTGGCGGATGCGTACACGCTGTTCTTCATCGCGCCGCTGCTGATCACCGCGCTGTCGGCGCCGCTGCTCGGTGAAAAGGTCGGCGCCGCACGCTGGGCGGCGATCCTGGTCGGCCTGGTCGGCGTGATCGTCGCAATGCGTCCGAGTGGCAACGGTTTTCTTGGGCTCGGCAGCATTGCCGCGCTCGCCTCCGCGTTCGGCTATGCGCTGTCGGCGATCACCGTGCGCAAGCTGGGTCGCAGCGACAACACGCAGAGCATGGTGCTGTGGATGACGGTGATGGTCGGGGTCGGCGCCGGGCTGCTGGCATGGCCGGACTGGCGACCAATCGCGACGCAGCACTGGCCGGCGATCGCCCTGATCGGCGTCTCCGGCGCGCTCGCGCAGTACGCCATCACCATCGCTTTCAAGCTCGGCGAGGCCTCGGCGATCGCGCCCTTCGAATACACCGCGCTGGCCTGGGGCGTCGCGCTCGACTGGCTGCTGTGGCAGACGCTGCCGGACCGCTTCGTGCTGATCGGTGCCGCGATCATCGTTGCCAGCGGCGTGTACCTGATCCGCCACGAGCGCGAGCACGCCGAGGCGGAACATCCCTGATCGACGACGGCTCGTCCCGCCACGCGGCGATCGCGGCACTGCGGCACCTACCATCGTCGCTCCTGTTCGCCGGAGTGCTCCATGACCGCTCGTTTCCTGCTCGTCGCCGCGGCCGCGCTGACCCTCGGCCCGGCCTGGGCCCAGTCCAATGCCAGCGGCCTCGATCCGCGCAACTTCGATCCCGCCACCGCCGCCTGCAGTGACTTCTACCAGCACGCGAACGGCGCCTGGCTGGCGCGCAATCCGGTGCCGGCGGCGTATTCGAGCTGGGGCACGTTCAACGAACTCGACGACCGCAACAACGCCAAGCTGCGCGCGATCGCAAACGCCGCGATGGCGCAGACCGACGTGGCCGCGGATTCGCCGCAGGGACTCGTCGGCGCGTTCTATGCAGCGGCGCTGGATGAAACCAGGCTCGAGCAGATCGACGTGCAACCGCTCGCCGCCGACCTCAAGGCCATCGACCGACTGCGCCGACGCGATGACGTCGCCGCGCTGGTGCGCGCCTGGCATGCGCGCGGCACACCGGTGCTGTTTGGCCTGAACGTGCGCCAGGACCTGAAGGACAACACCCGCGTCATCGCCTATGCCACCCAGGGCGGTCTCGGCCTGCCGAACCGCGACTACTACACCCGCACCGACACCGAGTCGGCGCAACTGCGCGAGCAGTACCGCACACACATCGCCGGCATGCTGGAACTTGCCGGCGTACGTGCGCGCAAGGCGCGCAAGCAGGCCGATGTCGTGCTCGCGCTGGAGACGCGCCTGGCCGACGCGGCGCTGCCGCGCGAGGAGCTGCGCGATCCGAACAAGAGCTACAACGTCGTTGCGCTCGCTGCCGCCAACGCGGTGACGCCGGCATTCGACTGGCGCGCGTTCTTCGGCGCGATCGGCGTGCGCGAGCCGGGCGAGTTCTCGCTGTCGCACCCGAAGTTCTTCGCCGCGATGCAGCGCGAGTTGGCCGAGACACCGATCCGCGACCTGCAGGCCTACCTGCGCTGGCATCTGCTGAACGGCGCCGCGGCGCACCTGTCCAGGCGCTTTGTCGATGCCGATTTCGCCTTCACCGGCACCGTGCTGCGCGGTCAGAAAGAGCTCAAGCCGCGCGACGAGCGCACGGTCGAGCAGATGAACTTCCTGCTCGGCGACCCGCTCGGCCAGTTGTTCGTCGCGGAACATTTCCCGGCGGCGGCGAAGGCGCGCATGCAGGCGTTGATCGGACACCTGCGCGCTGCGCTGCTGGCCCGTCTCAAGCAGCTGCCGTGGATGGGCGAAGCCACGCGCGCGCAGGCGATCGAGAAGTGGTCGACCTTCACCGCCAAGATCGGCCACACCGAAAAATGGAAGGACTACCGCGGCGTGCACCTGGCGCGCGATGCGCACTTCGCCAATGTGCGCACGCTGCAGGCGCATCTGGCGCGGTTGAATTTCGCCAAGGTCGGCGCGCCGATCGACCGGCGCGAATGGAACATGCCGCCGCAGCAGGTGAATGCGTACTACAACGCGGTGTGGAACGAGATCGTGTTCCCGGCCGGCATCCTGCAGCCGCCGTTCTTCGACCTCGCCGCCGACGATGCGCTCAACTACGGCGCCATCGGCGGCGTCATCGGGCACGAACTGCTGCACGGCTTCGACGACTCCGGTTCGCGCTTCGACGCGCAGGGTCGCCTGAACCTGTGGTGGACGCCCGATGATCGCAAGGAGTTCGAGGCGCGCGCCGACCGTCTGGTGACCCAGGCAGCGGAATTCGAGGCGCTGCCCGGGTTCAAGCTCAACGGCCGCGTCGCGCTCGGCGAAAACATCGGCGACCTCGGCGGCCTGACCATGGCCCACGGCGCGCTCGAACTGGCGCTCAAGGAACAGCCGCAGCCGAAGATCGACGGCCTCACGCCGCAGCAGCGCTTCTTTCACGGCTGGGCGCAGATCTGGCGCCGCAACTACACCGACGCCGCGCTGAAACTCCAAGTCAACGTCGGTCCCCACGCCCCCGGCAAGTTCCGCGTCAACGGCCCACTATCGAACCTCTCCGCCTTCCGCGAAGCCTTCGACTGCAAGGACGGCGACGCCATGCTCCGCCCCGAGGCGACGCGGGTGCAGATCTGGTAGCGAAGCCAGGACGCGCGCGACTCAACGGCAAGACGCCAGCGACTCGACCACCTCCGCCACGCCAACCGACCGGCTTCGCCAGCGAACCTGACCACGGCTGGCAGACCGACGGCCCATGATAGACAACGGGCTGACCGGCCGAGATCGGCCAAGAGCGGACTTTGGCAATCAGCCTGATGCGGCACGCAATTCTCAGCAGCTTGCGCGTGGTCAATGTCCCTCGCGCGCAATTTCGTAGAATTCCACCTAGCCGACAGTGGAGCGATTGATGGAGTTCATTGTCTCTGCAATACCGTTCAATTCGGACGACATCATCAAGATTGAGTCGATGCTGCAGGCTGCAGACCCTCTTGTCGTCGCCCCGTCGAACATCCGAAATCGATACGACGTTCGCCAGTTTGTCTTCAACGATGCAAGAAGGGATGCGTCGCTGCATGTGCAGGTCGACAACAATGTCGTCAGCACCGCAACATCCTTGGCAAATGGTCAGAGCATTTCGCAACGGGAGTCCGAAGCGAAGGTAGAGCGCTCGACAGCAGCGCTTCTCGCTTTTTTCATCATTGGTGGATTTGAACTCGAACCGAACATTGCTCTCTACGAGCAAGCGTGGCGATCGACTCACGAGCACTCGACCAATCAACTCAAACTGTTTCGTGTCGCGGACCGTGTTCATCCGCAGTCATACATTGATATCGCGCTCGATCGCGCGGATCGGATAGAGACAGCGACCATTGAAGCTGCCGTTCGCCTGGTCGGCAATGCAGCGCTCAGCAGTCGTCAAATTGACTTCCGCCAGGTCCTGCAGAACTGGAAGGTCAGCTACCACGCCCTACTGAGAGTTATTGAGATCGAGAGGTCTGCCGAGTCGCCCCGAATGAAAGCGCTGTCGCTCATCGAGTGGATGGCCGAGGAGCACTTTTTCTCGCCGATACCAACGGCGATGGCATTGATGTTTCTCTCACCCGGTCGTCCCGGCAGCCTCATCAAGAGCCCACGGTCCGAGAATGGAGAAAAGGTTGGGGCCAGTCTTCAAAACGCAGCATGGGACTGTGTCTACATCAAGCAGTGGGTTGATCGAGCACGTCAATCCAGTTCCAAGGACATTTGGTTCTTCAGCTCAATGGATGGACGTGCAAGGTCATTGGCGAGGACAGTCTGCGGATCTGCTGAAGACTCGCGTCATGAAATGCGGCGCCGTCTTCTGGGTGAGTACTGGTCTGCTGCCGATGCTTCGGCTATCTGGACGCGCTACGAGGAGCTGGTCGACATGGTTAGTAGATCCCCTGAAAGAGAATCGCAAATTGCTCAGCGGCTGAGTCGAATTGACGAGGCAATCAGGCAGATTGAACATCGGTTGAATCTGCCACAGGCCAGGCTCACTACCTGTATAGGCTAGGCGGGTAGCAGTCCGCCTCGGGTCGATTCTTGCCGGTCATGCTGTTGCCGGCCGTTGGCAGTTGGCTGCCGGCCGCGGTCAGTTTGGCTGGCGAACCCGGTCAGTGAGCTGGCAATCACTGGTCAGTTGGTTGGCAATACGGCTCAATGCGCGCGCAACGAGAAGCGTTGGCGATAGTCGGCCGGGGTGAGGTGGGTTTCGCGCTTGAACAGTTTGCGGAAGCTTGCGGTGTCGGAGTAGCCGCAGCGTTCGACGATTTCGTCGAGGCTCAGGCGGCTGGTTTCCAGTAGTGCCTTGGCGCGTTCGACGCGCAGGCGTTGCAGGTGGGCGAGTGGTCCGGCGCCGTACTGGGTCTGGAAGTGGCGCAGCAGGGTGCGCTCGCTGGTGCCGACTTGCGCGGCGATTTCGGCGACGCCGAGCGGGCGGTGCATCTGCTGTGCGAGGAACTTCTCGACCTTCTCGCCGAGCGTGGAGCGCGGCTTCTCGATCAGTGCCGCGGACACGTACGGCGCCTGGCTCTGGCGTTCGGGATCGACCAGCAGGAACTTGGCCGTCTGCTGCGCGAGCTCGGGATCGACCCGGCTTGCGATCTGGCGGAAGACGAAGTCGAGCACGGCGGTGGCGCCGCCGGCGGTGGTGACCGAACCGGACTCGACCACGAGCGCGTCGGCCTGCAGCTCGACCAGCGGGAACGCCTGCCGGAACGCTGCCGCGAGCCACCACGAGGTGGTCGCGGTGCGACCGTCGAGCAGACCGCTCATGGCCAGCAGGAAACTGCCGGTGCAGCAGCCGGCGAGGCGTACGCCGCGCTCATGCATCGCACGCAGCAGCGCGATCTCGACATCCAGCGTGGCGCACTGTGCCAGCAACTCGGCGGCACTGCCGTGCATGATGCCGGGCAACAGCAGCACGTCCGGATCTCGCTCGGGCGCGACGATGCCGGACAGCTGCATGCCGCCCGAGGTGCGCACCGACGTCGCGCCGTGGGCGTGGATCAGCTCGCTGCGAAAGGTCGGTGCGCTCGCGCCGAAGCGCAGCAGCGCGAGCTGGTCGGCCACGCGCAGCGCGTCGCTTGGCGCCGCCACGCTCGACATCATCACGCCATCGAAGACGAGGATGCCCAGGCGCAACGCGAGCGGTCGCTCAACCATCGATGCGCACCACGCCGTGCTCGCGCAGCAGCGTCTGGATCAGCGCCGCCGGCAGGTGCAGCCCGCCGCTGACGCTCGATTCGCAAGACAGCAGCGGGATGCGCTCCGGGTGTCCGGGCGGCAGCGGCGTCACCGAAGGCGCCAGCAGCTCAACCTGTCCGACCGCGTCGGTGGTCAGCAGCCACAGGCCGGGGGCGATGCGCGCGTCGTCGCGGCAGCGCGCGCCCTGGCGCACCAGCAGGCCGGCACCCGGCGGCTGCAGCAGCCAGGAACCGTCCGCTTGCGTGTAGACGGCGGTGTACTGGGTGTCGGCGATCAGCTGCGGCAGCTCCGCGGAGTCCACGGCCGCGGCCGGAAGCGCGGCGATCAGACCGGACACGATCAGGCTTCGAACGAGGGAAAGGGCTTTCATGGCACGCTCCGAAACGCGGACGGAAGGTCCGCACGCCGACAGCTTGCCGCCCCGGCCTAGTCGGCGGGAGTGGCGGAAACGACTCTAACAGAGTCATTTCAGTCACCGTGCCCCTCGAACCCGGTCGGTTCTCGCCGTTATCCGGGCTGGAAGTCCAGCTCCACCAGGGAACCGTCGAAGCGCAGTTGGACCTCGCGCTGCGGTGCCGGCGCGCTGGCCGGTGGCGGCGTCAACACCACGGCCGGGTCGTACTGGCGAATGTTGGCCGTGAACAGCTGCGCGCCACTCTCGATCAGCACATGCCCGGGCCGCGTCGTCTGCACGTATTCGAGTTCGCCTTCCTGCGCGATCAGCTGATCGAGCGCCGGCAGCAGCGACGCCGCCAACGGCGCCAGCAACGGGTCGTTCGCCGCGGTGTTGGCGAGCAGGGTGCGGAAGCTGGCGGACGACACCGCCGGCGTCGTCACTTCGACCGCCATGCCGTTCACGCCGGGCAGGCTGCTGCTGCCGACCAGGGTCGCGTGTAGGTCGCCGGAGAGGATGATGGTGGCGTCGGGCAGCTGCGCGAACAGCGCCTGCCGACCCTGCGGGAAGCCATCCCACTGGTCGACGTTGAGCAGGAAGCGCTGGTTGAACGGGGCCGGCACGCCGAGTGCGGGTGCGGTCAGGTCGAGTACCAGCGGTCGCGTCGACACCGAACTGGCGAGCACCTTCCACTTCGCGGTGGAGGCCGCCATCTGGTTCGCGAGCCAGGCCAGCTGCACTTCGCCGAATGCGTTCTGTGCCTGCCCGCCGCGTGTCTGGTGGATCCAGGCGGCGTAGATCTTGAACGTCGGCTCGACCACGAAATAACGCGATCCGACCGAGCCGAACAGCGAGGTCTTGCCGAGCGTGTACCAGGCCATGCCGGTGTCGAGCGTGGCGATCAGCGCCGCCGGCAGCAGCGGCACTTGCTGCGCCGGCGGCACCGCGGCGTTGTACTGCGCGAGCAGCGAGTTCAGGATCGTGGTCGCGACATTGCCGCGTGCCGCGTTCTGCGCGCGCAACCCGGCCTGACCAAGATCCACGCCTTCGTTGAGATAGCCCTGGGTCAACGTCGCCTGCAGCACCTGCTTGTAGACCGCGTACTGCGGCTGGTCGATGTCGAGGTAGGGCGAGAACTGTGCGCGCACCGCGTCGTAGGGAATGCCCTGCGCCGCGAAGAACTGCGTCAGCGCGGCGCGGTCCATGACCACGCCACCGGGGAACGCGTCCTCGGGAATCAGATGATCGGGGCGGTACGAACGGTAGTCGGTGAGGAACAGTTCCAGATCGCGGCCGAAGCGCAGCTTGCGATACATCGTCGTGTTCGGATACAGATCGGCGCGGTCCACGCCGAGCGCGCCCTGGCTGCCGCCGAGTTCGGTGTCCACCGGCATGAACTCGAAATAGGCCTGCTCGGCATTGCGCCGGCGCTCGGCGTCGAGCTCCTCGAACAGCCCGTCGCGATAGGTGCCCATCGCCTTCCACGAGTCGTCGGAGAACTCGTGGTCGTCCCAGATCGCGACCACCGGAAAGCGCTGGTACAGCTGCCGCATCAGCGCATCGTTGCGGTAGGTGCGGTGCAGCTGGCGGTAATTGTCGAGACTCTTCGCCGCCTGATAGGTGGAGCCGGCGGTGCCGAGCGTGATCGCGCCGATGCGGTCGTCGAAGGTGATCGAGCGCGCCGCGGCACCGCCCTGGAAGCTCGGGTCGCCGGTGGTCTCGTAGATGGCGTCACCGAGGTGCAGCACGAAGTCGAGCTCTTCGTTGAGCAGCGGCATCAGCGTGGTGAAGTAGCGGCCGATGTAGTCGTTGCAGCTGAGCGATGCGAACTTGACCGGCGTGGCATCGGTGATCGCGCGCGCGGTGCGGGTGCGACCGGTGGCGGAGGCCAGGAAATCGCCATTGCGCGAGCGCAGGAAGCGGTAGAAGTAGCGGCTGCCGGCGCTCAGTCCGGTGACCCGCACCTTCAGGCACCAGTCGGCCGCGGCACGCGCGCTGAAATCGTGGTTGACCAGCAAGGTGGTGAAGCTCTCGCTGGTCGAGACCTGCAGGCGCAGCGCGACGTCGCCCACCTGTCCGCTCTCGAAGAAGCGCGTCCACAGCACCACCGCGTCCGGCCGCGGGTCGCCCGAAGCGATGCCCTGCGGGAACGATGCCTCGGCGGGAACGATCGCTCCGGTGCCTGCGTCCGGCGTCGGCTCGGGACTGTTCGAGCTGCTGTCGCAGCCGCTCAGTCCGAGGGCACTGGCGCTGGCTGCGACGGTGAGGATGCGCAGGGCTTCGCGGCGGGAGGTCAATCGCTTCATGTTCGCTCCTTGAGGATCGGGGGGTACTGGCAGCCATCGCACGATGGCAACAATCCCCTCCCCGACGCAATACTATCGCGGCAACCCCCACTCCCGCCATGTGCCTGATCGCCTTCGCCCTGCAGGTTCACCCGCGCTACCGCCTGGTGCTCGCCGCCAATCGCGACGAGTTCCACGCGCGGCCGAGCGCGGCCGCGCAGTTTCACGTCGACGCACCACAGCTGTTCGGCGGCCGCGACCTGCAGGCCGGCGGCAGCTGGCTGCTGGCGTCGGCCGCAGGGCGTGTCGCGGCGGTGACCAATGTGCGCAGCGGAATGCCGGAGTCGGGCTTGCGCTCGCGCGGCGAACTGGTGCGCCGCGGCGTCGCGGTCGAACCACTGCTGGGCGAGTTGCAGCGCGTGCACGAAACCGCCGCGGACTTCGGTCGCTTCAACCTGCTCGCTTATGAAGCGGGTCGACTCTGGTATGCCGGCAACCATCCCGAGGCCCGTCTGCACCAGGTCGATGCCGGCGTGCACACGCTGTCCAACGCCGCGCTCGACACGCCGTGGCCGAAGACGCGGCGGCTGCAGGCGGTGCTATCGGCATGGCTCGGCCGCGGCGACGACGCGGTCACTCCCCTGTTCGATGCGCTGGCCGACCCGCGCATCGCTGCGGACGAGGACCTGCCGAGCACCGGCGTGCCGCTCGAATGGGAACGCCGCCTCTCCGCCGCCTTCATCACCGGTGACGACTACGGCACCCGCGCCAGCAGCATCGTGCTCGTCGCCGACGACCACATCCGCTTCATCGAACGCCGCTTCGGGCCTGCGGGCGTGGCGCTGGGGGAGACCGATGAACGCATCGAGCGCGCAAGCGACAGCACGTCCGCAGCGTTCCGCCGCTGATCGCCGAACGACGGAAGCCTGCGCGTCCGTCACGGCGACACTGCGTCACGTCGCTAAGCTCGCTTGATCGATCGGCGCACCGCCGAGCCATCACCGAAGGAGATCCCGATGTCGATCACCCCGCTGTACACCGGTCTACTCGCCTTGCTGTACCTAGCCCTGAGCTATCGCATCGTGGTGATGCGCGGGCCGGGCGGACCAAGCCTCGGCGACGGCGGCAATCCGCTGCTGCTGCGCCGCATCCGCGGCCACGGCAACTTCGCCGAGTACGTGCCCCTGATCCTGCTGATGATCGCAATGCTCGAACTCGGCCGGCAACCCGGCTGGCTGATCCACGCCCTCGGCGCAACGCTGCTGCTTGCACGCCTGCTGCACGGCTATGCGCTGTCGTTCACCGAAGCCTTCAAGTTCGGCCGCTGGTGGGGCACCGCCCTCACCTTCCTGCTCCTGCTCGTCTGCGGCGCGCTGTGCATCTGGCAGGCGCTGCGTGTGCAGGCACTGTTCGGCGCGCTCTAGAACGCACGACGACTGCGCGAATACACTCGGGCAAGCTGGTTCTGTCCGGGCGGGAATTGCTGTGGCAGACTGCGCAAAACAACGGCGGAGCGCACGATGTCACGTCCCCTCGAAGCGATTGCGGCAGAAGCCTTGCAACTGAGCGAATGGGATCGCGAGTTGCTGCTGGAGCAACTTGCCATCAGCCTGCCCAAGGATCCCGATTGGGAAGCGGCCTGGGCGCAGGAAGCCGATCGTCGTGAAGCCGCGATCGCGTCCGGCGAAGCGCGCTGGATTCCCGGCGACGAATTGCTCGCGCAACTGCGTGCCAAGCTGACTTGAAGTACT
>Ga0073899_10001943_pt1 | contig 18785 bp, 18 predicted proteins | sample KloWWTmetaKNB5Ph_FD_88975 | JGI IMG/M metagenome (GOLD analysis project Ga0073899, IMG submission 88975) | Active sludge microbial communities from Klosterneuburg, Austria, studying microevolution and ecology of nitrifiers - Klosterneuburg... | ecosystem: Engineered > WWTP > Aerobic digester >... | reverse complement strand
TATCTGCTGGCCACAAAGCTGCGGGCACGGGTCTGCCTGCGCGATCTGGTCGAACAATATCGCTGAATGCTGCGGCCTGCTGTTGATTTGGCAGCGTTGCGCATCAGTTTATCGGCCTGTCCGCAGGAGATCAGAACATGGTGCAGCCCCTTGTCGCAACCCGAGCCGCCGGATTGGCCGCGATGCAGGCCTTCAGCCCGGCAATGGGGTCGCGATATGCCAATGGCCGCAACCATGATCGCGGGCCGGGCCGGCACAAGGCGGTGTCGCTGCTGTCGCCCTATGTCCGACGCAGGCTGATCACGGAACAAGAACTGGTGGCGGCGGCGCTTGCGGCGCATGGCGCCGAACATGCCGAAAAATTCATTCAAGAGGTGATCTGGCGCAGCTATTTCAAGGGCTGGCTGGAGCGGCGGCCCCAAGTCTGGAACAGCTATACCCAAGGCTTGCAGGCCGATCTGGCGGCGCTTGAGCGTGATCGCCGCCTGCGCCGTGATGTGGAACGGGCGCAAGACGGCCAGACCGGGCTGGCCTGCTTTGATGCCTGGGCGGCTGAACTGGCCGAAACCGGCTATCTTCACAATCACGCGCGGATGTGGTTTGCCTCGATCTGGATATTCACGCTGGGCCTGCCTTGGCGGCTTGGCGCGGATTTCTTTTACCGTCATCTGCTGGATGGTGATGCGGCCTCAAACACGCTGGGCTGGCGCTGGGTGGCGGGCCTGCACACGCGCGGCAAGCCCTATCCCGCGCGTGCCGACAACATCGCAACTTTCACCGGTGGGCGCTTCACGCCGCGCCCCGGTGAGCTGGACGCCGTTGTGCGGGGGCTGGAGGCCACAGAGCCCGAAGGCCTGCCCCCCGTGTTGCCCTTGCGCGCGCTGATGGCACCGCAGCCGGGGCAGCCAACGGCTTTGCTGATCACCGATGAAGATTGCCGGATCGAGGATTTTCACCTTGCCGATCTCGATATCCGCGGCTCTGCCACGCTAAGTGCCAGCCACCTCCGCTCACCCCTGCCGGTTGCCGGAATGGTCGCAGGTTTTGAAAGTGAAGCCCTTGCCGATACTGCCCGCCGTGCAGGTCTGACTCCGCTGCAACTGCACGCCGATCACCCCGACCTGCTTGCCAGCTGGGCGGCGGGTACCGGGGCCACGCAGATCGTCACGCCCTATGTGACGCGCGGCCCACTCTACGATTGGCTGCAAGGGGCAGCTCCGTATCTTGCAGCAAAAGGCATCAGCTTTGCCGAATGGCGGCGCGACTGGGACAGCGCAATCTGGCCACATGCCACCGCTGGCTTCTTCAAGGTGAAACAGCAAATCCCCCATATCCTCGACCGGATGATATCAGGCTGAGGCACGCAACCGGCTTGCGGTCCGCTGACACAAGTCAGCTTTTCACGCCCGGTGACCAAAGGTTGTGGATCAGTCTTGATAGCCGGTCATCTCCAGATAGCCGACGCCCGCGTGGCTGCCGGAAACCTGCACAGGCCCCTCCCAATAGGGCACCGAGGTTGCCATCCACGCCTGTGGGTTCAGTGCCTGCACTGTCACATCAACACCCCGCTCGGCCAGACGCACGTGCCATTCGACCGGCACATCGCGGCCCGCAACCGTGTGCTGTGCCAATGGCGTTGCCGCAAAGGCCCCGTCTGGCAGGGCTGTGGCGCTGCCGTCCGCAGCTATCCACGTCGCCGCAGTAAAATCCGTGACCCCGCGCAGCACGAAGCCCATCAGCTTGTCGCCAGTGTCGAACGACAGCGAGAACCAGTCCCACCCGGTCTGATCCTGCGCCAGCGGCTGCGATGACCACTCTCGGTCAAGCCAAGCCTGACCGGTGACCGGAATGCTGCCTTCGGGCAGGGTCAGGTTGCCGGAAACCTGAAAGAACGGCTGAGAATAGTAGTGGCTGGCCTGCCCTGCGGCGGATTTGACCGAATAGCCGTTCTGCCCGTGCAGCACCAATGGCCCGGTGGCGGCCAGCCCCACATCATAGGCGAAATCGCTGCCTGATGCAGTCAGGCGCAGACGATCAAGATCCGGCCCCTGCATCGCCCAATCGTCGATCCAGGCTGAAAACGGCGCGGCCTGCACGCCCGCCTGCCCAATGCCGCCGCGCGCCAGCCGTTCCGCGACGAAATGCGCATCTGGCGTCGTCACCGCTGCATGACCCATCCACAGTTGCGGCGTTTGCCAGCCTTGCCCATCGTGCGGTGCCAGCGCCGTGCGGAACAGTGTCCATTGCAGGCCATAGGGCGTTCCGTCAGGCCCCGTCAGATTTGCCGTCAGATACCACCACTCGATGCGAAACGCCGGATGCGCGCCGTGGTCGGCGGGAAACTGCAACACCGTTTCGGGCGCGGGATCGGCGAAAACGCCGGCGTTTGACCCAAGACCGGCAAAGCCTTGCGCCAAGGCTGGCAACGGCAGACACAGCAAGACAATCAAGGCCTTAACGTTCATGGCGGAACACCCCCAAAAGCCGCGCCGGTGGTATGCGCGACAGCCGCCACACCGGCCACAGCGCCGCCAAAGCCGCTGCCAGCAAGGCAAGCCCTGCCAGCCGCAGATAATCCAGCGGAAACAGATACATCGGCAACCGCCAGCCAAAGGCTTCGACGTTTACCACCGCCAAAAGCGCCCAAGCCAGCGCCAGACCCAACGGCAGCGCAACTGCCCCCGTCAGCGCCGCCAGCACCATTGCGCGCAGCAGGTCCAGCGCCGCCAGCCTGCGCCGCGTCAGCCCCAGCGCCCAGACCGGGGCCAGTTGCGGCAATCGCATCGCCGCCAGTGTCAGCAGGCTCATCAAGATCGCAAAGCCCGCGACGGCAAGGGTCAGGATGTTCAGCGCGGTTGTCACGGCAAACGTGCGCTCGAACACCGACAAGGACAGCGCCTTGATCGAGGCCTGATCGACGATCGCGTTATCGGCAACGCCTGCCTGATCGCGCAGCGCAGCGCGCAGGGCTGCAACCTGTGCCGGGTCTATCCGCAAACCAAACCGCAGGGCGACGACGTCGGGGAACTGGCGGCGAAACACCGCCTCGGTCAGGATGATCTGACCCACCGGGTTGCCATAATCGCCATAAATCCCCAGCACCGGCATTGCGACACCGGGCGCAATCGTGACCTTTGCGCCAAGGTCCAGCCCCGCCCGCCGGAACAACTGTTCATTGACCAGCACACCCTTGCCCTGGGCCAACGCCTCCCAGACCTTCGGCGCCGCGCGCAGGAACTGCCAGTTGTCGCGATAGGTGACATGGTCGCGCGCGCCGTAGATTTCCGCAGGCAGGCCCGCGACGTGCTGATCGGTGGACAAGATCGGCAACACGGCATCGCTGCGCGTTTGTGCCACCGCGATGATCGCAGCCGCTTGCCGGGCATCGGTGGCGCTGACATACAATTCCGATGCCAGCCGTTGATCCAGAAAGCCGGTGAAGGTCAGCCGGAACGAGGAAACCATGGTTGAAACGCCAACATTCGCCGCCATCGCCAGCAGCAGCGCCATCAGCGCAAGCGACAGCCCCGGCAACTGCTGGCGGGTATCGGCCCAGAACCATTGCGCAACCGGTCCGCGTGCGCAGCCCTCACCTAGCTGCAGCACCAGCCCCAGCAGCGGCGGCAGCGCCAACGCGCCTCCGATCAGCAGCGCCCCCAGCAGGATAAAGCCGGCCATCAGCCCGTGCCCCCAAACCGCGATCCCTGCCGCCGTGGCAAGCAGCGCCAGCGATACCGCGACCAGCGCCCCGCGTCTGCGCGCCATGGCCCATGCACGCGGCTGCGCGCTGACCAAAAGCGGCATGCGCACCAATGACCACAGCGCCCCCGCCGCCGCCACGGCCGTGCCCCCCAGCGCAATCGCCAGCCCGGACAGCCACCAGACCGGCCGCATCGCCAACTGCCCCGACACATCGGCACCGTAAAGCCCGCGCAAGGTTGCCGCCACATCCGGCAACAGCGCCGCCGCGACAGCGTAGCCCAAGGCAACCCCGATCATCCCCGCAACCAGTGCCAGAACCGCCAGTTCCACCACCATCAAACCGATCAGCCGGCGCAGCGGCACGCCCAAAGCCCGCAGGGTGCGCACCATCGCTCGACGCTGCTCGAAAGCCAGGCCGATTGCGCCATGCACGATGAACAGCCCTACCGAAAAAGACAGCAGGCCAAAGGCGGTCAGGTTCAGATGGAAACTGTCGGTCAGCCGGGCGACATCGCTGCTGCCCTGTGCTTGCGCTTCGATCAGATCAGGGGCGATCGTGGCCAGGGGGCGGCGCGTCAGCGGCTGCTCTGTTGCGACCAGCAAGCGGTCAATCTGGCCGGCCTTGCCCAACAGGCGCTGCGCCAAGCCAATATCGGTGATCGCGGTATTCGGGGCCACGTCGGGGGCGATGATGCGCTCTGCCTCGACCAGCGTCAGACGCCGCAAGGTATCGGCCTGTGCAAAGATCTGCCCCGCGCCGGATAGAAAAGCCGCCAGATCGGCGCCGCCAGCAGCACCAACCGGGCCAATACCGCCCGGCGCCGTCAGCGGATCAATCCCGACGATCCGCACCGACCCCAACTTGCCCTCGACCACGGGCGACACATTCCACCCGGCGCGCCGCAAGGCGATATAGGTTTGCTGCGGCATCGCTGCGCCGTCTTTTGCCGTGATCTGGCCATAGCTGCCCTCGCCCAGCGTCGCAGCAGCGGCGTCATAGCTGGCCCGTGCTTCGGCATTGATCGCCTGCACCCCCGACCAAAGCGCCGTGCCCACGGCCAGCCCGGCAAGAAGGGTAAAAAGTTGCAAAGGGTTGCGGCGCCAGTAGGCGAACAACGCGGAAAAGATGACCCTGCTCACGTCAACTGCCCGCCGCGCAGATGCAAACGACGGCTCAACCGTGCCGCCAAGCGTTCTGAATGGGTCACAAGGATCAGGCCCGCGCCGGTTTCGCTGACCAGTTCGCAAAGCAACGCAAACACACTGTCGGCCGTGGCCTCATCAAGGTTCCCGGTCGGTTCATCCGCCAGCACCAGCCTTGGCTGCGCCGCAAGCGTGCGCGCGATGGCGACGCGCTGCTGTTGCCCCCCTGACAACTGCTCGGGGTATTTGTGCAGATGTTCTGTCAGGCCCAACCGATCCGCCAGCACTTGCGCGCGTTTCGGATCGTGCCGCCCCGCCAGCCGCGCCTGAAAGGCAATGTTCGCGGCCACCGTCAACGACGGGATCAGGTTGAACTGCTGAAAGATCACCCCGACTGTGCCCCGCCGCAGTGCTGCGCGGCCTGCGTCGTCCAGTGGCGTCAGATCATGACCCTCAATCGCCACGACGCCGCTGTCTGCCGTGTCCAACCCGCCCACCAGATGCAGCAGAGTGCTCTTTCCAGACCCCGAGTCGCCGGTCAGCGCCAGCATCTCACCTGCCGCCAAAGCAAAGGAAACTCTGCGCAGGACAGGTGCTTCGGCCCCTGGGTAGGTTTTTGTCACATCACGCAGGTTCAGCAGCATGGGGCATCCTCTTTGCGCAGATATAACCCGATGATGCGAAACGAAAAGCGCGCAATCGCCGCAAAACCGCATTGCCCCGCCAGTGCATTTGCGGTTGCGCAGGGCTGCCCGCAGCCAACTGCATCAAGGCTGGGCTTACCTTTTGCGGTCAGCAACTTGCCCCGGTCAATCATCGCGCCGCGGCTTTCGGGGGTTTATCGGCGGGTAAGGTTGGCATATGGCTGGGTCAAAGAGGAGCCTGCGCATGAGCCTGAACACCTTCGGTCACCTGTTTCGCGTCACCACCTGGGGCGAAAGTCACGGGCCTGCAATTGGTTGCACGGTGGATGGCTGCCCTCCGGGCGTGCGGCTGGCGGAAACGGATCTGCAACCGTGGCTGGATCAGCGCAAGCCGGGCACCAGCAAGTTCACCACCCAGCGGCAAGAAGCGGATGAGGTGCGTATCTTGTCGGGGGTGTTCGAAGGGCTGACGACGGGCACGCCGATTTCGCTGATGATCCAGAACACCGACCAGCGCAGCAAGGATTACGGCGACATCGCGCAGGCGTTCCGTCCGGGGCATGCCGATATCACCTACCATCAGAAATACGGTGTGCGGGATTATCGCGGCGGCGGGCGGTCTTCGGCGCGCGAGACGGCGTCACGGGTCGCGGCGGGGGGCGTTGCGCGGGCGGTGCTGGCGCAGCTGTGTCCGGGTTTGCAGATCAGCGGCTACATGGTGCAGATGGGGCCGCGCGCGATTGATCGCAGCCGGTTCGATGCGGCGCAGATCGGCGCAAACCCGTTCTTCTGCCCCGACCCGGTCGCTGCGGCCGACTGGGCGATCTATCTGGATGAGTTGCGGCTGGGCCACAACTCGGTAGGGGCGGTGATCGAGGTGGTTGCTTCGGGGGTGCCTGCGGGGCTGGGGGCGCCGTTGTATGGCAAGCTGGATTCCGATCTGGCTGCGGCGATGATGTCGATCAACGCGGTGAAGGCGGTGGAGATCGGTGACGGGATGGCGGCGGCGACGCTGACCGGGGTTGAGAATGCGGATGAAATCCGGATGGGCGCCAATGGGCCGGAGTTTCTGTCGAACCATGCGGGCGGAATACTGGGCGGGATATCTTCCGGGCAGCCGGTGGTGGTGCGGTTCGCGGTGAAGCCGACCTCGTCGATCCTGACGCCGCGGGCGACGATTACGGCGGCGGGGGCCGAGATTGACCTGATCACCAAGGGCCGCCACGACCCCTGTGTGGGCATCCGCGCGGTTCCGGTGGGGGAGGCAATGATGGCCTGCGTTCTGCTGGACCATCTGCTGCTGGACCGGGGCCAGACCAGTGGGGTTCGGGGGCGGATCGGGTAGGGTCCGCACGGGAAATTTTTTTGTGTAGTATCAGTTGGTGGGGGTGGTGGATGCAAGGATTTGTCAGGATCAGAACTGGTTCTGGCCATGAAAGCAGCACGAGCCCTGACCCTGGACGCATTTTTGCCGGCACAACGCGGCCTGCGCGCAAAATCCGGTGACGGTGGGATCCGGCGAAGATTCGTCAACGACTCGGCGATCAGCATCGGGGATGCACAAGACACCAAAGCGCCCGCGAGGGGGGAACCTGCGGGCGCAGTGCTGCGATGATCAAGGCGGCAAGGTTGCAAACGGCGATTTGATCCGGTTTCAGGACGGTCTGATCCTCGATTGCCTCTAACGGGTTGCCGCCTCGACGCCTGCCAGGTCTTATTGTGCGGTGTAGCCACCGTCGACCAGATGATAGGATCCGGTAATGAAGCTGGCGCGGTCCGAAAGAAGGAAGACGATCAGCGCGGCGACTTCTTCGGATCGGCCAAGGCGGTTCATCGCATGCTTGCCCTCAAGAAACTTCAGCGTCGCCGCATCAAGCGAATCTGACACAAGCGGCGTCTGGATAAAGCCCGGCCCTACCGAATTGACGCGAACGCCACTGGCTGCATGTTCAAGGGCTGCGCTCTTGGTAGCGCCAAGAACACCATGCTTGGCGCTGACATAGGCGCCCGAATTGGCAAAGCCGACCGAGCCAAGGATCGACGCCACGTTGACGACAGCACCCCCACCGGCCTTCTCGATCTCGGGAATGGCGAAACGCATGCCATAGAAGACGCCGGACAGGTTGATGTCGATCACTTTCTGCCAGCCGTCGACATCGTAGCTGCCGGTCGGAGCCGAAGGGCCGCCGATGCCCGCGTTGTTGACGATGCCATGCAGCGCGCCTGTCTTCTGCACGGCGAAATCCACCATCGCCTTGACCTGATCTGCCCTGGCCACGTCAACGGCAAATCCATGCGCCTTGCCACCCGCAGCAACGATTGCACTGGCGATGGCTTCGGCATGGGCCAGATTGATGTCGGCCACAATAACCGTCGCACCGCTGCTGCCCAGTTCTTCAGCCGTGGCAGCGCCGATGCCGGAACCGCCACCTGTGACGATGATCGTCTTGTTGTCGAACCGCAGGTCCATCGGTGTTCTCCTTACCTTTGCAGAGTCATGATACCTCATATAGTCATCTCAAACATTCATTGTCAGATCATGACATGGAAAAGCTTGCCTCATGATCGCGCTGTCACAGGGCATGTTCGCGCGGCCGCGCTCGAATTGTCTTCGTGCCGGAGGGTCGGCTGCTCGGTCCCGGGCAGCACCCCTGCCGCTGTGCCACAGCAATCAATTCGGCGCAGGCAGATGCCAGCGGCACCCAGATTCTGCCACCAGCCACGCCGCGACCGAAAAGCGCATCTCGGTTGACGCGCACCCGCTGCGCCAATCAGTTCGACACCGCACAGCATTGCGGCAAAAGCCACGGGCCGGAGTTTGGAACCGCGTTCAATGTCACCTCGCAGGCAAAAGCCTGGCTCAGCCGCGGCGCGGACAAGACCTGATCCGCAGGGCCGGCAGCGGCGATCTGGCCCGCGATCACAAAGCCGATCTGATGGGCGACGCTGGCGGTAAGATTCAGGTCGTGCATCACCATCATCACGCCGCCGCCCGCTTCGGCAAAGCGCCGCACGAGCGCCATCACATGCAGCTGGTGGCCAAGATCAAGGCTTGACACGGGTTCATCCAGAAACAGCCAGCGCGCACCGTCCGGGCCGATCGGATGCCACACCTGCGCCAGCGCCCGCGCCAATTGGGCGCGTTGCCGCTCGCCCCCCGACAGCGCGTGCAAGGGCCGAGCCGCGTGGTCTTGCAGGCCCACTGCGGTCAGCGCCCGTGCGATCACTTCTGGGTCGAAGGCTGCAGAACCCGCCTCATGCCCCATTGAAACCACCTCAGCCACGGTGAAGCCAAAGGCAACCTGCGTATCCTGCGCCATGACTGCGCGGGTTTGGGCCAGCGCCTTGCTGCTTTGACCGCGCGGATCCCGACCGTTCAGGGTGATCTTCCCGGTTGACGGGATTTCACCCAGGACTGCTCGCAAAAGGGTGCTCTTGCCTGCGCCATTGGCTCCGCAAATCGCGGTGACTTCGCGCGCCTTGGCTGTCATGGTGACGCCGCGCAGGATCGGTCGGCCGTTCAGGTCCGCGCGCAGGTTTTCGATGTGCAACATGTCAGCCTCTCTGCAAACCGGCCTGCCGGAGCAGGATCCACAGGAACACCGGGGCACCCAGAAGGGCGGTGATGATGCCGATGGGCAATTCCGCAGGGGCGACGATCTGACGTGAAACCAGATCAGCCAACACAAGAAGCATAGCCCCCAGCATCGCTGCCTGCGGCAGCAAGCGGCGGTGATCGGGCCCATTTGCCAGGCGCAGCAGGTGCGGCACGACGATGCCGACAAAACCGATCCCGCCCGACACGGCGACGGCCGCCCCGGTTGCCAGTGCAGTTGCCAGCACGGTCAAGCGTTTCAGGCGCTGCACGTCAATGCCCATATGGGCGGCCTGCGCCTCTCCCAGCGCCAGCGCGTTCAGGCCGCGGCCAAGCCGTGGGGCCAAGACCAGCACCATGCCGATCAGCGGCAGGACGGCCAGCAGCTTGGTCCAGGTGGACCCGGCAAGCGACCCCATCGACCAGAAGGTCAGATCGCGCAGCTGGCTGTCATCGGCAAGATAGATCAGCACGCCGGTCATCCCCCCCGCCAAAGCACCCAGGGCGATGCCTGCCAACAGCAGCGTCGCCACCTGTGTGCGCCCCCGCGACGAGGCGACACGGTAAAGCACTACGGTGAACAGCCAGCCGCCCAGGCAGGCGGCCAGAGGCACCAGATGCCCGCCCGCCCGTGCCAGAACAGCGGGAGGCAGCAGCCCGCCCAGCACAATCGCCAGCACGGCACCCAGGCCCGCGCCCGCGCCCACCCCGACGATGCCCGGATCGGCCAGCGGATTGCGAAACAACCCCTGCAACAGCGCACCTGAAAGGCCCAAAGCCGCGCCGACCAGAAGCCCCATCGCCAGACGCGGCAGGCGGATATCATACAGAACCACCGCCTCGGGCAGGCTTAGGCCTTCGCCCTGTGCGGCTGCGATCAGGCGCAGCGGGCCAAGCCCCGCAGCACCGACCGAAAGCGACAAAGCCGACGCCAGACCCAAAGCGATCAAAAGCCAGGGCGTAAGGCCAAAGCCGCGGCTGGCGGGTGGGGCAGGCAGGGAAAGTTCGGCCATCGGTCAGCCCCGGGGATAAAGTGCGGCGTGCAGCGCGCGCACGGCTTCGGGTGTGCGGGGGCCGAAGCCCAACAGCAACATCCCGTCCATCCGCACGATCGCCCCAGCTGCTGCCGCAGGGGTTGCCGCCAGCGCGGCCTGACCCAGCAGGTGGGCAGTCTCGATCGCCAGATCGCCTTCCCGGTCCATCATCAGGATCACATCGGGCGCGGCGGCCAGAACCGCCTCATCGGTCATCGGCTTGTAGCCGTCAAAGCCGGTGGCGGCATTGACCCCGCCGGCCAGTGTGATGATGCTTTCGGCCTCTGTCCCTGCGCCGCCCGCCATGACGCGGCCACCTTGCAGGGACAGGATGAACAGCACCCGTCTGGGGCTGGTGACAGTTGCCGCGTCGGTCTGGACCGCCTTGAAACCTGCCGTCACGTCGGCGGCAAGTCTGGCACCCTCGGCAGGCAGGTTCAGGGCTGCGGCCACGGCGTTGATCTTGGCAACCACGCCTTCCGGGCTGTGATCACCGGGAACCGTTTCGATGGCAACTCCCGCAGCTTTCAAGACCTCCATTGTCGCGGGCGGACCCGCGCCGTTCTCGGCAAGGATCAACCCTGGCCGCACCGACAAGACGCCTTCGGGCGACAGGGCGCGGACATAGCCCACATCGGGCAGGGCGGTGACGGTTTCGGGATAGGTCGAGGTGGTGTCGCGCGCCACCAGACGGTCGGCGGCCCCAAGCGCCACGACGATTTCCGTCACCGACCCACCCAGCGACACCACCCGCGGTTCTTCTGCCCCTGCGGGCGGGCCAAAACAGATCAGGGCAAGCAGAGCCAGCCGTTTCATGCCGGCACCTCTTCCAGACGGGCAAGCGCATGGGTCAAGCCATTCCACGGATCGGCTGACGTGTCCTTGCGATAGCCGAAAATCTGCAAGATCAGCTCGCCGCGCGCATCGAAGGCCTCCACGCTGTAGACATCGCCGGTGCTGGTGGGTTTCCAGACGCGGTAGACTTCGGCAATCTTGTCGGCGCGCAGGTGCAGGTTGAAGCGGGCGTCCATGACATTGATCCACGGCCCCATCGGCACGATCTTTTCCACCCTGCCGCCATGAATCTGGATGCAGCCCATGTTGCCGACAAAGATCATGATCGGGATGGCATCGCGGGCGGCGACTTCCAGTGTCGTCGTCACGGCGCTGGGCTCCAACCGTTCGACATAGGGCGCGCCGGCAACACGATAGCTGCCCAGGCGGTTCATCTTGTGCTGTTTCACCAGACCAAGGAATTGATGCGTATCTGTCATCTTGTCCCAACCACGCCGCAACGCCGCAGCTGCATCGGCGCTGCCCTTGGCGTCTTCGACCGGGCGGCGCGCGGTCAGATCAAGCGCCTGAGCCTGCATCGGATGGCAAAGATCGCGGACCAGCGGGGCAAACTGTTCGTGCGCCGAGTCGGGCTTCAGATGCACCTTGTGGACGGCATCGCCCGCCGCATCAAAGACCTGTAGGCTGCGCTTGGGACCATCTGCGCCCAACTCATCGACAGCAAAGGCATGCACCCAATGCGACGGGAAGATCCGCAGATCAATCTCGGGGTCAAGCACCATCGCGGCAAAGGCACCGCTGTGGTAATCGGAATAATGTCCGCGGCGTTCATGCACGCAATTGTCGTTGCGCGTAAGGGCCAGGACATCGCCCAATTTGCCGATCCACGGCACAAGCCGATCAGGGTCGGCCACCAGCGCCGTGGCACCATGCCCGACATGGGCCGCGATCAGATCAGCTTCGGTGATCCCCTGCGTTTGGGCAAAATCGCGGGCACGGGGCTTGGGGTTTTCAAGGCGCAGGGCGCGAATCAGTTCGGGGCTGGGCTTGGCCATGGGGCATCCTTCCTTATCAATCGGGGGACGCGCATCTCTGGCGAAAAGCTGGGGCGCGGGGCTGTCAAAACCTGAACCGAACAGGCGCAGGAATAGTTGACAACTACAGTCACCTTTTATAAAAGCCAATACCTGACAGATCAAGTCAGAATCTTCTGCCCGCCAGCTAGCGCCATTTCTTGGCCCGGCCAGCCCTTTGCAGACCGCATCCAAAGGGACGACCATGCCAACGCTACCCCGGCCTGCCGCGCGCAGGCACCTCATGCTGACCGCCACAGCTTTTGCCCTTGCTGCAAGCCCCGCGCTTGCGCAGGAAGACGGCGTTTTCCAGATGCTTGGCCGCATCATCTTTGGCGCAGGGGCGGCCAAGGTCGCCATCGACACGCCGCAGGCGGTGACCGCGCTGGAACAGGCTGACATTGATCCTCTGCAACCCAACGCGGTCGGCGATCTGTTCAAGGCGGTGCCCGGGGTACAGGCGGCGGGGGCGTCAACCCAGCCTTTGGGTCAAGCCTTCAACATTCGAGGTATCGGGAACGCCGATCAGACCGCGTCGGAATCGCGCATTGCGGTCACTGTGGACGGCGCGCCGAAGTTCTTCGAGGCTTATCGCACCGGGTCGTTCTTTGGGGATACCGCCCTTTACAAACGGGTAGAGGTGCTGCGCGGCGCTGCGTCTTCCACGCTTTATGGCGCGGGGGCGATTGGTGGCGCGATTGCCTTCACCACCAAGGATCCGTCCGATTTTCTGGGTGAAGGCGACGGCCAGGCCCTGCGCTATTCCACCGGGTTTGCGTCGAACGGCACTGGCAAGAAGGCTGGCCTGATCTGGGCGAAACGCCAGGGCGACACCGAGTTTCTGGCTGCGATCAACGGATCGGACGGCGGGGTGATGACGGATGGCGCGGGAGGCAACATCGCCGGAAGCGCGCATGCGTCATGGTCTGGTCTGGTCAAGGGCGTCTGGCACCTGGGGCAAGAGGAAAGCCTGACCCTTTCCGCTTCGCGCACCGATACGGCACTGGATGACGCCCCCGTGGCCCTGACCGGGGATCTGGCCTTTTTCGGGCCAGCACCGGGGTCGGCGCTGACGGTGTTCGGCACCAATGACATACACACCGTCGATGATACGGTGGCGCTGACATGGAAAAAGGCGGGTCTGACCGCGCAGCTTTCGCACACCGCCACCCGTGCGGACAAATCCAACTTCTCGATGATGGCCAGCTGCCGGCCCGGCGACAGCCAGGTTTTGTGCGCCAATGAGGCCTCTTATGCCACCACGGCGCTGAAAGTGGAAAACGCCTTTGACCTGGCCTTGGGCGCCTGGGAGGGCACTCTGGTTGTCGGTGGTCAGCTGTCGGCACAAGACCGCAATGCAGTATCCAGCCTTGGTCCGATGCCGTCGCATCCCGAAGGCCAGAACAAGATGCTGGGGCTTTACGCCCAAGGCGAGTTCACGCTGAACGACAAGCTGACCATCACCCCCGGGCTACGGGTGGATTTCGGCCGGTTTACACCATCGACGGCATCGGCTGCGCAAGGTGGGGCGAATGTCAGCAACACCGCGATCTCTCCGAAAATCGCTGCGATGTATAAACTGAACGACAGCTTTTCGGTCTTCGGCTCGGTTGCCCATACCGAACGGATGCCGACGATTGACGAGCTTTATCAGTATAATACCACTGCGGGCCGCGTGCCGGTGCGCACGGCCTCGACCGGGCTGCGCAAGGAGCAGGCCGAGACGGTTGAACTGGGCTTTGCCTTCCAGAAAGACGGCGTGTTCGGCGCGGATGACAGTCTGCAGGTCAAATTGACCGGCTTCCACAATGATCTGACCGACAAGATCGCCACCCGCCCCGCGTCGCAGGCGACGCCGGGTCTGTCTTATTATGATAACATCGCGGCCGCCAAAATCTGGGGTGTCGAGTTGGAGGCAGGCTATGACGCCGAGCATTGGTTTGGTCAGATGGCCTACGCCAACATCAGGTCCAAGGACAAATCCACGGGTCTGACTTTGGCCGATACCCCGTCGCAGAATGTGGCCTTGACCCTGGGGGCGAAACTGCCCGCACAAAACCTGGTGATCGGCTGGCGCGGGTCATGGCACGGCGCCATTGCCACTTCATCGGCGGCGACATCGGCGGCCAGCTACGACAGCCATGACATCTTCGCCACCTGGTCGCCGGAAGAGGGGGCTTTGGCGGGGTTGTCGGTCAATTTCGCCATCGAGAACCTGTTCGACGCAACCTATCGCAACAACCTGTCTCTGGACAACGGCGCTGGCCGCAATGCCAAGATCAGCATCGGCAAGACGGTGACATGGTAAGGTTTGCCACTTTCGTTTCGGGGGTTGCATTTGCAACCGGGGCGGTGGCGCAAACCGCTGTCCCGATTGCCGTACCGGAGGCTGATCTGCTGGCGCTGGTTTTCAAGGCGCATCCGGTGGTGCAAGGTGTCATGGCGCTGTTGGCGATGGCGGTGTTCATTGTGCTGACCGTGATGATCTACAAGCTGGCTGAACTGACGGCGGTATTCGCGCGCTTGCGAGAGGCGCAAAAAGCGTTGTCGGGCGGGCTTTCGGGGCCACGCGGTGACAGCGCGCTGGCCTTCGCGGCCCGCGCCGCAGAGATGGAGCTGGCCGATATGCCAACGCCCATCACGCCGGGATTGCGCATCTCGGCCCGGGAAAGGCTGGACCTGACGCTCGAGCGGATTGACGCCGGGGCCATCGAACGGTTGCGCTTTGGCACCGGGGTTCTGGCGTCGATCGGGGCCGTCGGGCCGTTCGTTGGCCTGTTCGGCACCGTCTTTGGCATCATGAACAGTTTTCTGGCGATTGCCGCCACCAAAACCACCAACCTGGCCGTCGTCGCCCCCGGGATTGCCGAGGCGCTGCTGGCCACCGGGCTGGGGCTGGTTGCGGCCATCCCGGCTGTGATCCTTTACAACCACCTGACGCGCCGCATCAAAGCCTACCGCCACCGCCTTGCGGATGGTCTGGCTGAGGTGCTGCGTCAGTTCAGCCGGGCGATGGATGCCCGAATGGAGCTTTGAATGGCCGGACGGCTTGCCGATGATGAGAGCGAGTTAAGCGAGATCAACGTCACTCCCTTTATCGACGTGATGCTGGTCTTGCTGATCGTGTTCATGGTGGCTGCCCCGCTGTCCACCGTGGATGTGCAGGTGAACCTGCCTGCCAGCAGCGCCCCGCCCACCGACCGCCCGGCTGATCCGGTGTGGATTACCGTCACGGCAGACGGGGCGGTGCTTCTGGGCGATTCGCGGGTGGATACCGCAGCCCTTGCCGCCGCACTGGATGCCCGCACCGCTGCTGCGCGCGAAATCCCGGTTTTTCTGCGCGCCGATCAATCGGTGGATTACGGCGCGTTGATGGGGGTTCTGGATGCCCTGCGCGCGGGCGGCTATCTGAAGGTGGCGCTTGTCGGATTGGAGGCGCGCCCATGACCCCGCGCGCGCCCATCCTGGGTTGGTTCGGGGCCGCCACAACTGCGGCTGTCCTGTTGTCCGGCGCAGCCGCGCTGGCCATCACCGCCATGCCACCGCCGCCGCCGGTGTTGCTGGAGCTTGGCCAGAGCCCGCCGGCGATCGTCGCAATTGCCGAAAAAGCCCCCCAAGTGGTGGACGAGGCTCCGGCCCAGGAGCCACCGGCGACCCCAGACACGCCACCACCTGCAACGCCGGACACTCTGGCGCTGCCTCTCGGCTTGCCCGCGCCGAAAGCGTTGCCGAAATCCGAACTTGCCCTTCCCAGCCAGCAGACCCCACCGAAACCGGCGCAGGCACAGGGCAAAGTGGAAAAGCCGAAGAAACGGCCCGACGCAAAGCCCGCGCAGTCCAAATCGAAAGACAAGCCGCAAAAGTCCAAGCCTGAGGCTGCCAAAGCCAAGACCAAGAGGGCACCTGCCGAAGCCGCCGCGCCTGCCGCTTCCGCAAAGGGCCAAAAGGCAAAGGACGGTGCGCCCAAGATATCCTCGGCTGCCTATGCAAAGGCGGTGATGAAACAGGTGCGCGCGACCAGGAAGAAATCCGGCGCAGGCAAGGGCGTTGCGGTGATCGGCTTTACTGTGGCCAGCAACGGCGGGCTGGCGGGGGTTGGTGTGATCCGGTCTTCTGGCAATGCAGCACTGGATCAGATTGCGATCAGCCACATCGAACGTTCCGCCCCATTCCCGGTTCCGCCTGAAGGTGCCGGCGGGCGTTTTCGTTCGAGTTCATCGGAAAATAGCGTCCATACAATCCTTAGCAAAAGAATCGACTTTACAAGAAAGTGTTTTTGTCGGAAATAAAGTCACTCCCCACGCCAGCCCGCAGCTTCTGCCACAGGGTCAGCCGGACGCCCTTTTCTGGACCATGCCATGCAAGGCCCCGCCAAAGACCCTTTTGCCAAACCGGGCGCGTCGAGATGACCGACCCGGATATGCAGATGACCGACACAACGCCAATCCATGACGCCGCCGCCCTGACGGCGGGGGGTCGTGTGGCGCGTATCCACCTGAACGGCCAGGTTTATGCTTTGCGCATCACCCGTCAGGGCAAACTGATTTTGACCAAGTAAGGACCAGACATGACCCGTTTCCTGACCGCCGCCCTTTTGTCTACCGCCCTTTGCAGCCCGGCATGCGCGGTGGAACCTGCCGAGGTGGTTGCGCATTACGCCGACCTTGCGGCGGCCAAATATGGCGACAGCCTGACCACCGCCAAGGCGCTGCAATCGGCTGTAAGCGGCCTGATCGCCACGCCGTCCGATGCCGCACTGCAGGCGGCGAGGGAGGCTTGGCTTGCCGCCCGCGTGCCGTATCAGCAGACAGAAGTGTATCGGTTTGGCAACGCGGTGGTTGATGACTGGGAAGGTCGCGTCAACGCCTGGCCGCTGGATGAAGGCCTGATCGACTATGTCGCCGCCGGGTCCGCGGTGAATGAGGAAAATACCCATGCGGCGCTGAACGTGATCGCCACGCCGAAGTTCATCCTTTCGGGTGCCGAGGTTGACGCCACCGTTATCACCCCTGACCTGATCGGCAAGACGCTGCACGAAGCCGACGGCATCGAGGCCAATGTGGCTTCGGGCTACCACGCGATCGAATTCCTGCTCTGGGGGCAGGATCTGAACGGCACCGGCCCCGGCGCCGGGGCAAGGCCCTATACGGACTTTGTCGACGGCGATGGCTGCACTGGGGGCAATTGCGACCGCCGCGCGGCCTACCTGCAAGCGGTCACGGACCTGCTGGTGGCAGATCTTGACGTCATGGTCGCCCAGTGGGGCGCAGAAGGTGCCGGGCGCACCGCCGTCACCGCAGACCCGAACGTGGGTCTGATGGCGATCCTGACCGGGATGGGCAGCTTGTCCTACGGCGAACAAGCGGGTGAACGGATGAAGCTGGGTCTGATGCTGAACGATCCGGAAGAAGAACACGACTGTTTCTCGGACAACACCCACAACAGCCATTTCTACGATGGTCTGGGCATCCGCAACGTCTATCTGGGTCAATACACCAGGCTGGATGGCACCCAGATGACCGGCCCATCGCTGTCCGAACTGGTTGCGGCCAAAGATGCCGCCGTGGATGCCCAGTTGAAAACCGAACTGGATGCGTCAGTGACCGCGCTGCAGGCCATCAAGACCGCAGCCGAAGAAGGTTTCGCCTATGACCAGATGCTCGAAGCTGGCAACAAGCAGGGTGAAGCCCTGGTGATGGGCGCGGTCAACGCGCTGGTCACGCAAACCGCGTCGATTGAGCGGGCGGTTACGGTGCTTGGCCTGTCGAAGGTCGATTTTGAAGGCTCTGACAGCCTCGACAATCCAAACGCCGTTTTCCAGTAATCCTGACCGGGGTCTGCTGCCATGATGGTCTGCCATTGCATGACGATTACCGACCATGACATCCGCGCCGCCGTGGATTGGATGCGCGCGTCAGACCCCGATACCGTCATTACGGCGGGCAAGGTGTATCACGCCTTGGGCAAACGCGCCGATTGCGGCGGCTGCATGCCGCTGTTTCTGGATACCATGCGAGGCAGCGACGGCTTTTGCCTGCCATCTTCCGACACGCCTCCCCGCTTGCCGCGCCGTTCCTTGGCCGCAAGGTGAAGCGATGCCTGTTCGACCTGAAAACAGCCCTGCCTCTTTGTGGACAGACCCGACCAGCGGCGTTACCCTATGGGGGCCCCAGCCAAGGCATCGCCTCAGCCAGGTGAGAACACTTTCAGCATCGGAAGGATCGCGCCATGAAAGGCGACGTAAAGGTCATCGAATTTCTCAACGCTGCGCTTCGGTCGGAACTGACCGCGGTAAGCCAGTATTGGCTGCATTTCCGGCTCCAAGAAGACTGGGGCTATGGCCATCTCGCCGCCAAAAGTCGTGCGGAAAGTATCGAAGAGATGCAGCACGCCGATAAGTTGATCGCCCGGATCATCTTCCTTGAGGGCCACCCGAACCTGCAAAAGCTGGATTCCCTGCGCATCGGCCAAACCCTGCGCGAGACTCTGGAATGCGATCTTGCCGGCGAGCATGACGCGCGGACCCTGTATATCGAGGCGCGCCGCCACTGCGACGCAGTGGGCGATTTCGTGACCCGCGCGCTGTTTGACGGGCTGATCGCGGATGAAGAGGGTCACATTGATTTTCTGGAAACCCAGCTTGGACTGTTCGACAGACTCGGCGAGGAAAAATACGGAATGCTCAACGCCAAGCCCGCCGATCAGGCCGAGTAATTCGGGCGCTGCACAGCACCGCATTTTCCGATTGAAACTGTCGGGAATTAAGGCCATGCAAAGCGCAAAAAGGTCTGCCCCCATG
>Ga0073899_10001940_pt1 | contig 18805 bp, 19 predicted proteins | sample KloWWTmetaKNB5Ph_FD_88975 | JGI IMG/M metagenome (GOLD analysis project Ga0073899, IMG submission 88975) | Active sludge microbial communities from Klosterneuburg, Austria, studying microevolution and ecology of nitrifiers - Klosterneuburg... | ecosystem: Engineered > WWTP > Aerobic digester >... | reverse complement strand
GTTCTCGGAAAGCAGCTTGTGTGTCACGAGCGAGCCATCCGGTTTCTTCGCGACGATATCGGTAAACGTCCCTCCTCGATCAATCCAGAATTGCCACTGGCTGGTTGTTACGTCCTGCTCTCTGCCTGCTACCTTCATTTACTCGCTGCCATGAAATACGGAATGAAAACTTCCAGAGCGTCAGCGCCGACCGCTTTGACCCATTCGCTGGAAAACCGTTCGCCGATGCGCTGAATCTCACGCTCCAGCCCCGGTGGTGTAGTACCGATCTTAACGCCATTGCGACGCAGCGTTTCTACTGACTCCTGCGCCGCCTGCTCGCTGGCCGTCCAGCCACGCCGTTCAGCGGCGTCAGCCGCACGCACGACTGCGGTGCGCCCTTCCGCCGGTAGCGCGTTGAAACGCTTCAGATTAATCATCACAATATTCTTGGGGTACCAGGCGTTGATCTCGTAGTAGTAACGAACATGCTCCCAAACCCGGCTCTCAACGCCAGTTACGGCAGACGTGATCATGCTGTCAATGCGGCCATCTGCCAGCGCCTTGCCGACATCCACCATAGCGACGTTTACGGATGTGGCGCCCAGTAACTGCGCGATACGAACCGTGGTGTCGTTATAGGTGCGCATGTTTGATCCACGAAAGTCTTTGGCATCCACGATGGGGCGCCGGGAGTAAAGCCCCTGCGGCGGCCACGGAACGGCGTAGAGCAGCTTGAGCCCGCGCTGGGCGAGCAGACGATCCATCGTTGGCCGCTGCAACGCCCACAGACGGCGCGCGTCTGCGTAGCTACCGACTACAAACGGAACTGAATCTGCACCAGCAAGGCTCAAATCCTTGACCATACTGGTCATAATCGTCTCACCGGCATCAACGCGACCATCCTGCACGGCCTGACGCACGTCGTTGAGTGACACCAGGCTGTTGCCGGGATAAATCTCAATTTTCAGAGCACCCTCAGTCGCCCGAGTTACATCATTGGCGAAAGCCGTGATGTTTTGCGTATGGAAGGACTCTGCGCGATATCCGGTCGCAAGTTTCCATGTCACCTGCGCAAACGCTATGACTGGAAGAAAAGTGATCAGCAGTAACGTAACCAGGACATGACGTTTCATGATGAAACCTCCGTGGAATGTCTACATGTGATTCGGAAGCCAAAGCACGATGTCCTGCACAAAGTAGGTTGCGAGTACCGCAACCAGCATCAGGAAGAACAGCGGCATGGCGGTACGTGCGAGATAGGTAATTTCGCGTCCAGTAAGGTTTTGCAGTACGAAAAGGTTGAAGCCCACAGGTGGCGTGATCTGTGCCATCTCGACCACGAGCACGATAAAGATGCCGAACCAGATCAGGTCGAATCCCGCCTTTTGCACTGTCGGAAGCAGGACCGCCATCGTCAGCACCACCATTGAGATGCCATCAAGGAAACAACCCAGGACGATGAAGAACCCCGTGAGCATCAGGATGAGCACGAAAGGCGAGAGGTTGAGGTCGCCGATGAATTCGGCGAGATGCCGCGGCAAACCCATGAACCCCATCGCGAGCGTCAAAAATGCGGCCCCCGCGAGGATCAAGCCGATCATGCAGTAGACGCGGCAGGCGGCGATAAGCCCCTCCTTGAAAAGGCTCCAGGTCAGCGAGCGTTCGATGGCGGCCAGCACGAGTGAACCGGCAACGCCAAATGCGGCGGCCTCGGTTGCGGTAGCAATGCCGCCGTAAATTGAACCGAGCACGACCGCGATTAGCGACACAACGGGGATCAAGTGGCGCGACTCGTAGATTTTTTCCTTGAAGCTCAGCGCTACGTCAGCGGCAGGTACCTTTTCCTTGTTCAACAACGCCCAGACAATGATGTAGCCCATGAACAATGCAGCCAGCATCAGTCCGGGAATTATCCCCGCGATAAATAGCTTGGCAATGGAAACGTTCGCGGCGACACCGTAGACAATCATGATGATTGACGGTGGAATCAGCAGCCCCAGCGTGCCTGCGCCTGCCAGTGTGCCTATCGCGATGTCGTCCGGGTAGCCGCGACGCTTCAGCTCTGGCAATGTGATCTTGCCGATGGTTGCGCAGGTTGCGGCACTTGAACCGGATACCGCTGCGAATATCGTACAGCCGATCACATTGGTATGCAGCAGTCGACCCGGCAAACGATTGAGCCACGGGGCAAGGCCTTTGAACATGTCGCTGCTGAGTTTGCTTCTAAACAGGATTTCGCCCATCCACAGAAAGAGCGGCAATGCGGTGAGGGTCCAGCTTGAAGTGGAGCCCCAGATCGTCAACATCATGCTGTCGCCGACCGGTCTTGACGTGAAGACCTGCATGGCGAAGAGCGCGACACCAAGTAGCGACAGACCGATCCAGAGCCCTGAACCAAGAACGATCAGCAGCACAATGATCAGGCCGAAAGCGAGAACTACCTCCATGATGCTTCCTACTCGACGTTAGCCGACGCGTTTTCGGTAAAGAACAACCTGCCTCTGATCCTTGAGATCAGGGCATGCAGCATCGCCAGCGCGAAGCCTGCGCAGCCGATGACCATCGTCAACTGGGGAATCCAGAGAGGTGTTGCGTCCGCCGCAGGCGACACATCGTGTGTAGAGTAGGAAACCCATGCCAGACGCCCGGCATACCAGGTCATGAACAATGCGAGCGTCAATCCTGCGAGAAGTGCCCAGTATTCAAGTATGTTTTGCAACCAGGCCGGTGAGCGTTGCATCAAAAGGGAGACGCGAATGTGGTCGCCATGTTGCAGCGTGCCCGGCAGCGCGAGGAACAGAGCGGCGGCGATGGAGTACCCCGCGTAGGCATCCAGCCCCTGAATGTCCCAACTCATCTCGCGTGCAGCAACGCCAAGCATGATGGCCGCAAACGCCGCCAGCATCGATATACAGGCCAGTAGCAGCATACCGCCGTAAATTTTTGGGAAAAGTGTCCCCATGTCGTACCCCTCGACGTTGCGTGATGTGATTTTTTGTTTTGATGCATCGCCCTGGTGCGATGCGCCGTGTCTAATTTCCGGGTGCCTCCGCGATGGCGCACCGTCAACGTTGTAGCAGCCGCGACGCCGCGCTATTTTTTTCGGTACGCGCTCACGATGGCCTGACCGTCGGCACCCGCTGCCTTGACCCAGTCTGCCGTCATGGACTCGCCAATCGCAACCAGTTCTTTCTTGAGCGATTCCGACGGCGCAGCGACCTTCATACCTTTCGCCACAAGCTCCTTGATGAACTCTGCGTCCTTCTGCTCACTCACCTGCCAGCCCCGCTGCTCGGCAGTTGCTGCCGCCTTCGAGACGGCTTCCTGCGTTGATCGATCAAGCGCATCGAACGCCTTTTGACTTACTACGGTAGCGTTGCGAGGCAACCAGGCGGCGACCGAGTAGAAATACTTTGTCTGCTCAAACAGTTTGTTCTCCACACCGCTGGCGCTGGAGGTCAGGAAGTTCTCGACCGTGCCGGTCGCCAGCGCTTGCCCAAGTTCAGCAAGCTGGATAGTGGTTGGTTGTGCCTTGAGCAGCTGCGCAATGCGTGTGGTGGCTGGGTTGTAGGCTCGCATCTTCGTGCCCCTCAAGTCGTCCGGTCCGTTGATAGGCTTGACTGAATACAAGGATTGAGCAGGCCACGGCACCGAGAACAACAGCTTCATCCCCTGACTTGCCAGAAGCTTTTCAAGCGCCGGCTTCTGCGCGGCATAGAGTCTGCGCGCGTCGTCGTAACTTGTTGCCAGGAAAGGGATTGAATCGACACCGAACAGTGCATTCTCATTTGACGCTCCCGACAGGATGAATTCCCCAGCCTGCGTCTGTCCAGTTTGCACAGCTCGTTTGATCTCGTTGGCTTTGTAGAGCGAACCATTGGCGTGCAGCGTGATCTTGAGCTTGCCCGCCGTCGCCTTGTCGACGTCATTGGCGAAAGCCTGCACGTTCTCGGTCTGAAAACTGCCTGTTGCATAACCTGTAGGCAAATCCCATTTCGTCTGTGCAAAGCTCGTTGTCGCCAGAAAGGCCGCGAGACACGCGGCGAGTGATGTTAGTTCTCTTTTCATAAGACTTCCCCTGACATTGATTGAGCTATCAAAAGCTCGCGAGTTGATGATTGAGTAAATCAGTGATCAGCATTGCGCCCGGCGCGTGAGTGATGCAGAAATCGGGTTTCGCCTGAGCGACGACGGCCTGCGGCGTCACACCACACGCCCAGAACACCGGCAGTTCGTCATCGAGCACGTATATCGCGTCACCGTAATCAGGTTTTGCCAGATCATGGATGCCGATCAGATGAGGCAGTCCAACATGGACCGGTGAGCCGTGCACTTGCGGAAATCGCGACGTGATCTGAATCGCCCGAATGGCGGCGGCCGGTTTGAATGGCCGCATCGATACCACCATCGGCCCGTGAAACGGACCCACCGCATCGGTCGCGATGTTCGATCGGAACATGGCGACATTTTTCCCCTGCTCGACGTGACGAAGCTGCAAACCCGCCTCCAGTAGCGCCTGTTCGAATGAAAAGGAACAGCCGATAATGAATGTCACCAAATCATCGCGCCACACCGCCGAAATGTCGGTGGGTTCGTCGACCAACTCGCCCTGCCGCCAGATCCGATAGCGTGGCACGTCGGTTCGTATGTCGATCTGCTCGCCCAGTGTGGGCAGCAAAAACTGACCAGGTTCGGATACTGCCAGCAACGGACAGGGTTTCGGATTGCGCTGGCAGAAGCGCAGAAAATCAGAGGCCAGCGCTTCCGGCAGGATGACCACATTGCCCTGCACATGCTGATCTGCAAGTCCGCTGGTATGGCCCGTCCACGCGCCTTCGCGAATTTTTGCTCGCACGCTCATGGCCAACGCAACGTTTGCTGCGTGTATGCGGTCGTGCTTGATTGGTTGCGCTGACATGTTGGGTGCGGTTTCGTTGCCTGATGTGCTGGCAGCGATTTTTGATCAGTCACATCAAGCGATGCAAACACAAAATATTCTTGTTACATCATCGTTTTTTTCGATACTGCGATGCGCTGCCCGCATACTCGACTGCGCTCGCCAGCAGTTGCTCGGCCATCAGCGCTGTAGGATCGAGACGATAACTGGCGTGGATCGGCAGGGGCGTCAATATCGAATCGCAAAGCAACGCCTTGATGTTTCGTGACTCACTAAGGCGAAGCACTGCTGCCTTCGGTAGCGTCGCGATGCCGAACCCTCCTTGCACCAGTTGCAACATCGCCGATATTGAGGAAATCGTGTGCACCTTGCGTGATTGCACTTTTTCGCCCTTGAGTAGATCAAGCAATCCAACGTGGGGTTGCGACCCACGCTGAAACGTAAGCAAATCAAACTCCGCAATGTCGCCAAGGCTGTACCGACGCTTCCTGTGAGTGTCTGTATTGCCTACAAAGCACATTTCCATGTTCGGCAGCGATACGGCACGAATACCCTCACCACTGGCTGGGAGCGCAGCGAACGCCAGATCGAGCACGCCACGCCGGATCTGATCCAGCAGGACTGGCGTGGTCTCCACCGTCAGTTCAAGTTCCAGCGCCGGATACTTGGCACGAAGCGTTTCGATCCACGGAATCAACCAGGAATGGAGCACAGACTCAATAGCGCCCACGCGGACGGTAATTTCCGGTGCCGTACCGGAACCGATCTCTGCCTTCGCTGTTCGCTGTAGCTCAAGTAGTTTTTGAGCGTGAACGAGAAAACGGGAACCGGCAACGGTCAACCGGAAAGTCTTGTCCCTGCGGTCCAGCAACAGTGCGCCGAGTTCGTCCTCAAGCGCCGCAACGCGAGCTGACATCGCAGATTGCGTAATGAAAAGCTTCTCCGCTGCGCGCGACACCGATTTGAGTGTCGCAACCCAGTAGAACGCCTCAACAAAACGCAGGTTCACAGCAGCTGGTCAGCGCGCGGAGCAATCCGCGCCTAGAGTTTCATGTTTGTGGGTAGCCATGTCACGATACCGGGAATAAAATAAATTGTCAGCACAGCTACACACATCAGGAAAAACATCGGCAGCGTGACGCGCGCAATGTAAGTCAACTGCCGTTTGGTCATGCCCTGCAATACAAAGAGATTGAAGCCGACTGGCGGTGTTATTTGTGCCATCTCGACCACTAGCGTGATGAAAATTCCAAACCATATGAGATCGATTCCCGCACCTTGAACAGTGGGCAGAATCACGCCCATCGTCAGCACGATCATCGAGATTCCGTCCAAAAAACACCCCAACAAAATGTAGAACAACGCCAGTGCAATGACGAGCGCGAACTGCGACAACCCTAGCCCGTTGATGAATTCCGCCAATGCTCGCGGAAGACCGAGATAGCCCATCGCCAGCGTAAGAAATGCGGCCCCGGTGAGGATCAGCGCAATCATGCAGTACAAGCGCGTCGCTCCCAGCAAACTTTCCTTGAATGATGTCCAGTTGAGCGAGCCCTGCACCAGCGACAGGATCAGCGAACCGACCACACCGACCGCAGCAGCCTCTGTCGCCGTGGCGATACCGGTGTAGATGGAACCAAGCACGGCCATGATTAGCAGGACAACCGGAATCAAATGACGCGACTCGTGAATACGTTGCATGAACGTGTACTGCGTTGTGGCCGCCGGCACTTTGCCTGGATTCAGGAGCGCCCAGACGACGATGTAGCCCGAGAACAGCGCGGCCAGCATGATGCCGGGCAGCACACCAGCCATGAACAATCTGGAAATGGAGACGTCGGCCGCCACTCCATACACGATCATGATGATTGAAGGCGGTATCAGCAAGCCTAACGTGCCGGCACCTGCCAGTGTACCGATGACCTGATCGTCGGGATAGCCACGGCGCTTGAGCTCTGGCAATGTCATCTTGCCTATGGTCGCGCAAGTCGCCGCAGATGAGCCAGATACCGCCGCGAATATCGCACAGCCAATCACGTTGGTGTGGAGCAGACGTCCCGGCAACCGTTCAACCCAGGGCGCTAGCCCTTTGAACATGTCCTGTGACAGACGCGTGCGAAACAATATCTCTCCCATCCACACGAACAGGGGGAGCGCAGTCAACGTCCAGCTGCTCGAAGCGCCCCAGATCGTAACTGCCATGGCATCTCCGGCCGGTCGCGACGAAAAAAGCTCCATTGCAACCCAAGCGACGCCCGCGAGTGTCAATCCAATCCACACACCTCCCGCAAGCAATCCGAACAGCACAGCAACCAACAGCAACGTGATGAGAATGTCCATATTGGTCTCAACTTATTCGTTGTGCAGCGACTCGTCGCTGGAGACCGCTACGCGCGTACCACGCCATTCGGCAACAAATTCATCAACGAACGCGATACACAGTATCAGCGTCCCCGTCGCCATGGCAATCTGGGGAATCCATAACGGCGTAGCGTCACTCCCCGTCGAAATGTCGTGGAACTGAAGTGACTGCCAGCACAGTTTTGTGCTGAATGCCGCTAGCAAGAGCGAAAGCAGCACCGCCGTCGCGAGCGAAAGCAATTCGAGCTTATGGCGCATATTCGGCGCCAGAGCCTGAAGCAACAAAGTAACCCGGATGTGCTCGCCGCGCTTGAGTGTGTGCGCCAACGCAAGGAATCCCGCGCCGGCCATCATGTAACCCGCATAGGCATCTGTACCACGAACATGAAAACCAAACTCGCGACCGAGAATCGATAGCAGCACCATGATGAGAAGTGCGACCATAAACAACGCGGCAACCCATGCCGCTGCGTCATACAGTTGATCAAGTATCTTGCGCATCAATCACACTTCCTTGAAGTAAAACAGGGCGGTGACAACCGCCCTGTCTCTGGTATCGCGGTTCGCAATTAATCGGCACTACTTGCGGTAAGCGTCCACCAGGGCCTGACCCTCTGCACCAGCATTCTTGATCCACTCAGCCAACAGTGTATCGCCCGCTTTTTTCAGGTCAGCCGTTAGCTGCGCGGATGGTTTGAGGATATTCATGCCGTTCTTGCGCAAATTATCGAGAGACTCCGTGTTGGTTTTCTTCGACATCTCCCAGCCGCGCGTCTCGGCATCACGCCCGGCCTTCAAAACTGCATCCTGTGTCGATTTGTCGAGCGCATCAAAGGCTTTTTTGCTTACAAGCACAGCATTTTTCGGAAGCCAGGCCTGTGTGTCGTACCAATTCTTGATGTGTTCATAGGTCTTGGTGTCGAAGCCTGTCGAACCCGAACTCATGTAACTTTCCACGACACCGGTTGCCATGGCCTGCGAAAGCTCAGCGGCCTGCACTGTCACTGGTTGAGCGCCAACCAGCTCGGCGATGCGGGCTGTAGCCGGACTGTAAGCGCGCCATTTGCTGCCTTTCAGATCAGCCGCACTGGCGAGAGGCTTCTTGGAGTAGATGCCTTGCGGAGGCCATGGTACGGAGTAGAGCAGCATCATGCCCTGCTCGCCCAGTTTCTTCTCCATGACAGGCTTTTGCACGCGATATAGTTTTTCTGAAGACTCGTAACTATCCGCGAGAAACGGTACGCCGTCTGCACCAAAAATCTGCCATTCGTTCTGGAAGTTTGCAAGCAAAATCTCTCCCATCTGAGCTCCACCAGTCTGCACCGCGCGCTTAATCTCGGGCGCCTTGAACAGGGAGGCATTGGAGTGGAGCGTAATTTTCAGCTTGCCACCTGTTGCCTTGTCGACGTCACCCACGAACTGGGTCAGGTTCTGTGTGTGGAAATTGCCCGGCGGGTAAGCCGACGCCAGATCCCATTTGGTTTGCGCCATGCTTGAGGTTGCACACAGTGCCGCACCAAGAGCCAGCATTCGGAAAGTTACTTTCATTTCGGTCTCCAGAAATAATGGGATTGTTCAGAGTGGCAATGACCGCCGTCGGGTCACTGCCGATACACGCTTGAATTTTGACTGCTTTGCAGAAAGCATGCGCATCAGGATAGTACTTATACCGAATCGGTGGGCGGCCGTTTGCTCTGGCGCGATGTGCGAAACAGTCGAGTCGAGGGTGTCCGGCACGACGGGAATTGAACAAAAACTTATAGACATCGCATAATCAAAGCAAATACCAGACCCGCGACCCGGATTCTCACTGCAATGCCTTCGCCGCTTGGCATCATGATGCTTGACACTTCGTTTGCCCGCCCATCAGGTGATGCCGGAAACCCTGATTCCTGGCCATTTCCGGTTGTGATTGAAACTGTCAGCGGCGCGCACGCCCGTGCCGTAGTAGACGGATCTTTTGCGGACGTTTCCGCGTTTATCGCCGCTGGGCGGCGATTAGTCGACCGCAGTGCCTGCGGGATCATCACGACCTGTGGTTTTCTGGTGCGGCACCAACGAGCGCTGGAGGAGGCGCTTCCGGTGCCAATCCAGACCTCGACACTAACCCAGTATCGTCGCCTGCAAGAGAAACTGAATCCGTTGAGGGTTGCTGTTCTGACCATTGATGCAGCCTCGATTGACGAGAGCGTGCGTACCGCGGCTGGAATTGAACCAGCCGCTATCATGGCTTCGTTGCCAGCGAACTCTCATTTCGTTTCTGCTATTTTTGACGGAAGAGAATCGTTGGACGTCTCGCGTTGCGAGCGAGAGTGGGTTGCGCTGGCGCTTTCTTGCCAACGAAATCATCCAGATGTTGGTGGTTGGCTGTTCGAATGCGCAAACATGCCACCCTACAGTGCTGCGGTACAGCACGCTACGGGTCTGACGGTTTACGACGCGCTTTCGTTGGGACGCGAACTCTACGCAAGCGCTTCGGCATGACAAACGAACAACAGGTCACGCTTGATCACTTCTGCGACCAGCTTTGGTTGACGGATGGCCTTGCCCAATCCACGCTTGCAAGCTATCGGCAAGACATGGCGCGATTCATCGGGTGGTGCGATGCAGCAAAACTCTCTGTCGATCAAATTTCACGCGGTGATATTGAACGGTATCTATCTGCGCAATTCTCAGAAAAGGCGCGCGCCAGTTCTGTAAATCGTCGCCTGTCGACGCTGAAGCGCTTTTATCGGTGGCGGGTTGAGTCCGGTGTGCTGGCCGAAAGTCCCTGCGCTTTGATCGATGCGCCACGGTCCACGCGGTACCTGCCAAAGAACCTGTCCGAGCAACAGGTGGAATCGCTGCTGAACTCGCCGGATACCTCTACGCCGCTAGGTGAACGTGATCGCGCAATGCTGGAAACACTCTACGCGTCGGGCCTGCGCGTCAGCGAACTGGTGGGCCTGAAACTCATCCAGGTCAACCTGGAACAGGGACTGGTGAAAGTCATGGGCAAGGGCGCCAAGGAGCGCATGGTGCCGTTGGGTGAGGTTGCCGTGTCTTGGCTGTCGCGCTACGTATCCGGTACCCGCAAGCTCTGCTTACCCCCTCCGCGACGCAGCGACTTTGTTTTTTTGACAGCACGCGGCGAACCGATGACGCGTCAGGCTTTCTGGCATCTGATCAAGCGTCACGCCGTTGTCGCCAGTATCAATGCAGGCGCACTGTCTCCGCATACTCTGCGCCACGCCTTTGCTACACATTTGCTGAATCATGGTGCCGACCTGCGGGTGGTCCAGATGCTGCTTGGGCACAGCGACATCACGACAACACAAATTTACACTCACGTTGCACGTGAACGGTTGAAACGCGTGCATCAGCTCCATCATCCTCGTGGGTAGGTAAAAAATGGCCAAGATTGAAGAATTCCCCGTTACCCAGGCGATCCGCGCACTGCGCGACGCGGGCATTGGCTTTACGGCGCATCCTTATGACTATGTCGAGCATGGGGGAACAGCGCACTCAGCCGCCGAACTGGGCGTTGACGAGCACAGCGTCATCAAGACCATCGTACTGGAAGACGACAAGAAGCAACCCGTGATTTGCCTGCAGCACGGCGATCGTGAGGTGTCCACCAAAAATCTGGCCCGGGCACGCTCCTGCAAGACTATTACTCCCTGTTCACCGGAAACAGCGCACCGCCACACAGGTTACTTGGTCGGAGGCACATCACCCTTTGGCACCCGAAAACCGGTACCCATCTACATGGAGCGCTCGATTACAGATCTTTCTCGGATTTACGTCAATGGGGGCAGACGCGGCCTTCTTGTAGGGATCGCACCCAGCGACCTGGTACGTGTTCTGCGTCCGACTTTGGTCGATGCATCGGCCTGAACCGCCCACGTTTAGTACATTATGCGCATGTCATCGTCGCGCGCTTCCCCTGGAACCAAAAACAAGCCGTCCACCGGACGCCCCTGGGTGTTTGCTGGTGGCACTGATGTTGGTCGCGAACGGGCGCACAACGAGGACGCGATCCTGGTTGATGCGGAACGCAAACTGGTTGTTCTGGCAGACGGAATGGGGGGCTATCAGGCCGGCGAAGTCGCAAGCCAGCTCGCCGTGGATGTTGTTCGCGAAGAGTCTTCCGACGTATCAATTACCGACAGCGAACTAGGCCGCGTAGACCCCGACACTGGCATATCCGTGGCAATGCGACAGTTACGCGGCGCTATCGAAAAAGCCAACAATCGCATTTGTAGCGTCGCGCGAGGCCGCGAAGAACTCAATGGCATGGGCACAACCATCGTAGCCGCACGCTTTTACGACGGCAGGGTCGGTATTGCTCACGTCGGTGACTCGCGCTGCTATCGCTTTCGAGACAACCTGCTCGAACAACTCACGCGCGACCACTCCTACGTTCAGGATCAACTCGAAAAAGGCCTGATCTCTGAGGAGGATGCCAAGCATTCGCCGCAAAAAAATCTGATCACGCGCGCACTCGGCATTGACGCGATCGCCGAGGCGGATGTTCAGGAGTTTCGGACCCGCCCGGGCGATCTTTACCTGCTGTGCTCTGACGGGTTATCTGATCTTGTCAAGCAGGAGGCCCTGCAGGTGGCGCTTGCCAAAGATCAGCCCCCCACCGAGATGACCAAGCACCTGATTGATGCCGCCAACGCAAACGGTGGCCGCGACAACATTTCGGTCATTCTGATCAAAGTTGGGGATCTTGTCCTCGCTGATCTCTGGTGGCAGAAGTTCCTGAAAAAACCTTCTGAAAAGTAGCACATTCATGGCAAAGCTTTTCTGGTTGCAACCCGACAGTACGATTATTGAGTTCCCCCTGAAAGCGGAGCAGAATTTGATAGGACAAAGCAGCAGATGTGACGTCCGTATCAAGCATCCCGGCATCAGCTCCGAGCACGCTGTGATTCGCCAGCTACCGAGTTCGGCCATCCTCGAAGACCTCGGCAGCACCAACGGCACACGGGTAAATGGCAAGCGCGTCGAAGTTCATACGCTGCGTCATGGCGATCAGATCGGTGTTGGTCGCGAGCGCCTCATGTACTTCGCCGAACTGGATGAAGCGTCCCGGTTTGTCCAGCCCGAGTCAACAGAGCCATTTGCCCAGCCTGCGCCGGGTGGCGAACGCGTCAACACCGCGGCGCCCACTCCACAACCTCCAGCGCCGCAACCTCCTGCGCAGCCACCAGCAGCCGCACTGCTTGCACCTGACCTTTTTATCGATACAGCGAATACACCAAGTCTGGTGCCAGCCCGAGTACCCGCAAGAGCGGCGCCCGCCAAAGGCTCGGCCGACGGCATGCCGGAAATTGACGAAACGCTCCTTGCGTCGCTTCCCAAAGGCACAACTCTCGCCTCCGGCAGTCCAGTAGCTCGTGCGGCCGCGCCCATACCTGCCGCCGCATCGAAGCCTGCAGCAACCCCGGCCCCTGCGCCCGCGCCTCCCGCGTCTCCTGCTCCGCCCCCCTTGGTGCAGCGCGCGCAAGCGCCCCGCGGCGAAGCTGCAAAAGTGCAGAACCTCTCGGGCAGTCTCGCGGTACTGTCGGGCCCGGCGGCCGGTAAACGGTACCCCCTCGATCAACCGTCAATCACGGTTGGCAAAGAGGGCAAGCAGGTCGTCGAGTTTGTACGAGCCAGCCCAACTCGCTGGCAGGTACGACAGCGCGAAGGCGTTACCCCGGCTTACATCAATGGCGATGCGTTGGCGGGAGCACGTGATCTTGCAGCCGGGGATGTCATCGAGCTGATCGGCGTTCGACTGCGCTTTGAAATATCACTCGCGCCTTGAGAAGGCGTTGAGCAACAAAAAAGGCCGGGAGTTCCCGGCCTTTTTTGTCACGGTTAGTTCACCGTTACTTCTTGGGCGCTTTTTCGTCCGCATGCGTTGCCGCAGGCACTTCGTGCCGCTCTCCGCCCATGTCGATATCACCCCCCGCTTTGGTCAGCAACCAAAGAGCGAGTCCGGCAAACGCCACAAAGGCAACGATGTACTTCCACATGGTCTAGTCCTTTGCGTAAATGTCGACGTCTTTTGTCTCGCGCACGAACAGCATGCCGATGACAAAGGTACCAAGCGCCACGATGACCGGATACCACAGACCGTAGAAGATGTCGCCGGTCGCCGCTACCATCGCGAACGCCGTTGTTGGCAGCAAGCCGCCGAACCAGCCGTTACCAATGTGGTAGGGCAAGCTCATTGACGTGTAGCGGATACGGGTAGGGAACAGCTCAACCAGCATCGCTGCGATCGGACCGTAGACCATGGTCACGAAGATCACCAGGATCGTGAGGATACCCAGCACCATCGGCATGTTCATCGACTTGTCTTCGGCTTTCGTCAGGAGGCCGGAGGCTTTTGCCGCTTCTGCAAGCTCTTTCTTGAAGGTCGCAATTGCTACCGCACTTTCCTTGTCGAAGCCGTCGCCTGCTGCGTTGAGTTTCGCGACGGGCGCCGTGATCTCCTTGTCACCCACCTTGACAACTGCCGCCGCGCCACTGGCTGCGGTGATGTTGGTGTAAGGGATGAACGACTGGGCGAGCGCGCGCTTCGCGATATCGCAGGACGACTTGAAGTCAATCTCGCGGGCAATCGGGCTACCCTGGAACGAGCAGCTGCTCGCGTCCGATGCGACCGTCACCTTTGACTTGGCATGAGCCGCAGCCAGAGCCGGGTTCGCGTAGTTCAGCAATGCCGGGAACAACGTGAAGTAGCTCAGTGCAGCGATAAGGCAGCCGGCCATGATGATCAGCTTGCGGCCGATCTTGTCGGACAGCCAACCGAAGAAGATGAAGAACGGCGTGCCGATCACGAGCGATGCTGCGATCAACAGGTTTGCCGTTTTCGCGTCCACCTTGGCGATACTGGTCATGAAGAACAGCGCATAGAACTGGCCGGTGTACCAGACCACTGCCTGACCTGCTGTGAGGCCCAACAACGCCAGTATCACGATCTTCAGGTTTTTCCATTCACCGAAAGATTCGGTAAGCGGTGCCTTCGAGACTTTGCCTTCCGATTTCATTTTGGCGAAAGCCGGTGACTCGTTCATCGACAAACGGATCCAAACCGATACCGCAAGCAGGAAGATCGAAACCAGGAACGGAATGCGCCATCCCCATGTGTCGAACTCAGCACCCGTGAACTCACGGGTCAGCAGAATCACGATCAACGAGAGGAACAGACCAAGCGTTGCGGTGGTTTGAATCCAGCTCGTGTACAGGCCGCGTCGACCATGTGGCGAGTGTTCGGCCACATATGTCGCCGCACCGCCATATTCACCGCCGAGCGCCAGGCCTTGCAGCATGCGCAACACAATCAGGATGATCGGTGCCGCAACGCCAATGCTCGCGTAATTTGGCAGGCAGCCCACGATAAACGTGGCCGAGCCCATGATCAGGATGGTGATCAGAAAGGTGTACTTGCGACCGATCATGTCACCAAGGCGACCGAACACCAACGCACCAAACGGCCGCACCAGGAAGCCCGCAGCAAAAGCCAGCAGCGCAAAAATGTAAGCCGATGTCGGGTCAAGGCCCGAGAAAAATTGCTTGGCGATAACCGCTGCGAGCGAGCCGTACAAATAAAAGTCATACCACTCGAACACAGTGCCGAGTGATGACGCGAAGATCACTTTCCTCTCTTCGGCTGTCATCGGGCGGTTTGCGCCATCGATTGCAGTTGCCATGCTGTTCCCCTTCGGTGAAGGCGACCACCCTCTCAGTTGGAGCAATCGCACCAGACGAAAGTTAAAGAACAGGGCTTACGGTGCTCTGACGTCGACTTACGTAAAGCTGACTATCAACCGCGCACCGCCTTGTGGAGACGATTCGATGTGCACAGTCGCAGCGTGCAACTGCGCAACCTCACGAACGATCGCGAGCCCGAGTCCGATGCCGCTGATCGCTGCGCCGGACTCCGGGTCAAGTTGCGCCACGCGCGCAAACGGCGCAAACACGCGCTCGCGATCAGCGTCGGCAATTCCAGGCCCCGAGTCATCGACCGTCACGCGCTTCGGCGACGCATGCACCGACACCACTACCGTGCCGTGTCGAGGCGTGTACTTGAGCGCGTTATCAACCAGATTGCGGATCATCTCGCCCAGCAACGTCTCATCGCCCACAATTTGAACAGGTGGGTCACTCGGTTCGAACGCGAAGTCTATTTCCCGCTCTATAGCCTGTGGCAGCACATCTTGAGCCACACTTTTACACAACTCGTTGAGCGCCACCGGCGCGCGCGCGCTGGTTGTGCCTGCGCTCTCCGCGCGCGCGAGGGCCAGCAACTGGTTAGCCAGACGACTGGCGCGCTTTCCGGTCGAAACCAGTCGCTCAAGGGCACGATCACGCTCCACGCCATCCGGCAGACGTTGCAGCAACTCGCTCTGCGTGAGAAGAGCCGCGAGGGGAGTTCGCAGCTGGTGTGCCGCGTTGGCGATGAAACGTTTCTGCGCGCCAACCGATGTCTGCAGGCGCTGCATCAGCGCATTGATCGACGCGATCAGCGGCGCGATCTCCTGCGGCGCAAGCTGCTCTGGCAGCGGGCGCAAATCATCGGCACCACGCTCATCGAGGTGCCCCTGCAGCGTCTTCATTGGCTGAGCGACGTAAGTCAAGCCATACCAGAGCAGATAAAACGCTACCAGCAGCACCGCAGACTGCGCCAATGCCTCGTGTGCCATGCCTGATCGGAGCAGCGCCGACTGACGCTCGCGCGATTGCGCGACCGCTAGTGTGTACTCTTTGCTGGCGGCCGGGAAACGCAATCGAACCACCCGCATCACGTCATCGTCCATGACCGTGTTGAAACCTTCAACATGGCGAAAGACTGCGCTGACAAATGTAGGGGGCACAACCGGATGCTCGGTGTCTACCGTTTCCCGCAGGAACGGTTGCAAACCATCTTCTCCGGACACCGATACACCGTTGCTGTCAACAATCAGAAACGTGATCGGATATTCGCCCACCATGTTCATCCAGCGTCGCGTCGGCTCAGACGGAAAAGTAGCCGCAGTCCCGCTAACCATCCGTTGCTGCCACTCGCCGATCAACATCACCGCCGTCGCGCTCAAGCCATCGTCAAGCGCAGTATCAACGGTGGTACGCGCACTCATGAACGAGATGCCGAGACTGACCAGCCAGACCGAGAGCAACGGCGCAAGCAGCCATTCCAGCAGCCGCGCAGCGAGACTCATTGCGCGTGGCTGCTACCGTGTGCGCTCACCATGGGGGCCGCTTTTTCAGGCGCCAGCAGTATAGCCTTGTCGGTGCCCGGCGGCGTCGCCTTGTCAATGCAATAGCCGAGTCCACGGAAGGTGCGCACCTGAATACCCGCCGGTTCGAGCTTCTTGCGCAGTCGATGCACGTACACCTCGATGGCGTTAAGCGAAATATCGCTATCCCAGGCGCAGAGGCCTTCCATCAGTTGCTCTTTGGTCACGGCCCGTCCCGCACGCAACAGCAGCACCTCAAGAATGCCCGCCTCGCGAACAGAGAGTTCAAGCGGGCTGCCATCTGCGGTCGCCTGCCGGGACGCGATGTCGAAAGTCAGGCGCCCGTGCACGAGCATGTTGCTGGTGGCTGCATTGCGCCGGCGGATGAGCGCACGGACGCGCGCATGAAGCTCATCGAGCGCGAACGGTTTGACCAGATAATCGTCGGCACCGGCGTCCAGCCCTTCGACGCGATCAGTCACCGAATCCATCGCTGTCGTGATCAGCACGGGTAGCGCTTTCTGCGCCTCGCCACGAGCGCGAAGCTGCCGCAACACCTGAAGACCGGACATTCGCGGCAGGCCGAGATCAAGAATGACCAGATCGTATTGCGACGTCGTCAGCGCGGTCGACGCCGACGGCCCATCCGTCACCCAATCCACCGCGAAATGCTCGCGTTTAAGGCTCGCGGTCACGCCGCTGCCCAATTCGGGATCGTCCTCCACCAACAAAATCCGCACAGCTACATCCTCCTAAACAGAGTGTAGTCCTGCGGCAGAAAATCTCAGTCAGCTTTTTCCAATAATGCGCACCCGCTCAGGGGCTGCCGAGCATTTTCGTCCATTATCGACTTGTAGCACCAGAAAACGACAAGCCCCTATTAAACGGGGCTTTCAGCGCGATTTATCAGGAAGTTGTTACGGATACTTGACGCTGCAACCGTACGGCGCAGACGTCGCAACGGTAATCGCTTTGCCAGACAGCGTTTCGTCGAGCGCCGCGCGAACGTAATTCTTCGCGGTTTTCACGTCGGCCGGATTGGCGCTGCGTTTGTCATCAATGCCGCCTGCGTAAACCAGCTTGCCGGTCGGGTCGATCACGTACATGTGCGGCGTCGTCTTCGCCGCGTATGCCATGCCGACCTTGCCGGTCTCGTCCATGAGCAGATAAGACGATGCGCCCTTCCAGTCGCTGTTCATCTTGCTGTTGAGTTTGGCCGGAGCGAGGTAATCGCTGTGGTTCTTCTCAGTGCTGTTGATCGAGAGCCAGACGGCGCCTTTCGCCTTGGCTTCCGCCTGCAACGTCTGCATGTTGTTCGAGCCGTAGTGCTTGACCACAAACGGACAGCCCGGGTTGGTCCATTCAAGCACCACGTGCTTGCCCTTGAAATCCGAGAGTTTGACGGTCTTGCCCGTGACGTCGGTCAACGCAAAATCCGGGGCGGCTTGCCCCAGCGTGGCAGCCTGCGCGGTGAGCGCGGCCGCAGTCAGTAAAAGTGTGGTGAGAGGACGGATCATGATGACTCCTTTTGTTGCAAAGAACGGTCGTTACACATAGCGCCGCGGGAAAACGGTCCCGTAACGCGAAAAAACTAGGGCTGCGACGGCAACGCCACCAGCGCGTCCTTGACGATACCCGTGGTCAGCAATTCCGGCAATATCTGCGGCGGTTTTCCGGGCGCGTGCAGCACATACACCGGTACGCCCGAGCGGTTCATGCTGGTCAACGCCTGCGTGATGCGCTCATCGCGATTGGTCCAGTCGGCGCGCATCAGGGTCACTTTTTTCTGCGCAAACGCCTGCTCAATCTCGGCGCGTGACAGCACCAGCCGCTTGTTGGCCTGACAGCTTACGCACCAGGCCGCCGTGAAGTCCACGAATACCGGCTTGCCTTCGGTGTTGAGTTTGGCAACGACGGCTGGATCCCATGGCTGCCACTGCGTGCCGTCAGACGACGGCGCCGCCATCGCGACAGGTACCGCCGTCGGCCACGCCAGCGCCGCTGCTGCGAGCGCCGCCGCCAGACCCGTCCAGCGTGCGAACGGTTTCATCGAACCAATCAGCCACGCACCAAACGCCAGCCCCACGAGTCCGAGCAAACCAATCGCCGCGCCGTCAGCGCCGGCCTGCAACGAAATCACCCAGATCAGCCAAACCACCGTCAGAAACATCGGAAACGCCAGCGCCTGCTTGAAAGTCACCATCCATTGGCCCGGTCGCGGCAATTTGTCGAGCCATTTTGGAAACCACGCCAGCAACACGTAAGGCAGCGCCATGCCGAGGCCAAGCGCGGCAAACACGGTCAGCGCAACGAACGCGTTTTGCGTCAGCGCAAATCCTAGCGCGGCGCC
>Ga0073899_10001938_pt1 | contig 18812 bp, 13 predicted proteins | sample KloWWTmetaKNB5Ph_FD_88975 | JGI IMG/M metagenome (GOLD analysis project Ga0073899, IMG submission 88975) | Active sludge microbial communities from Klosterneuburg, Austria, studying microevolution and ecology of nitrifiers - Klosterneuburg... | ecosystem: Engineered > WWTP > Aerobic digester >... | reverse complement strand
GGCGGCGGCCAGAACCAGCGCCTGGCGCTGTGGCACGGCATCCTGATCAAGGAAAACCATATCGCCGCCGCCGGCGGCGTGGCCGCGGTGCTGGCCAACGCACGCGCGCTGGACTCCGGCGTGGAGATCCAGATCGAGGTCGAGACGCTGGCGCAGCTGCGCGAGGCGCTTGACGCGGGCGCCGTCAGCGTGCTGCTCGACAACTTCACGTTGCCGCAGATGCGCGACGCGGTGGCGCTGAACGCGGCGGCCGGCACGCCCGCGCTGCTGGAGGTCTCGGGCAGCGTGCAGCTCGATCAGCTGCGCGCCATCGCCGCCACGGGCGTGCACCGCATCTCGGTCGGCCGGCTGACGAAGGACGTCCGTGCGGTGGATTTCTCGATGCGCGTGATGGGTCAGGACTGAACAGCACTCAGGTCCGGGCGCTGAATGCCGATGAGCTGGTAGCCCATGATCCGACCTGCGCCGAGCCGAGGTCCGAACGCCGCCGCCCATGCCCCAGCCCGCCACCACCACGCCCACGACCGAATCCCGGGATGAGGTCACCCGGGCCTGGGAGCTTTGTTACCTGGACCCGCTGGCGGCACGCGACATCGGGCGCCGGCTGGCGGCGGGCGGCGGCAGCATCGCCGTGCACGGATGGCTGCAGGTCGCACTGGCCGAGGTCCGCATCGGCGACGCCGCGGTGGCCACCACGGCGCTGGCCCATGCACGACTGGGTTATGCGGCACAGGAGGACACGGCGGGCCTGGCGCTGTGCGACGAAGTGCACGCCATCCTGCTGCGCCGCAGCGGCGACCCGGAGTCGTCGGCACGCCTGCAGCTCGCAACCGATGAACGCGGGACCCTGGGCACGGACCCCATGTCCCGCTTCATCGCCCACAACTCGCGCGCCATCACCGCCAAGCAACTCGGCCGCGTGGACGAGTCGCTGCATCACTTCTACGCCGCCAGCGAGGCCGCGAACGCCACCGGCTGGGCGGGGCCCCGCATCACCGCACTGGGCAACCTGGGCGGCTACCACCAGGAACTGCACAACCTGGAGGATGCGCGCCAGCTGTGCGAGCAGGCACTGCGGCTGGCACGCGAGGCGGGCGCCCGGCCGATGGTCGCCACCTCGGCGGCGAACCTGATCGTCATCCACCACGCCGCCGGCGAACCCGAGCAGGCACGCGCGATGGCGGAGTTCATGATCCGGCACCCCGAGGAGCTGATGCCGAATGCGCGTGAACAGCATGCGCTGTACCTGGCGCTGGGGCATCTGAGCGTCGGCGAGATCGATGCCGCCGAGGGCTTTCTGCCGAGCAGCGACGTCGGCAACCGCGCCGATGGCGACAGCATGACCTGCTGGGCCTGGCTGAAGGCACGCTGCAGGCTGGCGCGCGGCGACGCCGCCGGCGCGCACGACGTCGCCGAGAACGCCTTGCAGGAACGGCAACGGCGGCAGCTGCGCGACCGCGACTACGACTTGATGGAGCTGCACCGCGTTGCGGCCGATGCCTGCGAGGCGCTGGGCGACGCGGCCGCGGCGCTGGACCGTCTGCGCCAGGCGCATTCGCTGTACGAGCAGCTGGTGGGCCGCAGCGCACGCGCGCGGCTGCTGTCGCTGCAAGTCAGCCACCAGCTCGCACAGGCCCAGCGCGAACGCGACCTGGCGGACGACCGCCGCCGCTCGGCCGAAGACGACCGTCGCCGCCTGTCGGAACTGAACACCGCGCTGCACGCGCAGATCGCGCAGACCGAGATGTTGCACGCCCGCTTGCGCGAACAGGCGTTGCGCGACCCGCTGACCGGACTGCACAACCGGCGCTATCTGTTCGAGATCGCCCCCGGCATGCTGGAGCTGGCGCGGCGCCAGGATACGCAGCTGTGCGTGGTGCTGATCGACCTGGACCACTTCAAGCTGCTCAACGACACCTACGGACACCAGGCCGGCGACCTGGTGCTGCAGCGCTTCTCCGCCTTGCTGACGCGGATGCTGCGGCGCAGCGACGTGATCTGCCGGCATGGCGGCGAGGAATTCGTCGCCGTCATGCCCGACATCAGCGCCGACGGCGCCGAGGCCATGCTCGACCGCCTGCTCCAGGCATTCCAGATGCAGCGCGAGGAATACGGTGCGCGCCGCTTGCCGCACGTTTCCTTCTCGGCCGGCATCGCGCGTTTTCCGCGCCACGGCAACACGCTCGAACAACTGCTGTCGCGCGCCGACCGGGCCCTCTACACGGCCAAGAACCACGGCCGCGCGCGCATCGAACAGGCTCCGCGCACGGGTTACGGCACGCTGATCTGAACCAACTCGTTCAGGTTCGTCCGCTCCTGGCCGGCCGCGTCAGCACGGTCGGGAAGCTGACCGGCAGCGTGTGCGGGAAATCGCGGCTGTAGTGCAGGCCGCGACTTTCGTGGCGGCGCAGCGCCGAACGCACGATGAGTTCGGCGCACACCACCAGGTTGCGCAGTTCCAGCAGGTCGCGGTTGACGCGGAAATTGGCGTAGTAGTCGTCGATCTCGTCGCGCAGCAGCTTGATGCGGTGCAGCGCGCGCTCCAGCCGCTTGGTGGTGCGCACGATGCCGACGTAGTTCCACATCAGCAGCCGCAGCTCGTCCCAGTTGTGCGAGATGACGACCTGCTCGTCGGCGTCCTCGACCTGGCTTTCGTCCCAGGGTGGCAGCACGGGCAGCGTGGGCGGCGGCTCGCGCAGGATGCGCTCGGCACAGCTGCGGCCCAGCACCACGCATTCGAGCAGCGAATTGCTGGCCAGCCGGTTGGCGCCGTGCAGGCCGGTGTAGGTGGCCTCGCCCACGGCATACAGCCCCGGCAGGTCGGTGCGGCCTTCCAGGTCGGTGACCACGCCGCCGCAGGTGTAGTGCGCCGCCGGCACCACGGGAATCGGCTGGCGCGCGATGTCGATGCCCAGTTGCAGGCAGCGCGCGTGGATGGTGGGGAAGTGCTCCTTCAGGAACGCCTCGCCCTTGTCCCGCACGATGGGGCGGGCGTCCAGCCAGACATGGTCCAGCCCGTGTCTCTTCATCTCGAAGTCGATCGCGCGCGCCACGATGTCGCGCGGCGCGAGTTCGGCGCGCTCGTCGTGCGCCGGCATGAAGCGCGTGCCCCCGGGGTCACCCGGCCCCAGGCTGGGCAAGGTGAGCTGTGCGCCCTCGCCACGCAGCGCCTCGGTGAGCAGGAAGGTGCGGTCCTTGGGGTGATACAGGCAGGTCGGGTGGAACTGGATGAATTCCATGTTGCCCACCCGGCAGCCGGCGCGCCAGGCCATGGCGATGCCGTCGCCTGTGGCGGTGTCGGGATTGCTGGTGTAGCGGTAGACCTTGCCCACGCCGCCGGTGGCCAGCACCACCGCCGCCGCGGGCAGGGTCTCGACGCGGCCGTGGTCCATGTCCAGCGCATAGACACCCCAGCAGCGCGATGCCTGCTCGGCCCTGGCGGCGCGCTTGAGATGGCGCGAGGTCACCACGTCCACCGCCATCCAGCGTTCGCGCAGCGTGATGTTGGGGTGCGCGCGCGCGCGCGCCAGCAACGCGTCCTGGATGGCACGGCCGGTGGCGTCGGCGGCATGGGCGATGCGCCGCACGGCGTGGCCACCTTCGCGGGTGAGGTGCAGCCCCAGCGGCCCGGCGGGGTCGCCGGAAAAGGGCACACCCGCATCCACCAGCCATTGCACGGCGCGGGCGCTGTTCTCGGCGATGAAACGCGCGGTGTGCTCGTCGACCAGGCCGGCGCCGGCGTCCTGCGTATCGTGCACGTGCGAGGCAATGCTGTCGTCGCTGCCGAGCACGCCGACGATGCCGCCCTGCGCCCAGGCGGTGGCGCTCTCGTCGAGCGCGCGTTTGGCCAGCACGACCACCGGCCGCTGGTCGGCCAGCAGCAGCGCCGTGGCCAAGCCGCCGAGGCCGGCGCCGACCACGACCACGGGTGCCACGGCGGGCGAACTGTTGCTGGGGGAAGTCATCGCAGTGACCGTGACCTGTGTGGCGGGAAGATGATTCTAGGGACCGCGCCGGCGCACGGCGGCAGGGCATTTCCCGCCCTGCCGCCCTATGATGACCCCATGGCCCGACCACGCAACCCCGACACCTGGCTCGACACCGTGCGCGTGTCCAACCGGGACGATTTGCTGGCGCCCCGCACCCAGATCGTCGCCGACGCCGACGCCTATCTCGGCCAGGGCCGGCACGACGTCGGTCGGCGCATCACCGACGAAGAGGTGGAGCTCTTCGTGGCCGGTGACGTGGCGCACTGCCTGCGCGACGAATTCACGCTGCACGCGAGCGAGTTCATCGCACTGCACGACGTGGGCACCAGCGCCTCGCTGCGACTGCTGGCCAGCCTGGCCGGGGCGGCCCGGGCGCGCGTGCAACGGCTGTCCGTCCGCCGGCAGGGGCACGGCGTGGCGCTGGCGGTGCTGCAGTTCATCGAAATCCCCCTGGCCGACGGGACCCTGGTGCGCGTGTACTCCACGGACATCAGCGCCGACTCCGCCGCCCGAGTGCAGCTGGCGAGCGTGCTGCTGGCACACAGCCGCCTGGGCGTGCTGATGGTGGGCAGCCTGCCCCCGCACGCGCTGGGCGCCCAGCTCGCGCCGCTGCACGAAGCGCTGCAGCGCGGCCCATGGCCCAACCGCGACCTGTTGATGGTGCCGCTGGGCGCCGGCACCGCACTGGCGGCGCGTGCCGCCGAACTGGCGGCCGACAGCCCGGTATCGGTGCACGTGGCGCCGTATGCGGCCAAACCGCGGCAGGCCTGGGCCTTCATCAGCGGCGCCTGGAACCGACTGCGCGGCCAGGTCAGCGGCAAACATGCGCTGCCCACCGAACTGGCCCGCGCCGTGCCGAAGCCGCGCCCGCCCGACAGCGAGGCCGCCACCGAACCCATGCCGCTGCGGCCCCTGGCCGACCTGATGCGCGACCTGCCCAGCGTGCACGCACCGCTGGCACCGATGCCGATGCCCGGCCAGACGCGCTGGCAGGACTATGTGGACCGTTGCCTGGCCATCAAGGGCGCGCTCAGCGGCTGCGTCTTCGACCTGCACTCGATGCTGCCGCTGGCCCATGCCGGCGGCGCGCCGGCCGCCGATCGACTGGCGCAGCAGGGCACGGTGCTGCTCGGCGCCATGGGCGACGCCACGCGGGCGCTGGGCCTGGGCAGCGCCCGCCCCGAGGCGACCGTGAGCACGCCGACCCACCATCTGCTGCTGCGGCCGGTGCGCGGCCACCCGGGCGTGGCCGTGCACCTGGTATTGAGCGCGGCCGACGCCAATCTCACGCTGGCCTGGCGTCAGCTCGAGCGCATCGAGCCGCCGAGATAGACCGATGCCAGCCCGCGCGCCGGGTGGAGCAGCGGCAACGGACTGCTTGAACGCGAGGGCCGCACCGAGCTTTCTGGCGCGACTGTTGAGGAGGTATCGATGGCCCTGCTGCATACCCGACTGACCCGCGCACTCGGGTTGCGCCACCCGGTGCTGTCGGCGCCGATGGCCTTTGCCGGTGGCGGCGCACTGGCCGCGGCCGTCAGCCGCGCCGGCGGGCTGGGGCTGATCGGCGGCGGCTACGGTGACCCGACCTGGCTGGAGGAGCAATTCGCCGCCGCGGCGGGCGAGCGTGTCGGGGTCGGCTTCATCACCTGGTCGTTGCGCAAGTCGCCTTCGCTGCTGACCGACGTGCTGAAGCACCGGCCGGCCGCAGTGATGCTTTCGTTCGGCGACCCGCGCCCCTTCGTCGACGAGATCCGCGCCGCCGACGCCCGGCTGGTCTGCCAGTGCCAGGACATGGGCCACGTGATGGACGCGCTGGAAGTCGGTGCCGACGTCGTCGTGGCGCAGGGTGCCGAGGCCGGCGGGCACGGCGCCTTGCGCGGCACGCTGAGCTTCGTGCCGGAGGTCGCCGACCACATCGCCCGCCACGCGCCGCAGACGCTGCTGCTGGCCGCCGGCGGCATCGGCGACGGCCGCGGCCTGGCGGCGTCGCTGATGCTCGGCGCCGACGGCGCGCTCGTCGGCACGCGGCTGTGGGCATCCACCGAGGCGCTGGTGCACGAAGGGCATCACCGCGCCATCGTCGAGACCGACGGCGACGGCACCGTGCGCACGACGGTGGCCGACATCGCGCGCCAGATCGCCTGGCCGCGCGGCTTCACGGCGCGCATCCGGCGCAATGCCTTCACCGAGCGCTGGCACGGACGCGAGGCCGAACTGGAGCGCGAGATCGCGGTGCAGGGGCCGCGTTACCGCCAGGCCTTTACCGCCGGCGACGCCGAGCACACCGGGGTCTGGTTCGGCGAGGCCGCCGGGCTGATCGATGCGATCGAGCCCGCGGCGGCGATCGTCGAGCGCATGGTCGACGAGGCGGTGCTGCACCTGCAGCGTTACGGCGGCGCAACCTTGACCGAGGGTGCCGCCACCAGCGCCAGCCAGGCACCGCGGTAGCGTCGCGCAACTTCGACACGCAGGCCCGGCGGAATCTCCGCCGGCTCGCGATAGGAGATCAGGCCGCGTGCATCGGGGTGTGCGGCAAGCCAGGCCGCCATGCCGTCGTCGGGCAGTTCGACCAGCGGCTGCCGCAGGCGCCCGGCCAGCGTCCACTGGCCGTGGTAATTGCCCTCGATGGCGACCGGGCGGCCCTCGCGTTCGAACTGCGCCAGCCGTGCGCCGACCGCGCCCAGGTCGTAGCGTTCGCGCATCGCGCCGTCGAAGCCGACGAGCAGCCCGAAGGCCGCGACGACGCTGGCCGTCGCGACACGCCGCACGTCGCGCAGCGCCCCTGCCGGGCGGCGCGTCGCGAGCACCGCGGCGGCCAGCAGCGCCAGCGCACCGCCGCCCTGCAGCCACGCAGCGTCGATGCCGCCGTCCAGCCGCGCACCCAGCAACGGCGTGGCGACCAGCGCGCCGGCACCGGCGACGGCCAGCATCAGCGCCGGCGCCGCCAGCCCCCAGCGGCCCACGCTGCTGGCGGCCAACGCGCGCGCGGCCAGCAGCGCGAACAGCGTGAACTCCGGCAGCAGGTAGTGCACGCGCTTGCCGCTGACGAACGAGAAGAACGCCAGGCAGAACAGCGTGCCGAGCAGCGCCAGCCGCAACCCGCTGTCTTGGCGCAGCGCCCCCGGCAAGGCGCGCCAATTGCGCCACCAGCGCGGCCACAGCAGCCAGGGTGCCAGCATCAGCGGCAGCCAGGCGAGGTAGAACCACGCGGGCGCGCGGTGGGCAAAACTGTCGACCATGCGGTGGGCCGTCTGGCCCCAGAAGATGGCGTTGCGGTAGGCCTCGCCGCCGGCCCATGCGGCCGGAATCGCCCAGGCCAGGATCAGCGCCGCCCCGCCCAGCAGCGCCAGCGCCACGCCGGCGTACCAGCGGCCCCAGCGCGGCCGCTGCTCGCGCATCCACCACGGCGCGAACAGCGCCAGCGGCAGCAGGTGCAGCAGCGCGACCGGGCCCTTCGCGTACAGGGCACCGCCCATGCCCAGCGCCAGCAGCCCGAAACCGCCAGCGCCACCGCCGCTCTTCCAGGCGCGCACGATCCCGAGCAGACCGAGCGCGACGAAGAAGCTCAGCAGGCTGTCGAACATCAGCGCCGACGCGAAATAGCTGAAGAGCAGGCTCGAGAGCAGGATGAAGGGCGCCATGCGCGCCACCTCGGGCCGCGCCGGCCAGAGGGCGCGGCCGAGCGCGTGCACCAGCGCCAGCGTGCCGGCGGCGAACAGCGGTGAAATCAGCCGCGGCGACCACTCGTTGACGCCGAAGACCGCCCAGCCGGCGTGCATCAACCAGAACAGCAGCGGCGGCTTGTGGTGGTAGGGCTCGCCGTTCAGGTGCGGGACCAGGAAGTCGCCGCGCGTCCACATCTCCCAGGCCACTGCCGCATAACGCGTCTCGTCGATCGGCAGCAGCGGCCGCGCCAGCGAGGCGGCGACGAGCAGTCCGAGCAGCAGGGCCAGCCAGACGGCGTCGCGGCCAGCCTCGGAGCCGGTCACCCACGCGAGCCGCGACTCGCTGCGCTCGCCACCACCCCGTCGCGGCGAGTGGGCCGCCATCCGCCCGCCTGGCAAGATCGCCGGCTCAGGCATGCGGCACCAGCGGCGTCCCGCCCCGCCGCTCGCGCCGGATCAGCCACAGGTTGCGCGCATAGATGAACAGCCCCATGCCCTGCCCGAGCATGAAGACCGGGTCTTCGCGGTAGGCGGCATAGACGAACAGCGTCGCGCCGCCGGCGAGCGAGAAATACCAGAAGACGTCCGGCATCACCGAGCGGCCGGCGCGCTCGCTGGCCAGCCACTGGATGACGAAGCGCGCCGAGAACAGCGCCTGGCCGCCGAAGCCGACGGCCAGCACCACCCACTCGGGCAGCGAGATCGTGTGCACGTTCATGGCTCGATGGCCGGCCGCGTGGCGCGGCGCTGCAGCCACATCACGCCGAAGAGGTCGACGATGCCGACCCACAAGCGGTTGTGGATGCCGTACTTGGAAACGCCCGCCAGCCGCGCGCGGTGGCTGACCGGCACCGACACCACCTGCCCGCCTTCGCGCTGCACCAGCGCCGGCAGGAAGCGGTGCAGGTGGTCGAAGAACGGCAGCCGCAGGAACAGCTCGCGCGGAAATACCTTGAGGCCGCAGCCGGTGTCAGGCGTGGCGTCGCCGAGCAGCCGCGCGCGCACGCCGTTGGCGATGCGCGACGACAGCCGGCACACCGCGCTGTCGTGCCGCGACGTGCGCCAGCCGATCACCATCGCCAGATCGGGTGCGCGCCGGCCCGGACGCAGCGCGTCCAGCAGTTTCGGCAGGTCGGCCGGGTCGTTCTGGCGGTCGCCGTCGAGGGTGGCGATCCACGGGTGCCGCGCCGTGCGCACGCCGCTGGCGACCGCGGTGCTCTGGCCGTAGCTGCGGCGATGCCGCACCACGCGCAGCCGCGGGAAGGCGGCTTGCGCCTGGGCCAGCCGCTGCGCGGTGGCATCGGTGCTGCCGTCGTCGACGAAGATGAGCTCGAAGTCGGCCCGGCCGTCGAGTGCGGCGTGGATCTCCTCGACCAGCGGCAGCACGTTGTCGGCCTCGTTGCGCACCGGCACCACCACCGACAGGCGGTCGAGGTAGTCCTCGACGACCGGGCCAGCGGCGCTGCCTGCGATAGCCACAGGCGCGACACCGGCCAGCGACATCGGCATCGAACGCGCTGTGCTCGACGATGGCATGAGCAACTGCACTTGCGGTGTCATCACGGGTACGCCTCCCCGCTAGGCTCTTGGCTGCGCCCTGGACTTGCCGTTGGCTCCGACTCGGACACCGGCAGTCGACTGCGAGATCTTGCACGCATTGTCCGGCGCCGTTCGCGCACGGCGTTGAGCGGCGTCAACGCGGGCCGTGCGGCGGCCGCGGCGGCGCACGGCAGGGGGATGGTGTGCAGTGGCATGTTCAGCGCTTCCGGACCGAGTCAACCTGGCCTTTTAACGGTCGCGGGTTAAGCTGCGCTTAAGGGCCGGCCGGCAGCTCGAATCGTGCCGCCGGCCACCGTGGCGCGCCTGCGCTGGTCAGTGCACGACGCGCCCGAAGCTGAACTCGCCGTTCTCCACGTCGACCGGGATTACCGCCTTGGGACCGAATTTGCCCTGCAGGATGAGCTTGCTCACCGGGTTCTCGATGCGCTGCTGGATCGCCCGCTTCAGCGGCCGCGCGCCGAACACCGGGTCGAAGCCGACCTTGGCCAGTTCGGCCAGCGCCGCCGGGCTCACGTCGAGCTTCATCTCCAGCTTCTCCAGCCGCGTTTCGAGCAGCTTCAACTGGATGCGGGCGATATTCTCGATGTGCTTCTGGTCCAGCGCATGGAAGACCACCGTCTCGTCGATGCGGTTCAGGAACTCGGGCCGGAAATGCTGCTTGACCTCGGCCCACACCGCGTCGCGGATGTTCTCGGCGGGCTGCCCGGCCATCTGCATGATGAGGTGCGAACCCAGGTTGCTGGTCATCACGATGACGGTATTCTTGAAGTCCACCGTGCGACCCTGGCCGTCGGTCAGACGGCCATCATCGAGCACCTGCAGCAGCACGTTGAAGACGTCCGGGTGGGCCTTCTCGACCTCGTCGAACAGCAGCACGCTATAGGGCTTGCGGCGCACCGCTTCCGTGAGCGCCCCGCCCTCGTCGTAGCCCACGTAGCCCGGCGGCGCGCCGATGAGGCGGCTCACCGAGTGCTTTTCCATGTACTCCGACATATCGATACGGATCATGTGGTCGTCGCTGTCGAACAGGAAGCCCGCCAGCGCCTTGCACAACTCAGTCTTGCCCACGCCCGTCGGGCCGAGGAAGAGGAAACTGCCCAGCGGCCGGTTCGGGTCGGAAAGCCCCGCACGTGAACGGCGAATGGCGTCGGCCACCGCGACGATGGCCTCTTCCTGGCCCACCACGCGCTCGTGCAGCCTGGCCTCCATCTGCAGCAGCTTGTCGCGCTCGCCCTGCATGAGCTTGCTCACCGGGATGCCGGTGGCGCGCGACACGACTTCGGCGATCTCCTCGGCGCTGACCATGGTGCGCAGCAACTGCGGCCCGCCGGTGCCGGCCTTGGCGCCCTTGGCCTTGCCGCTTTCCTTGGCCTGCGCCGCCTGCAGCGTCTTCTCCAGTTCGGGCAGCTTGCCGTATTGCAGCTCGGCCACGCGGTTGAAGTCGCCCTTGCGCTTGAGTTCCTCGATCTGGCCCTTGATGCGTTCGATCTCTTCCTTCACATTCGCGGAGCCCTGGGCCTGCGCCTTTTCGACCTTCCAGATTTCCTCCAGGTCGGCAGCCTCGCGCTCGAGCTTGGTGATCTCGTCCTCGATCAAGGCCATCCGCTTCACGGAAGCCTCGTCCTTCTCCTTGCGCACCGCCTCGCGCTCGATCTTCAGCTGGATCAGCCGGCGGTCGAGCCGGTCCATGGCCTCGGGCTTGGAGTCGATCTCGATCTTGATCTTGGCCGCGGCCTCGTCGATGAGGTCGATCGCCTTGTCGGGCAGGAATCGGTCGGTGATGTAGCGGTGGGAAAGCTCGGCCGCGGCGACGATTGCCGGGTCGGTGATCTCCACGCCGTGGTGCACCTCGTATTTCTCCTGCAGGCCGCGCAGGATGGCCACCGTGGCCTCGACACTCGGTTCGTCGACCAGCACCTTCTGGAAGCGCCGCTCCAGCGCGGCGTCCTTCTCCACGTATTTGCGGTATTCGTTCAGCGTGGTGGCGCCGATGCAGTGCAGTTCGCCGCGCGCCAGCGCGGGCTTGAGCATGTTGCCGGCGTCGATGGCGCCTTCGGCCTTGCCGGCGCCGACCATGGTGTGCAGTTCGTCGATGAACAGGATGATGCGGCCCTGGTCGGCAGCCACTTCCTTGAGCACGGCCTTGAGCCGCTCCTCGAACTCGCCGCGGTATTTGGCGCCGGCCAGCAACCCGGCCATGTCGAGCACCAGCACACGCTTGTCCTTCAGGCTCTCGGGTACCTCGCCGTTGACGATGCGCTGCGCCAGCCCTTCGACGATGGCCGTCTTGCCCACGCCGGGCTCGCCGATGAGGACGGGATTGTTCTTGCTGCGCCGCTGCAGCACCTGGATGGCGCGGCGGATCTCGTCGTCACGGCCGATCACGGGGTCGAGCTTGCCCTGGCGCGCGCGCTCGGTGAGGTCGAGCGCATATTTCTTCAGCGCCTCGCGCTGGCCTTCGGCCTCGGGGTTGTCGACCTTCTGGCCGCCGCGCACCGCGTCCACCGCCGCTTCGAGCGACTTGCGCGTGAGGCCGTGGCCGCGCACGATGCCGCCGATGTCGTTCTTGGCGTCGGCCAGCGCCAGCAGGAACATCTCGCTGCTGATGAACTGGTCGCCGCGCTTGGTGGCTTCCTTGTCGGCCGCCTGCAGCAACTGCATCAGGTCGCGCCCGGGCTGCACCGGCTGGCCCCCGCCCTGCACCTGGGGCAGGTTGCGGATGGCGGTTTCCATGGCCGTGATCAGCGCGCCGGTATTGGCGCCGGCGCGGTCGAGCAAGGCCCGCGGCCCGTCGGGCTGCTGCAGCATGGCGGCCAGCAGGTGCGCCGGCTCGATATACGGGTTGTCGCGGGCGACCGCCAAGCTCTGGGCGTCGCCCAGTGCCTGCTGGAAAGCGGTCGTGAACTTGTCTTGGCGCATGGCTGATTCCCTGGTCGAGTTCCATGGGAAATGGGGTGATTGCGCTCGAGTTTCAAGCCCGGATAACGGTGGGGCTTGCGCGAACGCAAAGACCGGTCGTGTCGCACGGCCGCATCGGCCAGCGGTTCGGGGGCGCGGCGCTATTCGATGGCTTCGTCGCGCTCGCCGGCCTCGTACAGGGATTCGCGGCCCAGGTGGTCGACGCAGAGTTCGGCCGTCCACGGCAGCATCAGGCTGCCGCAGCGGCTGTCGCGGTACAGGCGTTCCAGCGGCAGGCTCTTGAGCATGCCCTGGCCGCCGCAGGTGCGGATGGCCAGCCGCGCGATGTCATTGGCGTTTTCCATGATCGTGTAGTGCGCGGCATACAACCGCATGCGCGTGTCCTGGTCGGGGTCGATGCGCGCGTCGCGTGCGTTGTGCAGGAAAAGCGCGCGTGTCTGTTCGAGCTTGATGCGCATCTCGGCCACCGCCGCCTGCTTGGTGGGGTACATGCGGCGCTTCACGGGCGGCATGCCGGGCACTTCGGAGCGCAGGTAAGCCACCGTGAAGTCGTAGGCCGCCTGCGCAATGCCCATGTAGGTGGGCGAGAGCGTGGCGAACATGTGCGGGTACCGCGCCGCGGCCTGCCAGTACAGGCCTTCGGGCATCAGGCGCGCGGTGGGCGGCACCAGCACTTCGTCCAGCATCAGCGTGCGGCTGACGGTGCCGCGCATGCCCAGCGGGTCCCATTCGCCGACCACGCTGACGCCGGGTGCGTCGGCGGGCACCGCCAGGTACAGCGTGTCGCGCTGGGTGGCGCCGGGTTTGTCCAGCGTGCACAGCACGCCGTAATAGTCGGCCGCGCCGGCCAGCGAGGCGAAGATCTTCTTGCCGCTGACGACATAGCCGCCGTCCACCGGCCGCGCCAGCGTGCCCCACGGCGCCTTGCCGGCGGCCGCGGCACCGCCTTCGCTGAAGGGCTGCGAATAGACCTTGCCATGGTGCACGATGCGCTCGAAGTGGATGGCGCGCAAGTGTTCGTGGTCGGCACGCTGCTCGCGGGTCATGTCCAGCGCGTCGGCGACGAAGCCGGCCCACATCGTCGAGCTCACGTGCATGTTGTACGACAGCGCGGTGGCCCCGCAGTGGCGGCCGATCTCGGCGGCCACCATCACGTAGGTGGCGAAATCAGCGCCCAGGCCGCCGTGCTCGCGCGGCACGCAGATGGCCAGCAGGCCCGCGGCGCGCAGGTCTTGGTAGTTCTCGAACGGAAAGCTGGCGTCGCGGTCGTGGGCGGCGGCCCGTGGCGCGAATCTCTGACGCCCCAGCGCGGCCGCGAGGTCGATCAACTCACGCTGCTGCACCGTCAGGTGGCTGGGGTTGCCGGCGATATGCATGGGCGGTCTCCTCGCGGGGAACGGTTCGTTGGATTCAGCGTACCGGGAAGTGCCGTTGCAGGAAGGACACGACGGCGCCCTTGAAGGCCGCCGGCCGTTCGACGTTGGCGATGCGGCCGGCGCCACGCCCGCACAGGCCGAAATCGTCGGCGAGAACATGTCGATCCACCGGGCCTCCAGCCCCATGCGGACCTGCCGGCGTTCACAGGATCTCGCCCAGCAGCCGGTAGTGCCCGGCCTGGAAGACCAGCGGCGGCAGCGCCGATTCGCCGCAGGCCAGCACATGGCCGATGAACAGCCGGTGGTCGCCGATGACCTGCTGCGACACCGTGCTGCACTCGAAGACCGCGGCGCAGCCCGCGAGCACCGGCGCACCGTGCTCGCCCAGCGCCCAGGCGCCTTCGGCGAAGCGGTTCTCGGTGACCGACGCAAAGCGCCGCGACAGGTCGACCTGCGCCTCGGCCAGCACGTTCACCGCAAAACGCGGCGCGCTGAGAAAGGCCTCCAGGCTCAAGCTGGGCTCGCGCAGCGACCACAGCACCAGCGGCGGGTCGAGCGAAAGCGAATTGAAGGAATTGGCGGTGAGCCCGACGAAGGCGCCGGCCCCGTCGACGCAGGTGATGATGGTGACGCCGGTGGTGAAGCGGCCCAGTGCGTTGCGCAACTGACGCGAGTCGAAAGCCTGCGACATGGGCACGCCTCAGGCGTTGCTCGCCTGGATGCCCCAGCGCGCCAGCGCCGCGTCGTCGGCCACGCGGGCGTCGACCCAGCGCGCGCCCTCGGGTGTGGTCTCCTTCTTCCAGAACGGCGCCTGCGTCTTCAGGTAGTCCATCAGGAATTCGCAGGCCTGGAAGGCCTGCCCGCGGTGTGCCGAAGTCACCGCCACCAGCACGATCTGCTCGCCCACTCGCAGCGGGCCCACGCGGTGCACCACGCGCGCGGCGCGGATGTCGAAGCGTTGCCGCGCCTCGTCGATCATGGCCTCGATGGCACGCTCGGTCATGCCGGGGTAGTGCTCGAGCTCCATGTCGCTGACGGCGCTGCCGTCGTTGCGGTCGCGCACGGTGCCGACGAAGCTGGCCACCGCGCCGACGCCGGGGTCGGCCGCGCGCAGCGCGGCGACCTCGGTCGAGAGGTCGAAATCGGCGGTCTGGATGCTGACCCGCTGCGCCATGGTCAGCCGCCCGTCACTGGCGGGAAGAAGGCGACCTCGGCGCCGTCGCGCAAGACCGCCGTCTCGTCGCTCATGGCCTGGTCCAGCGCACAGCGCACGGCTCGGCCACGCGCCAGCACCTCGGCATGGCGGCCGCCGCGCGCCAGCAGCACGTCGCGCAGCGTGCCCAGCGTGCTGCCGGCGGGAAGCTCCACCGTCTCGGCGGCGCCCAGCGCCTCGCGCAGGGCCGCGAAATAACGCACCTGGACCTTCATCGCGCGATCAGCTCCGCCAGCGGCAGGAAGCGCACCGTGTCACCGCGCCGGATGACCTGCAGCGAAGGGTTGTCGACCAGACCGTCGGCCCACACGGCGGAAGTCAGCACGCCTGAGCTCTGGTTGGGAAAGAGGTCCAGCCCGCCCGCGGCATTGACGCGCACGCGCAGGAATTCGCGCCGCTTGTCGGGGCGCGGCCAGTCGAAGTCTGCACGCGCGGGCAGGCCTGCGGGCAAGGCGGTCGGTGCACCCTGCAGTGCGCGCAGCACCGTCGTCACGCACAGCAGATAGGTGACGAAGCTGGACACCGGGTTGCCCGGCAGGCCCAGCAGCAGCGCGGCGCTGCCGTCGGTGCGGTGGACGGCACCGAAGGCCAGCGGCTTGCCGGGCTTGATGGCCATCTGCCAGTGTTCCAGCCGGCCCTCGGCCTGCGCGGCCGGCTTGAGGTGGTCTTCCTCGCCCACCGAGACGCCACCGCTGGTGACGATGAGGTCGTTGGCCGCCGCCGCCTCGCGCAGCGCCGCGCGCGTGGCGTCCAGCCGATCGGGCACGATGCCCAGGTCGGTGACCTCGCAGCCGGCGGCCTGCAGCAGGGCGCAAAGCATGAAGCGGTTGGAGTTGTAGATGGCACCGGGGCGCAGCGGCTCGCCGGGCATCATCAATTCGTCGCCGGTGGAAAACAGCGCCACGCGCGGCCGCCGCACCACCGGCAGCAGGGCCGCGCCCACCGAAGCCGCCATCCCCAGCGCCTGCGGCGTGAGGCGCTCGCCACGGTGCAGCACGGCGCTGCCCAGGCGCACGTCCTCGCCGCGGCGGCGGATCCACTGGCCGTGCTGCGGCATCACGTTGACGCGCACCTGGCCCAGTTCGCCCGGGTTCTGCGCCGGCAGCGCGTCGCACTCCTCCTGCATCACGATGGCGTCGGCCCCGGGCGGCACCTGGCCGCCGGTGAAGATGCGCGCCGCCGTGCCCGGCTGCAGCGGCTCGCCGGGCACGCCGGCGGGGATGCGCTGCGATACCGTCAGCACCGTGCCGGCAGCCGGCACGCTGGCAGCATGCAGGGCGTAGCCGTCCATCGACGAGTTGTCCTCGGGTGGCACGTCCAGTGCCGAAAGCACCTCGGCCGCCAGCACGCGGCCCAGCGCGTCGAAGGTGGACACCGACTCGGTCTGCACGATGGCATGCGGCACGGCGCCGGCCACCAGGCGGGCCAGCGCCTCGTCCAGGCTCAGCAGCGGGCGGGCATCGGCATTCATCGACAGTGCATCTCGATGTACTGCTTCACGGCCTGGGCGTCGGCGGCCATCAGCGTGCAACGCCGGGGCAAGGCCTCGATGCCGCGCAGTGCCGGCGGCGGCTCGGGCTGCACGCCCAGCGCCTCGACGATGGTGGCCGCGAATTTGGCCGGCAGCGCGGTTTCCAGCACGATCATCGGCACGCCGGGCTGCCGGTGGTCGCGCGCCACCTTCAGGCCGTCGGCGGTGTGGGTGTCGATCATCGTCTGCCAGCGCTGCCAGGCCTCTCGGATGGTGGCCAGCCGGTCGGCATGCGTGCTGCTGCCCGAGGCGAAGCCAAATCCATCGGCGCGCGTGGCCGGCGCGAATTCGTCGCTCGCCAGCGTGAAGCCGCCTTCGCGGGCCAGCGTGGCGCCGAAGAGTTCCCGCGTGCGCTCGGCATCGCGGCCGAGCAGGTCGAAGACGAAGCGCTCGAAATTGCTGGCCTTGCTGATGTCCATCGACGGGCTGCTGGTCTCGTGCGTCTCGGCGCTGCTGCGCACGCGGTAGGTGCCGGTGCGGAAGAATTCGTCGAGCACGTTGTTCTCGTTGGTGGCCAGCACCAGGCGTTCGATCGGCAGGCCCATCATGCGCGCCACGTGGCCGGCGCAGATATTGCCGAAGTTGCCCGACGGGACCGCAAAGCTCACGCGCTCGTCATTGGAGCGAGTGGCTTGAAAGTAACCGGCGAAGTAGTACACCACCTGCGCCAGCAGCCGCGCCCAGTTGATGGAATTGACCGTGCCGATGCGGTGCCGGCGCTTGAAGTCGAGGTCGTTGCTGACCGCCTTGACAATGTCCTGGCAGTCGTCGAACACACCTTCGATGGCGATATTGTGGATATTGGCGTCCTGCAGGCTGAACATCTGCGCCTGCTGGAACGGGCTCATGCGGCCGTGCGGGCTGAGCATGAAGACGCGCACGCCCTTCTTGCCGCGCATGGCGTATTCGGCGGCGCTGCCGGTGTCGCCGCTGGTGGCGCCCAGGATGTTGAGTTCCTCGCCGCGGCGCGCCAGCTCGTACTCGAACAGATGGCCGAGCAGCTGCATGGCCATGTCCTTGAAGGCCAGCGTGGGTCCGTTGGACAGCGCTTCGAGGTACAGGCCGTCTTCGAGCGTCTTCAGCGGCGTGATCCGGGGCGTGCCGAAAGTCTGCTCGGTGTAGGTGGCCGCACACAGGCGCTGCAGGTCGGCAGCCGGGATGTCGTCGATATAGAGCGACAGGATGCGGAACGCCAGCTCGGCATAGGGCAGGCCGCGCCATTGGGCCAGCGTGGCCGCGTCGATGCGCGGGTACGAGGCAGGCAGAAACAGCCCGCCGTCGGGCGCCAGGCCCTCGAGCAGGATGTCGGAAAAGCCGCGTGGCGTGGTGTCGCCGCGGGTGCTGAGGTATTTCATCGCGCCCTCCGCTGGGCCGCCCCAAGGCGGGCGCACGCCCCCACGGGGGGCAGCGCAGCGACGTAGTCGCAAGCGTGGGGGCTCAATTCAGCTCTTCCTTGCGGATGCGCACGATCGGCGCCAGCACCGTGGGCAGCGCCTGCATCTGCGCCAGCGCCGCCCGCATGCGCCCTTCCACGGTGTCGTGGGTGAGGATGATGAGGTCGGTCTGCCTTTCGCCTTCGGCGCTTTCGCGCTGCAGCACGGCGTCGATGGAGATGTCGTTGTCGGCCAGGATGCCGGTGATGCGCGCCAGCACGCCCTTCTCGTCGGCCACCTGCAGCCGCAGGTAGAACGCCGTCACGACCTGGGCGATGGGCAGGATCGGCGTGTCCTGCAGCGACCCCGGCTGGAAGGCCAGGTGCGGCACCCGGTGGTCGGGGTCGGCGGTGTGCAGCCGGGTGATGTCCACCAGGTCGGCGATCACGGCGCTGGCCGTGGGCTCGGCGCCCGCGCCCTTGCCGTAGTAGAGCGTGGTGCCCACGGCATCGCCCTGCACGACCACGGCGTTCATCGCACCTTCCACGTTGGCGATCAGCCGCGTCGAGGGGATCAGCGTCGGATGCACGCGCAACTCGATGCCCTGCGGCGTGCGCTTGGTGATGCCCAAAAGCTTGATGCGGTAGCCCAGCTGCTCGGCATAGCGGATGTCGGCCGCCTGCAGCGCGGTGATGCCTTCCACGTAGGCCTTGTCGAACTGCACCGGCACGCCGAAGGCGATGGCGCTCATGAGCGTGGCCTTGTGCGCGGCGTCCACGCCTTCGATGTCGAAAGTGGGGTCGGCCTCGGCATAACCCAGCGCCTGCGCCTGCTTCAGCACGGCGCCGAAGTCCAGCCCCTTGGAACGCATCTCGGAGAGGATGAAATTGGTGGTGCCGTTGATGATGCCGGCCACCCATTCGATGCGGTTGGCGGTGAGGCCTTCGCGCAGCGCCTTGATGATGGGAATGCCGCCGGCCACCGCGGCCTCGAAGGCGACGATCACGCCCTTGGCCCGCGCGGCGGCGAAGATCTCGCTGCCGTGCACGGCGAGCAGCGCCTTGTTGGCGGTGACCACGTGCTTGCCTGCGGCCAGTGCTTCCAGCACCAGCGTGCGCGCGATGCCGTAGCCGCCGATGAGTTCGATCACGATGTCGATCGCCGGGTTGGCGATGACCTGCCGCGC